>Ga0255356_1000146_pt1 | contig 46567 bp, 34 predicted proteins | sample HBST100metaG_FD_189944 | JGI IMG/M metagenome (GOLD analysis project Ga0255356, IMG submission 189944) | Peat soil microbial communities from Stordalen Mire, Sweden - H.B.S.T100 | ecosystem: Environmental > Terrestrial > Soil > Wetlands > Peat | place: Sweden: Norrbotten County, Stordalen Mire...
GGTGAAGGTGTGGGGGTGGGAGGCGATGAGGCCGGACAACATGCGCATGGTGGAGCCGGAGTTGCCACAGTCGAGGGGCGCGGCGGGCTGGCGGAAGGCGCCGGCGACGCCGGTGATTTCGATGGTCTTGTCTGGATTGTGGACGACGGTTGCGCCGAGGGATTCCATACAGGCAAGCGAGGAGTGGGGGTCGGCTCCGGTGGAGAAGTTGGCGAGGCGCGTGGTGCCTTCGGCGAGGCCGGCGAGCATGGCGTAGCGATGCGAGATGGACTTGTCGCCGGGGACGGTGAGCGAGCCTTGCAGGGAGCGCGCGGGACGGATGATCTGGGTGGACATTCGGTTATCAGTGTAGCGCGGGAAGAAGCGCGCTCATCGCGGAGAGGCTTCGATGAGTGGGGCACCTGGCACGATTAGATGGAACGCAAAGAGTTGTGAAATGCGGCTGCGTGCGGAGAGCCTGCCTCGACTTTGGCGGGGTCAATCTTCGCGAGCAACGCGAAGCCGTGCCTAGTCTTGTGGTACTGCCCCTTGGTTTTTGTGTCACGGGATGCATTTTCCAAAGAAGGTACGAGGTCGTCTTTGAGGATCGCCTCGATATGGAGTTCATCGCCGGGAAGTGCGTTGCGTCGAAATCCTTGTCCGTAATAGCTTTCCAAAGCATCTCGGTCGGCGAGGAACCATGCTTCCATGGCCTCTACCATGAGGAAGATATGCTTACTCGGTAGTTGTGCAAAGTCCCATCTATCACGCTCATTAAGGTGTGTTGCAGGAGTTGCACCTCGCCTCACAGGGCCTTCCGAGTCAACGAGCAGTACACAGTATTCGTCTGTTTTGTTTCTTCCGGCCTCGATCTTGAAACGGTCGAATGCCTGTTTGCGACCACCGCAGGCAACGACTTTGGTCTGACGGTCAGGAGCTACTTTTTTGCAATACTCGGCAAATCCCTGCCTGCATCTTGCTCTTACGTCTTCGTTATTATTTCCGCCACCTTCGACATAGATTTTGATCTTCACCAGCGGTTTCCCCCGATCTCTCCGCTCGTCCAAAGATTTCCGAGAGAATAATCCTTCAGCCAGACTTCGAGGTCTGGTTGGCTCAGGCGACGAATTGTTGTGGAACCTTCAATCTTCTCGCAGACGCAGATGGATTCTGGATCGTCGGTGAATGCGTCTACTAATGCGGATGAGTGGGTGGTGACGATCAACTGGGTGCGCGTCGATGCCTCGCGGAGCAGATCGGCCAGCGTGGGGATAACGTCGGGATGGAAGCCCAGCTCCGGCTCGTCGATGCAGGTGACAGGCGGCGGGGTTGGATTAAGGAGAATGCACAGAATGGATAGCCAGCGGAGCATCCCGTCGGAAAGACGCGTTGCTGGGGTGGAAAATCCTCCCTTTTCCTCGATGGCGACTTGAAGATGGGTTCCGATAAGTCTGATCTCAACGTTTTTGGCCGATTCATAGAATCGGTTTACCAATTCTGTAAGCTGCTCGAAGACAATTTTATGATTGTCCCGGTAATGTGCAAGCATCTGAGCGAGATTGATCGCATTCTCTTCAAGAAGAGCGACGGATTTCCCCGCCGGTTGGGGATCACGTGCGGGACAGTCAACGCCGAATTCCCAGTCCTGATGACAATCGAAACTTTCAAAGAATTCAGCCGTTTCGAAGAGTTGTGGAAGACCTCCATCGATGCTAAATCCTTGCATGGTGGGTGAAGTTAGCTGGGAGAGAGCCGAGCGATCCAGATTCAGGCCGGAGTCCATTCTTGCCTCAGACTCCACTTCTGACCCGATTCGCACAAACCATCCCAGAATGTGTTCATAGCTTCCTTTATCGTCTGTTGTTCCAAACGTCTCTTTCCTAACGCGAAAAGAATCGTCATGTTTCTCTAGATTTATTGAGAATTGGAAATTACGCGGCTCGATTTCGTGCAGATTTTGTAAGGAGAATTTGGTATGGATAGAGCACTGCGAATCCTTACCCTTCGCTCCTTTCCAGATCCATTCGCTTACGCCGCCGGTGTTCAACACGACTTCCCATGGTTCCTTGTCCGAAAGGAAGTGTAGAAGGCGGATGACCTCAATGAGATTCGATTTTCCGCTACCATTGGGGCCGATGAGGATGTTGAGCGGGCGAAGCTCGATTGGCTCCGTCTTGGGGCCAAAGGAGAGAAGATTGACGGGATGAATAGTTTTCAGGATCGCGTGTGCCATGACTCTCCTAAGTATGCCTCATCACACGGTATTCTACCGCCAGACGGATCAGATTCGGCGGTTATGGCTGTCGAAGAGGACTGTCACACAGGTGGGCGGACGCACAAACCCCAGGTCTCGATTCTGAGACCTGGGGCACCTGGATTGTGGCGCAGCGTTCAGGTGCGGAGGATGAAGGCGTAGGCGTAGGGGTTGGGGGCCTTGTCGGGGAGGTTGAGGGTGAGGCCGGCGGCGTCCTGGGTGAAGGTGAGTTGGCCCGCGCCGATGAGGTCTACGCGCTGGATGGGTTTGGGGAGGGCGGCGGCGCCACGGGCTAGGGTCTTGATGAGGAGCTTGCCGTTGGCGGGCCAGACGAATGCGAAGGCGTAGACGGTGTCTCCCTTGCGGGTGAAGCGGATGTCCTCGACCGTGTAGGCGCGCTGGGTCTTCTCGTTGAAGCGGCCGGTGACGATGTCGGCTGGGCCTTCGCCGAAGACGGCGAAGGGACGCGTGCCGTAGATGGCCTCGCCGTGACTGGGAATCCAGGTGGCGATGGCTTCGAGGAAGGCGCGCTCGTCGCTGTCGATGGTGCCGTCGCCCTTGACCGGAATGTTCACCACGAGATTGCCGTTCTTGCTGATGATGTCGATCAGGGTGTGAATAACGGTCTTCGGCGTCTTGTACTTGTGATTGTCGAAGAGGGCGCGCTCGTAGTGCCAGTTGCCGATGCAGGTCTCGCTCTGCCAGGGCGTGGGATAGATGTCGTTGGTCTTGCCGCGCTCGATGTCGAGGGTGAATGCACCGACGTGCTCGGGCTTGATGTCCTTGGCGGTGAGGACGACATCGACGTGGCCTTTGTCGCGGATGCTGGCGTTGTAGTAGTGGGCGGCGATGTCGAGGCCGTACTGGCCGAGGGGCAGCTCGGAGTCGTCGAAGTAGAGGAGGTCGGGCTTGTAGGTGTCGACCAGGTCCTGGCAGCGGAGAAACCAGTTCTCGGCGAAGTCGGGGGCCTCGGGCGGGAGTTCCTCGTGCCAGTGAGCGTCGTTGGCGGCGTGGAACTTGTTGGCGTCGGCGATGGTGGTGACGCCGTCGGGCAGGACAAGATGGCGGCCCGTGTAAAGCTCCTGCGGGTCGAAGCCCTCCCACCACTTGCCCTTGCCGTCGGCCTTGGTGAGGTTGTAAGCGTCGTAGCGGACGCCGGCGAGCGGGCCTTCGGGGTCGTAGTCGTAGGCGACCTGGAGCCAGTGCCACGCGTGCGAGCTGTGGTTGGTGACGGCGAAGCGGAGATTGTGCTCGCGCGCGAGTTTCCCGTAGATGCCGACGATGTCTTTTTGGGGGCCGATCTTGACGGAGTTCCAGTTGTGGAAGCGGGAGTTGTAGTTGTCGAAGTTGTCGTGGTGGTTGGCCAGCGCGGTGAAGTACTTTGCCCCGGCGGCGACGTAGAGATTCATCAGCTCTTCGGGCTTCCAGTTCTCGGCCTTCCAGAGGTTGTCGATCTCCATCCATCCGGCCTTGGAGGGATGGCCGTAGGTCTTGAGGTGATGGTCGTATTGGCGATTGCCCTGGATGTACATGTTGCGTGCATACCAGTCTCCCTGCTCTGGGACGCACTGGGCGGACCAGTGGTTCCAGATGCCGAACTTGGCGTCGCGGAACCAGTCGGGCGTGGTGCAGGCGGTCAGCGACTCCCATGTGGGCTTGAATGGGCCGGGTGCGATGTGGACCGGCCGGTGCGGACCCTGCGGCACGGCGGCCTGAGCGAGGAGCTGACGGGCCGAGAACCTGGAGGCGAGGGCCGCAGCAGGTGCGGCGGCGAGGGCGGACTGAAGCAGGCGGCGACGGGTAAAGCGGGTTGCGGACATGCCGGAGATCATAGACGCAGGGCGCGAGTATGGGCAAGACGCAATCCACGAACAATTGTCAAAATGAGCACGCTATACGGCACGGCTGAAGCCGTGCCCTTCCGATCATGCTCTTCCGATCAAGCTGTACTACTTGGTCAGGAGGCGTTGGCGGCGAGCTCGGCGAGGATTTTTACGCTGGCGGAGGCGCCGATGCGGGTGGCCCCGGCGTGGAGCATGGCGGTGGCGTCGGCGAGCGAGCGGATGCCGCCCGAGGCCTTGACTCCGGCGCGGGCACCGACGACGCCGCGCATCAGCGAAATGTCGTCGACGGTGGCGCCGCCAGTGGAGAAGCCGGTGGATGTCTTGATGAAGTCGGCCCCGGCGGCAAGCGCGAGCTCGGAGGCGCGCAGCTTCTCCTCGAAGGTGAGCAGGCAGGTCTCGAGGATAACCTTGACGATGGCTCCCGCGCCGTGTGCCAGCTCGACGATGGCGCGAATCTCCTGCTTGACGGCTTCGTAGTCCTGCTTGGTGGCGGACTTGAGCAGGCCGATATTGAGCACCATGTCGAGGTCGTGCGCGCCGAGCTTGAGGACGCGAGCGGCTTCGTCTCGCTTGCTGGCGGCAAGCGACGCGCCGAGGGGAAATCCGATGACGACGCCGACCGGGATGCCAGTTCCGGCGAGGGTTTCGACGGCGCAGGGGACCCATGCGGGGTTGACCATGGCGCAGGCAAAGCGGTGCTCGGCGGCCTCGTGGCAGAGGCGGATGACCTGGGCGCGGGTGGCCTCGGGCTTGAGCAGAGTGTGGTCGAGTACGGCGGCCAGCGCGGCAGGCGAGGAGAGAGCGCGCGCGGCAAAGGCGGCGGCGTCGAAGGGCGCGGGGACGGCGATCTTGAGGCTTGGGGTGGTGGAGGTGGTGATGCTGCTCATGAAGCTCCTTGGGGGCGGCCTGGGACCGCCCGCTACGTTCTATCATACGAGTGTGAAAGAGAACAGCACACTGACGGTGAGTCCGGCGTACACGGCGCTGCTGGCGCGGGTGCCTCCGCGCGTGATCCGGTCGGAGGAGCAGAACGAGTATTTTATTGCTGCGCTGTATGAACTGGAAAAGCGGGCCGCGCGGTGGAACAAGGCTGAGGCTGAGATGGCCGACCTGTTGACACTGCTGATTGAAGACTACGAGGAGAAGAACTACGCACTGCCGAAGGCGTCGCCGCTGGAGGTAATTGCGTTCCTGATGGACCAGCACGGACTGAAGCAGAAGGACCTGGCGGATGTCTTCGGGACACCGAGCATTGTGTCGGAGGTGATGAACGGCAAGCGGGAGCTGAACAAGGCGCAGATTCGACGGCTGAGCGAGCGGTTTCGCGTGTCGCCGGAGGTGTTTTTCTGAGACTTGCGAGCGATTTATAGAAAATATGCTATATTTGATACGGGAGCGGAATTGAGTATGACAACTGCGCCGGTCGCTTCTGTCTCGTGGGAGGGCGATTCCTGGGAGACGCTGAAGAGCTGGCCGAGCGACATGCGGCATGACTTTGGGGTTGCGTTGCGCGAGATGCAGGAAGGCCGGCGGCCTACGATGGCCGCGCGTCCAATGCAGTCCGTGGGCAAGGGCGTGTTTGAACTGAAGGATGCAGACGACGCAACGTGGTACCGGATGCTGTATCTGGCGCGCATCGACGATGCGATCTACGTTCTGGATTGTTTTACGAAGAACACACGGAAGACGGAGAGCAACACGTTGAACAAGGCCCGTGCGAGACTGTCGCAGGTGCGGTTGCGGATTCAGGAGAGGAAGAAGGAGGTCAAAGGTGGGCGCGGAAAATAAGGCAGGACATATTACGAAGGGCGACGTTCTCGAAGACCTGGGCTTTACGCCGGAGGAGATTCGCGAGACGGAGATGAAGCTGGCGATCTGGCGACCGTTGCGCGCGGAGATCGAGGCGCGCGGGTTGACGCAGGCGGAGGTTGCCGGGCGGTTGCAGATCCACCAGCCGGACGCGAGCCTGCTGCTGCGCGGCAGGCTGTCGAAGTTCAGCGTGATGAAGTTGATGCAGCTTGCGGAGAGGCTGGGCCTGAGGGTGCGATTGAGCGTGAAGCCAGCGGATGCTACGCGGCATGTGCGAACGCCGCGTTCGCGCACTTCGTCGCCGGCTGTGCGGCGAACTAAGCTTTTGGCTGCGAAGGTGGCCGCGCGGGCAAAGATCGCAGCTAAACGAGTTTAGTGGGATGGATTGGCGGGGTAGAGGCGGATGTCGGGGACGTTGCGGTAGACCTCGGCGAAGTCCATGCCGTAGCCGATGACGAACTCGTTGGGGATCTGGAATCCGACGTAGTCGGCCTCGATGGGGACGAGGCGGCGGCTGGGCTTGTCGAGACAGGTGGCGATCTTGAGCGTGGCGGGCTTGTGCTGGAGCATGAGGCCGCGCAGATAGCTGAGAGTGAGGCCGGTGTCGAGGATATCCTCGACCAGGATGACGTGGCGGCCCTCGATGGGATTGTCGATGTCCTTGATGAGCTTGACGGCGCCGGAAGAGACGCGGGCGCGGCCATAGCTGGAGACGGCGACGAAGTCGAATGTGTTGTCGAGCGAGATGGCGCGGGCGAGATCGGAGAGGAAGATGGCCGCGCCCTTGAGCACGCCGACAAGGACGATGGGCAGGCCGGTCTTCTGGTCCTCGTAGTCGGCGGTGATCTGGCGGCCCATGACGGCGACACGGTCGGCGATCTGGGCGGCGGTGAAGAGGATGTCCATCCCGGAGGCGGGCGGAAAGACGACGGGAGCGACGGGGGGAACCAGACTGGGAGGCATACGGACTAGGGTAGCGTATGCGCGGGTGAATGGTCGAGCGCGGAGTGCAATTCGGGGCAAATCGCTCTGGCGGATATACTTTGAGAGGAAGCGAGGACTATGTATCCCTATCTGCCTGCGATTGGACCGTACCACCTGTTTCATTTAATCATCGGACCGTGGCAAGCTGGCACCTTCGGGCTGCTGTTGTGGCTGGCTGCGGTGGCAGCGACGATTGTGCTGTACAAGAACTACGCGCGCAAGGGCGTGGACGCGGATGCGATCAATGTGGTGGCGCTGGTGGTGGTGGCGGGCGTGATTGGCGCAAAGGCGTGGCACGAGTTGGAGGACGTGCGCGAACTGCGTTATGCACTGCATATCATCGGCGCGCCGGGATGGCAGCGCCCGATGCTGGTCGTGGTGGGGTTTCTGGGCTGGTTCCGCGACGGGTTTGCGTGGTTCGGCGGAATGCTGGCTGGGATTGCGGCGCTGATGTGGCTGGGGCACGGGACGCGCTTCAAGGGGCCGGGCTGGAAGTCCATCGTAGACCCTGGGCCGGTAGCGGGCGCGCGGCTGGGAGCGATGCGGATGCTTGACCTGGCTGCACCAGCGGCGGCGATCAGCTACGGCGTGGGGCGCATCGGGTGCCTGCTGGCGGGCGATGGCGACTACGGGATCGACACCACGCTGCCCTGGGGCGTGCATATGGCGAAGAACGCGCTGGTACCGCCGATCCCCGCGACCGCGCTGGTACAGCCGACGCCGATCTATGAGCTGCTGTTCTCGCTTGCGGTCTTCTGGCTGCTGTGGAAGCTGGGCGAGCGGGCGCGGCCGGTGGGCTGGCTTACAGGATTTTATCTGCTGTTGAGCGGGATTGGGCGGTTTCTGGTGGAGTTTGTGCGCATCAACCCGAAGCTCTACTTCCACCAGACGATGAGCAACGCGCAGGTGGCGGCTGCGGCGAGCGCGATCGCGGGGCTGATGGTGCTGGCGGCTGCGCAGAAGATGCGGGTGCCGTGGACGCCGAAACCGGCCGCGTAGTCAGGGTTGAGAGCATTGGCAGCCATAACAAACGCCTTCGTCACGCGTTGCCGCGGATAGGCATGTAAGACCGCGCAACACGGATATGGCGGATCGAGACGGGGCAGGTGGTCGAGATCAAACCAGGCAAGTTGCTCCTGTTCCCGAACCGTGCAAATCCACGGTTGCGATGGTTTTGTGTCTTCAAAGGATGCGCCAGAGGCGCCAGAACCTGAATCCTTACGGGGTGTAGACCTGCACTGTGGCGTCGCCTTTGCGGACCCAGACGAAGGAATGAGGCACGGGCGAGGCATAGGAGCTGGGAATATAGTACGCGTTCAAGTAGTCGCAGAGGGGCTTGCCTGCATCGACCGTATGCCGCGGTGGAGGGAGATAAGGCGCGAGGAGGAATTTGCGCAGGGACTTCCTTTCTTCGTCAGGATCGGACACGCAGACCTGGGGACTTCGCGACCAAAGCAGGAGCGGCCAGTCTGGATGGGTCTCAATCTCGGCGATCTTCTGCTGGATGAGGGCTGTGCTGGTCATGGGAAAGAGCCAAGGATAACGCCCGGTGACAATTTGGATGCCGTCCGGCGGCGGCGTGAGCCTGCGCTGGACGCCGAAAGGAGCAAGCAGATGCGTCTGCGATGGGAGGTGCGGCGCGTTCGGGTCTGAATTGCTGGCCAAGGACGTTCTAAGCTGGTCGAGTCGTGCCTGGGCATTTCGGCGGGTCAGTTTGTAGACCGCCGTGTAGACCTTGTCCACCTCTGGCGAGTAGTACTGTGTGCCAAAGACCGCCTCATGGACCTGGATCTGAATCGTGCCTTTAACCAGAGTGAACTTACCATACGCGGCCAGGAGAATAACGATTGCAAAGGCTGGCCAGGTCCAGCGCCAGATCTTGCGGTACTGGCTGAGAACCACCAGGGCTGCGATCAGCGCGCCCAGGGTGTTGATGACGATGTGTCCGATGTCCGCACGCGAGAAGGCTGCTGGCGCTGATACGACCGACAGACAGATGAGGTAAAGCAGCGGTCCCTGCGATGTATGCGCGCGGAAACTAGAGATGAACGCGCACCCGGCGACAAGCAGGAGCAGAAGCAACACAAGCGATTGAAAGCTGAACAGGAGGGGGAAATCCAGGGTTCCACCGCCGACGGCTGCGACATTGCCCAGCACTCCAAACCTGAGCGCCAGCCAGAAGACAATCGATACGACGATGACGAAGGAAGCAAGACCGGCGAACAGGTCGAGGCGAGCAGGACGAACGCAGACGGCAAAGAAAAAAATGGTTCCAATGGTGAAAGCGATGCCCTGCTCGGGCGAGTAAAGAAGCAAAACAGTTGCGCCGATCGAGGCCAGACCGAAGGTTGCCAGGTTGGAAGCACCGCGGGCATAGAGAGAGTGGACCGCCAGCGCAAGTGCGAGTGTTGCGCAAAAACGAAGCGGCGTATAGTTTGTGCCGCTGTCGGGGATTGCGGTCAGGAAGAAGGTCCAGAGGAGCAGGAATATGGCGCGCCCGTGGCTGGTGCCTCGCGCCGCAACCTCAACGACCTTCCATAAGGCCCATGTGCCCAGCGCCCATTGAACGATCCATCCCAGAAAGTACCCATTTCCGAGAGAAAGGTGGCAGAGGCGCGCGATCCAGACAGGCGGATAGAACATCAGCGGGCCGTAATCGAACTCGAAGTCGCGGAAGAGACGGCTGCCCATGCTGAACATCGCATAGCGGTCGAGGAAATATCCCGATTCGAGCAGAGGATCGATCATTTGTGCAACCAGCCAGAAAAGAGCGCATCCGAAGACGGAGCACACAATCGCAACAACACCAGTACGCCAGAAGCGATCGCTGGTTGCGCCCGCCGGACCGGGCAGGCGAAGGCCCAGACCACGGGTCCAAAGCGCAAATCCGAGAATGAAGGCCAGCAGTAAAACGGTGGCTGCGGGGTTGCTGAAGCCGAAGAGGTAGGAATCCGAGAGCCCGTCATGCACTGGAACGTGGAACGGAACCAGATAAACAGCAGACAGCCCGAGAACAAGCACGACAAGGATGGAAGGCACGCTTCGATTTTTCACGGGTGCGATCAAGGTGGGGTCTCCGTTGGGCAACTCATTCCGCATAGGTCTATTCGCGTAAGACAATCAAAAGGCTCTACTCGTGAGGGGCACGCTGAGCGCTGGAGCGTCTGTGCCGCCGGGGTTGAGGCGGACGATGCGGTAGAGCGTCTGGTAGCGGTAGGCGTGCTGGGTGTAGAGATAGCTGGAGTGCCAGGTGGGATAGTCGATGCCTTCGGTGTGGATCTCTTCCAGGCGCAGCGCGGGGTTGTGGAAGAAGTGCAGCGAGTCGCCGAAGCGGGTTGGCGATCCTGTGCCGTCAACATCGCCTTCGGGGCCGTTATGGGCGAGGATGACGTAATCGGCACCATTTTCCTGGAGGTACTGGGGGACGCGGCCGGAGAGCAGGTAAGGCAGGTAGTTGCGATCCACCAGACCGCCGAGGTCGATTAGGTCGATGTGACTGAAGTAGCCGATGGCACCGATGTCGAATACGCCCATCCTGGTTCCGGCAGGGTAGCGATCGTTGAGGTACTCGGCCATCTTGATGTGGCAGTTGTCGATGTTGTAGATGCTGTCGCCGAGGGCAACGCTCCAGCGCGGCAGAGTGACAGCGGTGAGGGCAGCGACCGCGACCAGAGCGAACGTCTGCATGGGGCGCAGCAACGCGCTGCCGCGTGATCTGAAGAGGAGGAATGCAAGCGCGATCAGATCGAAGAGAGCGATGGCGAGCAGGGCAGGGAAGAGTAGCAACACGAAGGGCTGATAACGCCCTCCGTGGCCTGTGGCAGGCAGGGTGAAACAGTAGCTGGTGTAGTGCAGGATCGCCCAGAGGACGAGGACGGCGGTGCGTTTGGGGAAGCGGCGCAGCAGCACGAAGCATCCGTAGAAGGCAAGCACAACAAAGATCATCGCCCATCCACGCGTGGTGTGGAAGAAGTTGTGCTGGATAACTTTTTGATAGGTCTCGATGGTGAGACCGCGGACGGTGGAGCGTCCGATGTGCAGCTTGTCTGTGCCGTTGAAGAGGTAGCGGCGTCCGCGCAACGTCATGGGCAGCAGAGCGCCCGAGGTCTTCAAATTGATTAGGAACGTTGGGACGAGAATAAGGACAGCAACAGTGGCGGCGCGGAGGACGTCGGCGAGGGTGCGACCGCACCATCGGTAGAGAGCGAAGAGAAGTACACTGAGCGCGAGGCCCTCGGGACGCGTCATGCCGAGCGCGCCGAGAGCGAGGCCGGCGAGTATGGATGTACTCACAGAGTTGCGCGGAACCACTCGTCTTGCAGTATCGCTGGAACGGAACCAGAGCAGAATCGCAGTCAGTGAGAGGGTAGCGAAGAGGACGTGCTCCATACCGATAAAAGCCAGCCAGACGTAGTTTCCGGAGAGCGCGGGAAGCAGAGCAAGGGCAAGGACGTAGAGTAGCGGGAGGCCATCGAGAACGGCCATGCGCCAGAGCAGAATGCCGGACAGAATAAGCAGGATGGAGTTGAGAATGAGGGGAAAAAGTACTGGCGAGTGAGTCGGAAACAGGAGGTAGTTGAGAGCAAGGATGAACGTCCAAAGAGTGCTTGACGAGCCTGACGAAGTGACGCCGGGGGTGAACCCGAAGCTATGGTGCTGGACTAGGTTGCGCGCGATCTCCTGGTGAATCCAGGAGTCGTCGAGCGGGAAGCCGAGGTTGTGGCGCAACGCAACGGCCAGCGAAGCGAGGCCGATGAGGTAGGTGGCGGCAACAAGCAGAACCCAGCGCCAGGCGAGCAGAGTACAAGGCCGATCCTGCATGGGATGGGTAGTCTCCTCTCCGGCGGCGAAGCGCGCGATGCATCGAGTTTAGCACCGGCTGTGGAGGAGAAAGTGGATGCATAATTGCGAAGCATCGACGATGCTGCGCTGTGGCGGCCTTACAGTTGGAGTGCATTTGGCCCAAGCTCGATTCCTCGGAATCTCTTGCGCTGCAACGGTATAATTTGCGCAAAGCAATGCAGACAACCCTGACGGACCGCCAGATCTACTACTTTCGCGTTCTCTCGATGACGGTCCTGCTGGCCGGTGCGGCCTGCTATGTTGTCTTCACAATCCACTGGCAATGGATGTGGGACACGCAGGTAATGCACTACATCGTTCTGCTGCTGAACCACGGCAAGGTCCCGTACAAGGACATCTACGACATCAACATGCCTGGCGCCTACCTGACCGAGCGCTGGGCGATCGGCATCTTCGGCGGCGGCGACCTGGGCTGGCGGCTCTACGAGTTCACCCTGCTGGGCTCGATGACAGGGGCCATGATCGTCATTGCGCTGCCATACGACTGGCTCGCGGGGCTCTTTGCCGGAGTATTGTTCAGCCTGCAAGTTGGGTCGATGGGACCATGGCAGGCCGCGGAGCGCGATGAGGTGATGACCGTGCCGATCTTCATCGGATACGCGTTTCTGATGCTCGCGGTGCGCAAGGCGCGTCCGGCATTGATGCTGCCGTTTGGTCTTGCAATGGGCCTCGCGATTCTCATCAAGCCAACAGTAGTTCCGTTCGCTCTCTGCTTGTTGCTGTTCCCGTTCTTTGTGTTGCGCAGGCAAGGCAAGTCGCCTACGGCATATATTCTGTTCGCGCTGGCCGGCTTTGCGATCGCGCTCGGAATTCTGCTTGATTTTCTGTTGCCCCAGCACGCCTTCGGGCCATTCTTCTTCATCCTGAGCAAACTGGTTCCGTACTACTCGTCACTGGCGCATCCTACGCTGTGGGTGCTGATCCGGCGCAGCATTCCGCAGGCCTTTCGGGTGTATTTTCCGCTTGCACTGCTGCTCGCCATTGCCGGCAGAAGCCGTGAGAGCCGATGCAAGGACGCGGACTGGACGCTGAACTGGGAGATGTGGGCCGTGCGCGCGGGCGTCCTCTTCGGAGGGATCTCGTACTTCATCCAGCGCAAGGGCTACGACTACCACCGCATCGCATTGGTGTGCTTCGGACTGCTGTGGATCGGGCTGGAGTTCACCGCGGCGATGAAAGACCGCGGCTGGCGCAGGAATGTCGGCGTGGCCGGAATGGCTTTTGGCGTGCTGTTCATGGCGCCATTCAACGCGTGGAAGGTGCATGGACAGCATGTGGTCAATGCGGCGGTCCCGGTGCTTGAGCAGGACCTCGTCCGGCTTGGCGGCGACCAACTACAGGGCAAGGTACAGTGCCTCGATCTGGTGGGAGGATGCTACAGCGCGCTCTATCGCCTCGGCCTGGTGCAAAGCACAGGATTTACGGGCGACCTCCAGTTTTTTGGGCCAGACGATGGCAAGGTTGTGCCCTACTATCGCCAGATATTTTTTGACCAGATTCATGAGAATCCGCCAAAGGTCATTATTTTAAGCAATGAGTGGTATCAGGAATCGAGCTACAGCTTCAACAAACTCAACACCTGGCCTGAGTTTCGCGACTACCTCAACTCCGCGTACCGCCTGCAGACGACCGAAGGCCCCTTCATCTTATACTGGGCCCCGATGGAATACCGCATATATGTGCTTAAGGAGAGCTTCGCGGACAAGACGGGGTTGTAGGGCCACAAGAGGGAGCGAGACGGCGCCGATTTTCTGGCGTATTGTTCGTTTTGCGTGCAGGTACTGCTCCCGGAGGGCTACGATGCGATTCGAAGCGAGAACAATAACGGTAGGGATGCTGCTGGCTTCGGTTTGGCTGGTGCAAGCAGCCCTGGGGCAGGCGACGGCGAAAAAGACGTTGGTGGTGGCCAGCGATGGGTCGGGCCAGTTCAAGACAGTGCAGGAGGCGGTGGACGCGGCTGCGCAGGGCAATGTGCGCATCGAGATCAAGGCGGGTGAGTATCGGCAGGTGGTTGCGATTACAGCCAACGGCGTCGAACTGCTCGGCCTGGGTAAGCGGCCCGAGGACGTGGTGCTGGTCTACGATAACTCGGCTGCGTCGGCAGGCGGGACCGGAAGATCCGGCACGGTGACGGTTACCGGCGACGACTTCCACGTGGAGAACCTGACCATCGCCAATGACTTCGAGAAACGGCACGGGCGCACCGAGCAGGGATCGCAGGCGGTGGCGCTGCGAGTGACGGGCGACCGGGAAATCTTTCGGCACGTGCGGCTACTGGGTTATCAGGACACGCTGTACGCGGACTCGAAGAGCTGCCATGCGGTGGGTGAGGCAGGTACTTGTTATGCGTCGCGGCAATACTTTTCCGATTGCACTATCGAAGGCCATGTGGACTTCATCTTTGGCGACGCCAAGGCCGTCTTTGACCGCTGCGAGATCCACGGCCTGGCCCATTCGATGGTGACAATTACGGCGCAGAGCCGCGTTCGTCCCGAGGAGGATTCGGGCTACCTCTTCCGCGACTGCACCGTAACGGCGGAGGCTGGCGCGCAAGACATTCTGCTGGGGAGACCGTGGCGCGATTACTCCACGGTGGTATTTCTGAACACGGACTTTAAAGCGCCGCTCGACCCAAAGGGTTGGCTGGAGTGGGGCGGACGGCTGAAGACGAGCGACTACGCGGAGTACGGCTCGCACGGGATGGCCGGCGACTTAACGCAGCGCGCGGCCCCGAGCAGGCAGCTTAAGGCGGATGAAGCCGCGAAGGACACGACGCGCGCATGGCTGAGTGGGACGGATAGGTGGGACCCGGAGGCTGTGCGGTAGAGCTTTGTATCGACACAATCTGCTTCATGTGTGACGTGCGCCGCTCTGGCGTGAGGGGTGAAATATATTGAAATTCTCTTGACATAGAGAACTCTATAATGCAGAGTAGTGCATGGAGGGAAGAGAATATGGCGAACTTCGAGGCAGAAAGCGGGACGACGCGCGACGATCTGGTGCAGCGTGTTGCGCTAATGGAGACGATGATCGCGGAGGGGCGGAGGGACACCGGGCGGTTCGGATGGGTCTTCATCTTGTGGGGGCTGGTGTGCCTTGCTGGGGTCTGCGGCTCGTATTTTCAGCCGCAGTCGTATTGGGTTTGGCCCATCGCGATTGCGAGCGGTTTCGCAATCCAGTTCATCGAGATCGCGATGCATCGCAGGAGCGGCAACTGGTCCAGCGGCAACATGAAGAGCCGCAGTATTGCTGCTGTCTGGCGGATGATGGGAATCGCAATCATTCTGTACGCGGCTCCCGCGATTGTGACCCATACGATCCACCAGATCGCCTACATTGCCGCTGTCTTCATGTTTCTGGGCATGGCGCACGCGATCAGCGCGGTGATTCTGCGCTGGCGGGTGCAGGGAGTCGTTGCCGGGCTCTGGTGGGCGGGAGGCGTAGCGACGTACTTCGTCCCCAGGAATTATGTCATCGCGATCTACGTGGTGGAGATGGTGTGCTGCTGGGTGCTGTTCGGCGTGTACGCCATGATGCTGGAGCGGCGCGCGGCGGCATTGGAGCATCACCATGCCTGAGCTGCCGGAACTCGATCCCGTGATTCACGGAAAGCTGCGGCTTGCGGTGCTGTCGTTGCTGATCGGCGTGGAGGAGGCCGACTTCACATGGCTGCGCGAGAAGACCGGATCGACCGATGGCAACCTGGGCGCGCAGATGATGAAGCTGGAGGAGGCTGGCTATGTGGCGATGCAGAAGCGGTTTGCCGGACGCAAGCCGCAGACGCTCTATCGCATGACTCCGGCGGGGCGGAAGGCGCTGGCGAAGTATGTGGCGGCGCTGAAGCGGTTGCTGGGCGGGGCGCTGTAGCTCGATCGTTTACTCAGGGTGAACGGTGTCGCGCTCTGAACAAAAAGTGGAGATTCTTCGTAGCTCAGAATGACAGTTCATTCTTGGTCTATGGCAATCATGAAACGGCTCTATAAAACAGGAGGGAAGATGCGAAATCTATTTGGACTGATGTTGATGGCAGGCGTGCTGATTGCGGCGAGTGCGGCCAGTGCGCAGACGGCTCCCAGGACGCAGGCGGCTTCCAGTGTGCAAGTATCTCCGGCTGCGCAGGCCGCGCCTGGCAACCTTGCGTTCGACGTGGCGTCGGTGCGGCCGTCGCCCGCGCCGGACCAGGCGGCGATGCTGACTGGCCTGATGGCAGGCAAGCAGCCGAACTGGGTGCGCGTGGATGGGTCGCGCGCGACGTTCAACTACGAGTCGCTGAAGGATCTGATTATGTACGCCTACAAGATGCCGCGATATGAGATCAGCGGGCCGGAGTGGCTGGTGACGGACCGGTTCGACATTGCGGCGAGGCTGCCGGACGGGGCTACGAAAGACGACGTGCCGGAGATGTTGCAGGCGCTGCTGGCGGAGCGATTCAAGTTGGCGACGCATCGCGAGATGAGCGAGCAGCCGGTGCTGGGGTTGGTAATTGGCAAGGGAGGGCCGAAGCTGAAGGAGTCTACCGCGATGCCCGTGCCGTTTGACGAGAGCGAGCCGCTGAAGCCGGGCGAGTCAAAGATGGACTCTCCGAACGGGCCGATTCGCCTGATGAAGAACGCGGACGGATCGACGACCTACAACATGGGCGCGAGGGGAAGCTTCACGCTGAAGTTCGACGGCGAGACCCGCTCGATGCATATGGAGGCAAGCACAATCAACATGAAGGGGTTCGTCATGATGATGACGACGCTGGGCGCTGGCGAGGGACGCCAGATTGTCGACATGACCGGACTGACGGGCATGTATCAGGCGGCGGTTGACTTTTCCGTGATGGACCTGATGGCGAGTCTGAGCGCTCAGGGCATCGATATTCCGAGGCGTCCCGGCGGCGGTTCGTCCGGCTCAGAGGCTACCGATCCCGAGGGCGGCGCAACGGTTGCCGCTGCACTCGACAAACTTGGACTGAAGCTGGAAAAGAGCAGGGCGAAGGTGGACCGGCTGGTGGTGGACCATGTGGAGAAGAGTCCCACGGATAACTGAGGGAAAAGCTGCGTGCCATATGATGGCCGCAGCAACCGCTCGGGCTTTGCGGCGGGCTAGGCGGAAGGACCTTTGGGGAGGAGAGCGCGCTGGACGCGGCTGTGCTTCTGGCCGTAGCTGAAGTAGACGATGAGTCCGATGATTAGCCAGACGATCAGCCGCGTCCAGTTTATCCATCCCAGCTTCACCATCATGTAGCCGTTGAAGAGGACGCCGAGGATGGGTACCATGGGGACCCATGGTGTGCGGAAGGGGCGCGCCTTGCCCGGATCGGTGCGGCGCAGGACGAGGATGGAGATGCAGACGATGACGAATGCGAGCAGGGTGCCGATGTTGACCATCTTGCCGATGTCGTCGATGGGGGTGAGCGCGCCCACAACACCGGCGAGCGTGCCGACCAGGAATGTATTTTTGAACGGGGTGCGGAAGCGGGGATGTATCTCGGCGAAGGGACGCTTGGGGAGAAGGCCATCGTTGGCCATGGCATAGAGGACGCGGGTCTGGCCGAGCAGCATGACGAGCATGACGCTGGTGAGGCCGGCGAGCGCGCCCAGGGTGATGATGTCGCTGGCCCAGGGAAGTCCGCGATCGAAGAAAGCGCGCGCGATGGGGGCTTCGATGTTGATCTGCTGCCACGGCACCATCCCGGTAAGCACGGCGGCCACTCCGATGTAGAGCACGGTGCAGATAATCAGGGAAAGGATGATTCCGATAGGCAGATCGCGCTGCGGGTTTTTGGCCTCCTGCGCGGTGGTGGATACGGCGTCGAATCCGATGTAGGCGAAGAAAATATAGGCAGCGCCCGCGCCGATGCCGGAGATTCCGTACGGAGCGAAGGCGTGCCACGAGGTTCCCCAATTGGCCGGATGCACATAGTGCGAACCAAGGCCAAGCACAAAAAGCACCACCGCGACCTTGAGGGCCACGATGCCGGTGTTGAACTTTGCCGACTCCTGAATGCCGATGGCAAGCACCGTTGTGACCGCAAGAGCAATGAGAAACGCGGGAAGGTTGATGCCGATCTCATGGCCGAAGAGGATGGGCGCGGCAAGCACAACGTGGGCCTGCGCCATCATTGCGGCGGTTGGCGCGGCCTTGAGGACGCCGAGCTGTGCGATGTACTCCTGCGTGCCCGGCATGAGGGACGGATAGCTGGACGCCATCACCTGACGGCCGACCATCTCAACCGCCTTGCTCAGCGCGGTCCAGTGGTCGTAGGCCAGCCACAAGGGGAATTTGATGCGAAAGATCTCCAGCATCTCGACGAAGTAGTTTGACCAGCCGGAGCTGACGGTGCTGGCCCCCATGGCGTACTCCAGCGTCAGGTCCCATCCGATGATCCAGGCGATCAGCTCGCCGAGGGTGGCGTATGCGTAAGTGTAGGCCGAGCCGGCGAGCGGGATCATGGCGGCAAACTCGGCGTAGCAGAGGCCGGCGAAGGCGCATCCCAGGCCGCTGAGAACGAAGGAGAGCATCAGGCCCGGACCGGCGTAATGCGCGCCGAGGCCCGCCATGACGAAGATGCCCGCGCCAATGACCGCGCCGATGCCCAGCGCCGTCAATTGGAAGGGGCCGAGCGACCGCTTGAGCGTTCCCACACCCGTGGCGCTGGCCTCCGCCGTCAGCACGTCCATCGACTTCGTTGCAAACAGATTCGCCATGCGGTCTTCGATCTCCCTGGTGGTTCCACTCTAAGGGAGGTCCGAACAAATGTTCGAGGTTCCCTCGGGGGCTAAAGCCCCGTTCATGTTGCGACACATACGGCGGGACTGAAGTCCCGCCCTTTCAAAGCAAATCCTGCTCTGGGACTGAAGTCAGGCCCAGGCGCTTCCACAGCAGATACACCGGTATCCCAAGCACCACGAGGACGAGTCCGGGCCATGTGTACTGGGGTTTATATCGTAAGAGTACAACACATATCCACGCAGCCATCACAATATATAGCGCGGGCAGGACCGGGTAGCCGAACGCGCGGTATGGACGCACTGCCTCGGGCTGGGTGCGGCGCAGTACGAAGAGACCGGCGATGGTGAGGATGTAAAAGACGAGGACCGCGAAGATGACGTAGTCCAATAGCTGGCCGTAGCTGCCGGAGAGGCAGAGCAGGGAAGTCCACGCCCACTGCACCCAAAGCGAGTTGACGGGGACGCCGCCCTCGGAGTGGCTGGACGGCTTGCTGAGTTTGCCGACGGACGCGAAGAAGAGGCCGTCGCGGCTCATGGCGTAGTAAACGCGCGCGCCTGCGAGGAGCATTCCGTTGACGCATCCGAAGGTGGAGATGAGAATCGCCGCGGCCATCAACTTTGCGCCGATTGCGCCGAATGCGGATTCCATTACGGCTGTGGCGACGCGGTCCTGCGTGGCAAACTGAATACCGCGACCGGCGATTGTGGATGCGGTTGGCGAGCCAGCCATGGGGAGAACGCTGAGGTAGACGAAGTTGCAGAAGATGTAGAGAAGAAGGACGACGCCGGTACCGAGCGCGAGGCTGAGAGGAAGATTGCGGCGCGGATTCTCGATCTCGCCAGCGGTGAAGGTGACGTTGTTCCACGCGTCGGCGCTAAAGAGAGAGCCGACTTGAACCACTGCAACTACGGTTAACAGGCCAACGAATGCAGTTGGGCCTCCGACGCCGACTTGAACCGCGTGATGCGTGTGCCAGCCTGCGCCGGCCCAGAAGTTGTGCCAGCCGGTGCCGAAATTGGAGGCGATGGCTGCTGTATTCTTTGCGATGAATCCGACGAGAACGACGGCGGCGAGGGCGAGGACCTTTGCGGAGGTGAAGACGTTCTGCACCGACGCGCCGAGCTTGACGCCGAAGGTGTTGAGCAGGGTGAGCAGGGTGATGATGAGAATCGCCGCTAGATTCGCGGTGTTCAGGCCGATGTCCATATTGCCCAGGACCATGGGCCCGATGGGAATTGCAGGGACGTGCGCAATGTGCCAGAGCCAGTGGCCGGCGCTTACGGAGGGGAAGAAGACGCCGAGAAATTTGCCGAAGGCGACGCCGACCGCCGCGATGGTCCCGGTCTGGATGACGAGGAAGAGCGTCCATCCGTAGAGGAATCCGCAGAGCGGGCCGAGCGACTCGCGCAGATAGACGTACTGGCCGCCCGCGCGGGGCATCATGGCGGCCAGCTCGCCGTAGCTGAGCGCGCCGATGAGGGTCATGAGAGCTGTCACCATCCAGGCCGCGATCAGCAGCGCGGGCGAGCCCACGGTGCGGCCCATCTCGGCCGAGACGATGAAGATTCCTGAGCCGATCATCGAACCCATGACGATAGCGGTGGCGGAGAAGAGTCCCATGCCGCGCACAAAATGCGGGGCGCTCACGCTGCCTATAGCGTCGTCATTCTGGGCGAAGCCCAGAATCTCCGTATTGGCACTTGTATTTGCTTCTTTATCCACGTTCCTTCAGTTCTACCGCAGACGGGCGAGAAAGTCGCGTGCGACCTGCTCGGGAGATTGGTTGGCGGCGAAGAGGGAAGAGATTACGGCGACGGAGTCCGCGCCCGCATCGATAACGCTCGGCGCGTTGGCGCGAGTGATGCCGCCGATGGCGACCAGCGGCTTCGTGGTGAGCGCGCGCGCGCGGCGGACGCCATCGAGGCCGACGACGGGCGATGCGTCGGGCTTGGTTCCGGTGGCGAAGACAGGGCCGATGGCGATGTAGTCTGCGCAGGATTGTTCGGCGATGCGGGCCTGTTCGGGGGTGTGAGTGGAGACGCCGACGATGCGGTCTGGGCCGACGACGCGGCGGGCGTCTGCGGGCGAGAGATCGCCCTGGCCGACGTGGACGCCGTCGAAGCTGGCCAGCACGGCGAGGTCGGCGCGGTCGTTCATGATGAGTTTGCAACCGCTGCCTGCCATCGTCTCGCGCAGGATTGACGCGGCGCGGAGAATGTCCTGCGGCGAGCCGGTCTTATCGCGGTACTGCACAAGGCCAACGCCTGCCGTGCGTAGGTCGCGGGCAAAATCCGCCAGCGCCACGCCGCGCGCGGCGAGCACTTCTGCATCGACAATGGCATAGAGGCGCGAAACGATGAGTGGACTTTGCATGACAAAAAGGCCGGTAGCATCGGGGTGGATCGGTGTTAAGCCTTTACTTCGGCCTCTGCCTTCTCTGCCTGGCGGTCGAAGAAGCGCTCCATGAACTTGGTGTCGAAGTGGCCGGAGCGGAACTCGGGGTCGTCGAAGATTTTTTGGTGGAGGGGGATCGAGGTATAGATTCCCTGGACCACAAACTGCGAGAGGGCGCGCTGCATCTTGTTCATGGCCTCTTCGCGGGTGTGGCCGTGGCAGACGAGCTTGGCGATGAGCGAGTCGTAGTAGGGCGGGACTACGCCCTCGGCGTACTGGGCCGTATCGACGCGGACTCCGTTGCCGCCGGGCAGACTGAACGCGGTGATAGTGCCCGCGCTGGGGGTGAACTTTTCGGGATGCTCGGCGTTGATGCGGCACTCGATGGCGTGGCCAGTGATGGTGACCGGGGTGGGGACGATGTCGGACAGGCGCTCACCGGCGGCGATGCGGATCTGGGCCTTGACGAGGTCGATTCCGGTGACCATCTCGGTGATGGTGTGCTCGACCTGGATGCGCGTGTTCATCTCGATGAAGTAGAGCTTGCCGTCCTCGTCCATGAGGAACTCGACGGTGCCTGCGTTGCGGTAGCCGACGTCCTTCATGCAGCGCTCGATGGTCTTGCCCAGCTCGGCGCGCAGCTTGGGTGTGATGGCGAGACTGGGGGCCTCTTCGATGAGCTTCTGGTGGCGGCGCTGGATGGAGCACTCGCGCTCGCCCAGGCTCATCACATTGCCGTGCTCGTCGGCGAGGACCTGGAACTCGATGTGGCGCGGTCGATCGAGGTACTTCTCCATGTAGAGGTCGCCATTGCCGAAGGAGCTGGCGGCTTCGCTGGCGGCCTGCTGGAAGAGCGCGGGCAACTCGGCGGCGGAGCGCACAATTCTCATTCCGCGGCCACCGCCGCCGGCCGCGGCCTTGAGGATTACGGGATAGCCGACGGACTTTGCGCACTCCAGCGCCTCGTCCTCGGTGGCGACCATGCCGTCCGAACCGGGGAGGATGGGGACCTTCGCCTTCTTCATGGTCTGTCGCGCGGTGGATTTTTCGCCCATGAGGCGCGTGACTTCGGGCGGCGGGCCGATGAACTTGATGTTGGAGGCGCGACAGACCTCGGCGAAGTTGGCGTTCTCGCTGAGCAGGCCGTATCCGGGATGGATGGCGTCGACGTCGGCGATCTCGGCAGCGGAGATGACGGCGGGGACGTTGAGGTAGCTCTCGGCGGCGCGCGGCGGGCCGATGCAGATGGCCTCGTCGGCGAACTTGATATGCAGGCTGTGCCGGTCGGCCTCGCTGTAGACGGCGACGGTGCGGATGCCCATCTCGCGGCAGGCGCTGATGACGCGCAGGGCGATCTCACCACGGTTTGCAATTAAAATCTTACGAAACATATAAACTCAGCCTGCTTTCATCCTTGAACCGAAACATCGGAATGTCGAGCAACTAGAGCGACTTGACCGATGGCTAACGGGTTGCGCATCGAACCAAATACGGAGATTCTGCCCTTCGACTTCGCTCAGGCCAGAATGACGACTCAAAATTATCCGTGTCAAAAAAACAACTCGTCACAGGCTCTATCGCGGGCGGATGGCGAAGAGCGGCTGGCCGTACTCCACCGGCTGGCCGGTTGCGGCGATGCGTTGGACGACCTCGCCGGCCACATCGCTCTCGATCTCGTTCATCAGCTTCATGGCCTCGACGATGCAGAGCACCTGGCCTACCTCGACCTGGTCGCCGATTTTGACGAAGGTTGGCGTGCCGGGCGAGGGCGAATCGTAGAAGGTGCCCACGATGGGCGATTTCACTTCGTGCAGCTTCTCGGTGGCCTCCGCGGGGGGTTGCTCCGCGGTAGCCGCGCCTGGGCCTGGGACGCTGCCAGCCGTGCTTGCGGCCAGTTGCTGCGCCAGCGCCAGATCGGTTGCGCTTGCTCCGGCGGCACCGGCAAACTTGATGCGCACCTTCAGGTCCGTGCGCTCCATTTCGAACTCGGCGATGCCGTTTTCCTTCAGGAAATCGACCAGTTCGCGCAACTCCTTCAGCTTATTGCTGTCCATCGTTCCTCTTCCTCGCGCCGCAACCGGGCCCAGTGCATCTAGTCGTATTAAACCTTGAACCTCGAACCATAAACCTTGAACCTGATCCGTTACAACTCGATCCATGCCTTAGGGCTTGGAGTCAGGATTTCGCAGCCGGAGCGGGTTACCAGCACCGAATCCTCGATGCGGATGCCGAACTTGCCGGGCATATAGATGCCGGGTTCAATTGTAACGATCATTCCGGCTTTGAGCTTCTCTGTCCTCTTTGCGGCGAGGCGGGGATCTTCGTGGATCTCCAGGCCGAGGCTGTGGCCGGTGGAGTGGGTGAACCACTGATCGAGCTTGGCGCGGCGCAGCACAGAGCGCGTTACCTCGTCCACATCGCCGGTGACGACGCCCGCGCGGACGGCGGCGAGACCAGCCTCCTGTGCTTCCAACACGGCGTCATAGGCGTTTCGCTCTTCGGCAGTGGCGCGGCCAATGTGGATGGTGCGGGTCATGTCGGAGCAATAGCCATCGAGGACCACGCCGAAGTCCATGGTGACGAAGCCGCGCCTGGGCAGCTTTGCCATGGTCGCGTGGCCATGGGGCAGGGCAGAGCGTTCGCCGCTGGCAACAATTGTCTCGAAGGACATTCCTTCGGCCCCGGCGAGGCGTGCCGCATGTTCCAGTTCAGCGGCAACCGCCATCTCCGTCATGCCCGGCTGGATGAAGGTAAGGATGTGGTCGAAGAGTTTGCAGCCGAGGAGGGCGGCGGCGCGCAGGCTGGCGATCTCGTCTGCGTCCTTGACCTGGCGCAGGCGGGCCGCCAACGGCTCGATGGCGACGAAGAGCGACTTGCGGAATTTGGTTGGGATAGCCTTGCGCATGGTGGCCAGGCTGGCGACCGTGGTATGGGTTTCGTCGAAGCCGCAGCGCTTTACGCCCGCGGATGCGATCCACTCGCAGGCCTCGGTCAGCGGCGGTTTGGTGGCAATCACGACCTCGGTGCCCACCGCCTCGGCATTCGCCTGGGCGATGTAGCGGCCATCGGTAAACAGCACCGCGCGTATTGGCGATCGCGTGGACCGCGTTCCAGAAGCCGCTTCGTTGCGCAGCACCAGCGCCGCGCTCGATCCGGTAAACCCGCACAGCCAACGCACATCGGGGAGATGCGTTACCAGCAGCGCGTCTACTCCCGCCGCCTTCGCCGCATCCGCAGCACTCTTCTTCCTCGCATTCAAGCTCATGCGATCAATTCTACCAACTCGCCGCACAGAGCAATTCTCAAATGTTCCGCATCTGTAAAACTGCGGGAAACCCGATATTATGAAGCATGGACGTATTTGTCGCCGATCCACCGCAGGCTGTGCAGAAGACGCTGCTTACCCGGCGCAACTTTCTGCTTGGCTCGGCCACGGCCGCTGCGGGACTTGCCCTGTATTCCAGCGAGTTCGCGCGCCATGAGATCAGCGTCGTCACGCGCAACGTGGCGCTGGCGAAGCTGCCCGATGCGTTTCATGGCTACCGCATCGCGCAGATCAGCGACATCCACTTCGACGAGTACACCGAGCCATCGTTTGTGCGCCGCGTGGTCGGCGAGGTGAACCGGCTCGCGCCCGACCTTGTGCTGCTGACCGGCGACTACATCAGCAACAGCCCGCTAGGGCACGACTTCGCCCACGGTGCCATCTTTCGCTGCGCCGAGGTGCTGCGCGAGTTGGCCTGCCCGCTGCGCTTCGCCGCCATGGGCAACCACGACTCCATCCTAGGCGCGCCCAACATCCGCGAGGCGCTTGCGACCGCGGCCATCCCGCTGCTGGTCAACCAACATGTAGCGATTGAGCGCAACGGGCAACGCCTGTGGGTGGCAGGCATCGCCGACCCCCTTAGCAATGTGCCCAACCTCGGCCTTGCCGTTCCCGCCAACCCCGACGGCCCCGTCTTGCTGCTGTGTCACGCACCCGACTACGCAGACAATGTGCTTGCCCACCCGCGTGGTCCACTGGTCGATCTGATGCTCTCCGGCCACTCCCACGGCGGCCAGATCCGGTTGCCCATTATCGGAGCACTCCATCGCGTGGATGGCGGTCGAAAGTACGTCCAGGGCCTCTTCCGGCTGGGCCAAATGCAGCTTTATGTGAACCGCGGAATTGGGACTGTCGGACTGCCGTTCCGGCTGAACTGCCCGCCGGAGATCACACTGTTCACGCTGCAAGACAGGAGTAAGGGGTAAGACTGCAATTAACTTACCCCTTATCCCTGCTTTACCGTGCGCGGCCGGCGGGCTTCTTCTCGCGGGGCATGACGGAGTAGGTTGAGGGGGCCTTTGCAGAGCTCATGCGGACCATCCAGGCGTCGAGCAGGCTGCGCTTGAAGCGCCAGCGGTTGCCCAGCCTGAAGGCCGGAATGGTGCCCTCCGAGGCGTATCGGTAGAGTGTGTCGCCGCTGATGCCCAAATAGTCCGACGCCTGCCGGATATCCATCACCTCACGCATCATCTGCTGGACTGCACCTGCCATGAAGGACGCTCCTGGAAACCCGAAGATACCGGGACAAACGCCAGCCAAACCCGGCATTTCCCTTTGTATGCCCAAACGAAGGCCCAGGCAACAGGATTCTGACCCTTCATGCAAGGGTCTATGGTTCAGCTACTAACCGATTGATAAACAAGATGGCGGCAGAGCCCTGAAGAGGACACTGCCGCCTGGTTTTACGAACTACTGTCAACTCGCAACCGACTTACTTTGCCGGCTGGAGTCCGCGAATGACGGCGAAGATATCCTCGCCCACGGTGCGCGTCTGGGCGATTGCGTCGGCGATTGAGATGTCGCAGATCTTGGTTCCCTTGAGCACCGCCATGCGGCCGAACTTGCCTTCATGCACCATATCGATTGCGGCGATTCCATAGCGAGTGGCCAGCATCCGGTCGTACGCCGTGGGAGTTCCTCCGCGCTGAGTGTGGCCCAGGTTGACCGAGCGGGTCTCGTAGCCGGTGCGCTTCTCGATCTCCTCTGCCAGGACCTGCCCGATGCCGCTGAGCCGCGCATGGCCAAAGGAGTCCAGCTTGTCGCCGACCGTGATCTGGCCCTCGACCTGGGGAATCTTCGCGCCCTCGGCGACGACCACGATGCCGAAGCGCTTTCCGCACTCCCAGCGCGCGCGCAGAAGCCGCACCACATCGTCCATGTCAATCGGCTTCTCCGGCGTCAGGATGACGTCCGCTCCGCCCGCGATGCCCGCCGTGACGGCGATCCATCCGGCATCGCGTCCCATGACCTCGACCACCTGCACACGGCTGTGCGCTTCGGTGGTGGAGTGCAGGCGGTCGACCGCCTCGGTGGCAATCATCACGGCGGTGTCGAAGCCGAAGCAGGCGTCGGTGCCGCTGAGGTCGTTGTCGATGGTTTTGGGCACGCTCACGACTTTCACTCCGCGCTCGGCCAGCTCGACGGAGATGGACTGCGTATCGTCTCCGCCCATGGCGATCAGCGCGTCCAGCTTCTCGTCCTGGATTACCTTGAGGCAGCGCTCGAAGCCACCGGGAATCTTCTTTACGTTGGTGCGTGAAGAGCGCAGGACGGTCCCTCCGCGATGCAGCATTCCGCTCATCGTCTTCATGCTGAGCGACATGGTGCGGTCGTCGAGCACACCGCGCCAACCCTCCATGAAGCCGATAAACTCATCGCCGTAGTGCTGCACTCCCTTGTGCACCACCGCACGGATCACAGCATTCAGGCCAGGACAGTCCCCGCCTCCGGTCAACATACCAATGCGCATCGCAAAACCTCTCAATCAGAAATTAGTTCAATCAAGAAAATCATACTGCAAGCGCTGTGTCCGGCGAGTGAGCCGCGTCACACCGCGCTCGGGGGTGTCGGCGGCAATTTCGATGATTGCTCCTATGGTATTGTCTCTACGTCGCAGAAAGAGGTGGTCGTTGTGAAGTCTACCTATGCGCTTGTCGCAGTCCTGCTCCTCTCACCGCTACCCCTTGCATCCGCGCAACAGGCTCCGCCAGCCACCGCGCAGCCGGCCTTGACGCAACAGGCACCCGCTCGTCAACCGGTCTACCAGACGAATCCGCCCATCCCGCCGCTTCCAACCAAGGCTCAGCATGAGGCCAATTTCGATGCGGAGACACAGCAGGCGAACGCACTGTTTGTTGCAGGAAAACAGTTGGATGCGCTTCCGTTCTACGCCGATCTCTGCCGCCAGGATCCCACCGTTGCCCTCTTTGCAGAACGTCATGCCGCCGGCCTGCTCGCCAAATACTCCAACCCGGGAAGCGACTCCAAAGAGTCGTTGAGCTTCTTCCTCCAGGCATTGAACGAAATTCACCGCGCGCAGTCGCTGGGCGACAACAGCAATCAGATTCGTGTCATGCTCACCGTAGCGGAAAAGACTCCCATGGGGGCGATCATCACGGGCATTCCGCTCACTGTTGGCTATACCTATATGGGAACAGTCGCGGCGCAGGCCACGATGAAGCAGGCGGAAGCCGCATTTGGCGCCCAAAGGTACGACGAAGCAGCCAAATTCTATGTTGCCGCAGCCGGCCAGGATCCTGCCTTTTACACCGCTGCCCTCTTCGCCGGAGACGCCTTCTTCCGGTTCAAGGACTACGCCAACGCTGGCCTTTGGTTCCAAAAGGCCATTGCTATCGATCCCGATCGCGAGACCGCTTACCGCTATTGGGGCGACTCCACATACCGCTCGGGAGACATCGCCGGGGCTGGAAAGTTGTTTATTCAGGCATACGTTGCCGAGCCATATAGCACCGCCTCCTGGGGTGAACTCGCCCAGTGGGCCGCTGCCAACAAGACACCGCTCACAGTGCCTCAAATCCGCCGTCCTGAGTTCTATATGCTCAATGGCAAGGTTGACTTCGACCCGCACATCCTCCCCGAGTCAGGCGACGGACGCGCCTCCTGGTTGGTCTACCAGCATGTGCGCGTCTCCCACGGTGCGACCACCCTGGTCCAGAACATGCCTCCCGGCGGCGGCACTATGGCCAACGGCGACTTCGCTCCAAATGGCTACCTCCATACCCTCGTCGAAGAGTTGGATGCGCTCACCGCATTGCTCGCCGATGTCAAGGCCAAACTTGCAGCCGGAACGGTCACGCAGGAGAAGCTAGATCCTGGCCTCAAACTCCTGCTGAATTTGCAAAAGGACAACATGCTCGAATGCTTTGTCCTGCTCAATGCCTACGACATGGGGCTTCGCCATGACTACGCGAAATATCGCGCCACGCATCGCGATCAGCTCGTCGCGTATATCGAGCACTATCTGATCGCTCACAGTGCGACTGCTGCGACGACGCAGCACCCCAACTAGTTGCCGATTCAGATAAGCAGCGGGCTGAGCGCTCGGGAGCACAGGAATCCGGTGCGTCGCGAGGAGATTGGTCGCCGTGAATGCTGGACTGGATGGTGAGAGCGCTGGGACTCGAACCCAGGACCAACGCCCGAGTGAGATTGAAGGCTGGCTGTACAGCCTGACGATTGCGGCCAGAGGACTTCCCGTCTCGAAGGACCGGAAACCTTCCAAGAAGCCCAAGAAGGAGCCCTCGAAACTGTCCCCAGCCAGTTGGAATCGGTACAGGACCGTCGCCGCTCGTCAATCGCCTCATGACCTTCTTTGAAATGCGGTTGCCCTGGAAAGCATAGACTTCTCTATTGACAATATTTTGATAATTACTCATAATATCGACTATGCCTCTAAATCAAATTGCAACGTGTCAGAGCCGCGCGATCCTCCATCGCGGGCTGTGTCGTTGTTGTTGCAACAATTGTGGGCATGATGGACGCGTCAGGTAGATAAAGCTCTCTAGCTTCCCGAGTCATTCGTTTTCTTCGCAATATAAGACGCAAGAGACATAAGGGATCTCTGCAGATATAGACCTGTAGGTCTATGAGAGCGTTTCAACATCGAAAACCTCCTAGCATCCATTTAATTTCATTACATTTTTCTGCGCAGGCATTCCCTTGGGGGAGCCTCTGCGCAATCAGGAGAGAGATCACTCTCTCCTGTAACCCCGTTATACCTTGACATTTTTTTAGGGAGATATCGCCATGGCGGATGCGATGAGGGCAGGAATGGAAAAGGCAGGCACGATCCACAGGACAGAAGGCAGTCGATACCGTAGGTTTGCGGCCTATTTATCGATGGTTTTAGCCGCTTGCCTGGGGCTGGCTGTATCTTTTGCCAATGCGCAAACAGGCGGACAGGGAGCTTTGGAGGGTGAAATCCTTGATCCGACGCGCGCGGTGATTGCCTCCGCGACGATAACGGCCACGAATCAGGCAAGCAGAGTCTCCACGACCGTCAAGAGCACCTCTGCCGGCGTCTACGAAATCACGCCGCTGATTCCGGGGGTCTACACGATTTCGGTTGCGGCGAAGGGCTTCAGAGATTTCGAGCAGGAAAACATTGAAGTCAACGGTCTTACCATTACTGGATACAATGCTGTTCTGACTGTCGGCGCAGAGGACCAGACGATCGTGGTCACGGAAGCTCCGCCGCAACTGCAGACGACCAATGCCACTCTGGGTGGAGTCGTTACAAACGAGACATATGAAAGCCTGCCGGTACTTATGAACCTCTCGCAGCGCGATCCTACGGCTTATGCCTCGCTCCTGCCTGGCGCGGCAGCTAGTGCGCGCGCGCCGAACATGTCTGGCACTGGCAGTTACCTGTCCGAGGTGTACGTGGACGGCATGCCAACGACCGCTGCAAACATGCAGAGCGATAACCGCATGGTTTCCCTTTCGGTTCCCATTGAATCCGTAGACCAGATGCAGGTGATTTCGAATGGCCCGTCGGCCGAATACCAGGGCGCGGGCGCGCTGAGCTTTACCTCGAAATCGGGCGGCAAGCAGTACCACGGCACAATTGCCGATTTTGTGCGCAATACCATTTTCGATACCTGGGGTTTCAGCGCTCCGATTGCGACAAAGACCGAGGTTGTGAATGGTGTCACCACAACCGTTCCGGTCGGCAAACCCGTCGAACACCAGAACGAATTATCGGCATCGGTCGGCGGCCCAATTAAGTTCACGCAGGGCAAAGGCTTTTTCTTCTTCAATTGGGACCAGTTTCACGGCCGCCAAGGTGTTACGCCGGGCCTGTTTACTATTCCGACCACGTTGATGAGGCAAGGGAACTTTACGGAGTTGGGTAGTAGCGCCTTAATCTACAATCCCCTGAGCAACTCCTGCTCGGGCAAGACCTGCACCCGCCAGCCCTTCGCATACAACGGCCAAACCAATGTCATCGATCCGGGCTACATCTCGCCTATCTCCCAGTATGAACAGAAATTTTTGCCTCCCACATCTCTGCCGGGCATCACAAATAATTATCTGGCATCCGGCACTTCGGGGTTTGATAACCACGAGTTTACGTTCAAGGTTGACTATGATGTGACGCAGAAGCAGCGCGTCTCATTCGTGACAACGCACGGCATTGAAAAATACGTTGGCTTCGGAGCGCAGCTACCTGTGCCGTACACATCCGCCGATCTAGCGGTTGTTTCCTCCACGAACCTCATCTTTGAGCACCAATACATTCTTGCTCCGCACGTGGTGAATCAGTTCAAGTATGGCTATGTCCGGTTTATCACCCAAAAGCACGCTCCAACCGAGGGCGGGAACTATGCGGCCGATGCCGGGATTGCCGGGCTCCCGGCAGGGCAGGCATCGGAGAACTTCCCCTGCTCCAGTTTCGCCTCGACGACGGCCTTCCCCACCGCGCCGACGCAGTGGACGGTCTGCGGAGCTAGCTATGCGTCCGGCTTTACGATCACGAACACATACAATGTGCTGGATAATCTCCAGTGGACAAAGGGAAAACATGCGCTAACCTTTGGCATTCAGATCCAGTGGCTACATGACAACGTAGCCCAGCAATCTTCGCCGTCGGGTGTGTATACGCAGAACTGGAATGGCCTCGACACGGCGAATTATGTAGGCACAAGTCTCAGCAGCACGGCAACAGGCTATTCCTATGCCAGCTTTCTGCTCGGCGCTGCTCACTCCGCGAGTACATCTGTTCCAAGTTTCAGCGATCAGGGAGGCCGTTTCCTGCCGATCTCGCCTTACGCTCAAGACGATTGGAAACTTCTGTCCAACCTTACGCTTAGTCTTGGTTTGCGGTGGGATTATCTGCCTCCTTATCACGAAGTGCAGGACCGCTGGAGCTTCTTCAATCCGAATACAACCAACCCGCTTACGGGTTCCGCCGGTCAACTGGAGTTTGCGGGTTATCGCGGGGCTAACATTAGTTGCCAATGCAGAACCCCGGTAGAAACTTATTGGAAGAACTGGGATCCGCGTCTCGGATTGGCTTGGTCGGTCACCCCCAAGACGGTTGTTCGAGCTGGCTTCTCCGTCGCTTACACACATGCGGGAGGCGTCGGTGGACGCGGCGGTGCGGGAACCGGCCCAAGTACTCTGGGCTATGGGGCGAGTATTATTCTGCCCACGGCGATCACAACCGGCGTTGCTGCAGGTCCTTCCTTCTATCTGAACAACAGTACGGCATTTGGGACGGCAGGGGCGTCCAACACCAACTTCGGCGGTCCCGGATATTCGATACCCGCGCCACTAGCTCCGTCAGCCGCGTCTCTGACGCTGAACACGGGCAATTACGTAAACAACGCGGGGACATACGTCACCTCTGCGGCCGGGCCTGCTTATGTAGATCCGTATCTGTCAGGAAGGGCGCCTGAAATCGAGTTCTATAACTTCGGCATTCAGAGAGCGCTCACCGACAATATCACGTTCATGGCCAACTATGCCGGCAGCCAGTCGCACTTTATTAGCGGCGCAGGAGTGGCGGGATTCTGGTCCGGCCAGATCGATCCGGCGCACGTTGCGCTGCTCGGTTCAGTGCTGGCAAGCGATAACGCAACGAATATCATGAATGCGCCGGCCACCGCGGCAAACATCGCTATCGCGAAAGCCGCCGACCCATCCATCAGCATTCCCTCCTGGTTTGCGGCTGCCGGAGCCATCAGCACGGTGCCAACGATTGGTCGTGCGCTCCGCCCGTATCCTCAATACTCCACCCCGCCCAGCCCCTATTGGGACAACATCGCCAACATCGCGTACAACTCACTCCAGATCACGCTGACGCAGCGCAAATGGAAGGGCTTGACGTACACGCTCAACTACACGTACTCGAAAAACATTGGCGATGACGGCAGCACGCGCAGCGCGTTCCCAGTGCCCGCCGCTGCTTCTTCCAACGGTACGGCGATACCCGGAAACAACCGTGCCGATCGCGATCTGACATCGACAGACACGCCACAGAACGTCACCCTTTATGGCTTGTATAGCCTGCCGTTTGGCAAAGGGCATATCGGTGGCGATAACCGGCTTCTCCGTAACATCATCGGCGAATGGGCTTTTTCCGGAGTCTTCACGTATATTTCCGGCAATCCCATTCAGGTCACTGCCTCAGGCTGCACAACGCCCAGTTCTGGAAGCTGCATGCCTGACCTGGTTCCAGGCGTGAAAATTCGCCAGAACGGAAACTGGGGTAAGGGAGTCACTGCGAGTAATCTGGCAACGGTGAGATACCTAAATCCCGCTGCATTCGCTTTGCCGAATGCCTTCCCGCTTCCTGCCGGTGCAAGCAGCAAGGCCGTGGCTATCACCAAAATCGGCGACTCGCCGCGTGCGGGGCTCAACCTGTGGTCCCCAAGCGTCTACAACATCAACGCTAGCCTGCAGCGCGCTTTCAACCTGACTCCGAGTGAGCGCGTCAAGTTTATCTTTCAGGCAGATTGCAGCAATTGCTCCAACAAGGTCACCTTTGGTGGAATCAATTCCACTTGGTCGAGTGCGGCCACAAATACCTTTGGCGAAATAACCTCGGCCAGTGGAAATCGGGACTTCCAGTTTTCAGGGAGGATTACGTTCTAGCGTCCCGAGTCATTAATTCGTTTACAAAATCTGGCGACGGAATCAAGGATCTGGTCTGCGGTTTTATGCCGGATGAAGGGTTTTGGGTCGCGATTGCGATCTTCGATGAAGGCGTCGATGGCCGCTTTCACTTCTTTGGTCGAGCGGTGGACCCCGCGCCGAAGCTGGCGTTCCGTGAGCAGGGCGAACCAGCGTTCCACCAGGTTCAGCCATGAGGCAGAGGTTGGCGTGAAGTGGACATGGAAGCGGGGCCGTTTGGCCAGCCAGCTCTGAATCGACTTCGCCTTGTGCGTTCCGTAGTTGTCCAGGATGAGGTGTACGTCCAGCGCGCTGGGCACGTTCTTCTCGATGAACAAGGGGTCTTTGGATAGCTTGAACGTCTCCGGGCGATGCGGTGCCAGCGAAAAGGCCCGCCAGATGCGGCTGATCGCGGTCTGGTTGACGCCCGTGGCCGTGGCCATCGTACGCGTCGTTCCCGTTTCTGCCTGCCTTCCGGCAAGTGACGCTGGCACTCAGAGCTTCGTTGGGTTAGCACGGCCTCGGCAGACGATAGAAATTTACTTCCCACAGTCACGCAGGTTGCGTATCAGGAAAAGCTGTGTTCAAGAAATCCTCACGCGGCTCGTAAGCGGCTATTAGAGCATTTTCACAGTACCAGTGGTGTCGGAAAGTTCGTGCGGTGTGGTTTTCTTTGAGAGAAAACCACGCAGGCTTCTTTCGCCCCACCCTACACCTATCTACCGGCCTCATTTGGGAGTGCCTGGGAGTACCAAAGATGGTTCCATCCCTTTCGTGCAAACCATTGCTGAATGCGGGACCGCAGCTTAATCTGTGTTCGGGAGCATAGTCCATGAGCCATCAGGAACAGATCGTTGCAACAACCGATGAGCTGACGAATGCAGTGCTGTCGGTTGTAGAATCCTTCGAGCCGTATCGAGCCGACCATCGTCCGGACTGCGCGGACTTCGACCGCTGGCTTATCTGGAATGATAAGACTTCCGAGCGGCTGGGCATTGTTGCCCTTGTCGGGCCACAGGAGAACGCTTTATCGCTTCTTGAAAAGAAGGTGCTCCTGCGTTCACGCACGATGGATCTGCTGCGCAATGTCGCGTAGCAGCGCACCTGTTCAACAGCGGAAGCAGGATTGGTACTTGCTACTACTTTTCGTAGTGCTTGTATCATGATCGTCATGTTCAATAAACTCCGCTGGGGAGTCCTCGGCACCGCCAACATCGGCCTCAAGAAAGTCCTTCCAGCGATGCAGAAGGGCCAATACACCACTTTAGCCGCGATCGCATCGCGCGATCTTGCAAAGGCCCGGGAGGCGGCGACGGCGCTTGGCATTCCCACGGCCTACGGTTCGTACGAGGAACTGCTGGCCGATCCAAATGTCGACGCGGTCTACAATCCGCTTCCCAATCATCTTCACGTTCCCTGGACCATCAAGGCCGCCGAAGCCGGGAAGCATGTTCTCTGCGAGAAGCCCCTCAGTCTCACTGTCGCAGAGGCCAAGACTCTTCTTGCCGTTCGCGCACGCACAGGAGTCAAGATCGGTGAAGCCTTCATGGTCAACTGCCATCCCCAATGGCTTCGCCTGCGCCAATTACTCGGCGAGGGCCGCATCGGAGAGCTTCGCTCCATCGTCGGCATTTACAGTTACTTCAATATCAACCCGGCCAACATCCGCAACCGGATAGAGTATGGCGGCGGCGCCCTCATGGACATCGGCTGCTACCTCATCCACACATCCCGCTTTGCCTTTGCAGAGGAGCCCACGCGAGTCGTCGCCCGCATCGACCGGGATCCCGCGATGCATACCGACCGGCTCACCTCGGCGATTCTCGACTTTCCCAACGGCCAAGCCATCTTCACTTGCAGCACGCAGTTGGTCCCCTACCAGCGCGTCCAATTTCTCGGCACACGTGGACGCATCGAGATGGAAATCCCCTTCAACGCGCCTCCCGACCGCCCCACGCGCTTTTTCATCGACGATGGGAGCGACCTCTTCGGCAGCGGTATCACGACGGAGACCTTTCCCGTCTGCGACCAGTACACACTACAGGCCGACGCCTTCTCCAAGGCTGTCCTGGAAGACGCTGAAGTCCCCGTTCCCATCGAAGACGCCGTCAAGAACATGGCTGTCATCGAGGCCATCTTCAACTCCGCCAAAACCGGTCAATGGGAGTCTCCCCGGCGATGAAAAACTTCCACCACGGGCTGCTAAGCTTCCGCAACCCGAGGGTGAGGGTCCAATTTCGATTCATTCGGAGCCGTTAGAACCATAGGGGTGGACTCCGCCACATCCCGGGATTCACCGGTGGGTGCGTTCTTGGTCTTCGCTGTCCGTACGGTAAGAACACCAACAATGAGAGTTGCTGAACTCCCGATGATCGCAGCGATGATTGCGCTAACCATGGGCCGAGGTCTAAATCCCAGCGCCTAACAGGGGCAGGTCGAGGGGCGCCCAACTCAATTCTCGGGAAAAAGCATCCCCAAAGTATCCCCCGAGTCTCAAAGTGCTAAACAAAGGATTGGGCGGAAAATTATAAATCGCCAAAGTTTTCGGGGTGTTTTATGGTGAGAGCGGTGGGGCTCGAACCCACGACCAACGCCTTAAAAGGGCGATGCTCTACCAACTGAGCTACGCTCTCGAACCACACTCCAACGGTAGCATATCGAGAGGCTCCCGAGGGGGCATGAGTCGGTTGCAACGATGACGTATCCTCGACACCAAATCGAGAGATGCACTTGCTGCGAGTCCCGGCAATCCGAGCAGATTGTCCGCGAAATCGATGAGGAAAATCCGCTAAATGGATGAGGTAGAGCTGCGGAATAGATAAAACAAATCTGCGAAATAATTGAGGCAAAGTTGTTTAGAGAGTGACACTTAAGTCGCATGGAGGACCCATTGACTTGGCCTGGGGGCGAACGTAGGCTTGTAGAATTGCATGGAATAGTGCGCATAAGTGCAATCAATGGAATCAAGTAGGCCAGGTCGGCTGGCGGCGATGCCAATGTGGCAGAGGGCCTAAACGGAGCAGCAATGGACTCAAGCGGCAGAGAATCGGGCTACGAAGAGGCAGCAGCCGGAACGCCGGAGGATGTGGCCGCACTTTACCTGTGGGCGAACCTGCAGGGGGCGAAGTACCGCGACTTCTCGGCCTCGCGCCGGGAGTACCGCGCACAGGTGCGGTATTGTGCAGCCCAGGCGCTGCGGGGGCGGGAGCTGCGGGCGCAGGAGGCGGCGGTGGCGGCGTTGGAGGCGGCGCAGCGGGCGGAGTCGGCCGCGCTGGCCGCGGCCCGATTGCAGGACGCGGGCGGCAACCGGGCGTTGCAGATCCAGTTATTGCAAGACGTGGAGGAGGCCGCGCGAACGTCGTCCGCCGAACGGGAGGAAGCGGCGCGCCGGGCCGAGGCCGTGGCCTGTGCCACAGCCGTTGTGCTGCGCGAGGAGCGCGAGATCGCCGAGGCCCAGGCGTCGGTCAGGCGCCAGGCACTGCGTTACGCGGAGACCGATGTGCGGCGGCGTCAACTGGCAGGTCCTCAGCCACGCAATCCGATGGACCCTGGGACGATGGACAGCGCGCTCGCGCTTGTGCATTCGGAAGATTTGCATCCATCCGGCACGGAAGGTGAGTGCGCCGATGCAGAGGGTGCCGATTGCATTGGCTCTCATGCAGTTGGAGCTGGGGCAGTGGGAGCGGATGGCGATGCCGGACCGACGGGCCCGGCGTGGCTCTATGGTTTGCAGACCCCGCCGCGGACGCGGCTGTTGCAGGCGATCGCGAAGGTTCCCATGGGGGAGACAGCCGAAGGCAACGGTGAGGCGCCCGAGGGGGACACGCTGCAGGACTCGCTGGAGCGGGTTGCGTCGCGCTGGTTTGCGCTGAAGGGAGTTTTCATACACGCCGCGCCGGAGCTGCCCGCGATGCCCCTGACGAGGACGGTTGAAGGGCGGATGCCGATGTTGTTGGTCTATTCGCTCGCCGGAGGGGTGGGCAAGACGAGCCTTGCGGCGACGCTGGGGCGAGCGCTCTCCTCGCAAGGGGAGAAGGTGTTGCTGATCGACACGACCTCGCGCGGGCTGCTTCCGTATTACTTTGGGGAGCGCGAGCTTCGCCCCGGGGAGGTGCGCACCTTCCAGCCGCCGGCGGGAAGCCCCGGCGTGCCGGTCTCGCTGGTGACGTACGACGCCGCGAGCATAAATGAAGACGAGCGGCAGCAGGAGTCGCTGACCGATGAGATCCTGCGCAATGGCCATGACAACCAGCGCATGGTGCTGGATCTTTCTTCGGGACCGAGCTGGCTGGTGCGGCGCATGGTGGAGCTGCATCCCATTGTGCTTGTACCGATGACCGGCGACATGAACTCGGTCATCAGTCTGCAAGCGGTAGAGAGTGTCTTCCAGTCCATTGCGGACCGCGACGGTCGGCCCCTGCTGCCGTATTACGTGCTGAACCAGTTCGAACCATCGCTTCCGCTTCACCTGGATGTTCGCGAAGTGCTGCGCCGCCATCTTGGAGACCGGCTGCTTCGTTTTGTGGTCCGGCGCTCGCAGGCGGTGAGCGAGGCGCTGGCCGAGGGGATGACGGTGGTGGATTACGCGCCGGACGCCGCGGTCTCGCAGGACTACATGGATGTCGCTACGTGGCTGCGCAGCGTCTCGCCGCCGGCGAAGGCGGAGTCTCCCGGGCAGCAATGGAGCCAACAGTGACGCGCTCATTTTTGTGGAGAGAGTTCGAGTCGTCCGGCAGCATCCAGATGCGCGCCCTGCGCTTCTCGGTGCTGGCGGGCGGGTTGCTGTTCTTCGGCTTTAGCGGAGTGCTCGCTCTGGCCTGGCCGCAGCAACTCATCCTGGCCCTGCTGACGATCTTCCTTGCCATATGGATGGACCGCGGCTCGAGTTCGTATCCGGTAACGCTGACGCTGATGCTGCTCTCCATCTACTCGACGTTCCGTTACGGGTTCTGGCGTGTCTCTACCGTGCTTGCAACCTTCCGCGATCCGGGCGCGCACTGGACCAAGCTGGATGCGTTCTTCGTGGTTCTTCTTCTGCTGGCGGAGTGCTATGCCTTCGTTGTGCTTCTGATGGGCTATATACAGATGCTGTGGCCGCTGGGGCGCATGCCGGTTCCGCTGCCGGACGACCTGGAGCAATGGCCCGCGGTGGACGTACTGATCCCGACCCTCAACGAGCCGCTCAGCGTGGTGCGCTTCACCGCGCTGGCGGCGATGAATATCGACTGGCCGGCCGACAGGCTGAACGTCTACATCCTGGACGACGGCCATCGCGAGGAGTTCCGCGCCTTCGCCGAAGAGGCGGGCATCGGGTACATGACGCGCGACGACAACCGGCACGCCAAGGCGGGCAACATCAACCGTGCGCTAGCGCGGATTGGGTCCCCGTTTGTCGCCGTCTTCGATTCGGACCATGTGCCGACGCGCAGCTTTTTACAGATCACCATGGGCTGGTTTCTGCGTGACCGGAAGCTGGGCCTGCTGCAGACGCCGCACCACTTCTACTCGCCCGACCCGTTCGAGCGCAACCTGGGCCAGTTCCACGTCACTCCCAACGAGGGCGAGCTGTTCTATGGCGTGGTGCAGGACGGCAACGACTTCTGGAACGCGGCGTTCTTCTGCGGCTCCTGCGCGGTGCTCCGCCGCAGCGCGCTGGACGAGGTGGGCGGCATCGCGGTGGAGACGGTGACCGAGGACGCGCACACCTCGCTGCGTATGCAGATGCGCGGATGGAACACGGCCTATATCAACATTCCGCAGGCGGCCGGCCTGGCGACCGAGCGGCTGAGCGCCCATGTGAAACAGCGCATCCGCTGGGCGCGCGGCATGGTGCAGGTGCTGCGGATCGAGAACCCGCTGTTCGCGCCTGGGCTGAGACCGGCGCAACGGCTCTGTTACTTCAATGCGATGTCGCACTTTCTGTTCGCTCTGCCGCGGTTGATCTTCCTGACCGCGCCGCTGATCTATCTGATCTTCGGACGGGTAAACATTCCGGGCTACTGGCTGACGATCATGGCGTATGCGGCGCCTCACCTGGTGCTGTCGAATCGCACCAACTCGCGCATTCAGGGCCGCCACCGGCACTCGTTCTGGAACGATATCTACGAGACGGTGCTGGCGCCCTACATCTTTCTGCCCACGCTGCTGGCGCTCTTCAGCACCCGGACCGGCAAGTTCAACGTAACGGCGAAGGGTGGCGTGATCGACCACGATTACTTCGACGCCCGCATCGCGCGGCCGTTTCTGGTGCTGCTGGGGTTCGATCTCATCGGTCTGTTGTGCGCCATCCCCAGGGCAATTCAGTTTCCCGCGTTCCATGTTGCGTGGTGGATGTCCTTCATCAACTGGCCGGCCAGCATCTACGACGGCGGCCATCCGGGGACGATCTTCATGAACGTTCTCTGGCTTCTGTTCAGCGTGGTGTTGCTGGGGGTTGCGACAGCGGTCGCGTGGGAGAGCCGTCAGCGCCGCCAGACGGTGCGCATGGCCAGGGCGGTGCCGTCGGATATTCTGCTGCCGGACGGCTACATGGCCCAGGGCATCACATGCAATCTGTCCAACGGCGGCGTGCAGGCCCGGATTCAAGGCCCCATTCATGCCGGGGTGGGCGATCCGGTGCGGTTCGTCTTCCCCATGCTCGATGGGACGGCGACGATTCCGGCCACGGTGGTCGCCATCGAGGACGACACGCTGCGCGCTAAGTTCGACTTGCTCAACCTGCAGGAGACCGAGGCGCTGACCATGATCCTCTACTCGCGTGCGGACACCTGGCTGGGCACGCGCAAGGCGCGCGAGCCGGACCATCCGATGCGCAGCCTGGGCCACATTCTGAGGTTGTCGCTCTATGGCCTGGCGCAGACGGCCGGCTCCTTGATGGGTAATCCATGGAGGAGCAAGAAGAAGAGCGCAGCGAAGGGGGGGCTGGCAACCAGTGTCGTCCCGGTCTTGCTGCTTGCCGTGCTTGCCGGAGTTTCGCCGCGCGATGCGCGGGGAGCGCAGGCGGCCGGCGCGGACTTCCAGGTGGCCATTGCGGTGACTTCGCAGTCGTCCGCGATCCCGCAGACGGTGAGTGTGCTGCGCGGCGCGCGGTTCGCCTCCTACCGGATCGGAACCAGTTGCACCATGGCGGGGAAGGTCCCGTTGCTCGCCCGCGCGACGAATGTCCTCACGGAGTTTCCCTGGCTGATCGTCCTTGTGGTGGCGATCTTCAGCTTCCCAATGGCGGCGCTGATCTGTGCGATGGCGCGGCGGCACGCGAGGGCCCGGCTACAGGGCGACGAATAAAATCTCGTCACATATTCTGAACAATTCCTCCTCGCTTTTGCTCAAAACCGGATGCACCATTCCTCGTGCATCCTGCAAAGGGGACTCCGGTTGGCGTGAAGATGCAAATAGTTGGAATTGTGTCCCCAGTTATCCTCAGGCGAGTGCGTCTGGAGGCCAAAATCGCGGTACAGGACGGAGTCAAAGGCGGTAGTCTTCAGGAATAGAGGCAGTATCGACCATGGTTCTTGCCGGCCTTGGTTCCTGTCGGCGTCGTGCAGCGCACAGACAACGATGATGAATTCGCGTGTAATCCGGCTCTGGGCCCATGCGATTCTACTTGGCGGTGTGGCGTTGGCAGCGTCTCCCGTCCGGGTGGAAGCGCTGACCTCCCAGCCGGGTACGCAGTCTTCTCCTCCCGGGGTGCAGGTTACAGCGCCGGAAACCAAGGCTTCTCCTTCCACAACACAGACTTCTCCGTTGGCAACGCCGGCTTCTCCAGCCACGACTCTGCCTGCACTGGCCCCGACACAGGGTTCCCCGGCTGGCGCGCAGAAGCCCGCGTCCGGTTTACAGGCCCCGCCCTCGGAGGCGCAGCCCTCTCCATCGGGTTCGCAGAGTTCTCCTGCGGCTAAGCAGAGTTCTCCGTCCGCGACGCAGGCTTTGCTGGAAACGGCGTATGGGTTCGAGGCGCGCGGCCGCATGGACTTGGCGGAGCAGACCTGGAAGCAGGTGCTGCAGGCGGACCCGAAGAACCCGGACGCGTTGGGAGGACTTGCGCGCGCGGCCAAACAGGAGGGCAACACTGCGCTGGCGAACAGCTATCTGGAGCGGCTGAGGGCAGCGCAGACGACCGCGTCGAAGCCCGTTGGCGGGGACGAGATGAGCGCGCAGCAGAAGCAACTGGCGCAGCTGGAGCAGGCGGGCAAGCTGGCCGAGGCAGGGAAGTATGTGGCGGCGATGACGATCTACCGCCAGGTCTTAGGCGCGACGCCTCCGCCGGGTGCGTGGGCGCTGGTGTACTACGAGACGGAGTCGGCGACCGACGAGGGCCGGCCGCACGCCATCGCAGGGCTACAGGCCCTGGTGGAGAAATATCCCAACGACTCGCGATACCAGATTGCGCTGGGACGCATTCTGACCTACGACCCGAAGACACGCGAGCAGGGGCGGAAGGTCCTGGAGCGCTATCCGCAGGACCGGCAGGCGGACGAGGCGCTGCGCCAGTCGCTGTTGTGGGATTCGTCGGACCCGGCTTACGCAGGGGAGATTCGCGCCTATCTGGCGAAGCATCCCAACCCGCAGCTCGCCGGAGCGTTGCAGGCTGCGGAGGCGGCGAAGTCGCAGCCGGTTGTGAGCGAGAGTGCGGCGCAGTCCACCATACGATCGCAGCAAACAGCCCCGGGCGGCTCCGGCGCACAGTCGGCTGCGGAGGTCGAGGCATACAGGGCGCTCAACGCCAAGCACATCGACCAGGCGGAGGCGCTCTTCAAGGCGGTGCTGGACCGGGACCCCGCCAACTCGCGCGCTCTGGCGGGGATGGGTTACATCCGCATGCAGCAGGGAAACTTCCTGGGTGCAATCAGCTTCCTGGAGCAGGCCAGGCAGGGCAACCCGAACGACAAGGGGCTGAACGAGGCGCTGGGCACCGCGCGCTTCTGGTTCCTGATGGGCGAGGGCCAGGCGGCGCTCGACGACAACGACCTGACGATGGCGGAGAAGCAGTACCGGGCCGCGCTCCTGCTGCGACCCGGCAGTCCGGAGGCGCTCACCGCGCTGGCCGGAACGCTGGATAAGGCGCATCAGCCGGGATCGGCGGCCCCGTTCTACGAGCGCGCGGTGCAGGCGAACTCCGCATCGGTCGAGGGCTGGCGCGGACTCTTTCTGGCGCAGGTTGCGGCGGGCAACGCGCCGCTTGCGCTGGCCACCGACAAGCGCATTCCCGAAGCGGTCCATGCGCAGTTGATGCGCGATCCAGCGTACCTGCGCGCGCTGGCTGCAAGCTACTCCGCTGTGGGCCGCGATCCCGATGCGCAGAAGGCTCTGGAAGCCGCTCTGCAACTGCCCTTTCCAGCGGATGCGAAGCATCTGAAGGCCGACACGCAGATCCAACTGGCGAACATTTTGCTGGCCTCCAACCACCTGGAGCAGGCTGCCACGCTCTACTCACAGGTGCTCGCGCTGGACCACGGGAACACGGCGGCGTGGCAGGGACTAGTGCGGGTGCAACACGGGATGGGCCACGATCAGGAGGCGCTGGCAACGGTTGAGGGAATGCCTCCGTCGAGCTATGCGGCGGTGATGCGCGACCCTGGCTTTGAGGCAACCGTGGCTGCCATCTACCAGGCGGAGAAGAAGTTGGATGTCGCCCAGGACCTGCTGGAGAAAGTAATAGCGGAGCAGACCGGCGCGGGACAGAAGCCGTCCGTGGGGACCGAGATGCAGCTTGCGGGGCTGTACATGGAGCGTGGAGATCCCAAGCTGGCCACACCAATTTACCAGCAGTTGCTGATTGGCGATCCCACGCGCGTAGACGCGTGGGCCGGGCTGATTGGGTCGCTGCATGCGGCAGGCAGCGACAAGGAGGCGGCCGCGCAGGCGCAACGAATTCCCGCCGCCGCGCGCGCGCAGTTGGAGAGCAGTGTGAACTACCTGCAGACCATGGGCTCGGTCTACCAGTCGCTCGGCCAATCGCAACAGGCGCTGGTGCTGCTTAACCGCGTGCAGCAGTACTATGCGGCGCAGCACACCGCTCCGCCCGCCGACATCGACATCCAGAACGCGTGGCTGCTCTACAACAGCCAGGACGAGACGGGCCTCTATCGCCAGTTGATGAAGCTGGGAGGACGCCCCGACCTCAGTCAGGAACAGAGCCGGACGGTGCAGGCGATCTGGACCAACTGGGCGGTGCGGCGCGCCAACCAGACCGCCGCGGCAGGGAACTCGCGGCGCGCACTTGCAATTCTGAACGCGGCGGCGCGCGCCTTCCCGGACAATCCGGCAGTGCTCAAAACGCTGGCCAACGGATACGCGCGTGCGGGCCAGCCGGAGCAGGCCGTGCTCATCTACAAGGCGCAGAACCTGTCCTCGGCCAGTGTCGAGGACTACGAGGCTGCTGTAAGCGCCGCACTGGAGGCGGGCGATAACAAGGTCGCCGAAACCTGGCTGCACTACGCGCTGGCCGCAACCCCCAACGCCCCGCGCATCCTGATTCTCGCGGCGCGCTTCGAACAGGCGCGTGGAGACACGGCGAAGGCCATCGACTACTACCGCGCGTCGCTGAAGGCCATGCCGCCACTGGACCCCGGCGCGGAGCTGGCGGCACAGCTCAGGCTGCCCCCACCCACCGTGGCTTCGCGCCTGCCCAGCGCGGAGCAGGCGCAGGACCTCTCCATCCTGCTGGCCCCGGGGAATGACGGCAGAAGCCTGCCCGGCGAGCAGACGCAGCCCTATCTGCCCAGCTATGGGTATTTCTATCCGTTGCCGAACGGCCAGGCCCCATCGTCGCCAAACAGTCAGCCAAATTACGCCCCGTCCGGCGTTGTGCCGCCCTATATGACCAGTCCCACTCCCATCGCGCAGCCGGCGAAGCCGATGGAGAATGGGCCGCAGTCGCGCCTGGACCAGGGTGCGTACAACCTGCCCAGCCAGGCAGAGGTTGCGTTGCGGGTGCGCAATGCAATTGCCCGCGTGCTGGGCGAGTCCGTGGCCTCAAATGACATCGCGGCGCAGCCCGCCTCCGGGATCGCGCACCAGCTATCCACTCAGTCAGAAGTGCAGACGCCGCAACGGACCGCACTCGCCGGCGCTGCGATGCCCTCCGCCGTCGTCGCTGTCCAGCTTGGCGACAGTACGCCGCATCCGGAGCCAACTCAGGCTGAGGTGACGGACGTTCTTCCCACCGCGCGCTACGTCTCCAACGCGCGCGCCGCGCAGACTGTCTCCCCCCACCCCGACATCGCCGCCGCGGAGGCTGCCGAGATTCGCCGCCATCAGTCGGACCCCGGCACGGCCAGGACCGGGCAGAGCAATCCTCCGCCCGAGGACATGATCGCGGCCACCGAGGAGAACGCGCAGTACACTTCGCTACAGCTTCTGGCGCAGAACCAGAGCGGCCCACTGGTGGCCCAGCCGCCCCGGCCGCCTACGGGCCAGCCCCTCTACATTCCCGACACCGGCACGCAGCAATATCCTCAGCCGCGGACCGCGCCCGCGCCTGCTGCCGCGCCGAATCGTTCGACGACCCCCTCGCTCAACGCTCCACGCCGCGTGGTTCGCAGCACGCCTGCCCACGCTCCGGCCCGGCCCCCGACCCGCACTTTTACTCCCGCTCCACGCACCGCGACCAGCACGACCCCGTACGTGCCTGAACCAACCCCGCCCGCCGCAACTCTTCCGGCGACGAGTTCCCCTGGCGCCGGCCAGCCCTATCCGCTGATCGGACCGCCGTATCCGCTGCCCGTTTATGGCGAACTGACGGCGAGCAATGTTCCGCCGCTGGGCGGTTTTTACGAGGCGCAGGCCCCGCTTCCCATGACCCCGAGGCAGCAGGCCGAGAGCGAACTGGAGTCGCTGGAGGGTTCGTACAGCGGCTGGTGGGGAGTCACGCCCATTGGACGGTATCGCAGCGGCACCCCCGGCCTGGATCGCCTCACCGATGTCGAGGCAACGGGCGAAGTCTCCACCGTGCTTGGCCGGTCGGTGCGGATCACCGCGATTGCGCGCCCGGTCTTTCTCAACTCCGGCGTGCTCAACACCTCCTCGTTCACGGGCAGCAATGTGCCCTACCTGGGCACCATGCCGGCCAACAGCGCAAACCCCCCGGCCCAGCAGTTTTCCAGCGGGGTGGGCGGCGAGTTGCAGTTGACAACCAGGAACCTTGGCCTCGCCGCCGGCTATACGCCATCCAACTTTCTCATCCAGAACATTACGGGCCACGTCAGTTGGCGGCTCTTTGGCGGCCACTTCACGATCTTCGGCGACCGCGACCCGGTCAAGGACACGCAGCTCTCCTATGCCGGGCTGCACGATCCCGCGACCATTACGCCGCTCTTTGCGGGAATTGACTGGGGCGGCGTCGTCTCCAGCACGGGCGGCGCGCGCATCGACTTGGGCAGTGGCGGCTCGGGTTTCTACTTCTCCGCGGACGGCGGCATCCTGCACGGCTACCACGTGCTGAACAACTCCAAGGTCGAGGGCGCGATGGGCGCAACCCTGCGCGTGAAGAACTGGCCCTCGGCCGGCAGCCTTACCGTTGGCGGCGCACTCTTTGGCATGCACTACCACTACAACGAGGTTGGTCTCTCCTATGGCCAGGGCGGCTACTTCAGCCCCGACTCCTACTTCCTGGCCGCCGTGCCGGTCACCTTCAACGGGGCCTACAAGTCCAACTTCCACTATCTGGTCTCGGGGGCCTTCGGCGTACAGACCTACAAGCAGGACTGGGATTACTTCTATCCGCTCGACCCCGGTCTGCAGTCCAATCTGCAAGTGAATCTCGGATGCACTGCGGCACAACTCGCCGCACACACCTGCGGAGAGGTTCCCGTCACGGTCGATACCAAGCTCAACTTCGCCATCAACTCCGAGGTCTCCTACCGCTTCGGCGAACACTGGTATCTGGGCGGCTTTGTCTCCGCCAACAACACGGACAACTACAACGCCGTCTCGGGCGGCTTCTTCTTCCGCTACGCCCTGCGCAGGCAGCACGCGTCGGAGGGCTATCCCACGGGCCTCTTCCCGGTCGATGGCTTCCGCCCGCTGCGTGTCCCATAGGGCCCGAACACTCCCCGCGTCGCCATTCTGGCGCACCCCACGTCGTCATCCCCCTCGTTGTCATTCCCCCTGCGTTGTCATTCCTCCTGCGTCGTTATTCCCCCTGCGTTGTCATTCCTCCACGTCGTCATCCCCCCACGTCGTCATTCTGGCGCAGCCAGAATCTCAGTATTTGCTTTTGCACTTGTCGTTGCTTGTTCTTGCCGTTGCCTGTTCTCCGCTTTTGCTTTTCCGGAGGGAGCAGTGGGCTTCAGCCCACTGAATAACCCACATAGAATCAAGGGGCTTTAGCCCCGGATCTTTTTTCTCTCCGGCCCCGCAAGAAACCCAGCAAATCAGCGTGTCAATCCCCTCAACGCCAAAAAATCCTCCTAACTAACAATCCATCAATCACATACCGAAGAAAAATAGTTGGCATAGTAGTTATGCTCGAAGTCGTATAATTAAAGCAGTAGTAAACAAACAGACCCGGCCGATCAGCCGGGTCTTCGCATTTAACGCGCCACAACAAGCCGTTTCGAATCAATGCATTATCAGAAAGTCCAATAGAATGACAATTCTACAAACTCAACCCGCTGAAGTCCAATTTTCACCCCATAACCCCAATGTTTAGACGATTTTACCCGTAACCGGCTTGCAATGACGAATTTAGCGTCCGGTGCGCAGCTCAAACGTTAGATTCCATTGCACTTGGACGAATTCCAGCCGGAAGGGGGAGGG
>Ga0255356_1000151_pt1 | contig 46412 bp, 35 predicted proteins | sample HBST100metaG_FD_189944 | JGI IMG/M metagenome (GOLD analysis project Ga0255356, IMG submission 189944) | Peat soil microbial communities from Stordalen Mire, Sweden - H.B.S.T100 | ecosystem: Environmental > Terrestrial > Soil > Wetlands > Peat | place: Sweden: Norrbotten County, Stordalen Mire...
GCGAAGCAGCTTTCCTCTGCATCGGCAGAACCCTCCGCTGTTTGCAGATTTCCTTACTATGGGATGAGGCTCACCTCTGGTTAGACGCAATGCTTCTGGTCCGGTGGCGCGATTGAATCGGGAGGGCCGGGTTGCGTATAGTTCGGGAAGGGCTAACTGTATGCTCGAATCTCCCGTAGACTGAAATGGAGCGGCCAACGCAATCTTCGAATGCGTTGAGCAGGGCCCCCCGGAAGGAACCAGACCATGGCAGTTGAAAATACTCCCGCGCGCATCGGCAAGACAGTGGTGATTCGCGGTGAAGTGAAGGGCAATGAGGACCTGATTGTGGATGGGCGCGTGGAAGGTACCGTGAATCTGGCGGAGAGCCGGTTGACGATCGGCCCCAACGCCAACGTAGCCGCCGACCTCTTAGCCAAAGACGTTCTGATCCTGGGCCAGGTTCAGGGCAACATCATCGCCAGCGGCCGTGTGGAACTGCGCGCCGGCTGCCAGGTAGTGGGCGATATTCGCGCACTCCGGCTGGCGGTTGAAGATAATGCGATTTTCCGCGGCAAGGTGGATCTGACGCAGGGAGCTCAAAAGCAGCTCGATGCGGTCGGCGGTCCGCAGGCCGGCGGCGCGCATTGAGCCGTAAAGATTCACGGGGCCGGCAGGTTCAAACCGGCCGGGCCGCAAGGGGATGTCAGGGTGTTTAGTCGCTGGTTCAGCAAGAAGCAGGACAGCGGTCCTGCCGCTCCGGTCCAGGGCCTTACGGGGCCCCGGACACTGCGCCACTCCGGCGCTTGGTCGGCGCTGCGCAAGCGCCTGCAGGCGGAGCCAGGTCTGCGCGTTATCGACACTGGCTACACCTCGCCCGCCAACATCAACTACCTGACGAGCCTGGGCCAGAGTGTCTACATGGCCGACCCGGTCCACGATGCCTGGACGGGAGACTGGCAAACGGGCACGGATGAAGACGGCAAACCGATCTGGAATGTGCAGGGCTATCTCGACCAATCTTTCAAGTTCACAGGGCGCATGTTTGACGTAGTGCTGCTGTGGACGGCGCTGGACTATTTGCCCGAAGCGCTGGTTGCGCCGTTGGTCAACCACCTGTCGATGGCCATGAATCCAGGCGGCGAGGTATTAGCCTTCTTCCATAATCGGCTTCGCGGCGAAGAGGGAGTTTGCTATCGCTATCATTTGACACCGGGCGATGACATCGAGGTCCAGATGGCCGAACAGTTCCCTATTCAGCGCACGTTTACCAATCGGAGCATCGAGCGTCTGTTTGTCGGCTGGTCGGGCCACCGCCAGTTTCTGGCCAAGGACAGCGTCTCCGAGGTCATCATGACGCGGTAACACAACTCTGGGTCTGCGCACTGACAAGGAGGATACGATGACTTCATTGAAGGGAACGCGCATCACCTGGCTGGGACATGCGACCGTGCTAGTCCAGTCCGCCAAGGGCACCAATATCCTGATCGATCCATTCATCCAGAACAATCCGAAGTATCCCAAGGATTATTCCCTTCCCGCCAGGATCGATTACATTCTGCTGACACACGGGCACGGAGATCATATCTCCGATGTGGTGCCGGCGGCTGCCAGGCACGGCTCCACGGTGGTGGCGATTTACGAGTTGGCGGACTATGTCGCGACCAAGGGTGTGGCGAACACGATGGGGATGAACCTGGGCGGAACGGTCCAACTGAACGATGTAGCGGTCACCATGGTGGAGGCCAAACACTCAGCAGGGGCCCAGGACGACAAAGGGACACACTATACCGGAGTCGCGGCAGGCTACGTGCTGACTGTTGCAGATGGTCCGGTGCTTTACCACGCCGGAGATACAGCCGTCTTTGGAGACATGAAACTGATACAGGAGCTATACCGGCCCGAGGTTGCCATGCTTCCCATTGGAGGGCATTACACCATGGGGCCGCGCGAAGCCGCACTGGCGGTGCGCCTGCTGGCCCCAAAGATGGTGCTTCCGTTGCACTTTGGCACCTTTCCGCCGCTTACAGGGACACCGGACCAACTGGCTGCCCTGGTCGATGACGGCGTGGAGGTAGTACGCTGGACGGCTGGGGAATGCATCGAGGTTTCTGCGTACGTGCGGACCTAGTACCGCGCGTACCTCTTTACCGGCCTTCCGTTCTGTGCCGATGAAAGACAAAAAGACGGGCTGGCACTGGGCCAGCCCGTCTTTTTGTCTTTTCCGCTTACTTGCCGGAAGTGGCTTTCTTCTGTTCGGCCCAGCGGCGCTTGACGGCCTCGGCAATGCGCTTGCGGCCTTCGGGGGTAAGATTCCTCTTTTTCTTGAGAGGCTTCTTCGCGGCAGGCGCGGCCGCAGCCTTCTTAGGGGCTATGGCGGCTCCGCCTGCCAGGAGTGCGCGAGCTTGCTGCAATTGCGCAATCTCGCGGTCGATCTGCACCAGAATGTCTGAAACTCCCACGATTCCTCCTGTTAGGTACTCATAAGTGATTCAGTTCCCGATCAGGCTAACTGAAAAGGTCTTATCGGGCCAACCACTCGTCCTGTGAAACACAATACGCAACTGTAGACTCTTTTACAAACAAAAAATGAAAAGATCCGGCGCAGAGTCAATAAAGATGCTCACGTTGTTCTTCCCAAGGAAAAGCGATTGAGTCACTGGCACAGAAAACAAGCTACCCACAGCGATGACTGAATCGAAGCTAAGGAATTGACCTTGGGAAGGGTTTCAGCGGAGTGAGTATGGCCAGGAAGTGTTCTTCCATCCCAGGTTCTATGCAGATGTGTAATCCACCCCAAGCGGTGCAATGGAGAGAGGATGGTGAAGGAATCGAGCGCGGGCGCTCGAGCTTCTTGCCTCAAATGAAACGCACAAGAAGAAACGCACGCGCCTTATTGGTCCGGCCCTTTTGTATTGCTACGGGCGGAGTGGAAGCAACCGCAGATCCTTCGACTTCGCTGCGCTTCGCTCAGGATGACAACTCTGTGGTCATGCAATTCTTTGGAACCGGATCAAATAAGGGGGCGTGCCTTCGGTGAATTGCATTCCATTAAAGGTGTGTGGATTTGCTCGGGGGCAGGCTGCGGTCAATGGTGGCGGCCGGAGAGGGAAAGCCGGAGATACCGTGCGCGCCCAGTCGCAGGGTAGATGGGGCCTGGATACTGCTATAGTTGCGCAAGTCGCGCAGTATCTCCACATTTTCACGAGCGTACTGGCCAGCCAGGCGAGTCAGGGCATAGGTAATGATGTCGCTGTGGTGGAGGTCCTGCATGGAGGGATCGCGGCGCATGTTCAGCCACAAACGATGGACCAGTTGAACATCGTCCGGACCCAGCGTAGGCGCATGCGGTCCGATGTAGAAGACCTTGGTTTCGCCATTGGGGCTGATGACATAGAAATTGAATTGCCGCTTGGGTTCCGGCAGCGCTTCCCAGGCCTGGCCCAGGTGGAAGGCTTGATCTTCGGCAGTCATCGAGTTGGAAACGCCGGAGACGATCGAGTCCACTTCCAATGAGTTTGCGCCCTGCACCAGCGCGGCAAAGACATCGCCTGCGGGAACCACGAGCAGCGAGACCTTCTTGCCAAAGCTTTCGGCCACGGAGACGGCTTTTGTGAAAAGCATCTGCTCGTGCTCACTGAAACTCTGCTGCTCGGCGCTGAGATACTCCGGTCCGCCAACGCCCATCATGCGCACGCTGATGACGACCACGTCCTGCTCGTCAGTGCTGGTGTGGGCCAGGGTCCACTTAAGCGCGTAAGGATTGGCTGCGTCGCGCATGGAGACCATCACGCCGCCGGCACGGATGGCCGCTGATTCCCTACTCACGGTGTCCTGGTGTTCGAGCTGGAAGTAATCACGCATCTGTCTAGCAGTCTGTGCGTGCTTACGCAGGTTGGCGCGCTCCGAAACACTGAAGATCACAAAGAAGGCTGCGGCAAAAACCAGGCCACTTACAGTAGCTACCGACTTAGTAAAGAGATTGACAATGGCTGTTGAGAGCAACACCAGAAAGACCGAGAACAGCCCGACAGGAACATTGTATTTACCAATTCGGATGTTGGGCGGAACCTTCCAGCCCCGTTCGCCCTTGTATTTCCAGCGCAAGACCAGCATGGCGAGGCTATTGAAGGTGAAAGACCAGATGACGCCGAAGGCATAGGCCTCGCCCAGGGTGATGACATTGCCGCGGCTGGCGAGAATGGTAAACATCTGGAGGACAAAGACCAGATTGACGATGCGATGACTGGTGCCGAACCTGGGATGCGGCTTACGGAACCAGTCAGTCAGCACGCCGTCTTCTGCTACGCGCATCAGCACGCCGGTCGAGCCGATCATCGAGGTATTGATGGCGCCGGAGAGAATCAGGAAGCCAACCAGGACGACGAAGATGCGGAAAGCTATGCGCCAGAAGACGGGCCCCACCATATACATGGCCAGGCCGGCGATGAGGTTGTCCTGGTAGATGTGCGTCCGTTCCCAAGCGGGAATCAGCATGGACGCCAGCAGGGTAGCTCCGCCGGTGAAGATCAGGCTATAGATAGCAATAACAACTGCCGCTCGCTTGATATTCTTCAGCTTCGGGTGTTCGATCTCGCGGCTGACCTGGGCAAGACTCTCCTCGCCGCTCATGGCCAGAATGGAGTGACCGAAGGCCATAAGTATGCCGAAGAGGCCGAAGATCGGGAGGCCGGACTTCTTCAGGAATCCCAGCGCATCGTCGCTGAACTTGAGATTCGAGGGGATCGGGGCTGGGGGCAAATGGGCGCCGCGCACATACACCGAGTACACGCCCCAGGCGAGCAGAATGATAACCATGACGGTGGTAATCTGCATCACCCGCATTGCTTTGTCGCTGGACTCTTCGATTCCCTTGATGTTTTGCCACCAGTAGAAGATGGTCACCGCGGCGGCAAAGACGGCGGCGGTGGAATTCATATTGAACTGGAAGGGATTGTTGTGGGCGTCCATCAGAGCCGGGGGCAGCCAGTGACTATTGTTGGCAACCACCAGAAGCTCGTTCATCATGCCTGTAATGTATTGTCCGGCAGAGACGCCGGAGATAGGGCCTGTAAGGATGTAATCGAACATCAGGGCCGAAACGCTCAGCTTGGCAAAGGTGCCACCCAAGGCCTCCTTGACCACGCGGTAGACACCGCCGCGGGTAAACATCGAACAGCTCTCGACGTAAACAGCGCGGACCGCAAAACTGAACAGCATGATGCCGAGGATGAACCACGGCGCGGCTGCGCCCACAGCCTGCTCGGCAATGCCGCCGGCATAAAAAGCCGACGAACCAAGGTCGTTCAGAACGATGGCAGCGGCGCGCCAAAAGGAGATAAACGTGAGCATCACGGAGGATGCCACGATGAGGCGTACGCGGTCGGAAGGAGGAGCTACGGTCGTTCGATTAGATGCCATCACAAATGTGCCGGCGCGAAGGCCGGCTTTCTTGAGTTGAGAGAGCTTTTATTCCTGCCCGCCCTGCGGTGAGTGTATGTCCGAACGACAGGGCAGTCAACAGAATAACGTTTGAACGAGTTTTCGCGGGCGGCAGCACAACGGTCAATCCTTGCCAAAGAGCTCCTTCGCATCCTCGAAGAAGCTGATGAGCACAACAACGCTCGACCCGACCAGGCCGACAAAAAACATCACTTCCAGTACGCGAAGTGCAGAGCTAGCGAATGCCATTGCTAAATTGTAGCTGGTTTCCTTTCCGGCGACAGTGTTTTTAGCGCAAGTTCCGCTCTGCGGGCTCAGCCTCAGAATTCCGGTGCTTTCAAGCCGGCGCAGTATGTGCTGCGCTCCACTGCCTTTCCGCCGCCCGATGCTATAAACTCAGCCCTGTATGCACCCTACATCGTGGAAGTCGCAGGCGAAGTTGTGGGCCGCGGCGGGACTCACAGCCGGTTTGCTGGAGTTGCCGTTTCCCGTGGCCGGACCGCTGCCCGTCTGGCGCGCCATCTTTGCATGGTTCGGACTGGTCCCGCTTTTGAGCGCGATTCTGTCGCCGCATTGCGCGGAGGGTCCGCGACCGCTGCGTCGCGCCTTTCTGCTCTCCTACGTATGCGGCGTCCTTTGGTACGGCGGCAACTGCTACTGGATCTACGACACCATGCTGATTCATGGCGGCCTGCCGCCAGTGGTCTCGGGGCTGTTGCTGGCGGGATTCAGCCTGGTGCTGGGACTCTACTTCGGTCTTTTCGGCTTGGGCGTCGCGCTGGTGCGCAGGGCTTCGGGCAGCACCCGGCTGGCCTTGGCCGTTGCGCCGATTCTGTGGACGGCGCTGGAACTGGCAGCTTCGCGCATTACTTCCGTACCGTGGGACCAGCTCGGTTACTCGCAGGTGGACAATGCGCTGGTTAACCAACTAGCTCCATGGACCGGCGTCTACGGGATCAGCTTTCTGCTGGTTGCGGTGAACGCGGTGCTCGCGGGCGGTCTGCTGATGGAACGGCATCCAAGGAGTGTTTTTGTTGATCGGCGCCTTTGGGGAACTGTTGGAGTGGCTCTGCTGGTGTGCGGCGGGGCGGGAGTTCTGGTTGCGCCACCACGGCCCGCCGCCACCGCGACGGCGGTGCTGGTGCAACCCAATCTGGATGTGTCTGCCGACAATACTTGGGCCGGTGCGGAGTGGGACAGCCACATTGCGGAATTCAAGCGGCTGGCCTCCGAGCAGTGCAAGAGTTACATTGCCGGAATTCCGCAGACCGGCGCTCCGACGGGCGAGATCGTTTGTCCTCCGTATCCCACGCATCCTGAGTTGATTGCCTGGCCGGAATCACCGGCGCCGTTCGTCGAAGAGGACGGACGCTTTCAGCAGACCCTGGCCGGCATGGCGCGCAGCAACGGCGCACCCCTGGTGGTGGGCAATGTGGGCATGGAGTACTCGCAGCAAGATCAGGCCTGGCACGACTATAACTCTGCGCTGATTGTGGGTTCGGATGGCGCGCGTGTGGGCCGCTACGACAAGATTCACCTGGTCCCCTACGGCGAATACATCCCTTACAAGGAGCTGTTCTCCTTTGCCCACAAGCTTACCGGCAAAGTTTCGGAATTTACGCGCGGCGATGAGCGCAAGGTTTTCCGCCTGAATGGGCACCGCTACGGAGTCTTCATCTGCTATGAGTCAGTATTTGCGGACGAAGTGCGGGAGTTTTCCCGGCTGGGCGCCGAGGTGCTGGTGAACATCAGCGACGACGGCTGGTACGGCGACACCAGCGCCCCCTGGCAGCACCTGAACATGGCGCGCATGCGGGCCATTGAGAACCGCCGCTGGATTCTGCGCGATACCAATAACGGCATTACCGCGGCCATCGACCCTTACGGCCGGGTGCGCCAGAGCATTCCCCGCCACCAGGCGGACGCGCTGCCTGCCGGGTTTGGCTTCCGCGACGACTTAACCTTCTATACCGTGCACGGAGACGTTTTTGGCTGGGTGTGTGCCATACTGGCTTTAGGCATTGTGATCGGGTCCGCGAGGGTCTGTCTCAAGCGCATTCTTCAAAATCAAGTCAGGTCATAAGAGCAAAGCCATGGCGTTGAACGATCTGGAATTCGCTTACGCTCCCGTGCGGAATCAAGTCCGCGACCTGCGGGAGTATCTTTGACCCCGCCCGCATCCGCAGGGAATTAACCACCATAGAAACCAAGCTGGCCGATCCGGCTCTCTGGTCCGACCCCAACGCCACCAAGCCGTTGATGCGCGACAAAAAGCGCCTGGAGTCGCAGGTGGCCGCCGATGAGGAACTGGTGCGCCGCACGGGCGACATCGACGCCTACATTGAATTGGCCCGCGAGGGCGAGGACGTGCTCGCCGATCTGGAGCGCGACATCAAGGACCTGTCCGTGTTTGCCGAGGATCTGGAAGCGCGGACGATGCTGAATGGCGAAGTCGATGCCATGAACGCCATTGTTACCGTTCATCCCGGCGCCGGGGGCACGGAAAGCCAGGACTGGGCCGAGATGCTGCTGCGCATGTACTTGCGCTGGGCCGAGCAGCAGGGCTTCAAGACGGAAATGAACGACTACCAGGACGGCGAAGAGGCGGGCATCAAGTCAGCCACCTTCACCATCATGGGCGAATACGCTTTCGGCATGTTGGCCGGAGAGAGCGGCGTGCACCGGCTGGTGCGCATTTCGCCCTTCGACTCCGCCAAGCGGCGGCACACCTCCTTTGCTTCGGTGTACGTTTCGCCGGAAATCGACGAGACCATCCACGTGGATGTAAAAGTCGAAGACCTGCGCATCGACACCTACCGTTCAGGCGGCAAGGGCGGACAGCATGTGAACACCACCGATTCGGCGGTGCGCATGACCCACCTGCCCACGGGCATCGTGGTCTGCTGCCAGAACGAGCGCTCGCAGCACAAGAACCGCGAAAAGGCGATGAAGATCCTGCGCTCGCGGATCTACGAGTACGAGTTGGACAAGAAGCGCGCGGTGAGCAAGAAGCTGGAAGACTCGAAGCTGGAGATCAATTTCGGCTCACAGATCCGCTCCTATGTGCTGCAGCCCTACCGCATGGCGAAGGACCACCGCACCAAGGTGGAAGTGGGCGACGTGGACAAGGTGCTCGACGGCTATCTGGAGCCTTTTCTGCGCGGCTATCTGCTGGCCAAGCGCCGCGGCACGGCGGTCGCCGTCGAGGCCGACGACGATCTCGACATTTAGCGGGAGTTTGCGGCTTCCGCAGAGCCGTCGAATTTATCGTCTAACCCACAAAAATCATTGTCTTGAGCCTCAGCGCGCCCACACTGTGTGCGCGCCAAGGTGATACAGGTCACGGTCGATTCCCTGCCCTGTCAAAGACAATATGACCGCTGCTTGAGGATGAAACCATGGCCACCACTGCGCTATCCGAGACCAAAACGATGCTGACCCTTCCCGGAGACGCTATCCGCCAGATTCAATGGCGTTTTGCAGACCGTTTCGATTTACAAATGCTGGTTCAGTCCGTGCGCGGCGTGGCGCGGGGAACCGTGGCCCGCATGGTAGCCGCCGGGGAACGCAATACGCACGAGTGGACTCCGGGAAAGAACGAGATGCTGGAGGCCTTTGATCGTGCCGGCATCACTGGAATCTTCATGGACCCCGAAGACGGCGGCTTCATCGCCGGCCCCAAGAACCTCGCTCTTTCGCTGGCCGCCTTTGAGCTGGCCTGGGTGGATGGCGGCGCAGCGACGGCCAGTTTGGCCGGGTTCCTGGCTCTCTCGCCCATTCATGAGCGCGGCACCGCCGAGCAGGCTTCCCACTATATGAGTCTCTCCGCGCCTCCGCAGCCGGGAGAGGACCGCAAGCCCTGGCGCGGCGCTTTCGTGCTGACCGAACCTATTCCCTACGTGGGCGTTGACACCGGCATGTTGAGCGGCAAGGTGCGCGTCGCTGAATGGAAAGACGGCGAAGAGCCCTGGCTCCAGGTGGACAAGCGCGGCCGCTTCATCACCAACATCGCTTTCGCCAACTTTGTCACCGCGGCAGTCAACACCGACGACCCGCGCATCAAGGGCAGTTGCGTCGTAATTCTGGAAGACACCGACAAGGGCATCTTCGATCACGGCACCCCGACCAAGAAGCTGGTGCACCAGCTCTCCTCGACCGGCGACCCCATCTTCAATTTGAAGGTGCCGGCCAATCGCATCGTGGGCGGATACACCATCAAGGACGGCGTGATCGTCCCCAACTACAACCACAGCGAAATCATCGAGGCCGTCTTCCGCCGCACCCGCGTCGCGGTGGGCGTAATGACCGCAGCCAAGCTACTGTCCGCCGTCGAGCCCATCATCCGCTACCAGCGCGGCCGTTTTCGCGGAGCAGAAGGCGCCAAGCCCGGCACCATCCGCTTTGAGCAAGGTATCCAGCAGCGCGAGGACGCACTGCACCGGCTGGTCGATGTGTGGGCCACGGGTGAAGCAGCCACCTCGCTGGGGCTCGCTACCGCCCGCCTCTTCGACGAGCTCGACCCCATCGAAAAGGAAAAGACCGCCATCCTTCTGGAGCGCGGCATTCAAGGCGGACGCTCGGAGATGAAGGCGCTTCGCGAAAGCGAGCAGCGCGCCATCGAGTACACCACCCTCCGCTCGGACGATCCGCGCCGCGCCGATCTCGAAGCCGATCCGCTGGTGCAGTATGTTCTGCGCGACGCCGAGGCCAACGTGATTTGCCCCGCCACCAAGCTCTGGAACACCGGCCACGGCGCCAACCTGATGCGCGAGGCCGTCAGCCTGATGGGCGGGTACGGCATCACCGAGGATTGCCCCGGATTCCTGGCCAACAAGTGGATGGATGCGCAGTTGGAGGCTACTTATGAGGGCCCTGAAGCGGTCCAGCGGCGTCAGTTGACTGTCACCATGACCTCCGAAGTCTTCCTGGCGGAGTTCCGCGCCTGGGGCTCCGAGATGCGTCGCATTGCCTCCACGCATCCCGGCACCGGCGCCTGCACGCTGGCTTCGGCCATGCAGATGTGGCTCTGGACGTTGAACCACCTGCAAAAGGCCAAGGACCCCGCGGGCAACAAACTCTTTCACGGGCAGCGTCAGGGCGTGACCTTTGCCCTGGCCGACGCGCTCTGCTGGCTGGTGGCTTCGCGTTGCCAGATTCTCGACGTCCTGGAGCTTGAGGTACGCGGCGGAGACGATCCGGTGGCCTCCGAGGGCCTGGGGGAGACTGTGCAGTTCCTCAGCGACCTTTGCCACGTGCAGGCTGCGCAGGCCGCGGGCGAAGTTTCCCGCATCTCCGCGGAGCTGGTCTTCGGCTACAACGAGCACCCCTGCTGGGAAGATTCGGCCCACGCCGAATGCTTCCTGGCCAATGAACTCGAAGTATACGAAGAGACCATGCCCGGCATTTCGGCCATGAGTATCGATGTGCTCGGCAAGGATGGAGCCCATCCGCAAAAGGCAGGCCCTTGCCCTGCTTGTAATGGAAATGCCGAATTCCTCCGTCTGCAGAACAAGCTTGCCTGTTGCCTGGCCGGTTCGCGCCTGGCCAAGGACCGCGCCGCCGAGACGGTCGCCAAGGTCATGATTCCTGAGGCCCTGGACTATCCCGCATGAATTTAACCCAAGAGGCCGGCATGAACGTGGAACCAACGCTGGGTGCCGCGTGTCCCGATTCCGGGACCTGCGCAGGCACTTCGACTGCACCTGAAATCGACCGTCAGACGATGGAAGTGGACATCGCCTGCGCCGGCTTTGGCCCCGCCATGGGCGGCTTTCTCACATCATTGACTCACGCGTGGAGCGAGAATCCCGCAGATCCGGCATTTGAGAGCCGCGTGGCGCCCGGAATGCCTCTGCAGGTGCTTTGCTACGAGCGCGCCGACGACATCAGTTCAGGTGTCAGCGGCGTGGTTACGGCGGGCAAGGGGATTCGCGCTTCGTTCCCCGAGCTGAATCTCGCCGAGATTCCGATGGCTACCGAGGTGAAGAGCGAACGGGTGATGTACCTGCTGGACCCCAACGGGGCAAGCCGGCGTTCTCTGACACTACGCGCAGCGGACGGGGCTTTGCGCGTTGTGGGTCCGCTGCTGGGCATGAAAGATCATGCCTTCACGCTTCCCTGGACTCCGGGATTCCTGAACAAGCACGGCGGGCTGGTACTTTCCATCGGCCAGTTCAACCAATGGGTCGGCTCGCAACTGATGGGCTCCGGCCTGGTGCAGATCTGGCCCGGCACGCCGGTCAGTGAGCCGTTGATCCAAGACAAGAAGGTCGAAGGCCTGCGGCTTGCCGACCAGGGCGTGGACAAATCCGGCGCCCCCGCAGACGGCTTCATGGCAGGAATGGATGTGCGCGCCCAGCTCACTGTTGTGGGAGACGGCCCGGTGGGCCCGGTTGGGCAGGCTATGGACCAGCAACTCGGCATGCCGGCGGGCCATGCAAAGCGCGAATGGGCCATGGGGATGAAGTTTCTCATCGAACTGCCGGAGGATGCGGAGGGTGAACAATCTCCTCTTCAGGCGGGAACGGTGTGGCACAGCTTCGGCTATCCGGAGCCTGAGATTTTCGGATTCCTTTATGTGCATCCCGACCGGCTGGTCTCGGTGGGCATCTTTGTTCCTTCGTGGATGAGCGACCCCTCGCGTACTGCGTACCGCTATTTGCAGCACTACATCCAGCACCCCGCCCTCTGGCCGCACTTGAAGAATGGCACCCTGCGCTCCTGGGGCGCCAAGTCTCTGGAAGAATCGGGCCGCCACGGGGAGCCATTTCTTTCCGGCGACGGCTATGCGCGCATTGGCGAGGGTTCCGGCTCAACCAACATGCTGACCGGCTCCGGTGTGGATGAGGCCTGGGCAACCGGCACGCAACTGGCCGATGCGGTGGTGGAACTTCTGCGCGCCGGCAAGGCTTTCAGCCGCGAGAATCTCGCCGCGACCTATGAAGCCCGCCGCCGCGCCAGTGCGGTTGAACGCGGCGCCCGCGAAGCGGAAAACGCACGCAACGGCTTCCAGGGAGGCATGGTCAAGGGCATGATCGGCATGGCGCTGGCTGGCCTGACCGGCGGACGTTTGTCGCTCAAGGCGCACATTCCTCCGGCGCACAAGCAGATTCGACTCTTCTCCGCGGATTCGCCCGAGGGTTTGAAGCGCAAAGATGCGGTCGAACTGGCCGTTGCCGATGGGCGGCCGCTGCATGACGCGTTGCTCTCCGCGCGCGGCTGGCCGGAGATCGAGTTCGACGGCCGGCTGCTCGTCAGCCACCAGGATGCTTTGCTGATGGGAGGCAAGGTCCAGGCAATGCCGGGGTTTGCCGATCATGTACTCTTCCGCGACCGCGGGCTCTGCATCTCCTGCGAGGAGCACACCTGCATCGCCATGTGCTCGGGCCAAGCGATTACGCAGGGCGCCGATGACTTGCCTGTCTTCGAGCGCGAAAAATGCATCCATTGCGGTGGCTGTCTGTGGAACTGCGCTTATTCGCCTGACGGCGTTCACTCCAACATCGATTTCCGCGGCGGTTCGGGCGGGTTGCACTCGGCGGAGAACTGAGTTTTTCTGTACTGCGCACCACGGTCGCCCGCAGATCCTTCGATTACGATTCGAGCTAGCTGCGCGCCAAGCTCGCTTCTGATGAGCAAGAGTTTGAATGAGGAGTTTTATCAACAAATCAGCGAGTTAGCTTCCGCTTCGGGTAAATCGCGAGTTAGCGAGTTAGCGGCAGTTCATTCCAGTCGTAACTCGTTGTAGAGAGTCGGACTGCTCAGGATGACAGAGTCTTTGTAAAAGCAGCTTGGTAATTCAAAAAAGGAAGAAACAATGGCAAATGCTGTACACATTGTGGTTTGCGCCGGCATCGTTCCTGACCCGTTGCAGACCCTTGAGCCAATCACCGGACCCAACGGCCCGGGCCTGAAGAACGAAATGGTTCTGCCCGCGGTGCTGGACCCCTGGGCCGGCTGCGCGCTCTTTGAAGCCGCCGCCCTGGCCGCCAAGAATCCCGGCAGCAAGGTCTGGCTGGTCTCGCTCGGTCCCAAGGCCAAGCTGCAACAGGTGATGATGACTGTGGCGCAGACGGTTCCCTTCGAACTGGTTCCCATCGACGGCCCGATCGGCGGTTTCCCCGACGCCCACGCAACGGCCGCCGCTCTGGCTGAAGCCATTGAGGCAATTCCGGGGCTCGACCGCACGAAGCTGCTTCTCTTCGGGGGATGGGAATCCGCCACCCGCAGCGCCGGCGTGACGCTCCAGTTGGTGGGCGAGAGGCTGGGCATTACAGATCAGTTCCAGGGCGTGGACCAGATCGACCTGCGCGACGACGGGTCGTTTGAAGTTCTCGAGCGCGTGGAAGGCGGCAAGCACCAGGTTTCAGTGTGCGCAGGAACGCCCGCCGTCCTGGGCTGGGCCACGGGCAACCTGCCCAAGCCGCGCAACAATCCGCAGATCGGCATGGCGAACATGCGGACGATCATGCCCGCGCTGCAGAAGGCCAAGCCTGCCAAGCTCGAATCCAACGGCTTGAACTACCTCTCCGTCTCCCTGCCCAAGCAGCAGCGCACCACCCGCGTGGTGAAAGACATGACGCCTGACGAGATCGCCCACGAGCTGGTCGAGTGGATTGGAGCCGAGTAAGCATGAAATCGATTCTTGTACTGACACACGCAGATGAAACCGGCTCCACTCTCACCCGAGCCTCTCTTGAAGCGGTAACTTCCGGCATGGAACTGGCCGCGCGGCTTTCGATTCCGCTGGCTATCGGCATTGTGGCTGCCGATTCCTCGGCTGCCTCCACGGCCCTGGCTTCTGCCGGAGCGCGGCTGCTGACCGTCTCCGGCGAAGCCTTTGCCCAGCCGCGCTACAGCTCGGACGCCGCGGCCGTTGAAGCCCTTTGCCGCGCCGCGGAAGCCACCATTGTGCTGGCTCCGTCGAGCTCGCGGTTCGCACGCGTCGCCGCCGGCGTGGCCCACCGGCTGGGCGGCTTCATCGACACCCACATCACCGCTCTGGGCGGTACGGAAACGGTGGAAGCCACGCGCTGGTTCTATCGCCAGCGTGTGGAAGCTGTCCTGAGCCGCGAGGCGCGCCCCTGGTTCCTGCTGCTGGACGCCGGCACCAACATGGCCTTTGCAGGCTACGCCTCCACTCCCAAGGTCGAGGAGATTGCCGTCGAACTCCCTGCCCAGCGCACCACGGTTTCCGGGGTCCGCGCACCGAGTCAGGGCACGCAGACCATCCGTCCCGACGCCAGGATGCTGCTTGTGGCCGGGGCGGGATGGACCAAGAAGCAGCCTGACGGCGAGATCCATGCCGCCGAGGCCGGCGAGTTGATTCTCGGCTTTTTGGGCGCTACGAGCGCTTCGCTGGGCAGCAGCAAGTCACTGGTGGACCAGGGCGGAGACGGGCAGCCCGTGCTTCCCTTCCTCTCGCACCTGAACCAGGTGGGCCAGACCGGCTCGACCCCGCGCCACGCCAAGGGCCTTTCCACCTGCTGCCACGGCGAGGAACCGCACGTGGTGGGCTGGCGCTTCATCGGCGAGCGGCGCGCCATCTCGCTGGACCCCAATTGCGGTTGGACACACGGCAAGGCCGACGTTGTTTACGTCGCCGACGCCTTCCAGGTGATGGCCAAGGTGAATGCACTGCTGGGAGAATCGAAGGGCAGTTAGTTTTGTCCTAGACCCAGGCCGGAAGATGGGGAAAAATCGGCCCATTTTCCGGCGAAAAAGCCCGATTTCGGGGTAAAACAGGTCATTTTGCCCCGAAAATACACACACGCTCACGTTGATTCCATTGGACTTAACAAATAGATAGCCTGTGGAAAACTGAAGGCTTCGACGAGTGGACGAGTTTGTAAGCTATTTAACACCATACATATACGACTATCGAACCTCACTAAAAGCGAACAAAAGGTGAAAAGTTCCCAAAAAAAGGTGCCCCTTTTGGGGGCTATTCGTATCCCGGCTGGGGCCGGGAGTGAGCTCATGTTTCGATTGTGCGCGCGGGGATGGTAATGATCTGCAAGCGCCTACCACCTTGCGGTGGGGCCTTCGGCCTTCGGCCGGTCCGCGCCAGGAAAAAGGCGCGGGATCGAGTGTGGTGGGAGATCTGGATGGGACCGGGTGAGGGCTGTGGTCTCCCACCCTTTCCGCGGTGAGGCTGCGGAAAGAATGGGGCACCCACTTTCAGTACTGGGGTAAGGACGGGGCATCCGCTTCAAAGCACGGCCTACAGCATTCTTGCCAGCCATTTGCCGGTGTGGGAGAGCAAGTTGGCTGCAATCTCTTCCGGCGTGCCTTCGGCTACGATTTTGCCGCCGCCTTCGCCGCCTTCGGGGCCGAGATCGATCACCCAGTCCGCCGACTTGATGACGTCCAGGTTGTGTTCGATGACGATCAGAGAGCCTCCGCCGTCGATCAGCTTGCGGAAGGCCGTGAGGAGCTTGGAAACATCGTCGAAGTGCAAGCCCGTGGTGGGCTCGTCCAGGATGTAGAGGACACGGCTGGCCTGGGAGGGTTTGGCGTTGGCGTTGGCGGCTCGCACCTGGGCCAGATGAGCCGCCAGCTTGACGCGCTGCGCCTCGCCGCCGGAGAGCGTCGTGGCCGATTGACCCAGCCGCAGGTAGCCCAGGCCGATTTCGTCGAGGACCGCCAGCTTTTCCTGGAGGCGCGTTTGTCCGGCGAAAAAGCGCAGGGCCTCTTTCACCGTCATTTGCAGCACATCGTGGATGTTTTTGCCCTTGTACTGAACTTCCAGAACCCGCGCCTGGTAGCGCGTGCCGTTGCAGTCCTCGCAGGGCAGTTCCACGTCGGCCAGGAATTGCATCTCGACCGTGACCGTGCCGTCGCCCTCGCAGGTGTTGCAGCGGCCTCCGGGCACATTGAACGAAAAATGTCCTGGCGTGAGCGATAGGCGTTTGGCTTCCGGCTGCGAGGCAAAGAGCTCGCGGACCAGGTCGAAGCCCTTGATGTAGGTGATGGGATTGGAGCGCGGCGTGCGGCCGATGGGGGTCTGGTCCACCAGCACCACGTCATTCAAGCGTTCCACGCCGGTCAAGGAAGTAAAGACGCCGGAGGGATCGGAGCCGTCCGACTGGCCCAGCGCGCGCGCCACGGCCCGGTAGAGGACCTGATGGACGAGCGTGGATTTGCCGGAGCCGGAAACGCCGGTGATGGCGCAGAGCAGACCGAGCGGAATCTCGACGTCCAGGCCGTGCAGGTTATTGGCCCGCGCGCCGCGCAGAACCAGCCGCTCACGGCCTGGGGCGCGTCGCCGGGTGGGAACAGGAATGGTGAGTTGGCCGGAGAGATAGCGGCCGGTGAGCGAGTTGGGATTGGCCTCGATCTCCGCCAGAACGCCCTCGGCGAGCAGCTTGCCGCCAAACTCACCGGCGCCGGGACCAAGGTCCAGCAGGTGATCGGCGGCGCGCAGGACATCGGCGTCGTGCTCCACCACCACGATGGTGTTGCCCAGGTCGCGCAGCTCTTCCAGAATATGAATGAGGCGCGCCGTATCGCGGGTGTGGAGGCCGATGGAGGGCTCATCCAGGACGTAGAGCGCTCCGACCAACTGCGAGCCAAGCGAACTGGCCAATTGAATGCGCTGCGCCTCGCCGCCGGAGAGCGTGGAAGCCAGCCGGTCGAGCGTGAGGTACTCCAACCCCACCGCGTCGAGAAAACTCAGGCGCTTGCGCACCTCTTCGAGAATCGGCCCGGCAATCTCTTCCTGCATGGGAGTGAGCTTGAGGGCGCCAAAGAACTCGCGAGCCTGGGCAATGGTGAACGCCGCGGCCTGGCAGATGTTCTTCTCGTTGATGCGCACGCTGCGTGCCTCGGCCCGCAGGCGCTGGCCGCGGCAGTCGGGGCATTCGGCGTAGCCGCGATATTTGCTGAGCATGACGCGGACGTGCAGCTTGTATTTTTTGCGCTCCATCTGGGCAAAGAAGCCGAAGACGCCGGCAAATCCGGCCTTGCCGCGCAAGACAATTTCGCGCGCAGGCTCGGGCATGTCGCGCCAGGGAACATCGAGCGGCACTGCAAGTTCCGGCGCCAGTTTCTTCAGCTCCAGGAACCACGGCCGGTACTTGGGGCGGTTCCAGGGATCGATGGCGCCGCCGTTCAGGGTGAGGCCTTTGTCGGGAATCACCAGGGCGAGGTCGAAGTCCACCGTGTTGCCAAAGCCCTGGCAGCGGGGGCAGGCACCGAAGGGATTGTTGAAGCTGAAGAGGCGCGGCTCCGGCTCGTGGCCGGGCTTGTGGCAACTCTTGCACTCGTAGGCCGCAGAGAAGCGGTGGCGCGCACGGGGTGCGTCCTCATCGCGCGGGACCTCTTCGAAGATCACTTCGCCGGACTCGCGATAGGCGACTTCGGCGGCGTCCACAATGCGCGCGCGATTGTCGGCGCTGACAACGATGCGGTCCAGAAGGACCCCGACGGGAAGCGTGAAATCCAGGTCCAGGAGCGACTCGGGCGTGGAGAACTCGAAGATGCGGCCGCGCTGGTAAAGGCGGTTGAAGCCGGAGGTGCGCAGTTCCACCAGCCGGGCTTTGAGCGCCTCGGTGAGCGGAGATTCCACGGCCCCTTTGGCAGCGGGTTTCGCGCTGGCCTTGGTGGTGCGGCGTGCAGGCTTGGGTTCTTCCACGGGCTCGATGTGGTGGACCGGGAAGAGCGCATTGAGCCGCGTGCCTTCGCCCAGCGCCAAGGTCGCTTCGGCCACTTCGTCGATGGAGTCGCGCTTCACGAGACCGTCGCAGTGGACGCAGTGGACCGTGCCGCAGCGCGCGTAGAGCAGGCGCATGTAGTCGTAGATTTCGGTTGCGGTGGCCACGGTCGAGCGGGGATTGCGCGTCGAGTTCTTCTGTTTAATGGCAATCGCCGGCGCCAGCCCGTCGATGAGGTCGACGTCGGGCTTCTCAATGCGCTCCAGAAACTGGCGAGCGTAGGCCGAAAGCGACTCGACATAGCGCCGCTGTCCCTCGGCATAGATGGTGTCGAAGGCCAGCGAGGATTTCCCGGACCCGGAAACGCCGCTGACCACCGTCAGCTTGCCGTGGGGGATCTCGCAGGAGATGTTCTTCAGGTTGTGCGTCCGCGCTCCGCGGATAATGATGGCGTCATTCAAAGGGAAGGCACCGGGGGAAAACTCGGCCGGCCGCGTCCCGGTCGCCTAAGCGAAGCCTGGAGCGCAGACAGCCATTTTTCATTATAGGGCGTGCGGATGCGCCGAAAGGCCCGCACACGCTGAAGATGATCCGGCAACTTTCCCTTGATTGGTTTCAGCCCACTTTGCGGAGACTTGCCGCCTTGCCCGGAAATACCAACATATTCGATTCCTGGACGGCATTCTCCGTACGGTTCAATACTGTTGCCAGCCCTAGTAGAGTTCTTGAAGCGCAAGCCGGGCAGATGGTCGAACAATCCCCTACCGAGTCGCAGTCCTGACAGAGGTAGGCTGAGGTGAGCGGGAAGTGTTGTTGTGTGCTTTTGTACATATCTTCACCCTGTCCTTCCGGCACTTGCCCGAATTGGTTCTGTTTTTATGAGGTCGCAGGTCAAGCGAGAGCATGAATTTAAACCTCTCATCTTGTCGTAGCGCTGTCTTTGCGTTTTTGCAATACATTTTCTTCGAAGTATGCCGGGGCCTTCCGATGGAAGGCCCCGTGGGGGTGCGATGGCCGGAGGAAGGGGCAGCAGCGACGCCCAACACCAGGGCAATCGCACGAAGGTTATTTTGATGGCAGACCCTCCGTTTTGCGCCGCCCTTACGGGGCTGACTGACTCTTGTTGGTCCCATTCCCCACGCTGAAGCGCGGGGCTAACGACCTTTGCGCCTCCGGCGCAATAGAAATCGGACCCATGCTCATCAACAAGCAGGACCATGCTCGTCAACAAGCGGACCCCTGCTCGTCAGCAAGCGGGACCATGCTGGTCAACAAGGTGGATTCATGCGATTGCCCTGCGCCCAACCCGGGGCTTCCGCGTCCAATCTGCAGCCGCCCATTAAACTGAAGTGTGAGGTATTACGTGCCGCGTCTTTCCGCTTTCTTTCTTCTGCTGGCTTTGGCTGGCGGCTTTGTCCAAATCTCCGCACAGAATGCGCAACCGCAGGCCGCAGCTTCCGCCGCATCCGAAGCCAGCGACCAGAGCGCCCAGCAGGCTCCGGCGCAGGCCGTTCTGGACGCGGAAGCGGCTCTCGTCAAATCCGACTGGAAGTCCGCGGAGGCTGCTCTGGAGCCCTGGCTGGCGGCCCATCCTGCCGACGCACGCGCTCTCTTCGATGCCGGGTACGTGGCCGACGCCCAGAAGCGCCTGGACGATGCGGCAGGGTTCTACAGGCGGGCGGTCGAGGCCAACCCGCAATCGTTTGAGGCGCATGTGTCCTTTGGCTTGCTGCTGGCCCGCCAAGGGAAACTACCCGAGGCGCGTACGGAACTGGCAGCGGCTACGGCGCTGGACCCCGGCGACGCAGGATCGGCCGCCAAGGCGAGGGCCTGGCGCGCGTTGGCCCGGATCGACAGCGCATCAGACCCCGCCGAGGCGTCGAACGACCTTCTGGAGGCTCTGAAGCTTTCCCCGGAGACCGCTGCCGATACGCTTCTGGCGGCCACTCTTGCTGACCAGTCTGGCCAATTCGACACCGCCGAAAGCGCGTATCGCCGCGTCCTGGCCGCCGATCCCAAATCCGCGCCCGCCAACGCCGGGCTGGCCCACCTGCTGATGGCCCACAAGCAGTATCCGGAGGCCGAGACTTTTCTGCGCGCGGCGCTGGTCCAGTCCCCGGACGATCCCGCGCTCACCGCGCAACTGGCCACCGTGCTGGCCATCGAGAACAAGGCGGAAGCGCTGCCCCTGATCCAGAAGCTGCACGACACCCATCCCACCGACGCCGCGATTACCCGCATGTTGGCCGAGGTGCTGGCTGAAGCCGGGGACGCCACCGGCTCCGATCACTACTATGTCGCCCTGCTGGCGACCGCCCCCGAAGACCCCGCATTGCTGGTGGCACACGGCCAGAACCTGATTCGCCAGCTCAAGTACGCTGCGGCCTTCGCGGCTTTCGACAAGGCGACCCAGCTTGACGCCGCCAGCGGCGAGGGATGGAGCGGGCTGGCCTTTGCTGCTTCAAAGACCAACCAGCCTTCCATTACGCTGCACGCACTCACCATGCGGTCAAAATTTCTTCCGGAAGGGCCGTCCACGTATTTCCTGTGGGCCACGGCGTACGATTCGCTGCACGACAAGAAGTCCGCGGCAGCTTATTATCACCAGTTTCTGGATGCGGCCGCGGGAAAATTCCCAGATCAGGAATGGCAAGCACGACAGCGTCTTCTTTTGCTCAGCAAATAGCCACAAACTCGGGCATGATGCAACAACAGATGTGCGCTCCCGCCCTGGAATGCAAGTTCCGTGGCAGGCGGAGAGGCGAATGCGCCGAGTTTCCCCTTGCGCAATTTCGCCGATCCTCCCATAATCACGGCCAAGGCAAGACCGCAAGCGGAGGTTCCTCATGCGGCTCGTGGCTCCGGCACTCCTCGTTCTCCTCACCGTGACCGTGGGTCCCGCTTGTGCCTCCGGTCCGGACGACAGAATCCCCGATCAACAGAGCATTGACGCCCTCGAGGTGAGGGCCAGTCAGGCTCAACCCCGGGAGCAATATTTCCTCTACGCGCAGCTCCTGCACGAAATGACCGAGTTCAGCGTGCGCCAGTACGCTGCCGGCGATGTGCAGAAGGCCTCCAGCCTGCTGGTGCGCATCCAGGCGCTGACTCACAAGATTCATCTCACGGTGACCGACAACAACAAGCGGCTCAAGGACGCGCAGATACTGCTGCGCCACACGGCCTTCCGGCTGAATGGAATGCTCCACTCGAGCAGCTTCGAGGACCGGCCGCTGGTGGAGCAGACCCTGGCGCAGGTGAATGAGGCGCAAACCGAAGCCATGATGCAGGTTTTCCGAAAATAGCCCTGCGCGGCTGCTGCCCGCGATTTTCTTCGATCTTCCGTCGTTCTGCGGAGCGTTGCGCACTTTCGCGGATGTCTGTCGGTGTGGTTCAATGAGAGGCGCCGGGGGTTAGAGATCGATGCGCCCGAATTCGATGGTCCGCAAGCTGAACACCTTCATTGCGCTCTGTCTGCTGTGTTCTCTGCCACTGGTAGCCCAGAAGCAGAAGCGCGAACCGCTCACCGAGGCCGAGGTCGATCAGATTCGCGAGGCCGGCGTCGACCCGGACGCCCGCATCAAGCTCTATACGAAGTTCCTTGACGAACACGCTGAGGTGATCAAGAGCCTGACCAACCGCGCCCGCGGGGCCGCGCGCAGCCACCGCCTGGACGACGAGTTGCAGGACTTCACGGCCCTGATGGACGAGCTGGACTCGAACCTCGACCTCTACTCCGAACGCAAAGCCGATCTGCGCCCTTCGCTGAAGTCCCTGAACGAGGCTACACCGCGCTGGCTGGGGATTCTGCGCGTTCTGGCGGGAGAGCCCGGTTTTGAACTGGCGCGCAAGGAGGCCATTGAGAGCGGGGAGGACCTGGCTGACGAGGCCAAGCGCATTCTCACCGAGCAGACCGAGTACTTCAAGGTCCATAAGGACGAAAAGGGGCAGGAGCGGGTCGAGCCGAAATGAGGGGATGAGGTTGTTCCTGCTCCTTAGGGTGGTGAATCTGAAGTTTGCAGCATAACTTGAGCCCGGTTGCTGTGCGAGAAGCGCTGAAAATGCAGGTCCTTCGCTACGCTCAGGATGACAAGGGTGGTGGGGCGAACTTGGGAGACGGTACACTAGAAAGCTCCACAAATGGGTCCGGCGACGGGCGGAAACTGTGAGCTGTCGGCTGCAAGCTGTAAGCTGGAGTTGGTGGCTGCAGAAACTATCCCAATTTTTCAAGAAGAGTACCGGGCGTTGCGCCCCAGAGCGCCGATGCCGCCCATTGCGGTTCGTTTCCGGCGCTTTACCTCTCTGAATACCACGATCCGGTTGCGCGAAGGCCAGCTCCACGTGAGTCTTTCCGACTTGCTGGAGGGTGCGCCGGAGTCCGTGATCCGCGCCATTGCGCACATTCTACTCGCCAAGCTCTACAAGAAGCCGATCGACCCGACGCACAACCTGCGCTACAAGCGATTTGCTTCGAGCGCCGCGGTGACGCGCCAGACCGAGCTGATTCGCGGCGCACGCGGCAGCAAGCGGTTCTTTGGCCCCGAGGGCCACTATTACCACCTGGAAGAAGTTTTTGATGCGCTCAACGTCCGATTTTTCGGCGGAATGCTGGGCCGGCCGGAGCTGACCTGGAGCGAAGGAATGGCCAAGCGCTCCCTGGGCCACTACGACGCCGCCCACAACACCATCGTGGTCAGCCGCGTTTTTGACCGGCCCTCCAGCCCGCGCTACGCGGTCGAGTACCTGCTTTACCACGAGATGCTGCACCTGAAGCACCCGGTGCGCATGCGTGGCGTGCGGCGCTGCGTGCACTCGCGGGAGTTCAAGCTGGATGAAGCACAGTTCCCGCAACTGGCCGAAGCCATGGCGTTTATCAAACGGCTCTGAATAAAAAACGACCCATCTGTGTATAGAATTCTTGCATGCGCATAGAGCTTCTTGTTCTTGCTGCGCCGCTGCTTCTTTCCGCAGCGGGTACGACTCCCCGGGTGCAAAATCAGGGCCCGGTGGTGCATCTGGCCTCCGGCAGCCTGCGTGGAATCACCCAAGGCGCTACCACTGCCTTCAAGGGCATCCCCTTTGCTGCGCCGCCGGTCGGTGATCTGCGCTGGCGCGAGCCGCAACCGCCTGCTGCATGGCGTGGAATCCGCGATGCTACGAAATTTGGGAGCGCCTGCGTGCAGGACGAGGCCGGACTGTATCCGTTTGTGGCACCCCTGGCTGCAGCCTACGGAGCACCCTATGCCTATGAGGCTGTTCCGTCCTCTGAAGATTGTCTTTATCTGAATTTATGGACTCCGGAGTGGCCCGCCCGCCACGCGCTTCCCGTGATGGTTTGGTTCCATGGGGGCAGCAACCGGGTGGGCAGCGGTTCTGAGGCCTCCTATGACGGCGCCTCCCTGGCATCGCATGGAGTCGTTCTTGTCACCATCAACTACAGGCTGGGAGTGATGGGCTTCTTCAGCCACCCCGGACTTACCGCGGAATCTCCCCATCGCACCACGGGGAACTACGGACTGCTCGACCAGCTTGCGGCGCTCGCCTGGGTCAAGAAGAACATCGCGCAATTCGGCGGTGATCCGGCCAACGTCACGATCTTTGGCGAGTCGGCGGGCGCGGTGGATGCGGGAACATTGATTGCGTCTCCTCTCTCGGCCGGCCTCTTCCGCAGAGTGATTTCGGAGAGCGGGCCACCCTTCGGCCTGGGGCCCATGCATACCCGCGCCGAAGCCGAGAATGCAGGAACGGCAGTAGCCAAGGCGTTGGCAGGCAATTCTTCCTCGCCGTTGGCAGACCTCCGCAAGATGCCCGCGATGGAAGCGGCGCAGCGTATCAACCAGGTGCTGAAGGAACAGCTCAAGGGATTCAGCTTTAACGGCGGGGATGTCGATGGGTGGGTGCTGCCTCAGACGCCGTCCCGGGCGTTTGCTTCAGGCGCAATCCAGAAGGTGGATCTACTGGTCGGACTGAACGGACGCGAGGTAAGCGCCTTCCGCCTGGCTGCCGCGGCCGCGGCCCGCCAGGCGAAGAAGCAGGAGAGCGGAGGCGGTGCGGGAGCGGCGGTAAAACAGCTTGCGGACACCGCCCACCCACTCTACGGCGGATGGACCGATGCGGCGATTTCTCTTTACATCGGCAAGGCGCTGATTCATCGCGACGAGGCCATCGATCAGGCTTCCAACGACATGCTGGCCGCGTGCCCGCTGGGCGCCATGGCCACTTTGAGCGCCGCCACGGGGGGTAGGACCTACGTTTACCGGTTCGATCGCGCCGTTCCCGGCAAAGGGCAGGCGGCGCTGGGCGCATTTCACGCACTTGAAGTTCCCTATGTGTTCAATGCGTTTCAGGTCCGCAGTTGGAATTGGCTTCCCTTTACCGATGCGGACCGCAAACTCTCGGTAGAGATCGAGACCTATTGGACGAACTTTGCGAAGACCGGCGATCCGAATTCTCCGGGGCTGCCCGTCTGGCCGGCTTGGCGGAATGGAGACGAGACCTATCTCGCATTCAACCAAAACGGAGAACCCGTGCCAGAGAAGGGCTTTTCTCCGGCGTTTTGCCACCTTGCGCCGGAACGGCTCAAAAAGCAGCTCAACAGCAATTGAGGGACGAAGTTCGAGCGGTCACTAGTACTACTAGTCGGACTTCGCCAGAATGCTGGGAGAGAACAATGGTCCGGGGCTAAAGCCCAGGCAGATTTGATTGCGGTTGCGGCACGACTGAAGTCGTGCCCTGTTACAAAACAGGAGTCGTTCAGCCGCATACCTAGTTTTTCCGCAGCCTGTAAAGCCCACGTTATTTTTCAGTCACTTGCGGCACGACTGAGGTCGTGCGCTGACACAAAACGCCATTCATCGGAGTTTTTCCGCAGCCTTTAAAGGCACCCTCCATTTTGCGGCTTTTTCAGGGGCCTGAACAGGCTGCGGAAAAAGGCCAATTGTTGGGCGAAATCCGTGAGGGACATCCCTCCGTGGCTAAAGCCACGCTGATTTTGCTGGGTTTATGCGGGGGTTGAAACCCCCGCCTCCCTCCACGCCGAGATTTTCCGCAGACTGTGAAGGCCCCTGCTCCCTCCGCAAAAGCCGACCTACAACTGTGGCACTAAGCGGCCTTCTCTGCGGCTTCAACCGGCCCGGTGACCGGACGCCAGGCAGCCCACACCACCAGTACCAGACCCAACACCACCGAGCCCAGGCTGGCCAGTTGCGCGTTCGATAAACCCCACACAATCTTCGGGTTGCGCCGTATGAATTCAACCAGGAAGCGAGCCAATCCGCTGAGCATCAGGTACTCGCCCACAATGGCGCCGGTGCCTCTTGGCTTGCCACCCCGCCACCATAGCCACGCGCCGATCAGCAGGCCCGCGCCCAGCTCATAGAGCGGCGTGGGATGCACGCGAACGCCGAACGGCGTGGGCTCAATGCCGTTGGGGAAGCTCATGCCCCAGGGCAGGTTGGTCGCGATCCCATAGCAGCCGTCGCCCGACAGAAAGCAGCCGATGCGCCCGATGCCGTAGCCGATGGCCGCAGCCGGCGCCGCCAGGTCCAGCGTGCGCAGGCCGCCTATCTTCGCCCACCAGCCCTGAAACACCAGCGCCGAGATGCCGAAGACCAGCCCACCAAACCACGCGAATCCGGCCGTATTCCACAGCACGCTCCAGCCCTCCTCGCGAAACTCGATGGGCGTATCGATCACGTGCCACAACTTGGCGCCCACAATGCCCGCCACCACTGCAACGGCGACCATCCCGACGGCGTCCGCCGTGATTCCGGAGCGGCGAAATCCGCGGTCCATGACAAAAGCTCCAGCTACAGCGGCCAGCCAGAGCATCAGGCCGAAGGAGGGTACACTGAGGTGCCAAATATGCAGGTAAGGAATCATCGCCTTTCAAGTATAGACGGGGGACGGCAATGAATCGGGCATCGCTGGCCGATAGGGACTCGCGGCTTAGATTTGCGGCCTTCCCGTCTCAAAACCAGCGGAATTTGCACAGAGGCACTTGCCTTACAGCAAGGTCTTCGCGCGATACTGTCAACATGGCTACTGTCATCCATCAGGGGCTCGAAGTCCTCTATACCCGCCAACAGATTGCTGAGCGCGTTGCTGAAATGGGCGCTCAAATCACCCGTGACCTGAAAGGCGAAAAGCTGGTGATGGTCGGCGTTTTGAAGGGCGCAGCGCCCTTTCTTGCCGATCTGGCCCGCTGCGTGCAGGCCGACGCCACCTTCGACTTTGTTGCCGTTTCGAGCTATGGCCGCGGCCAGCGCTCTTCCGGCGCGGTCAAAATGATCAAGGACCTGGACGAGCCGATTGAGGGCAAAAACGTTCTGGTTGTTGAAGATATACTCGACACCGGCCTCACCCTGGCCTACCTGCGCAAGCTCTTTCTGCAGCAGAAGCCTAAAACCCTGCGCATTGCCACGCTGCTCGACAAGCCCTCGCGGCGGCTGGAAAAAATCGACGCCGATTATGTGGGCTTCTCCATTCCCAACCTCTTCGTGATCGGCTACGGGATGGACTATGCGGAGCGCTATCGCAATTTGCCGGACATTTGCCTGATGACTCCTGACCATCCGGAATAATACGTTCGTTGTTCGATCAAACCAAAGGGCATGCACGCCAGGAATGAAGTGCCCAAACCGGGCTGAGGTGTCCGAAGTGGTCTCCGGGTGCAACCGGAGGCCTCCCGACTGCGTCCATTCATTTGGAACCGCGCACCGGAGGACTATACTCACCTGCGGTAGCGTGCCTGGCGAACCGTGGATCGAAGAACGGCAATCGACCGGCAAGGAGCAGTGCACATGACTGGGACCGCCCCACTTCTGGACCAGGATTTGGATTTCGACAACGGCTACTTTGATTCTGCCGCCTTCGCAGCGCAAACGCTGGAGAATTGGCAGGCACTGGCCGGCGTGATCGACCACACACTGCTCAAACCTGACGCCACCCGCGACCAGGTGGAGCATCTCTGCAACGAAACCTTCCGTTACCGCTTTGCGTGCGCCATGGTCAACCCCGTATGGGTCTCCACGGCGGTGTCCGTGCTGAGCGGCACCGGGATTCCTGTCGGCGTGGTGATCGGCTTTCCGCTGGGCGCTTCGCTCGTCTCGACGCTTCGCCAGGAGGCCACGACCCTGGTGCGCCTGGGTGCGCGCGAGCTGGACATGGTGATTCCCATCGGGCTGCTGAAAAGCGGCAATCATCAGGGCGTATACAACTCCATACACACGGCCGCGCAAATCGCCCATGACCACGACAGCCTGCTCAAGGTGATTCTGGAAACCTGCCTGCTGAGCGTGGAAGAGAAGCTGCGCGCCTCGGAAATCGCCATCCGAGCGGGGGCGGACTTCATCAAGACTTCCACCGGGTTCGCCGCCAGCGGCGCCACCGCTGCCGATGTGGCCCTGATGCGCGGAGTGGCCGGCGCACGCTGCGGCGTCAAGGCTGCGGGCGGCATCCGCACCCTGGCCAACGTGAAGGCCCTGCTGGAAGCCGGCGCGAATCGCATCGGCGCTTCCGCCTCCGTCGCCATCGTGCGGGAGCTGGGAGCGGAGTAGGGAAAAAGCAGGGATCAGGGAACAGGGATCAGCCGAAGTACAGTGGCACTACATACGTCAACGCCATCGGGGCCCGGCAGGGGCGGGGCTCCGTGCAACTGCTCGGCCTGCGATCCCTGTCCCCTGTTCCCTGTCCCTACTCCCTATTCCCTAGTCCCCAGTCCCTGCCTTCCGTTATGATTCCCATCAACACCCATGGACGCCACGCCCCCACCTTCGCCGGAACCGCACGAGCTCGAGGGCGACTATCGCCCGGCCAACCCGGCAACTCCTGGGGCGCATCTTGACCCCATGAATATCCGCGTCGAGCCGGCGGATGTCTCCTACCTGATGCAGTTGGCCGAGACGCTGAACACCACACTGGACTTGGAGACCCTGCTTCGCCGTACCGCCGACCTGGTGCGGGCGGTGATTCCCTATCGCATCTTCGCCATTCTTCTGCTCAACGACCGCACCCATGAGTTGCGCGTCCGCTTCCAGATCGGGCACACCGCGCACATTGAGCGTCTGCGCATACCCATGGGCAAGGGAGTGGTGGGCCAGGTGGCCCTGACCCGCCAGCCGGTGCTGCTCAACGACGTCGCGACTTCCGAATCCTACGTCGAGGTCAACCCCGACGTGCGCTCCGAGCTGGCCGTGCCACTGATCGCGAAAAATCGCCTGATCGGCGTGATGGACATCGAGAGCGAGCAGGCCGATTATTTTCGCCCCGAGCACCTGCGGCTACTCACCCTTACCGCCTCGCGCATTGCCCAGGCCATTGAGAATGCGCGCCTTTACGCGCGCGTCTCCCGACAGGCGCAGACGCTCGCGGTGCTGAATGAAATCGCCACCGAGTTGATCTCGATTCTTGACCTGAACCCGCTGCTGGAACGTGTCGGGCAACTCCTGCGCCGCCTGATCGACTACCAGATGTTCTCGATCCTGCTGGTCGACGAGAAGGGCGAGAAGCTCATCACGCGCTACTCCTGGCGCTTCGGTTCGGCAGAAGCGCCCATGCGCAGCATTCCCATCTCCAGTGGACTGGTGGGCGCCGCGGTGCGGGAGTGGCGTCTGATCAACGTACATGACGTGCGCAAGGACGCGCGCTATGTGGCCTTGAACCCCGAAACCCGCTCGGAGCTGATTGCGCCGCTCTTCCACAAGGGGCGCATCATCGGCGTTCTCGACCTGGAGCACACCCGCGCCAACTTCTTCAATGAAGAACATGAGCGCATGTTGACCACCCTGGCCGCGCAGGTGGCCATCTCCATCGAAAATGCCCGGCTCTACCAGGCTGTCCGGAGCCAGGAGCGGCAACTGGAACGGGACATCGCCATGGCCCGCGAAGTTCAGCTCCGCCTGCTGCCGTCCGTTGCGCCGGAGATGGACAACGCCGATATGGCGGTGCGCTTTCTGCCCGCCCGCGGCGTGGGCGGCGACCTTTACGACTTTGTGGACTACGGACCGGGGCGCACCGCCATCGTCTTGGGCGACGTCAGCGGTAAGGCCGCGCCAGCCGCGCTCTTTGCGGCCCTGGTGAGCGGCATCATGCGCTCCGCTGCGCAACTGCGGCCGGAGCCTGCCGAATTGCTTGCCTCGCTCAACGACGCGCTGCAGGAGCGCAAGCTCGAATCGCAGTATGTGACCATGCTCTTCGCATTGTGGAACGACGAGAACCGCACCCTGCAGGTGGCCAACTCCGGAGCCGTGCAGCCCGTCTTTTGCCGGGCCGGTGAGTCAGTCACGGTCCGTGCCGAGGGCTTCCCACTGGGCCTGTTTCCCAACGTCACCTATGAGGAATTCTCCGTCGCCACCCAGCCCGGGGACGCGATTGTCTTTGTCTCCGACGGCATCCTCGACGCCGAGAATGCCGAAGAAGATATGTACGGGCAGGAACGGCTTGCCGGCCTGCTCTGCTCCCACCGCGGAGCGCCCGCCAGAGAGATTGCCGACGCCATTCTGGCCGACGTCAGCCGCTTCCAGGGCGACCACGACCGCTTCGACGACGAAACCATCATCGTGCTCAAAGTGCGCTGAGTTCCCTTCCCGCGATCTATCGCCGGGCTGCAGCTTCGCTGACACGCTGACTTGCTGACTTGCTCCTGGGCTCCCAAAAACTCCTGCACCTCCGCAGCCTCCGTGTGAATCCAAAGCTGCACAGGAGAAGCTTCCCCCATGTCTCAGAAAATTGCCTTCATTACCGGTGGAAACCGCGGTCTCGGTTTTCAGACTGCACTTGAGCTCAAGAATGCAGGCGTAAAAGTCGTCATCGGTTCGCGCGACATCGGCCAGGGCGAGAAGGCCCTCGAAAAGCTGCGCGCCGCGGGCGTGGATGCGGATGTGCTCGAGTTCGACATCACCAAGCCGGCCGATTACCAAACCGCGTTCGACTACTTCAACTTCCACTACGGCCGTCTCGATATTCTGGTCAACAACGCCGGAATCGCCGCCGGCGTCTTCCCCGGCACGGGGCCCGAGCACTCGGTCGGCGAGGTTCCGCTCGACCTGCTGCACAAGGTCTTCGAGACCAACTTTTTTGCGCAAGTGGCGCTGACTCAAGCGCTCCTGCCCCTTCTGAAGAAGAGCCCGGCCGGACGGATCGTGAATCTCTCCAGCATCCTCGGCTCGCTCACCCTTCACGCCACCCCCGGCTCGCCCATCTACAACGCCAAAACCTTCGCCTACGACGCCTCCAAGACCGCTCTCAACGCCTTTACCGTGCATCTGGCCTACGAGCTGCGCGACACCAAGATCAAGGTGAACTCCGCGCATCCAGGCTGGGTCAAAACCGATATGGGGGGCGAACAGGCGCCCATGGAGCTCAGCGAGGGAGGCAAGACCAGCGCCGCCCTGGCGCTTCTGCCCGACGACGGCCCCAGCGGCGGCTTCTTCCACCTCGGCCAGCCGCTGCCTTGGTAAGCATGTAGCTTGCTTCCCTCCAAGAACAAGGCTGGGAGCTGAGGTCTCCCAGCCATCTTGCATCATATGTTCTCTTTTTCTTCGCCTTCCGACTATAATCTTGCTATGGACTTTCAACTGGTCTCGAGCTACAAGCCGAAGGGCGACCAACCGCGGGCGATCGACGAGTTGCTCGAGGGCCTGGCCGCCGGCGAAAAACACCAGGTGCTGCTGGGCGTTACCGGCTCCGGAAAGACCTTCACCATGGCCAAGGTCATTGAGGCCTCCAACCGACCGGCCCTGATCCTGGCGCACAACAAGACACTGGCCGCCCAGCTTTATCACGAATTCAAGCAGTTCTTCCCCAACAACGCGGTCGAATACTTCGTCAGCTACTACGACTACTACCAGCCCGAGGCCTACATTCCCGCCGGAGACCTGTACATCGAGAAGGAAGCCACCATCAACGAGGAGCTGGACAAGCTGCGGTTGTCTGCGACCCGATCACTCTTTGAGCGGCGGGATTCCATCATTGTCAGCTCCGTCAGCTGCATCTACGGCCTCGGTTCTCCTGAGGCCTATTACGGCATGTTGCTGCTGCTGGAGAAGGGGCAGCACATCAGCCGCAAGGACATCACGCGGCGGCTGGTGGAAATCCTCTACGAGCGCAATGACGGCGACTTTCGCCGCGGCGCCTTCCGCGTCCGCGGCGACGTGATCGAGGTCTTTCCCACTTACGACGAAATGGCCTACCGCATCGAGATGTTCGGCGACGAGATCGAGTCGCTTTCGCAGATCGATCCGCTTTTCGGCACGGTCAAGCAGAAGTACGCGCGGCTGCCCATCTATCCCAAGAGCCATTACGTGGTGCAGCCGGAGCGCAAGGCCGAAGCCATCGATTCGATTGTTTCCGAGTTAAATACTTGGACCGCCGAGCTGGAGTCGCAGGGCCGCATGGTCGAGGCGCAGAGAGTGCATCAACGGACCCGCTTCGACCTGGAAATGATCAAATCCATGGGCTACTGCCACGGCATCGAGAACTACTCGCGCCACTTCTCAGGCCGCCTGCCGGGCGAGGCACCGCCCACCCTGCTCGACTACTTTCCGCGTGACTTTCTGCTCTTTATCGACGAGAGCCACGCCACCATTCCCCAGGTGCACGGCATGTGGTTCGGAGACCGCAGCCGCAAGCAGAACCTGGTGGATTACGGCTTCCGTTTGCCCTCGGCCATGGACAACCGTCCGCTCAAATTCGAAGAGTTTGAAAACCGCGTACAGCAGGCGATTTATGTCTCGGCCACGCCGGGACCTTATGAACTGACGCGTTCTGCGGGCGTGGTGGTGGAACAGGTGATTCGCCCCACCGGCCTGATCGATCCGGAAGTTGAGATTCGTCCGGTCAAGGGCCAGATCGACGACCTGCTGGCGGAGATTCGCGACCGCGCCCAGCGAGGCGAACGCGTGCTGGTCACTACGCTCACCAAGCGCATGTCCGAGGACCTGGCCGGCTACTACACGGAAGTCGGCGTGCGCTGCCGCTACATGCACTCCGAAATCGAAACGCTGGAGCGCGTGAAACTGCTGGCCGGCCTGCGCAAGGGCGAGTACGACGCGCTGATCGGCATCAACCTGCTGCGCGAGGGGCTCGACCTGCCCGAGGTCTCGCTGGTGGCGATTCTCGATGCGGACAAGGAAGGATTCTTGCGCTCGGCGGGCTCGCTGATCCAGACCATGGGCCGTGCCGCACGCCACCTGGAAGGCAAGGCAATTCTCTACGCCGACCGCATCACCGACTCGATGCGCCGCGCCATGGACGAGACCGATCGCCGGCGCACAATCCAGCGCGCCTACAACGAAGAACACGACATCACGCCGCAATCGATTGTGAGCCATGTGGACATGGGGCTGGCGCAGATTCTCAAGGCCGAGTACGGCGAGGTGTCCGAGGAAGAGACTGCAGGAATTCCGGAGTTCGCTTCGCAGGCCGAGTTGGAAGCCTATATCGAGAAGCTTGAGCTGCAGATGCGCGAGGCCGCCAAGAAGTTCGAGTTCGAACAGGCTGCACGGTTGCGCGACACGATCAAGGAACTGCGCGAAAAGGAGTTTCTGTTCAGTTAGGCGGGAGTTATTGGTTTGACTCGATTGGGTTCATGCGGACCAAAGCAAAGGAACTGCAGATCCTTCGCTTCGCTCAGGATGACAGCTCTTGGTTTGGAGTGTTGATTGCTCCGAACGGCGTCGAAGGGCCTGTATTTGCGCACAAGGATATTCCGCAGGCCGATGCTTGGCCTGCGGAATCTTTTTGTGTTATCAGTACGTTCTAGCTCTTGACGACTGGGAAGATGGTAACGCGCAACTGCGTCGAGCCATACGGTTGCAGGGTGATCTTCTCCACGGTCTCACTTACCTTGCTGGTGCTTACTTCGGGCAGGCAGGGAGTGAATTTCTGGGCCTTGTTGTCCGGATTGACCTCGAGTTCCCAACCCTCGATCTTTCTGGCCGGCGCGGTCAGGCTGATGGGCGGATTGGTCCACGGATCGAGCGCTTCCTCGGCCGTGACCGTCCGCTTCTTCACTTCAATCGCGCTCTCCAGCTTTGCCTTGTCCAGCGCGAGTCCATAATTCCAATCGCTGGCTGGCGTAGCTTCCAGGCTGGGAAACTCCGGCGTGGTGTACTTGCGCTCCACCTTGGAGGTCCAGTTCTCCTTGATCGGCATGGCGTAGACGATGGGCCCGCGCTCGATGCCCATTCCATTTTCCGGCCATTCCGTAACTTTGAGTTTCATGGGAAGCGTGAGAGTGACGACGTCGCCGGGCTTGAAGCTGCGGCTCAGCACCACAAAGCCCTTCTCGGACTTGGGCATCGGAATCGCAGCGCCGTTGAGCGCCAGCTTCGGCGCGGTGCACCATCCGGGAATCCTGAGCGAGAGCGGGAAGCTGACTGCGCCGCTCGCGTTGATCTTGAACTGGATCTGCTCGTCGAAGGGATAATTTGTGATCTGCTCGATTTCTACCTTCTCGTTGTTGGCGCCGACCGTCGTACTGACCTTCGATGCACCGTAGAAGACCGCGGCCAGCCCGTTGTCCTTACTCTTCATCCACATGCGGATCGCGTAGTTGGGGAAGATGCGGTGCACGTTTGCGCCGCAGCACGCGGTGCGTTTTCCGGGGTTCGGCTGGTAGGCCATCATGTGGCCGCCATGCTCCATCACGTTGTGATCCGAATCAAGCGTGGCCAGAAACTGGTTGGGGCAGGAGAAGTATTGCAGCGACTTCCAGTCGTTCTTGATCGCGCCCGGCGCGGCGTTGAAGCAGGCCCGCTCCACGCGGTCCGCCCACACTCCGTCTCCGGTTGCCTGCAGCATGGCGCCCCACGACCAGGTGTGGTCGGCAATGTCGCAGGTTTCATGCGAGTCCAGCGAGGTAACTGTCCGGAACCACTCTGAAGTGGAGGGAATTCCGTCGATCAACATGTGGTGGTCGAAGATGCGGCGCTGGCCTGCCAGGGCAAACTTGAGATACTCTTCCTTGCCCGTATACATATAGAGAATGGCCGGCTGCTTGACGGTTTCAGCATAGGTTACGCCGTGCGCATTGATGGGCGTATTGGCATAAACGCGGAGCTCCGAAAGGTCTCCGTGGTCCGGATCGGCGGCCACTTTCATGAACTCGCGCCACGCATTCTCGGCCAGAGTCAGAAGGCGCGCGTCACCGGTGCGTTCATAACACCAGAGAAGATCTTCGATGTTCGTGACATTTCTCTGCGGCGTTCCATAGGAAGCCTTGTCGCCGAGATAGTGCTTCCGCATAGCTTCGACGATCTGCGCGCTGGTCACTCCCTCGAGTTTGCCCTGACTGTCAGACAATGCGCCCAGGCCCCGGAAAAACAACATCTGCGGCCAGCGATGAAAGTCGCCGGTGGGATCCTTGAAGAATTCTGGCCCAAGGTAGCCGTCGTCGTCGGCATGGGAGAGGGTGTATTGGATGCGCCGGCCCACCTTCTCCAGCAGTGCCTGATCTCCGAGCACCAGGGCCAGTCGCGTTGCTCCGTCGATCCAATAGGCGTTCTGCTCCCACGGCCACCAGGACTCGCCTTCCTGCTCTTCTGCCCAGTACTGACGCGTAAACGGCCAGGAAATATCCGGCAATTGCGACCCCAGTTGGGCTGCCTGCTTCTCAAGGTAGACGCGCAGCCAGCCCTCGGGTCGCACCGCGCCCGGCGCCAGCGAACGGAACGCAGCATGCGAAGCAACGCCCGGTAGTGTCTCTTCGCCTTCGAGAAGGGTCCCGGTCCCCATCATCAGCGCCGAACTCATCAGCGCCAGACGTACAAATTCCCTGCGGCTCAATTCAGTCTTCGAAAGTCCCAATGTCGGCTCCATCCTCGTCCCCACTTCTTTGTGCTTTTCATTTCGCACTTTTGTTCGGACAGGAAATCGTACCAGACGCGCCGCTGAACAGTTTTCCGGCATCGAGAATTGCGATGGAACTGGTTTCAATGGGCGCTTTTCCCGCCTTGTTTCCTCAGCGTTTTCTGCGTCGAGAAGGAAACCAGCACAGCCTCCATTCCCCTGCTCCGTGACAGGGACAAGCTGATAGCGTTACCCTGATGGGTATCAGCAACCGGCGCGCACAAGGAGCCAATTACCCCCCATGCCTATTCAAACGACCTCCAAAATCTGGCACAACGGCAAACTCATTCCCTGGGAGGACGCCACCCTCCATGTCATGAGCCATGTGGTTCACTACGGCTCCAGCGTTTTTGAGGGGATCCGTTGCTACACCCAGCCCCAAGGCTCCGCGATCTTCCGCCTTCCCGAGCACATGCAGCGGCTGCTCGATTCGGCCAAGATCTATCGCATGGACGTGCCCTACACGCTGGAGGAACTCTGTGCCGCCGCGGTGGATGTGGTTGAAGCCAACGGCGTTGCCTCCTCCTACATCCGGCCCATCGTCCTGCGCGGCTACGGCGAAATCGGCGTCAGTCCCAAGGGCTCGCCCATCGAGGTCTACATCGCCAACTTCCCGTGGGGCAAGTACATTGCGGGCACGGGCGGCGCGGACGTGTGCATCTCCAGTTGGAATCGCCTGGCTCCCAACACCATGCCTGCCCTGGCCAAGGCCGGCGCCAACTACATGAACTCCCAGCTCATCCACATGGAAGCCGAGACCAACGGCTACCAGGAGGGCATCGGCCTGGACGTGAACGGGCTGGTCAGCGAAGGCTCCGGCGAGAACATCTTCATCGTTCGCAATGGCGTTCTCTACACCCCGCCGCTGGCGAACTCCGCCCTCTCCGGCATCACCCGCGACTCGGTGCTGACTATCGCCCGCCACATGGGTCTGACGGTGAGCGAGCAGGCTCTGCCGCGCGAGTTGCTTTATATCGCCGACGAAGTCTTCTTCTCCGGCACCGCGGCCGAGGTCTCGCCGATCCGCTCCATCGACCGCATTGTCATTGCCGATGGCAAACCGGGCGAAATCACCAAGAAGATTGCCGACGAATTCTTCGGCATCGCCAACGGCCTCAAGCCCGACCGCTTCGGCTGGCTGACCCCGGTCAAGGTGAAAGCCATCGAGCCGGTTACTGCCTGAGATTTTGCGCTTCAATGAGCAGAAGGGCGGCCGAATTTGGCCGCCCTTCTGCTTTTTCATTTTCAGTCGCGGCTCCGTCCGCTATTTACTCGTAACGAAGCGCCTCCACCGGCTCGACCTTCATGGCGGCGCGCGCGGGAATCAGCGTTGCCGCCAGGGCAACCAGCGCCAAGAGCAGCGTGACTGCCACGTAGGTTCCCGGATCGTGCGGGCCCACGTTGTAGAGCAGGCTCTTCAGCAGCCGCGCCGTGGCCAGCGCTGCGCCCAGGCCGACGATCCCGCCGATCACGGTCAGCCGCAGCCCTTCCCCGGCAATCAGCCGCAAAATGTTCATCCGCGTAGCTCCCAGCGCCATGCGCACGCCAATCTCCTGCGTGCGTTGCGCCGCCACAAACGCGATGACGCCATAGAGGCCGATCACCGCCATCAGCAGCCCGCAGAAGGCGAAGAAGCCCAGCAAAGCCGTCTCGAAGCGCGGACGGTCGGCAAGTTTGCTGACCTGGTCGTTCAAGGACTCCGTCGTTACCGGAACCGTGGGATCAAGCTGCGCAATCTGCGACCGCACCCACGGAACTGTTGCCTTAGGCGGAAGAACCGAATCGACAATCATCAGCGGCGCCCGCTCTCCCCAATAATCGGCAATGTTGCTCCTGAGAAAATACACCTCCGGATTGTCCGGCTCAACAAGTCCTCCATTTTTCACGTTCTCGGCCACACCTACAACCGTATGCCAACGCGGGTCGCGAGCTGCCTGTATGCGCTTGCCGATTGGATCTTCGCCGGAAAACATTGAATCAGCCAAAAGCCTACTGACGATTACCAGGGATTCACCTGAATGCCGATCCTCCTCTCGAAAGTTCCGGCCTCTCACAACGGGAATGTTCAACGCCTTGAAGTAATCCGGTGTGACACTGCGCGTGTCCACCTGGCCGCCCGTTCCTGGAGCCGGATGGGGTTTCCCCGAGACCGCCAGGTCGGAATAGCGATAGTCTCCTTGCCACCCGCCAGGAGGCACAGAATCGCTGATTGCCACCGCGCGTATCCCAGGAAGACGCCGAAGCGCCGCTTCCGCCTGAAGGTAAAAATCCATTTGCTTCTGGCGGGTGTTATAGCGGAACGATGGCAAAGGAATTTGCACCGTGAAAACTCCGCCCGTTTGCACTCCCAATCGCTGTTCCTCGATGTTTTGAAAGCTCTTCAGAAGAAGCGCGGAACCGGAGAGCAGAACCATGCTCACTGCGATCTGACCCACCACCAAGACTCGCCGCAGCACTGTACGCTTGCGGGACTTCGCGGCGCGTGCCGCCAGGGCAACCACTCGCGGCGTTTGCAGTGCGGGCAGGAGGCCGAAGAGCACGCCGCAAAGCAGCGACAAAAACACCGTGAAGCATGCGATACGTAGATCCAGGCCGGCCCTCTGAAGAAATGGAATCCCGGTGGGAGCGAGATCGAGAAAAACCCGCAGCAACCCCTCTGCAAGCGCCAATCCCACAACCGCCCCGGCAAGCGAGAGCAATGTGGCCTCCGTGAGTGTTTGCCGAATGAGACGCGCCCGAGAGGCGCCGAGCGCAGACCGCACTGCCAGTTCGCGTTCCCGAGCCTCGCTTCGCGCCATCATCAGACTAGCCACATTCGCGCAGGCAATCAGCAGTACAGCCAACACCGAACCAAGTAATATCCAGGCGGTCAGTTGCATGTCCTGCGTTTCACGGTCACGCAGCGAACGAATGCCTAGATGCATGTCTTTGCGAAGGACCGGCGGAACGACCGTATCCAGCGTGTGCGCGAACAGTGGCTCCATCTCTTCCTTTGCCTGAGTGATGCTCACCCCCGGCTTGAGCCGCGCAAACACTCGCATCGGAGTGCCGAAACCTCCATTCGCGGTCGCCTGAGCAGCCCGGTCCAGCGCAAATGGGAAGATCACGTCGGCTGGCTGCAAAGTAGGAAACTGAAAATCCTTTGGAAGCACGCCAACCACGCGGGCGGGATTGCCGTCGACATCGATTAGGCGACCAATGATGGCTGGATCCAGGTTGTAATGCCCCTGCCACAATCCGTAGGAAATGAGTACCACGCGCGGTCCATTGGGCCGGTCTTCCTCCGGCAGGAAGTTGCGTCCCAGCACCGGCGAAATTCCCAGCAGAGGCAGAAACCCCGCGTCGAAGTTGAGGCAGTCAAGCTGTTCCGGATTGTTCTCGACCAAATCGCAGGCATGGGGCATGGTTCCCTGGGTAGCCATGGCCCCAAACGGCTTTTGATTGTCCCGCCAATCAAAGAAGAAGCCGCCCACCATGAACTCCTGCGTCTCCAGTGAATGCACCAAACCAACCGAAACGATCCGGTCGTCGTGTGCATAGGGAAGGCTCCGGAACAGGATTCGATCCACCACGCTGAAGACCGCTGTGGTTGCGCCGATGCCCAGCGCCAGGGTGGCAATCACCGCGATGGTAAACACCGGGTTGCGCCGGAAGCCGCGTAGCGCATAGCGCACATCCTGCGCCACCGTGCCCATCCACCAGCCCGGCCGCTGCTCGTGGCACTGCTCGCGCGTCCGTTCCATGCCGCCAAATTCAACCAACGCCAGTCGGCGCGCCTCTTCCGCGGTCATGCCCGCGGCGAGGTGCGCCGCGATCGTCTGCTCCACGTGGAATTGCAGCTCTTCGTCCAGCTCACTCTGACGTCTGCGCCTCAACAGCGTCTGGCGCAACAGGAACCGCAGCCGCTTCAGTGTGTCGTTCATGCCGTCGCCTCCGGAATGCGCCCCAGCACTAAACCGATAGCCTCCGAGAGGCGCGTCCAAGTCTCCAACTCCGTCTCCAGTTGCTTCCTGCCCGTCTGAGTCAGCTCGTAAAACTTTGCGCGCCGGTTGTTCTCCGAGTTGCCCCAGTCGGACTGAATCCAGCCTTTGTATTCCAGGCGGTGCAGAGCCGGGTAGAGCGAGCCCTGGCCAATTTGCAATACATCTTTCGACACTTGCTGGATGCGCTGTGCCACGGCCCAGCCGTGCATGGGCCCGGCGGCAAGAGTCTGCAGAATGAGCACATCTACTGTTCCCTGCAAAAGATCGGTTGAAGTCGGCATTTGCTTCCCCTCGATGTTCGACAACAACTGTGCCACTTGCTCTTGTCGAATGTCAAGGGGAATGTTTGTTAAGAGCAGCTCAAGGCGTGTTGATTGGTCAGGCCCGGTTGTGTTGTCGCGCAGAAGGAGAAGAAACAACTACAGGTTCTTCAACTCCGCTATGCTTCGCGTCCGATGAACAAAACAACGAATGGAGAGTCTTATCAACAAAATCAGCAACTTGGCTTCCGCTTTGCGGAAATCGCGAGTTGGCAAGTTGGCGGCTTAGTTCTTGCCGCGCAAATGTGCCCAAGGCACAGTCAAAGGGGAGGAGAGTTTCGTTCCGATCAGCCCGTATGAATCACAATCCATTCATTTACTCCTTGCCGCCGGTTGTTATCATCCAGTCATGCAATCGACTGCGCGCTTTTTGAATTCCCTGCTTCTCTCTTTTGCCGTTGCGCTTCTTGCCCTGCTTCTTCCGGTCTCATCTCCCGCCCAGGCGTACGTGGGCCGTCCCAAGCTGATTGTTATCGTGGTCATCGATCAGTTCCGAGGCGACTATCTCAATCGTGACCGCGCCGAATTCAAGGGCCGCGGCTTTCGCCTTTTCATGGACGAGGGTGCGTGGTTTACCGATTGCTATTACGACTACGCCAACACCAAGACCGCGCCCGGCCACGCGACCCTGGGCACAGGCGCCTACTCCGACGGCCACGGCATTGAGTCGAACGAGTGGTGGGATGGTTCCCGCTCCAACGACCACAAAGTGAGCTCGGTCGAAGATGAGCGGTACCAGTTGGTCGATCTGCCGGCTGCTTCGATTCCCGCCAACCAGCCCGGCGCTCCCGACAGTGCTGCCAAGTTCCTCATCGGCTCTTCGCCGCGGAACCTGCGCGCCACTACGCTGGGCGATGAACTGCGCCTAGCCACCCAGGGCCGCGCCCGGGTCTACGGCGTTTCGCTCAAGGATCGCGCCGCCATTCTGCCCGCAGGACAGGCCGCCAACGGAGCCTTCTGGATCGACCAGTCCAGCGGCCAGTTCACCACCTCGACCTACTACATGGAGCACCTGCCGGAGTGGGCCCGCGCCTTCAATGCCAGCGACCGCGTTGCCCAGGCCGGCCGCGAGGCGCTGGTGGAGGGAACCACGCAGTTTTACGAACTGGTGGGCCGGACGCCCGCCGCCAACCGCTATGAGCTCGACTTTGCACGCGCTCTGATCACTGGCGAGAAGCTCGGCCAGAACGGCGTTACCGACCTGCTGGTGGTCTCCCTCTCTCCCAACGACATTCAGGGCCACCAGTTCGGCCCCGACTCGGATTCCGAAGAGCAGATGATTCTGAGCCTGGATCGCGATCTGGACGGCTTCTTCAGCTGGCTGGATCAGTCCGTGGGCCTGAAGAACGTCTGGCTGGCTCTCTCGGCGGATCACGGCATCGCTCCCATTCCGGGCGAAGCCGCCAAGCTGGGCATTCACGCCGCCGCCGTCGACATGGATGCGGTTTATGCAAAGCTGAATGCCGCGTTGAACCAGCGCTACTCCGCCGGCAAGCAAGTGCAATACCTGATGCCGGGGCCCGATCTTCCCTATCTGGTTCTGGACCGCCGCGCCTTTGAGAAGGCCGGCATCGACGAGAAGGCCGCCGAGGAAGCCGTGGCCGCGCTTCTGCCCAGTGCCGTGGCCAGTCTTGCCCCGCAACCGGATGGTCCGCTGCCACTGCAGCATCGCCTTCCTCCCGCGCCCCAGGTGGCGGGCGTCTATACCCGGCTCCAACTCGCGCATGGCGAACTGCCTCCCTCCGAGCTGGGCCGCCTGCTGGCCCACAGCTACGCCGAGCACGGCAACTGGTACGTGATGCTGCTTTTGGGGGCCTATCAGATGGAAGGTCACAGCGCTTTTGCGGGCACCAACCACTTCAGCCCCTGGTCCTACGACCGCCATGTTCCACTGGCCTTCTACGGTGCGCCGTTTCTGCCGGGCGAGTATCATGAACGAGTAGCCCCCGTTGATTTGGCGGCGACTTTTGCGTCGCTTGCCGGCATCAATCAGCCCTCCGCAGCGGTCGGGCACGTCCTGACCGAAGCCATCAAGCCGGGGGCTTCCACCGACCACTAGTCACCACCACCGAAAAGGAAGATTGCCGCGCGTGAAACCGGACATGAGAGTGAATGTGGCGGGGTTGGAGTTGACCAATCCCGTCATCGCGGCCAGCGGCACCTTTGGCTACGGCATCGAGTTTGAAGAGATTGTCTCCCTGGAGCGCATCGGCGGCTTCGTCACCAAGGGCATCTCACCCCAACCCATCGCCGGTCATGCCGCGCCCCGCATCGTGCAGACGGCGGCCGGTATGCTCAATGCCATTGGCCTGCAGAACATGGGGGTCGACGAATACCTGAAGCAGAAGCTCGCTCCCATGGCCCGCTACCCTCTGTGCAAGGTCATCGTCAATGTATTCGGTCACACGGTGGGCGACTATATTGCGGTCATCGAGCGGCTCAACCAAGCGGAGGGCATTGCAGCTTACGAGCTGAATGTCTCGTGCCCCAACGTGCACGCCGGCGGCATGGCTTTTGGCGCCGATGCCGGCTCGCTCGAATACCTGGTGGGCCGCGCCAAATCCGTCTCCACCCGCCCGCTCATCGTCAAGCTTTCTCCCAACGTGACCTCCATCTCTCACATGGCGCAGATCGCGGCCAACGCGGGCGCAGACGCTGTAAGCCTGGTCAACACTTTCATGGCCATGTCCATCGACGTGGAAACCCGCCGCCCCCGCCTGACCAACGTCACCGGCGGCCTCTCCGGCCCCGCGATCAAGCCCATCGCCCTGCGCATGGTCTACGAAACTGCCCGCGCCGTCACCATCCCCATCCTCGGCATGGGCGGCATTGTCACCCCCGAAGACGCAGTCGAATTCCTGCTTGCCGGCGCAACCGCCGTTCAGGTGGGCACGGCCAGCTACGCCGATCCGTGCGCCACCGAGCGCCTGGCGCGCGGCCTGGAGTCCTGGTGCCGCAGCCACAACGTCGAGCGCGTCTCCAGCCTCACTGGAGCGCTGGAATTTACCCACAACTGATCTTTCCACTGCAGCTTACGGCCACAAGGCACACTGCAACCAGGCCATACGGTTCGTGCTCGCTCACTTCCTATCTAATTCGCAGGAGAAACAGCCGTCAGGCATCCGCCATAAAGAGACTCTCGATGGTAGGATGGTGCAAATAAATGGTGGAAAGGTGGAACCTCATGAGCCTGAACATCAAAAATGAGGAGGCGCACCGCCTGGCCCGCGAACTGGCGCAGCGAACGGGCGAGACCCTCACCCTGGCCGTCACCATCGCCCTTAAAGAGCGGCTGGAACGGCAGCAAGCCACGCTCAAGCGCAATAGCCGCATCGAGGCGCTCACCAGATTCTCCGAGGAGTGCGCGCCACTCTTCAAAGACGGCCGCAGTGGCAATGAGCTGATCAACGACCTCTACGACGAAAAGACTGGATTGGCCAAATGATTGTTGACTCATCGGCAATGTTGGCCGTCATCAAGCGCGAACCGGACTGGCTGCTCCTCGCGCACAAGTTGGAGTCCGCCGACTGTCTGCGCATTTCAGCAGTCTCCTACCTCGAGACCTCAATCGTCCTGGACAGACTTCACAATCCCGTCCAGAGCACAAAGCTGGACGATCTGTTGCTGGAATTGGAGATCGTCATCGAGCCGGTCACCGTGGAGCAGGCAAAGATCGCCCGGCAGGCCTTTCGCGACTACGGCAAAGGCAGCGGCCACCCCGCCAATCTCAACTTCGGCGACTGCTTCAGCTACGCCCTGGCCCGCGTCCAGCGCGAACCCCTGCTCTACAAGGGCGACGACTTCGCCCACACCGACCTGCGCTCGGAAGTGTAGAGCCCGCTCGCGCTTGTGTCAGGCTGAATTCCTTTGCGCACTTCTTTATTGATCCGCGATCGCTTCGTATAAACTCATCCCAAGCCTATGTCGACACGCATGCCAGTCGCTTGTTTGCTTCTTGCTCTTCCTATCCTGCTTTCGGCCCAAACCCCGGCCCCTTCCCATCCGAAAATGACGCCAAAACGCCCGACCGCGGAAGCGGTCCACAGCTCCGCCCTGGTCATTGACACCCACGCCGACACGCCGCAGCGCTTTGTCGATGAGCATTTCGACCTCGCCGATCCGCTCGGCGGCGGCAACCTCAATCTGGAATCCGCCCGCAAGGGCAACCTGGGCGCAGAGTTCTTCTCCATCTGGGTCGAGCCTGTGCGGTACAAGGGCCAGTATGCCCACCGCACCCTGGAGTTGATCGACGCCGTCAAGCAGCAGGCGGCCAAGCATCCCGGCCAGATCGAGTTCGTGACCACACCCGCCGGCATCGAAGCAGCGCATCGCGAGCACAAACTGGCCGCGCTCATGGGCATTGAGGGCGGCCACTCCATTGAGAACTCCATCCCCCTGCTGCGGCAGTACTACGCGCTCGGTGTGCGCTACATGACGCTCACCTGGTCGAACTCCAACGGCTGGGCCGACTCCTCCGGCGACATCGACGACAAGACCGTGCCCCACACCAAGGAGGGCCTGACCGAGTTCGGCAAAGATGTGGTCTACGAGATGAACCGCCTGGGCATGATGGTGGACATCTCGCACGTCTCCGACCGCACCTTTTTCCGGACCCTGATCATCTCCCGCGCCCCGGTGATCGCCTCGCACTCCTCGGCCCGCGCCCTCTGCGATGCCCCCCGCAACATGACCGACGACATGCTGCGCGCTGTGGCCAACTCTGGCGGGCCCAACTCCAAGGGCGGCGTTGTGCAGGTCAACTTCTTCTCCGGCTTCATCTCCCAGCCCTACCGCGACGCAATGAAGGCCATCGAGCCGGAAGCCGCCAAGGCCGTCCAGGCACTCAAGGACAAGGCCAAAGCCGAGGGCAAAGAGGCCACTCCTTCCGACATTGAAAAAGTGCAGCGCCAATTCGCCGACCGCATTCCGCGCCCGCCGCTCTCCCTGCTGATCGATCACATCGACCACATTGCCAAGGTGGCCGGCATCGATCACGTGGGCCTGGGTTCGGACTTCGACGGCATCGGCGGCCAACTGCCCCAGGGCATCGACTCCGCCGCCGACCTGCCCAAGATCACCGCAGCCCTGATGGCCCGCGGCTACTCGGCCGAAGATTGCCGCAAGATTCTGGGCGGCAACCTCCTCCGCGTCTTCCGCGAAGTCGAGCAGGTTTCCAAAGAATTGCAGGCTGAAAACCGGCCGAGGATCACGGACAAGCAGCCGTTCGATAAGTGGCAGAAGTAAGGCGTCCGATCTTCCTTGTACCTGGGGATACACCTACGATGCAAGCACCCACGCCTATGACAATCTCGGCCCTTTGTGCAAACGAAGTGTATGGGAACCGATGGCGTTTCACCGGCAAAGAACGCGACGCAGAATCAGGTAACGACTACTTCGGGGCTCGGTACTATAGCTCCGCAATGGGGAGAATGCTGTCGCCCGATCCAAGCAACATGGGAGCCAATCCAGCGAATCCTCAGACGTGGAATATGTACAGCTATAGCCTGAACAATCCACTCATAATGACCGACCCAACCGGACTGTATGTTTGTGAAGACAGCACAGATTGCAGCTCTGAAAATGACAAGAAGTTTGCGGCAAGTCTGGCCTCAGCGCGCGATGCCGCGAACAATCTGACTGGGGATGACAAGACCAATGCACTACGAGCGGTCAACTCATACGGGGACATGGGCGTCGACAATGGGGTCAATGTGCGATTCGATAGCAATGTCAACGGTGGCCAGGGCGGGGCCGTGACAGAAGTGAGCGGAGCTGCAGGAGAGAAGACAGCCGACAACCCCACAGGTCAAAGTACCAATGTCACGTTCAAGGACGGTAACGCTAGTTCTGGGCTTGTAGCGCACGAAGGCTCACATGTTGCTGATGGTTCTGACTGGGTGAAATCAGGGTTTTCAGCGAGCATGAATCCTACCAGAGGTACAACTGAGTCGAACGCAAATCACGTTCAGTTCAACATCATGCAGCAACAGCTATTTATGCAGAACTTCCCGAATCCCTATTCCGCGAGTCTATATGGAAACAAGGTGAAGTGGAATGAAGGGGCAACGTTCAAGGCTATTACTCCAGACTTAGAAAAGACATTAAAGGAGATGTACCAGCAGAATTACGATAAGCCCGCATTCAACAAAGGGGACCGTTACTGATATGAAAAAGACTCTGTTTTTTTCGATCATAATGATGTTCGCTGCGACGCTTGTATCGGCTCCAGAAGGCAAGAGCCAAGCGCAGGGTGAACAGCTCTCTGTTGATGCAGCGAAACCTTATGTCTACTTGGTCTTCGATCATATAGGCCATCGAAAGCCGCTTCGCCTCGGAGAGCCAGATGAAGGCATATGGCTCGAACTTGTGAATAACTCGAAGTATCCCATCTCGATACTAGCCGCAAGTGACTGGGCATGGATCAGCGACCAGGTAGTCCCCGATGCCCCAATACCAATGGGGGATTCTGAGGGCAATGCAGTTGTATATGCCCCTGGTCAAAGCGATTACTCTGATATTTTCTTGAACCCGAACCAGACAGAAACAGAGGTGCGTGGCGCTGAATATGCTTCAAAATCACTATCGTGCAGCAACCGCTCGATAACGTCTCAAGCAGTACGACCTCATGGCTATAACGAAGGAGAGCAGCCCGGTGTTTTGGCACTGCAAATAATCCCGCCCGGAGGCCACCGGCTCTTCAGTCTTCCGGCCAACCATGTGGGCAAGGCATGGCATATCGAGGTTCCCTTCCGGTTCGCGTTGAAGCATGGCGGCCCGGAGCGGCAGCCGTACAGTTACGTTGCATTTTTCTGGGACGATCTTCCCGAGGCTTACCGTTCGGCTCACTTGGTTACGCCATCCCAAGCAGCGCCAGCGGCAAGCACGCTCTCGCACGAGTCGGGTCATGTGGTCGACTCGCCGAAGCCGCAGTGAGCCGCCGTTGCAGCCAACAGCAAGCCGTCCTTCGGGGCGGCTTGCTGGCGTCTGGGCTTCCTTCAGCGGCATCGTCAGAGCGAGCATCCAAACCATGCCTTCGGCATGGGCAGTGGGTAGGACACGTCTGCCCCAGATGGGAGCTGCGCAGCAACCTTGGGTTGCTGTAGAGCAACTTCTCGCGGCTTGCGGTGTCTAAGGGAACAAGCGCGCTGCCGTGGGTCGAGTGCGGCGAGTGCGCAAGAGGTGCGCGCATG
>Ga0255356_1000153_pt1 | contig 46169 bp, 37 predicted proteins | sample HBST100metaG_FD_189944 | JGI IMG/M metagenome (GOLD analysis project Ga0255356, IMG submission 189944) | Peat soil microbial communities from Stordalen Mire, Sweden - H.B.S.T100 | ecosystem: Environmental > Terrestrial > Soil > Wetlands > Peat | place: Sweden: Norrbotten County, Stordalen Mire...
CCGTTGCTCCAAAGACACGTAGCTGAACATCCCACCTTGAATCCGCTCATCTCCACGCATGTCTATTAGACGAGTCAGCCTGAATATATGGCGCGAAATCAGAGGGCTTTTTCAACAAGTTCTTAGGGGCCACGAAGCTCTATGTCTGCTTGGTTTCCCAGGTCCCATTGCTGGGGCGCCCTCAATATTTCTATGAGCCATCGTCTACCAGATCCAGGCCCTTACCCCGAACTCCGCGACCGGTCCTCTGCGCATTGAGGAACCGGTCAGACTGGTTCTTTGCCTCCCTTCCTCTACAAGTACTACTGAAGACAGAAGGACAGGTCGGATCTACAGTGCATTCAGTCTGGCCAAGCGTTGGATCGGCCGGACAAGCTCGTCGTCTAATAAGAGTTATCGCTTAGCTCGAGATTCTGCGAGTTGGACGTGCTCTGAGAATACGTCGCATCTCCATCGTAAACAGCCGTGATGCTGTTCGAGTAGGATTGCGTGAAGGGCTGCGACCAAGCAGCCGTGCCGGACGAAAGCTCGACACTTTGCAGATAAATGCCATTATCGTAAAAGTCGACCTGTCCGGTTGCCGCCGGAGGATTAACTTGGGCTGTCAGCGTGACCGTATCTCCTAGGTAGCCCGAGTATTCACTCAGCGTCAGAGTTGTCGTAGTTGGCGTTGATCCTGGATCGCCGACGTTGACGGCTACCGGGCTGCTGGTGTTGGCGGGATAATTTGTATCTCCGCTATAGACCGCCGTAAGACTCTGGGAGCCTGCAACCATAAAGAGATTCACGCAGGTGGCCGTGCCCGCCACGACTGGGGATGTGCCGATCGCTTGGGCTCCATCGTAAAAGACCACCGTGCCGGTCGCCTCCGCTGGTGAAATGCTGGCCGTCAACGTCGCGGAGTTGCCTATGAAAAGCGAAGAAGGCGCAACCTGCAGCACAACCGTGTCGGGAGTGTTGCCGGTAACGAAGAGAGAAATCTGATTCGAGGTGCTCGTTTCCCACGAAGCATTTGCGGCAAAGATTGCTTTCAAAACGACCTTGCCCGAGTTGGCAAAGGTGGTATTCAGTGTCGCAACACCCACACTCACATTCGCCGTGCCAATCGCCGTCGATCCGCTATAAAACGTGACTGTGCCAGTGGCTGTGGCAGGAGAAAGATTGGCAGTCAAGGTGACGCTGCCGCCTACCGCGACGGAGCTGGTTGATGCCTGCAGAGTGGTCATCGTCGCCAGCGGGCCGCTGATGTTCATGGAGAGCGAATTCGAGGTGCTGGAAAGATAGTTATAGTCGCCGGAATAGACCGCGTGGAGCGTTGCTGTTCCTCCTGCCCCGAACGACGTTGTCAGACTGGCGATGCCTGCATTCACAGTAGAGCTGCCAATATTGGTTGTTCCGCTATAAAACGTGACTGTGCCCGTGGCTGACGAGGGAACGACTGCGGCGGTTAATGTCACATTGGCTTGGTATTGCGGCGTCGTGGTGGAGGCCAGCAGAGTCACCGATGTGGCCGCCAATTGATTGCTGTAAACGCCGATCAACGTGGGCTGGGATGTACTTGACGAATTGAAGTCGTCCCCGCTGTATTTTGCGGTAATGCTCTGCACACCGCTGGAAGAGAAAGTAGTCGAAAGCTGCGCGACTCCATTCAGGGAAAAAAGGCTGGAACCGACTGCCCCAGTCCCGATTGCCGTTGATCCGTTATAGAAGGTTACCGTTCCGGTAGCGTTGGCCCCATTGGCAATCACAGCCTCCAGGGTTGCCGCCTGGCCTTCCGTGACGCTGGTAGCGGGAGCGACGACGGTTACAGTGGTTGAAAACTTGTCTTGTAAGCCGGAGTTGCCGAGGCCGCCGAGGCCGCCCATGCACCCGGTAAGCGACAAAAGGAAGACAGGCAGAAGCGGAAGCAGGATTCGGCGGTGAAAATGTGGCATGACGCTCTCTCTTCTCCCTCCGTTCCGGGGGGACTATATGCATTACGTTCATCTATGCGAACCCCGATTTGTGTGCGAAGTTGCGAAGAAACAGAAAATCTGGTTGGTTGCGCATCTTTATCTTCTGGTGCGTAACGCCTGTAATGCTGGTAGTCCGGGCATTGCTCAGCTTGAAATCCGATGCTGTCATTCCTTCCTTGCATCCTTTACCCTAAGAACGTCAGAAAAATGAGGGAGCCCCCCATGACCATCATCCGCCAGGAAGATTTCATCGCCAGCGTTGCGGGCGCGTTGCAGTTCATCAGCTACTACCATCCGGTGGACTTCATTCGCAGCATGGCGCGCGCCTATGAGCGCGAAGAATCTTCGGCGGCGCGGGATGCGATGGCGCAGATCCTCGTCAACAGCCGCATGTGCGCCGAAGGGCACAGGCCCATCTGCCAGGACACGGGGATTGTGACCGTGTTTCTCAAAGTCGGGATGGACGTGAAGTTCGAGAGCGCTCCCGGCGAAGAACGTAAAGATATTCAGCAGATGGTGGACGAGGGCGTGCGGCGCGCGTATCTGGACCCGGAGAACAAGCTGCGGGCTTCGATTCTGGCCGACCCGGCCGGGGCGCGCAAAAACACCAGGGACAATACGCCGGCCTGCGTGACGGTGGAGCTGGTGAAGGGCGCGACGGTCGATGTGACGGTGGCGGCCAAGGGCGGCGGGTCGGAGGCCAAGGCAAAGTTCGCCATGCTGAACCCGTCTGACTCGATTGTTGACTGGGTGCTGAAGACCGTGCCGACGATGGGCGCTGGATGGTGTCCGCCGGGGATGCTGGGCATCGGCATCGGCGGGACGGCGGAGAAGGCGATGCTGCTGGCCAAGCAATCGCTGATGGAGCCGATCGACATCGACGAGTTGAAAGCTCGCGGCGCGAAGACGCGGGCCGAGGAGCTGCGGCTGGAGATTTACGACAAGGTGAACCGGCTGGGAATTGGCGCGCAGGGGCTGGGGGGCCTCACGACCGTGCTGGACGTGAAGGTGCGCGACTACCCGACCCACGCGGCCAACTTGCCGGTGGCGATGATTCCCAACTGCGCCGCGACGCGCCACGCGCACTTTGTACTGGATGGTTCGGGCCCGGTCTTTCTCGATCCGCCGAACCTGGATGATTGGCCGAAGCTGACTTATGACGTCTCGGCGGCGCGGCGCGTGAATCTGGACACGATAACTCGCGAAGAAGCCGCTACGTGGAAGACCGGCGAAACATTGTTACTAACTGGAAAGTTATTGACCGGCCGCGATGCCGCGCACAAGAGATTGACTCAGATGCTGGACCGGGGCGAAAGGCTGCCGGTGGACTTTCGCGGGCGGTTCATCTACTACGTGGGGCCGGTGGACCCTGTGCGCGACGAGGTGATGGGGCCGGCGGGTCCGACTACGGCGACGCGCATGGACAAGTTCACGCGGCAGATGCTGGCCGAGACGGGCTTGCTGGGGATGGTGGGCAAGGCCGAGCGCGGACCAGCGGGCATCGAGGCCATCCGCGAGTTCGGCGCGGTCTACCTGATGGCGGTCGGCGGCGCGGCATATCTCGTTTCGAAGGCCATCCACGGCGCGCGCGTGCTGGCCTTTGCCGACCTTGGCATGGAGGCCATCTACGAGTTCGACGTGCGCGATATGCCGGTGACGGTGGCCGTCGATTCCAGGGGAACCAGCATCCACCAGACCGGTCCGGCAGAGTGGCAGCGTCGCATCGCCGGGATTCCGATTCTGCCGTAACAGAGAACAGAGATCAGTAGTCAGAGATCAAAGACCGGCAGCTAGGAGCTTTTACAGGTTGCGTAAACCGTCGCCTCGGAGGGAGAAGAGGGCTTCAGCCCTCTGAAAAAGGCGCATGAATACAGGGCCTTCAGGCCCGGGTCTTTTCCCACAACCCGCCCTCAGCCCAGCCGCGCGGCACGCAGGATTGCGTCCACGGCTTCTTCCGGGGTGAGCGCGTCGACGGCAATCGAGACGTGAGCCATGCGATAAAGCGGCAGGCGGCGCTGGTAGCGGCTTTCGAGGTTGGCCTGGTCGGCGAGGATGGGGCGCAGATGCTCGGTGCCGCGGCAACGGGCGCGCGTGGTGGCCAGTTCCACTTCCAGATGAACCAACAGCGTGCCGGGCGTGGTCAGCAGCAGTTCGCGCGTCGCTGGGTGCTCGATGGCGCCTCCGCCCAGAGCCAGAATCAATCCGTCGGTTTCGGCGAGGCGTGCGATCGCTCCGCGTTCGCGTTCGCGGAAGGCCTCCTCGCCGTGGCGGCCGAAAAGCTCGGCAACGGTCGCGCCAGCTTCGGACTCGATGGCGTCATCCACATCGATGAAGCTCCAGCCCAGACGCCGTGCAATCAGCGGGCCGACGGTCGTCTTGCCCGAGCCCATGAAGCCGGTCAGAACGATGCGGCGGAGCTTGGCTGCGGTTGTACTTTGTTCGCCAGGCAGAACGGAATCTGAAGAGGCTTCCACACCCTTAGTGTAACGGCCAGCTGCATTGTCTTGCATCATGAAGTCTCTAACCTGTCGGCTATTTGCATTAGATACTTATTGTCAACCGGGAATACCATCTGGCTGCATCGGCGTTCTCAGCACCAATTTACATAGAGAGATTGGTTCATTCATGGAGCCCCAAATTCTTTGCGCTTACGAGATGCAGTGGGTTCCCGGCGAAGCAGTTAACATTTGAAAACATTTGGCCGGGAGATCGTCGTGATCTCCCGGCCAGATGTTGTGCCGGGTTTGCATGGTTGGCCGAGGCTATTGCGCGGTCTCGGTGAAGGCAGCGATGGCGCCACCCAGGGCGAACTGGTCCTCGGCCTGGACGGTCACGGTGCCCGCATTAGACGGCAGGGTGAGAGTGACGGAGGCTACGCCCGACGAGTTCGTCGTGGCGATCACGCTCGTACCCGATGTGGTTCCATTCGAGAGCGTGCCAGCCGAAGTGGTGAACAGGATGCCGGCTCCCGAGGCTGAACCGCCGGATTGGCCTGGTGCGAGGGTGACGGTGAGCGCCTGAGAGAGCGTTGTACCGTGGGTGGCGCTCTGGTCGTTGCCTGAGGTGACAGTGAGGGTTGCCGGCGGGTTGCCGACGACGATCCAGCCGCCCTGGGTCTGGGTTGCCGCGCCATCGCTGCCTGTGACGGTGAAGTGGCAGAAGCCGGGGGTGCTGCCTGCGTTCACGGTGATCGTTCCGGGCTGTGACGTTGTAATGGTGGAGTTAGTAAGCGTCAACGAGCCGCTACATGCCGAGGCGCCCTCGTATGCATCGAAGACAGCCGAGGAGAGCTTCACTGTGGCGCCCCCGCTCGCGATCGCTGGATTCAGGGTTGCGGTGCCCGAGGCCGGAATCATCAGGTCGTCGGGGTTGAGGTACCACTCCGATGCCGGTTTGGATGCTTCGCTTCCGTTGACCACCAAAAGCGTCAGGCTATAGGGCGCGAAGGTTTGGGCTGCGCTCCAGGACTGTGAACCGGAGGCAGTAATTGCACTGGAAGAGGTCGAAGCCAGGGTGTAGGCCTTGTACGTGGAAGGACTGAACCCGTTGAGGTTGAAGGTGACGTTCGCCGAGTTGCTGGGGTCCTTGTTCAGCACCATGATCGTCATCACCGTGCCGGTGGAATCGAGCGCGGCATAGCTGGTAAACAGATCCGAATTGCCGTTGTTCTGGTCGGAGATTGAGAGAGAGCCGAACTGGTGATGGGCCCCGTCGTAATTGGTGTATAACTTCCAGGCCGTGTATTCGGCAGTGCCGGACGACGGACCGCCCCAGCGCGAGGCAAAGCTCAGACCCTCGCGCCCGAAGGCGCCTAATGTATCAACATCGGCGATTGCGGTTGAGAAGTCCGATCCGTTGTTTGGAGCCAGGCCCGCGCCCCATTCGGTATAGGACAGGGGCGTGCCGGGATAGATAGCGTTGACCATGGCCTTGAAGCGCGGAATGTGGAAGGGGATGCCAGGATTGGGCTCCTCGTTCGTCGTATAGGTGTTGTTTGTATCCTGGTTCACCGTGGCTGGATCCCAGTAATAGCCCGCGACCTTGGCCGTAGCCGCCCTCAGCTGATCGGCCGTGAAATTGGTGGTGGGGCCGCCGTCAGCATAGGCATGGATGTCGAAGACATCAAGCGTCCGCGTGCCGTTGATCTGATCCAGCCACTTGATCTGATTCAGCCACCAGGGCAAGAAGTCCACGCCGCCGTGGTTGCCCTTATCGGCGCCGTTGGAACCGTTCCAGTAGAACCACCAGCAGCAGAAGACCGGACCAAACCGTATTGCCGACGGATCCCACACCTTGAGGTTCGTCGCTTCTTTCTCGTAGAGGTTGGCAAGTTCATCATAGCCAGCAGCTACGGGGTGTACATCCTTGTGTGTGCCACTCCAGATGTCGGATTCGTTGTCCATGTCGTAAAAGTGACAGGAGGTGATCGTCGAATACGGCACGGAGCACGTTTCGCTTCCGAAGGCCGCAGCCAGCGCCTTCGCCCAGGTTTCGCGGTCGATGCAGGTGCTCCCTGAGGCAGTTCCCGCCGGGCAGTCCTGTGCGGTGTCGACCAGCGGATAGTAGGGCGAGGTCACGGCCTCGGTGGTGACGGGGGTCTGGCAGTCGGGTTTCTGCCCGTTGCCGGCGTCTGCGTTGTAAGGATCAACCGCGCACTGAGCTCCGAACTCTTTGACGGAGAAGCTCCAGCCGGATGCCTTGGCTACCCAATCCATCATCGCCATCGTGGTCAGCGCATGGCTGCCGGTGTTCTGCACATCCTTGATAAGTTGGACCTGGTCGCCTGCGCCTCCATAGTTCTCGAAGTACCAGTCTGCGGCGGAATTGCGGGATTGCAACAGATAGTTATAGTTCGAGGAGTCATTGCCGCCCCATCGTGAAAAGGTGAAGCCCACGTCGGATATTTCCGAAACCGTTTCGTCATTATTTCCGTAAACAAAAGGACTGATCTGATGGCGATTGGTCAGCGTGTTGATTTCGACCGTAACCGCCGTAACGGTGCTTGCAATAACGGTGACCGTGACGGTTCCGGAGGCGCTGCCGTAGATCGAGGAGCTGGCGCTGTCCGGGGTGTACTTGGCGGCCAGCGTGTCCGTGCCAGTGGCGAGCGAGCCGGCCGGGATCGTGATGGTCGCCGACCCGGAGCTGAGCGTAGTGGCAGATGAAGCAAAGCTTCCGCTGGAAAGAATCACCGAGCCGGTGGGCGTCCCGCCGCTGCCGGAGACCGCGATGGTCACGGAGAGCGGCTGTGTATTGGTGATGCTGGAGGCTTTGGGGGTGACAGTGACAGTGGGGGTGATGAGCGCGGATGTGACAGTAACCGAGCCACTCCCGGAGGCGGAGTTGTAGGTGGAAGAAATGGATGAGTCCGGGGTGTATGCGGCGGTCAGAGTATCGGGGCCAGCGGCGAGCGAGCCGGCCGGGATGGTGATGATGGCTTTGCCGGTGTTAAGCGTAGCGGCCGATGAAGTATAGCTTCCGCTGGAAAGGACAACTGAACCGGTAGGCGTCCCGCCGCTGCCGGAGACCGCGATGGCCACGGAAAGCGGCTGCGCGGTGGTTATGGTGGAGGCTGTGGGGGTAACCGTGACGGTAGGGGTGGTAGGGGCCGCGGGTTGGGTTGAGGTTGAACCGGATCCTCCGCCACATGCCGCGATCGCCATGCAGACAGCGGCAACCGGCAACAGGGCCAAATGGCGAGCAATCTCTTTCATCTTTATTCCTCTCAGTAGACTGCGGGCAGCAGAAAGCGTTTTCTTCCTCCTGCATGGCTCTTCCTTTTCGAGCAGCGCGAACTGTCGCGGCAGGCCGGAAGCGGCCTGAGTGGGGAGTCTTCAGAGAGCTGCTGGCGCGCCATAGAACTGAAACATTGTTTCCACAAAGATACCAGTTGAGTCAAATGTACTTCGTATGTCCGCCTTTGCAGCAGGACGTGAGCTGCGGGGTGGGACGCGCGGAAAAATCCAGCCCTGGCGTCGAAGAAGATGGAATGAAGATTCCACGAATTGCATTTTCCATCTGTCGTCCGAGTTTCAGATAGCCATGTTGCGAGGAATAATCCTCAATTAGCGTAAAACCTCTAGTGCGAATCGCCAGCACACTCACTGATACAGAATAGATACAGGAAATTCGGCCAGGGTTTACCGGAATGCAGGCGCCCCATCATTTCGGTCTCAGCCCAGCACGATCACTACGGCTCCGGCGGTGATGAGCAGGCCGCCGACGATGGCCGGGGCGTTGAGCTTTTCGCCCAGCAGCAGCCAGGCGAAGAGTATGACCAGAGGCACGCTGAGCTTGTCCAGCGGAGCCACGCGCGAGGCCGGGCCCAGTTGCAGCGCGCGAAAGTAGCAGATCCACGAGAGGCCGGTGGCGAGGCCGGAGAGCGCGAGAAAAAGCAGGGTGCGGCGGTCGAGCGAGTGCATTTCGCCGTGCTTGCCCAGCGCCAGCACAATGCCCCAGGCAAAGATCAGCACCACGGTCGTGCGCAGCGCCATGGCCAGGTTCGAGTCCACATGCGCCACGCCCACCTTGGCCAGCAGGGCGGTGGCGGCGGCAAAAACCGCGGAGAGCAATGCCCATCCAATCCAGCTCATGGGGATAATGGTACAGCGGCCAAGGCCCCCTGCTCCGTCCGGTATTCCCTGTTCCCTCCGGAATCCTGGATTGACAACTATAGATTTAGACTGGGATTCATGAAGACAGGCCGTGCCAGCAAGACAGCTCTCCGCGTGGCGATTCGCCGCGCCGCGCACCAGTTGGTCGACCAGCCCACGGTTCTGGACGACGCCATCGCCGTGCGGCTGATCGGCCAGGGATACGCCCGCGACATGGAGCGCGCGATGCACAAGGTGGCGCGAGACTTCCGCTGCTACATTGCCGCGCGCAGCCGTTATGTCGAGGACCGGCTGGCCGAGGCCGTCGCTCGCGGAGTCACGCAATACATCGTTCTCGGGGCCGGCCTGGACACCTTCGCCTATCGCAATCCCTTTCCCGGGCTGCGCGTCTTCGAGGTGGATTTCCCCGCCACGCAGGAGTGGAAGCGGGCGCTGCTGGCAGAAGCCGCCATCGAGCTGCCTGCCAATCTGACCTTTGTTCCTTTGGACTTCGAGCACCAGACGCTGGCCGAGGGGCTGGCGAAGGCGGGCTTCGACAACCGGAAGCCTGCGTTCTTCGGCTGGGTGGGGGTCGTGCCTTATCTCTCGCTTGAGGCCTTTCGCGCCACGCTGGGCGTCGTGGCGCAACTGCCCGCGGGCAGCGCCGTCAGCTTCGATTACGAGTCCTCGCCGAAGACGCTCAGCCCGGAGCGCAGGAAGGTTTTCGACGGGTTGTCGAAGCGCGTGGCTGCCGCCGGAGAGCCTTTCCGGCTCTTCCTTCTGCCGGAAGAAATGGCGCAGGAGCTTCACCGCGCCGGATTCCAGCGCATCCAGCAGATGGATTCCGACGGGCTCAACGAACGCTATTTCAACGACCGCGCCGATGGCCTAAAGCTGTCTGGGGCGGGGCTAAGCAGGCTGGCGACTGCCTGGGTGTAAGTGCGCCAGCCCGCGATAAGATAAGTCATGCGCCGTTTTGCCCTCGCCCTGATCGCTGTTGCGCTTTTCTCATTCTCCGGCTGCGGATACCACGCGCTGGGAGCGGCCACCCATCTGCCGCCCGGCGTCCGCACGCTCGCCGTGCCGATTTTTGCCACGAAGAACGAGGCGTATCACAGCGAAACGGTGATGACCGAAGCGGTGATCCGCGAGTTTGCCACGCGCACACGGCTGCGGGTCACTCCCGGCGCCAGCGCCGATGCAGACGCGGTGCTGCACGGCACCATTCTCAAGGAAATTGTGGCGCCGCTCACCTACAACACCGCGACGCAACAGTCCTCCAGCTTCCTCATCACCATGGTGGTTTCCGTCACGCTCACCGGCCGGGACGGCAACGTCCTCTACGAGAACAAGAATTACGTATTCCGGCAGCAGTACCAGTCCACCACCAACCTTCCCAGCTTTTTTCAGGAAAATCCTGCGGCCATGCAACGGCTCTCGCGTGAATTCGCGCGGCAGTTGGTGGCCGATGTGCTCGAAGGATTCTGAGAATAGAGAAATAGGGACCAGGGAATAGCTCTCTGACCGCATGAAGTTGTACCAAAACTGGGTGCCCCACCCTCGGCGCGCCTTTGTTTTTGTGCCTAGGGTGGGATGCCATTGCCCCACTGAAAGGTACAATATGCGGTCAGAGACATAACGCGAATTGCTTTTGTCTTGGCGCGCCGGGCAAGGTATTCTGGAGCCGCATGATCGACACGTTCATTTGCCGGAGACTAGCTCGATGAGCGGCGCGTCGGGAAGCCGTGGCTTTGCCGCCGTGGACCGCTTTGTGGCTGAAATTGAGGCCGCGGCTGCCGGCAAGGGGCAGCTCAAGCCCGCTTACGTGCTGGCCGGCGACGAGGCATTTCTCTTTGACCGCTGCCGCAGCGCCGTTCTGAAGGCCTTTGTTCCGCCGGATCTGAGGGATTTCTGCCTCTCCGAACTGGACCTTTCCGGAATCTCGATCTTCGAGGTGCTGGACCAGGCGCAAACCCCCTCGCTGATGTCGCCTTTTCAGGTGATTTTTGTACGCAACGTGAAACAGCTTTACACCCGCGGCGCCAAGAAGAACGAGTTTGCGGCGCTGGAGCGCTATTTCCGCTCGCCCAATCCGCAGGCGCTGATTCTTTTTGTCGCCGATTTCGTGCACATCCCCTCCGACACGCGTCACATGGATTTGGACGACAAGAACCGCTACGAGCGGCTCCAGGAGACGCTGGGCGAGCATTGCGGCATGGTGGAGTTGGCGCGGGTCAGCGAAGAAGACGCCATGCGCTGGATCGTTGCCACCGCGAAGGCGGCCGATGTCCGCGTGGAGCCCGATGCGGCGCACGAGCTGGCCGACTCGCTGGGCGCGGATATGATGATGATTTCCTCGGAGATGGAAAAGCTGCTGCTCTACACCCTGGGAAAGGGACGCATCACCCTGGGCGACGTGGAAACCATGGTGCTGAGCGCCAAGCAGCGCTCGCTCTACGAGCTGACCGACGCCATCAGCGCCCACGACCGCGTGCGCTCTCTGGCGCTGCTGCAAGGGCTGCTGAACAGCTCCGAAGGCGGCGAGGACGCGGCCATCGGCCACCTCTACATGCTGGCCCGCACCTTCCGCCAGATGCTGGTGATTCAGGAAAAGAACGTGCGCGACTCGCGCGCCATCTGGCAGGCGCTTTGGCAGGGATTCCGGATGCCGCCCTTTGCCGCCGACGATCTCATCCGCCAGGCCCGCCGCTACAAGAGCCGCCGCGACCTGACGCGCGCGCTCAAGCTGATTGCCCGCGCCGATCTGGAATTGCGCTCTTCCCCGCCCGACAAGCGCCTCGTGCTGGAGCGGCTGATCTACGAACTGGCCTCCGAGCCGAAGCCCGCCTCTCTGCTTTTCGCGTCGAGTCAGCTTTCCTTCGAGGCGTAGCGCCGGCCGCCATCAGCGGGCACCATGAATTGAGGATTGAATGATCGATAAGCCCTATCGCCCGCAGGAAGACATCGTGACCTTGATGAAGCAGTACAACCAGCAGGTAAAGGAATCTCCTGAGCTTCCTGACCCTGAGACGCGTCTGCTTCGCGCGCGGCTGGTCTTTGAAGAAGCTCTCGAATTCGTCAAGGGCTGCGGCTGCACGGTCACGATGCCCACGGCCGGATTGCATGGCGAAGAGGATGCCGCGGTCATTGACAAGATCGGCGTCGTCCTCGACCCCAATGTCGCGCCTGACTTCGTTGAATACGTGGATGGCTGCATCGACCAGCTTGTCGTCACTTACGGAGCGCTCAACGCCGCCGGCGTGAAGGCTCAGCCTGCCTGGGATGAAGTGCAGCGCAGCAACATGAGCAAAGCCTGGCCGCATTGCAGCGTCTGCGACGCGATTCTCGCGCGGGGTGCGGGCCTGGAGTTCGTCCATCCGGAAGACGCCAACGCCCATGATGGCGATTGGAAACCGGTTCTCAAAATTCATAAGCGCCCGGACGGCAAGGTCATCAAGTCGCCGACCTATTTTCCCGCCAATATCAAGCGCGTGATTGAGGAGCAGGCAAACGGGTAAACAAGCCCGTATCTGCTCCGCGCGTTTCACGGCCCATCCGTTATTTACCAGTTGGTTGCCCGTCTGGCACGCCTACGCCAGCGGGTCTCGCGTCTTCATCGGCGAACAGGGCAGCAGGCGCAGCTCCTACAGCACGCCGCGCTCGTTCAGCCACGGGCCATACTCGCGGTCCATGCCCTCGATGTGCTCGGCATAGGCTTCGCGCAGAAAGCTGAGCAGCGGGCGCATCTGCACTCTTTCGCCATGCTGGGCGCGATGGGAGGACTGGAGAATCTGCGCCAGGATGCGCTGGTGCTCGGTGCGATGCTCTTCCAGGCCGGGGAAACCATGCTGCTCCATCAAGAGTTCCTCGCTGCGGAAGTGCATGCGCGTGAAGGCGATCAGCCGGTCCATCGCCTCGTTCACCTGTTCCCGGCCCGAACCGCGCACCGCCGCCAGGCGAAGCTCGTTCACCGTGTCCATCAGAATGTTGTGATGGTTGTCCATGGCTCTTACGCCTGTGGCGCAGACGTAGTTCCAGGTTGAAAGAGCCACAGAAGCCTCCGGAAATCCCAAATGAAATGATCGGCTAGACCAGGCTGCGGTTTCACCGGCAATGTGTCGCCTCAGGTGACCAAGGTTTCGCGCGAGCTTCGAGGCGGGTGTTTATTCCAATATAACGGCCGGATCCTGGGCAGAGCCCGGCGCATGTGCGCGGGTGGTCAGGGCCAGGGCTGCCCCCAGAATAAGAACGCCGCCCACCCAGGCATAGGGGCCCAGGCGCTCGCCGAGCAGTTGGACGCCCAGCCATGAGCCGAGCGCGGGTTCGATGTTCAGAAAAACTCCGGCGCGCGAGGCCGGCACATGATTGATGCCCCAGTTCCAGAGGAAGGTGGTGGTGGCCGTGCAGAGCAGTCCGCTGATGGCCAGCGCCACCCAGGCCGTAAGGCTCACGTGAGCCAGGGGCGGCGGCGCGGCCTTGATGTGGGTCAGCGGGCTCAGCACCCAGGGGCCCATCACCCAGACGGCCAGCATCAACGTGCCGGAAAGAATGGTGTAGGCCGTCACCACCGTCGCGCTGTGCGTCTGCATCACTTTCTTGCTGAGCAGAATCCAGGCCAGCGCGGAGACGAGCGAGAGCAGGACCAGCAGGTCTCCTGCCAGCGTGGGCTGCTCGCCATGCGCCGACGGGCCGTGGCTTCCGCCCAGAACGACCAGCGCCGCGCCCACCGTGGAAGCGCTGAGGGCCACCCAGCCGAACCAGTCAAGCCGCTCATGGGCAAAGAGCGCGGCCGCGCCAGCCAGCAATACCGGCATGGCGCCCACCATCAGCGAGGCGTGGCTGACCGTGCTGAGAGCCAGGCCGTGAAATTGCAGGAGAAACTGGACGGGCACGCCGAGGAAGGCGCAAAGCAGCAGTTGACGCCGCTCGGAGCGGGTCAGCCGCAGCCGCCCCCAATACATCAGCACGGCAGGCAGCATACCCAGGCTGGCAAAGAGGAAGCGGTAGAGCACCATGTACTCGACGCTCATCTCGTCGAGCGCCAGCCGGCCAAAATAGAAGCCCGTGCCCCAAATGCATCCGGCAACGAAACAGGCGCCGTAGCCCAGATACGCAAGGCGTCGGCCTATCCCCTCAGCGGCGAGTTGCTCCCTGGGCTCCCGCTCCGATGTTGCAATCGTTGCCATTCCTTATTTTACTGTTTTTCTCTCGCGCACCCCGAGCCTCTCCGAATCCCTGCCCGGAAGCCGCCGCATCGGCGAAAATAGGTATCAATGGCAAAGAGGCGGCTTGGGGCGGGATCGGGGTTACGGGCAGGCTTTGTGCTGGCGTTGGCCGGAGCGGCGCTGTCGGCGGCTTCGCCGGTTCTGGCTCAGAGCAGTTCGGGCGGTCCCCTGGATTCGCTCACGCAGCCCCTGGAACGCGTTCTGCTTCTCGAAAAGCCCTCTCAGCCCCCCGCCTTCACGGTTCCCGTCGAGCCGCTAGGCTTTTCGGCTCCGGGGATCTTTTATCTGGGCCAGCGCAACGGCATGGTTTCGCTGGACTTTCTCGACGAGAACAGGCTGCTCTTCACCTTTCGCGTGCCGGGACTGATTCGCCGCGAAGCCGGGGAGGAGAACCAGCGCCAGATTCGCGCCCTGGTCCTGACCCTGCCGGCTGGAACCGTCGAGGCCGAGGCCCTGTGGACGGTTCACGACCGGGCGCGCTACCTGTGGATGCTCAACGACGGCCACTTTCTGCTGCGCGACCGCGACAATCTTCAGTTGGGCGACGCCGCCCTGGAACTGAAACCCTATCTGCATTTTCCGGGGCCGCTGCTCAGCCTGGAGATGGACCCCTCGCAACAGTTTCTGCTGGCCTACTCTCGCGAGCCTGCGCAGGAGGGGAAAAAGGCCGCCGAGGCCGCCGGTTCGGCCTCAGCCGCGGCCAGCGACGAGCCTGGGCCGGCCACCCAGCCCGAACTGGTGGTGCGCATCCTGCGCCGGGATTCCGGGCGTGTTCTGCTGGCCAGCCGCTCCAGCGCGGCCGTTCACCTGCCCATCAATACCGAAGGCTACCTGGAGAGCGTGCGCGCCAGGGGAGACAAGTGGCTGCTGAACCTGAAGTACTTCAGCGGCGGCAGCGCCCTTCTGGGGCAGGTGAACTCGATCAGTTCGCCGGGAGTCGATTTTATTTCGGAGCGGGAGATGCTGGTGACCATCTTCCCTGCTATAGGTGGGCGTGAACTGGTGGCAATGGGGACCGGCGACCGTCCCATTTGGGAGTACCAGACATTCAAGGCGGCGGCCTGGCCACTCCTGGTGAAGTCGCCCAACGGCTCCCGGCTGGCGTGGGAAGCTCTGGTTCTTGACCCGTCAATCAGCACTTCGACCTTCGGCCCAGAAGACGTGAAAGGACAACTGATCGAGGTTCTCAACGCGGCTGACGGCAAGGTCGTGCTCGACGCGCCTGCCAGCCCGGTCCTCGATGCGGGTGGAAACGTGGCCATCTCTCCCTCCGGGCGGCGCGTGGCCGTGCTCAATGGCGGCAAAATCCAGGTCTTTGAACTGCCCCCTGCGCCGCCGCTGCCCAAGATTGCTGTTTCCCCGCCGGATCGCTAACTCGATCATTCACTCACGGCTGGCAGCCGCAAACCATGTAAACTAAAGCGCGGGAGAGTTTCCTTGTCCACAGATACCGTTCAGTTCGTAGCTGCCGCGGTTTCCGACTGCGGCTGCAAGCGTCCTTCCAATGAAGATGCTTTCGGGTACTCCGTCGAGCATGGAGTCTATGTTGTCTGTGACGGCATGGGCGGCGCCGCTGCCGGTGAGATCGCCAGTTCCCTGGCCATCGAAGAGATGATGCGCTGCCTCGCGGGCGATGCGAGGGACAAGACCGCGCCGCTCGAAGAGTTGGTCGGGCAGGCAATCCATGCCGCCAATGAATCCATCCATTCGCGCGCCCAGAGCAACGTTCGGATCAGCGGCATGGGAACCACGCTGGTGGGCCTGGCCGCCGAGGGCAAACGCGTACTGGTCTTCAACGTGGGCGACAGCCGCTGTTACCGGCTGCGCAGTCTCCGCCTGGAGCAGATCAGCCAGGACCACTCGCTGGTCCAGGAACAGGTCCGGATGGGCCGCATGACCCATGCCGAAGCCCTGCGCTCCCCGCTGCGCAGCGTCATCACCCGCGCCCTGGGTACGCAGAAGAGCGTCACGCCAGATCTGTTTGAGTTGGTGGCCGAGCCCGGCGATCTCTTCCTGCTCTGCTCGGACGGTCTGACGGGCGAACTTACCGACGCGCTGATCGGATCCATGCTTGCGGTCGATCTGCCGCTCAACGACCTTTGCGCCCGCCTGGTGAAGGCCGCCAAGGAAGCCGGCGGCCACGATAACATCACCTGCCTGCTGGTGCGCGCCGGGAGCTAGAAATGCTCTGATTTGGTCTTTATAGCCAGTCAGCATTTCGTCAGGGGCTAAAGCCCCATCGATTATGCAGACTTTATCGGCACGACTGAAGTCGTTCCCTGATACAAAACTATTATTGAAATAGTTCTGGAAAACCGCCGGATTGTGGGAAACTCAGGAACAATTTACCTGCCGCCGGTGTCTGGATAAGATATGGCCTGCAAGAAGTGGATCGTCCGCATCCTCCGCGTAACGGCTCTGGCCGCGTTGGCTGTCCTTCTGCTCACATTCGCCTTGGTCCAGTTCCAGCAGCGCCTGCTGCGCTACCGCGCCGAGCGGCTGATGGCCGACATGCACCAGATTCGCCTCTACCAAAGCACCTGGGCCGACGCGCAAAGACTTATGTACCGCTGGGGCGCATGGGGGCATTATGACGGAAGCTGCACGGCGGCGGATTGCCGGTATGAGATTGAAGTTGGCGACCCAGCAATGGGGATCAATACACGATCAAATATCAATTGGCTGATGCGTGCCAATTACATTTTGCGCGGTTCAGGCCTCTTTGGCGGTCGCTTGGCTGCGCTTCGGACGACGTTTACCGTGCAAGACGGCACAATCTGGCGAGAGAGCGCAAAGATTGTGGTCGATGTGCCGCCCGATCTGCGCCATTCCGGCGAATGGAACTCAGACTACTTACTTATCATTGAAACCAAGAGCCGCCAGAGGCTTCTCCATTCGAACGGCGCCGATTGGATTCTCGGCGGATATGAGCAACTTGCTGATCACCCTTACTACAAAGTTGGTAAACCGGGTGGTTGCGAGAACTGCTTTGCTGCATACGTTGTGTACTCCACGCACACGCCGCAGCCTGAAATCGACCGCCTTACTGATTTCAATTTCTCCTGTTTCACTCGGTTCAGCAAGTGCCGATGGCTTGGCGATCTACTTCCCGTGGCGTGGGACTGGCGTCTTTACTCCTACTTCGAGCCGGGTCACACGCTGCAAATGGAAGTCCCTGAGCCGCCCAGGCCGTGCGACATTCCTATCTGGGCCCTCGGCAGAGATTACAACGCCGTCTATGCTGTTCAAGCACTTTCCACCAGCCATCTAAATGGATCGGACGGCCCGCATGAAGTAGACCGTGCCAAAATCATCTCCACTATCAAAGGGGCACAGTGGCGCAATGGTCTCGTAATGGATGTCCTTCCGTATCCTGACTCACCGGACGACCCAGCCATGGCAATCCGTGAACGCCTCATACCGGGCAAATCTTATTTGCTTGTTTACGAGGATACCTTCGACGATCCCCCGGGTCCCAAGCTGCCTCTGGATCGCTGCGGCGTTCAGGAAGACACGCCGGAGGTCCGCCATGAGCTTGAAAAGGGCTTCGCTCAGAACGACAATCTGCGCGGCCCCGAACTCAGGTAATTCTCAGCCCTTCGGAGAGCCCCCCCCCCGCATTAACCGTGCTTCTTCACTCCCCTGAAGAACATGGCCAGCGGCACGCATGCCAGCGCCAGATAGCCCAGCAAGCGGAAGTTATCGGCATAAGCAAGCAGCGAGGACTGGTGCTGAACGCTCTGGTAGAGGAATCCCATAGCCTCCTGATGCGCGTTGGCCACGCTCGCTCCTCCAGCAATGAACCTTGCCTCCAGGCCATGGATCATTGCCGCGGCGGTTGGATTTTCCGCGGACACATTGGCCGCCAGATAACTCTGATGGCTCTGAGCGCCGCGCACCAGGAAGGTGGTGACGCTGGCGATGCCGATGCTGCCTCCGATGTTGCGCATCAGGTTGTAAATCCCCGCCGCATTGCCGATTTCAGACTTGCGCAGCAGCCCCATGGACATGGTGGTGAGAGGGACGAAGACGAAGCCTCCCGCAAAGCCGTTCATGAAGTTCGGCCACGCCACCGAACCCATCGAAATCGCAAAATTGATGTGGCTCAACAGGATGCTCGAATAGCCGAAGATTGCAAGGCCGCAGCCCAGCAGAATACGCGCGTCGATGTAATTGACCAGAATTCCCACCAGAATCATCGAGATCATGGAACCCAGGCCGCGCGGACTTACCGTCAAGCCGCTCTGCATCGCCGAATACCCCATTTGCGTTTGCAGAAACAACGGCAAAATGGCTGTAATGCCATAGAGAATCACGCCATAGAGGCAAGTGATGATCGTTCCCACCAGAAAATTGCGGTTGGCGAGAATGCGTAATTGCACGATGGGTTCTCGAATCATGAATTCGCGCAGGATGAAGCCCAGCAGGGCGATTGCCGACACCGCCGCGGCCCAGCGCACCCACGGAGCCGCGAACCAGTCCGCCTCTTGCCCCTTGTCCAGCACCAGTTGCAATGCGCCCAGCCAGATGGCCATCATGCCGAAGCCCAGATAGTCGATGGCTCCTTGAAAGCTCTTGCGCAGATAAGGAGGATCTTCGATGAACAGGCTCACCATGAACAGGGCCAGCAAGCCAACGGGAAGATTGACGTAAAAGATCCAGCGCCAGGAGTAGCTGTCGGTGATCCATCCGCCCAGCGTCGGGCCGATCACCGGAGCCACCACAATTCCGACGCCAAAAACGGCCATCGCCGTGCCCTGCTTGCTCGGAGGAAAGCTCTCCAGCAGGATGGACTGGGCCAGCGGTTGCATGCCGCCGCCGCCGATGCCTTGCAGCACCCTGGCCACGATCAGCATCGGCATGTTCATGGCCATGCCGCAAAGCAGCGAGGCCGCGGTAAAAATGAGAATCGAAACGATCAGCAGCCGCTTGCGGCCGATGCGCCGCGAAATCCATCCGGCAGCGGGCAGCATAATGGCATTCGAGACCAGGTAGCTGGTCAGAACCCAGGTCGATTCGTCCGTGGATGCCGAGAGATTCCCCGCAATATGCGGCAGGGCGACGTTGGCCACCGAAGAGTCGAGCACCACCATGAAAGTAGCCAGCATCACCGACGCGGCGATCATCCACGGGTTCGCTGCCGGCTTCCAGTCGATCTCCGCGATGTGCATCGTATTTTCGGATGTACTCAACGGCCGCTGCAGCCTCCCGGCGCGGATTGTTTGCCAATGACCATAGAGTCATTCTAATATACTCAATGGTCAGCGGGATTCCGATCCGTCCGCTTCAAGCGAAAGTGAACTCCTGATATTGATAAAAACCAAACAAAAACTCGTCTCCGAATTCCGCCGCGCCGAGATCATCGATGCGGCGCGAACCGTCTTCGCGCGCCGTGGATTCGCGCATGGCATCATCGACGAAATCGCCAAAGAGGCGGGCATTGCCAAGGGAACGGTCTATCTCTACTTTCGCTCCAAAACGGAGATCTATAAAGCTGTTCTCGATCACGACATGAAAGTGCTCAAGAAGGGGACGCGGGACGAGATCGATGCGGCGATAACCCTGAAAGAGAAAATCGGCGCGTTCATTCTGTCCCGGTTGAAGAACGCCGAAGAGCGCAAAGAGTTTTTTCGCATCATGGACTCCGGGCAGCAGAATCTGTCCATGACGCGCAGCCAGTACCGCGAATTTCTGGCCGAACCGGTGCAGCGCCTCGCCTCAGCCATCGAAGAGGCATCCCGGCGAGGCGAGATACGGCAGGTGCCTTCTGAAAAAGTAGCCTGGATCATCGCGGACATGACTAGGGGAACGATTCAGCGAAGGCTTCTGGGACAAAGCAGCAGCTCACTGCGCAGAGAATCAGAGTTTCTCTCCAGCTTCATTTGGGCCGCGCTTGACAACTGGCAGGAAACTCGGAAATCCTGACGTTTGCTGTTGTGGGTTCCGTGAAGGGAAGGCTATTCGAATGGCGATGAACAGGCGTGAATTGCTCCAGTGGATGGGCGGTGCGTGTTCCGCTCTTGCTCTTTCAAGATTTGCACATGCGCAGGCGGCGCAGGGCGCGAGCTTTGTGGGAACGCGCTCGTCTTTGCAGGGATACCGGATACCGGAGTGGTTCCGCGATGCCAAGTTCGGCATATGGTCTCACTGGGGTCCGCAGTCGGCCATCGAGCAGGGCGATTGGTATGCCCGCAACATGTACATGCAGGGATCGGACCAGTACAAGTACCACGTGGAACACTACGGCCATCCCTCCAAGGTAGGCTACAAGGACCTTGTCGATAACTGGCATGCCGCCAAGTGGGACCCGGAATATCTGATGAGCCTCTACAAGAAGGCCGGGGCAAAGTACTTTGTCAGCATGGGCGTTCACCACGATAACTTCGACTTATGGGACTCCAAGTACACCCGCTGGAATTCGGTCAACATGGGACCGAAGAAGGACGTGGTGGGCATCTGGAAGAAGGCCGCGCAGAAGAACGGCTTGCGCTTCGGAGTGAGCGAGCACTTATGGATCAGTTACAAGTGGTGGGCGGTGAGCCACGGCGCCGACAAGACCGGGCCGCTGGCCGGCGTTCCATATGATGGCGTCGATCCGAACTTTGCCGATCTCTACCACGATGCCGATTGCGCGCGCTTTGTCGACAAGCTGGACTGGAACGACGATGGCATTCCCGAATCATGGAAGCGCCATTATCTGGATCGCATGACCGACCTGATCGACAAGTATCAGCCCGACTTTCTTTACACCGACGGCCACCTGCCCTTCGAGGATTACGGGCTGAAGATGGTGTCGCACCTCTACAATGTGAGCGCGAAACTGCACGGCGGCGCGACAGAGGCGGTTTACACCAGCAAGGAAGATACAGACTGCGCCATCGGCACCTGCCTGCTGGATCACGAACGCGGCGTGGCCGACGGAATTGCCAAGAACCCATGGGAAACCGACACCTGCATCGGCCAATGGCATTACATGCGCGGCCAGCAATACAAAACGCCGAAGAAAGTTATCGACCTGATGGCCGACATTGTCAGCAAGAACGGCAACCTTCTGCTGAACATTCCGCTGCCTAACTCCGGCGAGCCGGATGCCGAGGAGATGAAGATACTCGCGGACATTACCGCGTGGATGGACGTCAACAGCGAAGGCATTCATGCTTCCCGACCGTGGAAGATCTACGGCGAAGGCCCATCCACCAAGGCCAAGGTGCAAACCGGCAACTTCAACGAGGATAAACAGAAAGACCTCACTGCCGCGGATGTGCGCTTCACCAGTAAAAACAGCACGCTCTACGCCTTCCTCATGGGCTGGCCGGAGCATCAGGCAGCGGTGAGCGCGCTTGGCCTCGCCAGCCCGCAGAATCCCGGCAAGATTCGCCGGGTGGAACTGCTCGGCCACAAGGGCGATTTGAAGTGGAAGCAGGACGATGCTGCATTGACGGTCGAGATGCCCGCGGAGAAGATTTCCGATATTGCCGTCACGCTGAAAGTCGAGCTGGCGTAGCGCAGCCTCGCGCGGGACTGTTCTCGCGGAGACGATTCCGAACGCAGAGGCCGCAGCGGTCTTTCCACCGCCGCGGCCTCTCCGCGTTTTGCACATTTTCAGGCGGCGCTGCTCCCACAGCTTTCCATGTACCATGAAAACAGACATCTCATGACGGACAAAAAAAACCTTTCCCCTGAAATTCTTCTTCACATTGCACAAACCTTGAACGTGCCCATGCGCGGGCTGGTCGCAGTGATTGAGCTGCTCGACGACGGCGGCACCGTGCCCTTTATCGCGCGCTACCGCAAGGAGGCCACCGGCAATCTGGATGAAGTGCAGATTCTCTCGATCGAAGAGAAGCTGGCCTACTTCCGCGAGCTCGCCGACCGCCGCGAAACCATCCTGGCCTCCATCGCCGAGCAGGGCAAGCTGACCGATGAGCTGAAGGCGCGCATTGAAGCCACGCTCGACAAGAGCGAACTCGAAGACCTGTATCTGCCCTACAAGCCCAAGCGGCGCACCAAGGCCACCATTGCGCGCGAAAAGGGCCTGGAGCCGCTGGCCGCCTACCTCTGGGCGCAGCAGCCGGCAGCCGTGCCGCTGCATACATTCGCCGCTACATTCGTCAATGCCGAGTTGGGCGTGGCCACTGTGGACGAGGCTCTGGAAGGCGCGCGCCACATTGTTGCCGAGTGGATCAGCGAAAACGCCGACCTGCGCAAGGCCCTGCGCGCTCTTGTCTTTGACGAGGGCATTGTGGTGAGCCGCAAAGTGACCGACGCTGTCGACGAGCAGGAAAAATTCAAGATGTACTACGAGTACAGCGAGCCGGTAAAGACGATTCCCTCGCATCGCATGTTGGCCATCCGACGCGGCGAGGGCGAAAACGTCCTCTACTTCCTCATCGAGGTAGAGCCGGAGCGGGCAACTGCGATCATCCGGAGCCATGTGCTGCGCCAGCCGGGCGACTGGACTCCTCAATTGGAGTTGGCCATCGACGACGCGTGGAAGCGCCTGCTGAACGCGTCCATTCAGGGCGAAATTCGCCTGGAGTTGAAGCACCGCTCCGACACCGAAGCTATCAAGGTTTTTCGCGACAATCTTTATAACTTGCTGCTGGCTCCGCCCGCAGGGCCTATCTCCGTGCTGGGTATCGATCCCGGCTTGCGCACCGGCTGCAAGGTTGCAGTGGTCGACGAGACCGGCAAGATGCTGGATCACGACGTTTTGTATCTGCATACCTCAAAGCGCGGCAACGACGAGGCCGTTCCCAAGCTGGAAGCGCTGCTGAGCAAGCACAACGTCCGCGCCATCGCCATCGGCAACGGCACCGCCTCGCGTGAGACGGATGCGTTTGTGCGTGAGTTTCTGCGGGACAAGAAGTTGGACGGAATCTTTTCCGCAACAGTCAGTGAATCGGGCGCCAGCGTCTACTCGGCTTCCGCCGTTGCGCGGCAAGAGTTTCCCGATCTCGACCTGACCGTGCGCGGAGCTATCTCGATTGCACGCCGCTTGCAGGACCCGCTTTCGGAGTTAGTCAAGGTCGATCCGAAATCCATCGGCGTGGGCCAGTACCAGCATGACGTGGACCAGCGCCAGCTTCAGGAGTCGCTTGAAACCGTCATCGAAAGCTGCGTCAACAAGGTCGGCGTGGATTTGAATACTTCTTCCTGGACGCTGCTGCGTTTTGTCGCCGGCATCACGGAGCGCACCGCTCTGAACATCGTGAGTTATCGCAACGAGAAGGGCAGCTTCCGCTCGCGCATGCAGGTGCTGGAAGTGCCCGGCATCGGGCCGAAGACCTTCGAGCAGGCGGCGGGCTTTCTGCGCATTCGCAATGGCGACAACCCGCTCGACAGGACCGCCGTGCATCCGGAATCGTATCCGGTGGTTGAGCAGATCGCCGTCTCGCTGAAGACTTCTGTGAAGGAACTTATCCAGCAGCCGCAAATTCTGGAGGGGGTGGACCGCAGCCAGTACGCCGTGGGCGCTTTCACTTTCGACGACATTCTGGCGGAGTTGAAAAAGCCGGGACGCGATCCGCGCGACAAGTTTGTCGCGCCCAGCTTCCGCGATGAAGTGCGCGAAATCGCCGACGTGCAGCCCGGCATGGTGCTGGAGGGCGTGGTGACAAACGTGACGAAGTTCGGCGCCTTTGTCGATATCGGCGTTCATCAGGATGGCCTGGTGCACATCAGCGAACTCTCCAACCGCTACATCAAGGAGCCGTCGGAGGCCGTGAAAACCGGCCAGATCGTCAAGGTGAAGGTGCTGGGCGTGGATGAGAAAGCCCGGCGCATTGCGCTCTCCATCAAGGCGCTGACTGCGCCCCCGGCGCGCCCCGCGGCTAGGTCCGGAAAAGCCGCGCAAGCGCCTACGATCACGATGAATGACAAGCTTGCCGCGCTCTCGATGAAGTGGAAGGGAAGATAGCGCGCAACCTTCCGGCGAAGAAATAGCGGAACGCCGGCTTCTTTGTCCGTATAAAAGGAACCCTTAACCCGCGAATTATAGGATTATGATTGTCGCGACGGCGAATTGTGCCGATAAGACGGATAATCGCTCGTAGGGTTGGAGGAAGCCGGATGAAAGAGAAGCACAAGAAGAAACACTCTGACGCGAAAGAGAAGGGGATGCCTTCAAGCGCCGCCAAGCTGGGCGGCGACCTGCCCGCGCCGGCAACGGCCGATGCAGAAATACTGCATCTGGGAAAAGATTGCGACTATGAGCGCGAACTGAGACGCCTTCAAGTGGAACTGGTCAAGCTGCAGGAGTGGATTCGCTACGAAAGCATGCAGGTGGTGGTGCTCTTTGAAGGCCGTGACGCGGCCGGCAAGGGCGGAGCCATCAAGCGCATCACCGAGTCGCTCAATCCGCGCGTCTGCCGGGTGGTGGCGCTGGGCACGCCCACAGAGCGCGAACAGAAGCAGTGGTACTTCCAGAGATATGTGCCCCACCTGCCAGCGGCTGGCGAGATGGTGCTCTTCGATCGCAGTTGGTATAACCGCGCCGGTGTCGAGCACGTCATGGAATTCTGCACCCAGTCGCAGTATCTGGAGTTCATGCAGAGCTGCCCGGAGTTCGAGCGCATGTTGCTGCGCTCCGGAATTCACCTCATCAAGTATTGGTTTTCTGTCAGCGACGAGGAGCAGGAGCGGCGCTTTCAGGACCGCATGAAGAACCCCACCAAGCGCTGGAAGCTGAGCCCGATGGATTTGCAGTCGCGCAAGCATTGGGCCGAGTACTCGCGCGCCAAGGACGAAATGTTCGCCGTTACCGACACCAAGCAATCGCCGTGGTTTGTCGTGAATGCGGAAAACAAGAAATGCGCCCGGCTGAACGTCATCCGCCATCTGCTGTCGATGTTTGACTACCGCGATCTGACGCCCGAGCCGCTGGAGTTACCCAAGCTGGACAAGACGAAGTACGTGCGTCCGCCCATCCTGGAACAGAACTTCATTCCGCAGGTTTACCGGTAGAGATCTAAGAACTTGTTGAAAAACTCCACCGAGTCCCGGAAAATGGGATAAACAGGTGTTCACAAACCCTTGCCAACTCTCCGCGGATCGCTCCTGGGGCATTCTGGCGCGATCCGTTCTTCACAACTTCTGGCATCGCAGCGTTTTTCAACAAGTTCCTAACAGATTGAAGTTGTACCAATGCTGGGTGCCCCACATCTGGCGCAGTTTCATCGCGCCAGATGTGGGAAACCACCCCCGCTCGGCCATTTACCTTTGTTGTTTCTTATCAGAGCCTCTGACCGGTTTGATTTGCAGATCTCTTCTCCGCCCACCACGACGCTACCGCGCACACGGCCAGAATCGCGCCCATCAACGCCAGTGAAAGCGTGATGGGCACTTCGAGCCAGCGGGCAGCGAGCATCTTGAAAGCCACAAACGCCAGCAGCGCGGCCAGGCCGTAGTGCAGATAGCGGAAGCGGCTCAGCAGCCCGGCCAGCACAAAGTAGAGCGAGCGCAGGCCTATGATGGCGGCGATATTCGAGGTGTAGACCACGAAGGGATTGTGGCTGACGGCCAGCACGGCGGGAATCGAATCGGTCGCAAAGAGCACGTCGGTCAATTCAACGGCAAGAATCACCGGCAGGAGCGAGCCCTGTGCCAGGTGCAGCTTGCGCGTCAGATTCCGGATGACCACAGGCATTTCCGGAACAGCCGCGCCGGCCTCGTCGCCACGGAAGAGCCGCCAGGCCGCATAGAGCAGAATCAGGCCGAATAGCCAGGTGATCCATGTGAAGTGGCGCATCAGCGTGATGCCCGCGGCGATGAATAGCACCCGCAGCACCACCGCTCCGCCCATGCCCCACAGCAGAGCCGTGTGCTGGCGGCGCGTGCTGACGTGAAAACCCTGAAAGATGACCATGAAGACGAAGAGGTTGTCCACGCTGAGCGAGGTTTCAATGGCGTAGCCGGCCACGAATTCAAGAGCCGGCTGACGGCCCTGGGCGATGGCGATCCAGGCTGCAAAGCCTGTTGCGGCCAGCATCAGCAGCGCCGTCCAAAGCCACGCAAGAGCCTGCGGGCGCGGCGTTCCCTTTCGGCGGCCAAGGAGCAGCGCGTCGGCGGCCAACACTGCCGCCACCACCAGATGAAACCCCAGCCACCAGACCCATGAAACGCCGGCAATCATAGGCATATGCTCCGAAAAGCAGGGAACAGGGATTAGGGTTTAGCGGTCGGTTCGATTAAAGTAAACCTCTTCGGGACTTGAATGTTCGGAACTTGAATGCTTTGACCGCCTTTCTCTACAATCTGCAAATCCAGATCATATGCTTTGACTTGAAGTTGAGTCATTTTCTCAATCAGAGCCGCTTTCCGCTCAAGCCATTCATGACCTACACCTAACGACCCCTTCACGGATGCCATCATCCGATCGATTTCTGCTTGTCGTAACTGGATTTCAAAAAGTGTATCGTCTCTCTCGCGCGTTAAAGATATGATGCTTGAATCTTGTCCTTGCTGAATGGTGCATAGTCCGACGGAAGCATTCGTTCGTTGAATGTGCATTAGACCATCAGCCGCAAGGATGGTGCCCACTAAAAAGGAGAGGATACACACAACGATAAGTGGATACGCTGCATGGTGCATCTTCGCCGCATAGGCCCAGCTATTCTCGATTGTGCTGTCATTGAGCGATGCATTTCCATAAGAAAGTTGAACAAGATAGGCGATGACCATCAAGACAATGGTCAATGACGCTCCAACAGCAAAGCAAACGATTGCCCACACCAGAAGTTTAGACTCTGTCCTCGTATTTCCTATAAATGTCAGAATCGAAATAGAAGCAGCCCCGTTCAGAAAGAACAGCAATTCGAAACCTTTTTGAGCAAATTTCATTCCCTCTGCCCAATGCCACTTGGCTTCATCAATTCCGCTCATAGAAATTGCCTATTCCCTTCACCTCTGCCCGATCAGCCGAATCGTCTCCATGAACACATCGCCATCAATCGTCAAACTATGGGCGCTGATCTTGTCCATCGTGTCCTTGGCGGTGTGATGGTAGCTGTTATTGGGGCCGTAGTTCAGGTCGATGATGTCGATCGAGGGCACGCCGCGCCGGACAAAGGGCTGATGATCGTCCGAAATCTCATTGCTCGTCTTGAAAAAGTAATTGCTGTAGCCGAATTTTTTGGCTGCTTGACGGACAAGTTCAACCAGCCAGCCGGTGGATTGAGTATCGCGCAGGATGTCGAGGTCCTTGTCGCCGATCATGTCGGCCAGAATAAAAGCCTTGATGCGGCCCAGCGTTCCGTCACCGGCCCATTTGGCGGCCAGGTGACGCGTGCCGTAAAGCGAATCGGAGTCGGTCCAGGTGGGCAGAATCGATTCTTCGCCATCGTCGAAGACCAGCCACACCGAGTATCCGTCGAGCTTCTTGCCGCTGGCTGTCTGTTCACGCAACTGGTCGGCGATGGCCAGCAGGAGGCCGGTCGTCGAGCCGCCGTCGTTGGCGCCCACGAAGTTGATGTTCCTGAGCCAATAGTTGGTCTCGTAGTGAGTGGCCAGCACGATCACGCCGTTCTTTTTTCCGGGGAAGCGCACGATGAAGTTGCGCATGGGCACGGGGCCGATGGGCGTGTTGGCCGTAAACACATCTTCTTCAAGCTGGTCGTGCCGGAAGTGGGCGCGCAGAAAGGCCTCGGCCTTCAGGTGACCGGGGCTCGTGGGCCAGCGAGGCCCGATGGCTACATACTGCCGCGCGTACTCAAGCGCATTTGCGCCGTTGAAGTGCTGTTGGGCGGGAGCGGCGAGCGGAACGGCCAAAGGAGCCAGCATCGCAAAACTCGCTACAGCTTTCGTCCAGGACGAGAAAAAAATCACTGCTTGGCCTCCTTGGCCTTGCGCCGCGAGGGATATACCCACCAGGCGACGAGGATGCCCACCAGATAGAGCACGAGCATGGGGACGGCGTAGATGCACATCGTCCAAACGTCGGGACTGGGGCAGATAATGGCCGCCACAATGAAGACCGCCAGAATCGCGTAGCGGATGTTCTTCCACAAGAAGCGCGGGCTCACGATGCCAAACAAGGCCAGAAAGAAGATCAGGATCGGCAGCTCAAAGCTGATGCCCAGGCCGAGGATGATCGAGAGGAAGAAGCCGATGTACTCATCGATCGTGACCATGGGGGTGAAGTTGCGTCCGAAATTCACGATCAAAATCTGCAGCGCGCTGGGCAGCACCCAGAAGTAGCCGAAAGCTGCGCCCGCCAGAAACAGCCCCACCGTGGCCGCCATGAAGGGAATCACAAACCGCTTCTCCTTCTGGTAGAGCCCCGGCGCGATAAACATCCACACCTGGTAGAGGACGAAGGGCGAGGCCAGAATCGCTCCGGCCACCATGGAAACCTGCAGGTCGAGGTTCAACGGGTCCATGGGGTGGGTGAAGACCAGCGTCTTGCCAATGTGGTTGAGCGGGGCCTGAATGTAACCGACCAAGCGGTCATGAAAGGCCCAGGCCACGCCGAAGCCCACGCACAGGAAGATGGCCGAATGGATGATGCGTTTCCGCAGCTCGTCCAGATGCTGCATCAGGCTCATGCCGGGCAGCTCCGCGCGCGCGGTCACGGCAGCCTTCGCTTTGTCGATTGCGTCTGAGGGATCAAGCATGGTGGGCCTGCTCGGTCGCCGGGTTGGCTTCGTCTGCATGGGCTTCCGCAGGAACTGCGTTGGCCTCGGCGCTGGCCTCATTCTCTGCAGGGGCCGCGACTTGTACCGCCGGCGCATGCTCCCCGGTCGAGGGCGGCTGGAGTTGCGGCTCCGCTTCTTCCGCCGGAACTGCGGGAGCGGTTGCGATCACCTCAGGGTAAAAGGCTTCTTCCGGGTAAGGGCTGGGCACGGGAAACTGGCCATCCACGACGGCTGCTCCGGGCATCGCTGCCGAAACCGGGGAAACCGGCTCAACGATTCCCGCGGCCTGCCCCGGAGGCGTCAGAGCCCTCAGCCGCTCCTCTTCCTTCTGGCGCTGGTCAACCTCGCCAGCCTTGCGCAACTCATCTTCCATCTGGAACTTGAAGTCGTTGGAGGCCTTGCGGACCTCGTACATGATCTTCCCGAGCTTGCGGGCAATCTCCGGCAGCCGCCGGGGCCCGAAGACCACCAGCGCCATCACCATCAGGAGCAGCGAATCCCACATGCCCAGTGTGGCCAATGCAATTGTCGGCGGCATTCCCATCAAGGTTCATGATACCCGCCGACGCGCGGCGCGAACAAACTTGCACAGCGCCGGACTCTGCCCCAGACCCGGATCATTTGGGTTCACTATTACGTTTTTGTTACACTAATAGCCAGTGGAAGCGGCTTTCCCGGCTGGATAATTTCTGGAATCCACCGGTTCGGCGCCGCATCCAAGGTTGGAATGACTGCAACAACCCCGTGGATGGGGGCTTATCTGAAGCGGTTGGCCTGAGAGCCGGTTTCTTCAGCGTGGTTAGTGCATCCACTGCAGTCTGCTTTGCTTTCAACATCCCCGTCCGCTGCCCTGCCAGAAATCTGGAGGGGCGAGCTGGGCTGAAGGCGGAATACGGTGAACCTTGTTCTTGACGATCTAGCGGAGGCCTCGCTGGAGGCTGGCAGCACTTGTAGCCTCGAAAACTACCTGGCCCTTCCCGACCATACGATGGACGAGCGCATTGCGCGGGCGCGCGCCAAACTCGGCTCGACGACCCTCCTGCTCGGCCACCACTACCAGCGCGACGAGGTGATTCGCTTCGCCGACGCCACAGGCGACAGCTACAAGCTCTCCCGCATCGCCGCCGAAACCGACGCAAAATACATTGTTTTCTGCGGCGTGCACTTCATGGCCGAGAGCGCCGACGTGCTCGGCCACGAGGGCCAGCAGGTCATTCTGCCCGACCTGAACGCCGGCTGCTCAATGGCCGACATGGCCGAAATCTCGCAGGTCGAAGCCTGCTGGGAGGCGCTTGAGCGCCTCGGCCTCACGGACGAAACCCTGCCGCTGACCTACATGAACTCGACCGCCGCCATCAAGGCCTTCTGCGGCGAGCGCGGCGGACTGGTCTGCACCTCGTCCAACGCCCGCGCCGCCTTCGAGTGGGCCTTCGCCCGCAGCAAGCGTCTTCTCTTCCTGCCGGATCAGCACCTTGGCCGCAACACTGGCTATGAAATGGGCGTACCGCTGGAAGAGATGGCGGTCTGGGACCCGTGGACCATTCAGGGCGGCCAGACGCAGGAGAAGCTGGCGGCCAGCCGCATCCTGCTCTGGAAGGGCCACTGCGCCGTCCATCAGCGCTTCCTGCCCAGCCACGTCGATGCGGTGCGCGCAAAATATCACGGCATCCAGGTCATCGTTCACCCCGAGTGCCGCTGGGAGGTCTGCCAGAAGGCCGACGCTCTCGGTTCCACCGAGCGGCTCATCTCCCTGGTCGAACAGGCGCCCGCTGGCCAAATGTTCGCCGTGGGCACGGAGATTCACCTGGTCAATCGCATGGCCCAGCGCTTTGCCTCCGAGGGCAAGCGCATCATCACCCTGGACGATACCGGCTGCCTCTGCACCACCATGTACCGCATCAGCCCGCAGCACCTGGCCTGGGTTCTGGAAAATCTGGTGGAAGGCCGCGTGGTCAACCGCATCCAGGTCCGCCCCAGCGTCAAGCACTGGGCCAAAGTAGCCCTCGACCGGATGCTGGAAGTTTAATCGGCTGGCGCTCGGAGTTTTCCAGACAGGCAATGTCATGGGTGCCCCACCCCCGCCACGTTCTTGTTTTTGTGGCTGGGGTGGGATAGCACGATCCCGCATTTCCTAAACAGCAAAGCCGCTCTATCACTTCTTCTTCAGCGCGCGATGGCCGATGTCGCGCCGGTAGTACATCCCATCGAAATGAATCAGCGCCATGGCCTCATAAGTGCGGGCCAGAGCCTCTTCCAGCGAAGGCGCGGCGGCGGTAACGCCCAGCACGCGGCCTCCGGCGGTCACCAGCCGGCCGTCCACCCGCGAAGTGCCCGAGTGGAAAACCTGCACCCCCGGAACCCAGCCGGCGGCATCGAGGCCGGTGATGGGAATGCCTGTCTTGTAGCTGCCCGGATAGCCCGATGAGCTGGCGATAACGCAGGCCGCGGCGCCCTTGCTCCAGCGCATCTCGGTCTCTGCCAGCCGTCCCTCCGTGCAGGCCACAAGCGCTTCCATCAGGTCGCTTTCCAGTCGCAGCAGAATGGCCTGCGTCTCGGGATCGCCGAAGCGGGTGTTGAACTCCAGCACCTGTGGACCGCGCGCGGTCATCATCAGCCCGCAGTAAAGCACGCCGATAAAGGGCGTCTCCTCCTCGGCCATGCCGCGGACGGTGGGCTCGGCGATGTGGCGCATAATCCACTCCGTCATCGCCGGATCGAGCATCTCGTCGGTGGAGTAGACGCCCATGCCCCCGGTGTTGGGGCCGGTGTCGCCCTCGCCGATGCATTTGTGATCCTGTGCGGGAACGAGCGGCGCCACGTGCTTGCCGTCGCTGAGGCAGAGGAAGCTGATCTCGTCGCCCTTGAGGAACTCCTCCAGAATGACTTGTGGCTCCGCCTCGCCCAGCAGCGCGCCGCTGAACAGGCCTTGTGCAGCCTCGAGGGCGGTCTGGCGCGATTCGCAGATCAGCACGCCCTTGCCTGCGTGCAGGCCGTCGGCCTTCACCACGATAGGCTCATGAAATAACTCGATAGCCTTTTCGACCTCGGCCCGGCTCTTGCAAACTGCGTAATTGGCGGTGGGAATCTGGTGCCGCTGCAAGAAGCGCTTGGCGAAGCTCTTGCTGGTTTCCAGCATCGCCGCTGCCCGCGTAGGCCCAAAGACGCGCAGGCCCTTCGCTTGCAGGGCGTCCACAATGCCCAGTGAAAGCGGCACCTCCGGCCCAATGATCGTCAGCCACGGCTTTTCGGCCTCGGCCAGTTCGACCATCGCCTCCACGCTCTTCAAATCCACCGGAACGCAGCGCGCAATCTCCGCGATGCCGCCATTGCCCGGCGCGCACACTACTTCCGTTACCTGTTTACTGCGCTTTGCCGCCCAGGCCAGCGCGTGCTCCCGGCCCCCCGACCCCAAAATCAGAACCTTCATTCCCCAGCTCCCCGTGGCCTGCGCATTTGCGAGCCTTCAACAGGTTATCCTCGGCAACCGGGGTGTGGAAAGTCAAACCGGAAGGAATGGGAAGGCCAGACCTGCGCGTCCCCTATACTGAGGCGTAGTGCGCTGGCATGTCTGGACGCACCAACTAAGAGGAGAACCGCGCCGTGGTGCAGACCCGGATCAAGCCGTACTTCCTGCAAATGGCCGAGCGCACCGCGCGTCTCGGGCAGCAGCGAGTCTACCGGCGCAACCAGGTCATTGGCCTCGTGCTGGTGGCCGCGGCGGTCCTGCTTGTGTGGCTCCTGCGCACCAATCCGAAGTGGATCTTTCCGCCAGGATGGTGGCGCCCGTGAGCGCAGCCTCTTCACAAGCAGCCCTGAGCGCAGAATCTGACCCGTTGGCCGTGCTGCTCCTCGGCCCCACCGGCAGCGGCAAGACGGCGCTGTCTCTGGCCCTCGGCGAGCGCTTCGGCGGCGAAATTGTCAGTTGCGACTCGGTGGCCGTCTATCGCGGCATGGACCTGGGCACAGCCAAGCCGGCAAAAGAGGAACAGGCGCGGCTTCCGCATCACCTCATCGACGTGGCCGACCCCGATCAGCCCTTCACCGCGGGCGAGTACAGCCGCCAGGCGCGTGCATTGCTGCGGCAGATTGCCAGCCGCGGCCGCCTGCCCATCGTCACCGGCGGCACCGGGCTTTATTTGCGCGCGCTCACCGAGGGCCTCTTTGCCGGTCCGGAGCGTCAGCAGGAGCTGCGCGCTCGCCTCCAAAAAAGCCGAAAGAAGCACGGCGAAGCCTGGCTGCACCGGCTGCTCCAGCGCCTCGACCCGGCTTCGGCCGCGCGCATTCACCCCAACGACGCGGCCAAGCTGATTCGCGCCATCGAGGTCTGTCTGGCCGCGCATAAGCCGCTCTCTGAGGTGCAAGGGCGCGACCCGCTCGTGGGCTTCCGCCTGCTGCGCATCGGCCTCAACCCGCCACGCCAGGCGCTCTATGACCACCTGAACCAGCGCGCAGCCGCCATGTTCGCCGTTGGCCTCATCGAGGAGACTCGCTCCCTGCTCGCCCGCTACGGTCCAGTCAAGGCGTTCGACTCTCTCGGTTACCGGCAGGCGATGGCCGTGCTGGCCGGGACCATGAGCGAGGAAGCCGCCATTGCTGCCGCCCAGCAGGGCCATCGCAACTATGCCAAGCGCCAGCTCACCTGGTTTCGCCGCGAACCGGAGGTCCACTGGATCGAGGCCTTCGGCGATCAGCCGGAGACCCTCCGCGCGGCAGCCGAACTGCTACAGAATGCGCTCCAGAAAAATCTACACTAGCGATGGAATCCGGGCGCCCCATATCTGCCGCGTCGTTTGCGGCAGATGTGGGATACCGAAAGATATGGGCCACCAAAGCAGAAGCGCATCGGCTCCGTCGCGCATCCATTAGACTGAACGGTGAAATGCGCGCTCGCTTCCAGCGGGCTACGCTCCTGATTGGAGTTTTACTTGGCTGAGACACAGACAGAGACAATTTACGACGTGGCGATCATTGGCGGCGGCCCGGCTGGTTACACGGCGGCCATTCGCGCGGCAGAGTACGGGCTGAAAGTCGCTTTGATCGAGCAGTCCGGCCGGCTGGGCGGCACCTGCCTGCACGTGGGCTGCATCCCCACCAAGGCTCTGCTCTTCAACGCCGAGATTTGGGACCACCTGCGCCACGCCGCCGACTTTGGCATCAGTTTCGCCGAGGGGGGCGTCGCCGCGCCCACGCTCAACTGGGCCGCGGTTCTCCAGCGCAAGGACGCCATCATCGCCAAACACGCCAAGGGCCTCGACTTCCTGATGAAGAAGCACAAGATCGCTCGCATCGAGGGCACTGGCCGCCTCACCGGCCCGGCCCTGAATGGCGTACACACTGTCGAGATCGCCAATGCAGCAGATGAGGCGAGCGGCATCAAGGCAAAAAATGTCATTCTTGCCACCGGTTCTGAAGCCAAAATGCTGCCCGGCCTCGAGCCCGGCAGCCGCATCCTGACCAACATCGAAATTCTGGCCATCGAGCAAGTGCCCAGGTCGCTGATCGTTATCGGCGCGGGCGCGGTGGGCATGGAGTTCAGTTCTCTCTTCCGCACCTTCGGCTCTGAAGTCACCATCGTCGAATTCCTGCCACGCGTGGTTCCGGTCGAGGACGAAGAAATCTCCAAGGAGTTGACGCGCCTCTTCAAAAAACGCGGCATCGATGTGAACACCGGCGCGCGGGTCGAGAAGGTCGAGGAAACCGAAACCGGCGTCCGCGTGACCTTCACCGACGCCAACGGCAGGCAGCAGGTGAAGGAAGCCGAAAAGGTCCTGGTGGCCGTGGGCCGTGCCGGGCGCACCGGCGACATCGGAATCGAAAAGACGCGCATCGAACTGGAACGCGGGCTCGTGAAAGTCAACGAAGCGCAGGAAACGGCCGAACCCGGCGTCTTTGCCATCGGCGACATTGTCTCCGGCCTGCCGCAACTGGCGCACGTGGGTTCGATGGCCGGCCTCGTGGCCGCCGCCAAAATCGCTGGCAAGCCCTTCCGGCCCATTTGCCGCGACCGCATCCCAGGCTGCACTTACACCGAGCCGCAGATCGGTTCCGTTGGCCTTACCGAGACCCAGGCCAAGGAAAATGGCTACGAAGTCAAAGTTGGCAAGTTTCCCTTTGCGGGTAACTCGAAGGCCACCATCCTCGGCAGTCACGACGGCTTTGTGAAGGTAGTCGCCGACACCAAATCCGGCCAGATTCTCGGCATCCACATCCTCGGCCCCCAGGCCACGGAGTTAATCGCCGAAGCGGTCGCCGTGCTGGAGTTGGGCGGCACAGTGGAGCAGTTGATGTTCACCATCCACGCCCATCCCACTCTGGCCGAGTCCTTGCTCGATGCCTATGGCGCGGTCCAGGGTATGGCGATCAACGCGTGAGAGATGATTGGCGATCAGTCCAATCGGCACAACCATCGCAAAGATCTGCGCCGCCGGTCAGCCTTTCACAAGGCATTCTTTGTTCATTTGCACAGAGAACCACAAAAAAGAGGCTTCTCCCTGAAGGAAAGGCCTCTTTTTACAACTCTCTGTGATTTACAGAACTTCGAAATTTTCTACAGTTCTGTCGATTGGCTCTCCACCAACTCCTTGCACTTGGCGATGAACTCGGCCAGCGGCACAGACCCCTGGTCGCCCTTGCCTCTAGTGCGGACGCTGACCGCGCCGGCAGATTGCTCCTTGTCACCAAAGACCAGCGTGTATGGCGTCTTCTGGTTGGCAAAGTCGCGGATCTTGCCGTTCATCTTCTCGTTGCGGTCGTCCACTTCCACGCGCAGTCCGGCAGCCTTCAACTCTGCCTCCACCTTCTTCGCGTATTCGTGGTGCCGCTCGCTGATGGGCACCAGACCCACCTGCACCGGCGACAGCCACAGCGGAAAAGCTCCTGCGTAGTGCTCAATCAGCACGCCGAAGAAGCGCTCCACCGAGCCGAAGAGCGCGCGGTGAACCATCACCGGCTGATGCCGCTCGCCGTCCTCGCCCACATACTCCAACTCGAAGCGCGCGGGCAGGTTGAAGTCGAACTGCACGGTCGAAAGCTGCCACAACCGGCCAATCGCATCAACCAGCTTGATGTCGATCTTGGGGCCATAGAAAGCGGCTTCGCCGGGAATCGTCTTGTACGCAATTCCCTTGCGGGTCAGAGCGCTCTCCAGAGAACTGGTGGCCAGTTTCCAGTTATCATCCGAACCGGCGTAGTGGGCGCGGTCGTTCGGATCCCAGGTCGATAACTCAACCTTGAATTCCTTGAAGCCGAAGGTGTGCAGCACCGCCTCGGCAAAGTCGATGCAGGCGACCACTTCATCTTCGATCTGGCTGGGCATGCAGAAGATGTGCGCATCGTCCTGCGTAAAGCCGCGCACGCGCAGCAGGCCGTGCATGGTTCCAGAGCGCTCGTAGCGATAAACGTTGCCTAACTCGGCGTAGCGGGCCGGCAGGTCGCGATAACTCTTGGGCGAGTTCTTGTAAATCAAGATATGGAACGGGCAGTTCATCGGCTTCAGCCGATAAAGCGCGTCGTCCAGCTTCATGGGCGTGAACATGTTATCCGCGTAAAAGCCCTCATGCCCGGAGGTCTGCCACAAGTTGATTCGGGCCACGTGCGGCGTGTAGACCAGCAAGTAGTTGCGCCGGATGCACTCATCGCGCATCCAGTCTTCCATCACCTTGCGGATCATTGCGCCCTTGGGATGCCAGAAGATGAGTCCCGGGCCGGCCAGTTCCTGAATGCTGAACAGGTCCAACTGCTTGCCCAGCAAGCGGTGGTCGCGCTTGGCCGCTTCTTCCAGCAGCGCAAAGTGCGCGTCCATATCCTTCTTGCTGAAAAATGCCGTTCCGTAAATGCGCTGCAACTGCGGATTCTTCTCGTCGCCCAGCCAGTACGCGCCGGCCAGGTTGGTCAGCTTCACAGCCTTCACGCGTCCGGTCGAGGGCACGTGCGGTCCGCGGCAAAAGTCTACAAATTTGCCGCTGCGGTAGAAACTCACCTGATCGCCGGGCGCGGTGAATTTGGTCACGAAGTGGGTCTTCATGAAGTCGCCGTCTCGGTCAAACTCCGCCAGCGCCTGTTCGCGTGGCTCATATTCGCGGACAAACTTGTCGTCCCGCGCAATCACTTCGCCCATCTTGGTTTCGATCAGCGCCAGATCCTCAGGTGTAAAAGGCTTTTCGCGATAAAAATCATAGAAGAAGCCCGCGTCGGTGGCCGGACCGTGGCCCAGCTTGGCCTCCGGAAAAAGCTCCAGCACGGCCGCGCCCAGCACATGAGCGGCCGAGTGGCGCAGCACCGTGAGCGCCTCGGGGGCCTTCTCAGTCACCAACTCCAGACGCGTGTCCGCGGTGAGCGGCGTCGTCAGATCCACCATCCGCGGCGCATCCGCGTCTTCGGCGGCATACATCTTCGCCTCCGCCGACGGATCGCCGGCCTCCTCCTTGCCGCAACAGTGGCTATCTTCCTCTGGCGGCGCGGTAGCGACGGGCTTCAGCCGCGCGGCCACACTGGCCGCGGCCAGCCGCGGCGAGATGCTGTTGGCAATTTCAAGGGGTGTTGTCCCGGCGGGAACTTCGCGAATCGACCCGTCGGGCAGGTGTACGGCAATTGTCTGCGTGCTCATGATGGTTGGGTTTCCTGTGTCTTTCGCCAAAATAAAAAACAATGCAATATAACAGGATAGTTGCCGCGGGCCGTGCCCGTCGAGGGCGGGCAGCCGTACGGATGCCGGATAGGACTAGAATTAGGGCACTGAAAAGTCCTTGTCTCGCGTGCGGAATCTTTTGATATCAGAGCATTTTCACTGATGGTGTAATGAATGGGTGCCCCACCCTCGCCGCGTTTTTGCTTTTGCGGCTACGGTGGGATAGCACGATGCCTGTCCTACAGAAACATTGAAAATGCTCTACAGAGAGAAAGGGGCGGAAATGCGCTGGATTTGGCTACTTAGCTGGTTTGGGCTTTGTTTTGCTGTGGCGGGCGTGAGCGGCTCCTGGACGGCGAGCGAAATTCCCGGATGGTACCGCACTTTGGTCAGGCCGGCCTTCGCTCCGCCGAACTGGATCTTTGGTCCGGTCTGGACGCTGCTCTACGCGCTGATGGCCGTCGCCGCGTGGCAGCTCTGGCTGTTGCCCGCATCAGGCCTGCGCACCTGGGGGCTGGTGCTCTTCCTGGCGCAACTGGCTCTGAACTTTGCCTGGTCCTTTATTTTCTTCCGCTGCCACGCCCTCGGCGCTGCCCTGGCGGAGGTGGTCGTGCTGTGGGCCGCCATCGGGGCCACGACGCTCGTCTTCGGCCAGATCTCGCCCTCGGCCGCGTGGCTCATGGCGCCCTACTGGGCCTGGGTCACCTTCGCCGCAGTTTTGAACGCCGCATACTGGCGGATGAACTGATCCTGCTTTGGCCGCGGCGCTCATCCGCAAAAATAGGTAGCGCCGGCCTCCTGGTCGGCTGTTGCGTGGACCTCCCGGTCCACGCCGCAATCTACACCAATAGGAAAAACACTCTAGTACCACAGTTGTAGATCGGCGATTACGGAGGGAGCAGGGGGCTTCAGCCTCCTGAAGAATAAGCCAAATATCTGTGCCTTTAGGCCCGGAACGAGGCGATTCGAAGCAAGTGCAACCGTAGCAATAAGCCGAAGCTGGAAGCCACAGAAGCCATTGCGAGCGTCTAGCGAGCCTCTGGCCCCACCGCAGGTGGTTTCTCCTCGTGATACTCCACTTCGGTGTTGATGGCCCAGATGTTGTCCTTGGCCGTTACGCCGTTGACGATGTTTTCGACGGCGGTCATGGCGGTCAGCATCGAGTGGTCCTGATTGTTGTACTTGTGCATTCCGTTGCGGCCCACCAGAAATAGATTCTCAAAGCCGTCGGTGTAATTGCGGATCACGTCGAAGCGGTTATAACTTCCAAAATACGCCGGATAAGTCTTGGGAACGTGAACGACGTGCGAGTCTTCCACATCCTCTGCCTTGAGAATGCCGATCTTCGCGATCTCTGCGATGGCAAATTTAGCCATCTCCTCGTCAGAGAGTTTCCATAGCGGGTCGGTATCATTACAAAAGTATTCCAGTCCGATCCAGACCTTATCCTGGCTGCCGACCAGCCATGGGCTCCAGTTATTGAAGATCTGCAACCGGCCGACCATTACGTCGGGCTCCTGAATATAAATCCAGTTATCTTTGAGTGGGCTGCCATCCTTCTCCGTCACAGCGAGCTTGCTGGCGAGCAGCCCGACAGTAATAAAGTCGCGATACATAAGCCCTTCGCTAACTTCAGTTACATCGGCTGGAACCGGCGAACTGACAGCGCGAATCAGATCGCGGACGGGCATGGTTGAGAGGAAATAGTCGCCCGCATAACTCACGCGTTCTCCCGCCTCATTGACGCCCTCGACCGCAACTACCTTGTTGCCGTCCACGTTGATGCGGTCGACACGAATGCCGAAATGAATATCGCCGCCGCCCTCGCGAACTATATCGGCCGCATGTTCCCATAGCTGGCCGGGGCCAAACTTGGGATAGAGGAACTGTTCAATCAGCGATGTCTCAATCTTTTTCTGAGCTATGTCTCCGGAGCGTTTCGGGGCGAAGGTCTTCTTGAGAAAGTGCTTCACCACGCCTGTCAGCGAAAGTCCCTTGATGCGCTGCGCGCCCCATTCGGCGCTGATCTCATTGCAGGGCACGCCCCAAACCTTTTCGGTATAGGATTTGAAAAAAGTCAGGTAAAGCTGCCTGCCAAAGCGGTTGATGATGAAGTCCTCAAGCGAATGCTCCTCGCGTTGAGGCAGCAGCGCCGAGCGCATATAACTGAGGCCGCAGCGAATGGTGCGCGTGAGGCCCATGTTCCTGAAGGTTGCCGCGGTCAGGCTGATCGGATAGTCGAAGAAGCGGCGCAGAAAATAGATGCGGCTTTTGCGCTGGCGGACCAGCATGACCAGATTCTCGGTTTGAGGATCGTGAGCTGCCGTGGCGGCGGGAATATCGAGTTGCTGTCCCTGATAGCGCGACTGACCTGCTTCGTTCTCGCTGGCCCCACCGCAGCCCTCAACCGGCATCAGCTCCAGCCACCACTGCATGACGCGGTCCGACTTCGAGAAGAAGCGATGGCCGCCAATATCCATGCGGTTTCCCTTGTAAAGAATCGTCCGCGAGATGCCGCCGGCATCCTGGCTTGCCTCCAGCAGAATGGGCTTAATGCCCGCGCGCCGTTCGAGTTCGATGGCCGCGGTGAGCCCGGCAGGGCCTGCCCCAATAATGATTGCTGTCTTACAAGTCACAGAATCTCCTCGCCTGAATGAAGAAGCCTGCGCGCAAAGGGATTGCTCGTTACTCCGTCGATTATCTTCTAATTCTATTCAAAAGGGCACGCGGCCCTCCGGCAAAAAAAAGAGGCTTCCATCTCTTGATGGAAGCCTCTCAATTCTTGCTTTTCCCTTACTTTGCCTTCGGCCCGGCGGCGCGGATCTCATCCGAAGCGTCGAACTTCGCGAAGTTCGCTTCAAAGCGTCCGGCCAGTTCGGCGGCCGTGCGGTCGTAGGCTTCCTTGTCCGCCCAGGAGTTGCGCGGGTTCAGAATCTCTGACGGAACCTCAGGGCAGCTCACCGGAATGTGCAGTCCAAAGGCCGGCTCGGTGGTGAATTCCACCTTCTCCAACTGTCCGCCGAGGGCCGCGTTGACCAGTGCGCGGGTAATTTTGAGTGCCATGCGCTTGCCCACGCCAAATTTTCCGCCGCTCCATCCGGTATTCACCAGCCAGCAGGCCGCGTTGTGCTGCTTGAGCCGCTTGCCCAGCATTTCGGCGTAGACGTGCGGAGCCAGAGGCAGAAACGGCGCGCCAAAGCAGGTGGAGAACTCCGGCGCCGGATCCTTGCCCATCCCGGCCTCGGTCCCGGCCAGCTTGGCCGTATACCCAGAAAGGAAGTGGTACATGGCCTGCTCCGGCGTCAGCCGCGAAATCGGCGGCAGCACGCCAAACGCATCGGCGGCCAGGAACATCACGTTGCGCGGATGGCTGCCCACGCCGGGAATCACGGCATTCTCGATGAAATTCACCGGATAGGCCGCGCGCGAATTCTCCGTGAGCTTGGAATCGAAAAAGTCAGGCTCCCGCGTCTCCGGGTCCAGAATCACATTCTCCAGCACCGAGCCAAACCGGATCGCCCGATAAATCTGCGGCTCGTGCTCCTCGGTCAGGTCAATGCACTTGGCGTAACATCCGCCCTCAAAATTGAAGACGCCTGCGGGGCTCCAGCCGTGCTCGTCGTCGCCGATCAGCCGCCGCGCCGGGTCGGCCGAAAGCGTCGTCTTGCCGGTTCCCGACAGGCCAAAGAACAGCGCCGTCGTTCCGTCCGCGCCCACGTTGGCCGAGCAGTGCATCGGCAGCACATCGCGCTGCGGCACGATGAAGTTCATCACGCTGAAAATCGACTTCTTCATTTCGCCGGCGTATTTCGTTCCGCCGATCAGCACGATCTTGCGCATGTAGTCCACCAGGATGAAGGCGCCTGTGTGGGTTCCGTCGCGCTCCGGCACGGCCTCGAACTCCGGCGCAACAACCACCGTGAACTCCGGCACATGTGTCGCCAGCTCTGCCGCCGTGGGCCGCACAAAAAGCTGGTGCACAAACAGGGAGTGCCACGCGTATTCGCTGATGATCCGGATGGGCAGCCGGTACTCGGGGTCTGCGCCGCTAAAGAGATCCTGCGCAAACAGCTCGCGGTCTTTCAGATGCTCCAGCACCCGCTCCAGCAGCGCTCCAAATTGCTCCGATGATATGGCCTTGTTTACCTTGCCCCAATCGACGAGCTCGTGCGTCGTCGCGTCGTCCACGATGAACTTGTCCTTGGGACTGCGCCCGGTCCGCGCGCCGGTCACGGCCATCAGGGCGCCGTTAGCCGCCAATTGCGCTTCGCCGCGCAGCAAAGCGGTTTCCACCAGCCGCGCCACAGACGTGTTTGCATGCACTCGCGGACCCGCCGCCAGCGCCTTTACCGCCTCCACACCAGAGAAACCAGCCATCGAGAGTACTCCTTCCAAACGAATCAGGGATTAAAAGAGGTCAAGTACTATTGTGCCATTCAAACCGCATTGTGGGAAAGGCCCTGGACAAGAGCAGCCCTCAGGGGGAAGAAAACAAGAAGTATCCCCAGCCCCGGATCGCCCCAGTGCGCCCTGGCGAATCCGGTCCCTGCGCTTTACAGAATTCTAGTGGAGCCGGTAAGAGAACATATACTCCGGCGCCTGGCCGACCACCTGCGAGGTGACCAGCGAATTCTCCAACAGTTGGGGCGCCGTATCCGGCAGCTTGTCGTTGGAAAGCAGAAACCCTCCCGGCTTCAGCATGAGCGCAATGTTCGAGCGCAGCAGCATCTGGTCGAAAGCTCCGTAATACAGGAACACATTCGTCCCAATCACCAGATCGAATTTCTTATCCGCCGGCATCTCCAGGCGTTGGCAAACCACGTCCAAATCGACGGCCTGAATCCTGCGCACGATCTCAGGCCGGATTTTCACCGCCTTTGTCTGCGTTGCCGAGGCGATGGCGCCGGGAACAACGATGGGCGCCACGGTTTCGCCCAGGCTGCTTCCCAGAGTTTGCCAATACTGGATGAAATGGCCGCGGTATTCCGGCGATAGCGGGGCAGCGGCTTTCCACGGCAGTTGCAGGACGTACGGAACCCCGGCCATAGCCTGCTGCCGCGCGTGCCGCACATGCTCGGTCACTTCCGGGCTGATGTCCAGCGTATACAGTTCCACCGTCTTCGGGTCTGCCAGTCCGAGCCGAAAGAGCGAATCGAGCACGGCGAAGGGCTGGTTTGTCTGCGGAGGATAATAATCGCTCCCATCCTCCTTGTTTGTGAAGTCAAGCCCAGGCCCGACAATCGCCACCCGCTTTACCGATCCCGGCTTCAAAAGCCCGGCTTCCATCAGGTGCCGGAAATGCACGTCAATGAGAAAATCCGGCCATAGATTGGTGTCCAGAGAGATGCCGCGGTCCTTGAATATTTCAAAGGGGTTCGCGCCCTGCGGCTGGTTGAGATATTGCACAAACTCATCCCTCATGCGCAGCAGGTTGGCGAGCAGGTAGCCCTTCAGCTTGCTCGCCGACTCCGTTGACTGCAGAGAGAAGCCCTCTGCCTCGACAAACGCGCGCATGTGGGCGATCCGCTCATTTTCGCCCGGCAGAGCCATGGCGCTCGCCAGGTCGTCAACGCGTTTTGCCGCGGTCTCTCTGACGTTTGTGTCCTTGTCGTAATCAACCAGTTGGCGATTGCTGATGGAAGGCTGCTGGGTAAAGTTCAATCCGAAGCGCAGGAAGTTGGTGAGCGTATCCTCCTCGCCTCTCACCAGCCGCAGCCGGATTTCATGATCGTGCTTTTGAACCCAATCGGGCCACGTGGCAGCGGTCAAGGTTCTTGCGCCTGCCGCTTCCGATGTTTCCGCAGCCGATGTTCCCTGAAGGGCTGGTTGCGCCTCCTGAAAAGAGGTGAACTTCGTTTGCAGGTTCGTCTGTGCAATGGCCACAGATGCGGCAGAAACGACGAGGCAAAGAACGGCTTTTGACAAGAATTTACGTGAGATTTTCATGGGCGCTTTCCGGCTCTATCCTACCTCAGCCGCTGGCCGAGCGTATCTTCGCTGCTCAAATAAAGGCTTTCGCGGCCTCAGCAACGGGGGCACAACAACATCACGATGCATCATGATTTGCTGCGTGTGTCTTCACGGTAAGTGATGCTGGTCACGGTTTGGGAGGAACATCCTCCGCTCCGCTACTGAGTACGAGAAACTTGCAGGGCAGAATTGCTCTCCCGCCATTGGAATGGCCGAAGTGTAGCGCCGGCCTCCCGGCCGGCTGTAATGCGGGCGTCCTCGCCCACGTTTTCTCAGGAACAATTACCCAATCAAACAGTCTCAGCAGTAGGATGCGCCAGGGCACGACTAACGTCTTACACTGTCGCTTCTTGAGCAAAACAGTACAGTGACTGCGTCTGCGTGAGTTGATACTTCTTGCAGGAGACGGCTTGGAATACCTGGACGGCTTGCTGGGTCAATGCTCCCCTTTTATGAAGTCCAAAAGCCTCCAATGAGCCTTCTGCAAAGCCTGCGCGGCGGAGTCCGGCGCATCGGGGCCCACTTTGAATGATCCGAAAGCGCCTGCCGACTGGTTAAATGTGGATGGAATCGATGCCCTTGTTGAGTTGGCGCTCAATCAGCGCGGATCCTGGAATTACGCAACGGACGAACTGTGGATGAACTCGATAAGCAACTCTGGGCCTCAACACAAAATCCGTGAATCATCTTGCGGAAGGTTCCTCAGGAGAAAATCATGGTTGCTTTGGATACGCCGAAGTTCCACTTGTGTCTCGATAAGCAGCTTCGCAAAAATCAGGAACCCAAACTTCAATTGCCCTGGCAACTGGACCCTCTCAGTCAGGACGCGGATGTTAACAGTCGTTGCAATAACTTCTGGACCTCATCGAATGGCAGCTCTCGATGATGGAAGCCGGTAACAACCCGGTTCATGTTTATTTCACCCAAACAACGCAGTGGCATTGCTGGAAACCGCGCTGCCCCAAATCGTCTATAACCCGTCAATAACAAGAGAGTCCGGTCGGAAACTCCAATTGAGATAGCATGAAGCCTGAGATGGATGAATGGTAAAAAAGCTGATTGTCTTTGATCTCGATGGAACGCTCGCCGCAAGCAAGTCGCCGCTCGATGCGGAAATGTCGTCGCTCCTGCATGACCTGCTTGGTGTGGTCAAGGTTGCGATCATCTCTGGAGGTGCTTGGCTGCAGTTTGAAAAGCAGGTGCTCTCCAATCTCCCCCAGGACGGCCGCCTTGCAAAGCTATCCATTCTACCCACCTGTGGAACAGAATTCTTTCAATACACCGGGGAGTGGAAGAAGCTCTATTCGGAAGATCTTACTGCGGAAGAAAAACAGAATATCGTCAGTTCCCTCAAGAAAGCCACCGAAGACGCAGGCTTCTCTGTCGAAAAGACGTGGGGAGAGACGATTGAAGATCGTGGAAGCCAGGTAACCTATTCCGCTCTGGGCCAGCAGGCGCCGTTGAAAGAGAAAGAGGAATGGGATGCGGATTTCGCCAAGCGGAAGATCATCAAAACAATTCTCGACACTATGATTCCAGAGTTTTCGGTGCGGCTCGGTGGCGCGACATCCATTGATGTCACCAAGCCGGGCATTGATAAAGCCTACGGGATCAAAAAGCTTCAAGAAAAACTTGGCATTTCTATTAAAGAAATGATTTACGTAGGAGACGCCTTGTTTGTGGGAGGAAACGACTACCCTGCTAAACAGGCAGGTGTCATCTCCATTTCGGTTCAAGGTCCCAATGAGACCAGGCTGGTGATCGAAACAATCATCGCTTGTTTCGAAGACGGTCAACAGGGGCGAGCGTTTACGGTGCCAAATGCGACTCGTTGAGGAGTACAGATGAGCGAATTCGCTCTGCGCCGCATGGGGGTGGTGATGGAGCCGGAACCCGGCAATCCCCTGGAAGTTGAAGGCGTTCTAAATCCGGCTGCCGTTCGCGGTCTCGATGGGCAACTCTACCTCTTCCCGCGCCTGGTCGCGAAAGGAAATTACTCGCGCATAGGGATTGCCCGGGTACGTTTCAATGAATCCGGCGATCCGGTTGGCGTTGAAAGGCTTGGCATCGCACTGGAACCGGAAGCCGATTATGAGCGGCGTCCCGACGGCAGCGGCGGCTGTGAGGATCCCCGTATCACCTTCGTCGAACCTCTTCAGCGATACTTGATGACCTACACGGCCTGGTCCTCCCACGGTCCGCGGATTGCCCTGGCGGCTTCCGACGATCTCTTCCATTGGAGGCGCCTGGGTCTCGCTTCTTTTGCCTCGTTGGACGGCCTCGAATTCGGTAACGTAGACGACAAGGATGCCAGTCTCTTCCCAGCCGTCATTCCCGATCCATCCGGGCAGCCGGAGCTGGCATTGCTCCACCGGCCGCTCTTTCCAGGCACTCGCCCTGAGGAAACTGCCTGTAGCCCTGCAACCCGCGAGGTGGATATTGATCGGGAAAGCATCTGGATTTCTTACTGCCAAATGACACTTGATCGCAAGCCCTTTCACGCCGGCAAGTTTACCTTTCACCATCGGCTCGCATCTCCAGTCTCGCCCTGGGAACGGCTCAAAATCGGCGGCGGCACTCCACCCATCTTGACGCGGCACGGCTGGCTGATCGTCTACCACGGTGTCAGCGAAATCGATGCGCCTGAAACCGACAGCCACATGTTGCGCTATTCGGCGGGGATCATGATCTTTTCCAAGGAGCGTCCGCTCGTAATCAGCTACCGTTCAGAGGAGCCGGTGCTGACGCCCGAGCTTCCAGACGAACGCGACGGAATCGTCGACAATGTCGTCTTCCCCACCGGCATCGACCGGCGCGACGATCTTGGCACTCCTGATCGTTTCGACGTCTATTACGGGATGGCCGACAGCCGCATAGGTGTGGCTCGCCTTGACTTGCCGGATCATCTCCCGGCAGGCGCTGATGCCGACTCAGCGGCTGTAAAGGTATAAATCAATAGATATTGAGGAATCCAACTATCAAAAGACCCTCCTTCGGCTGGGTCAACGGGAGGATAGTTGATGAAGAAAACGGCTGCGATAAGCTTTGTGACAATCACCGGCACAGACGGCGGAGGGATTCATATCGACTCGTATCTAGTTAATATTCATGGCAGTAGAATCTTTCGCCTTGTATATACCCCCATATCTACCCCCTTTCAGTAGGTT
>Ga0255356_1000156_pt1 | contig 45839 bp, 24 predicted proteins | sample HBST100metaG_FD_189944 | JGI IMG/M metagenome (GOLD analysis project Ga0255356, IMG submission 189944) | Peat soil microbial communities from Stordalen Mire, Sweden - H.B.S.T100 | ecosystem: Environmental > Terrestrial > Soil > Wetlands > Peat | place: Sweden: Norrbotten County, Stordalen Mire...
GTGCTGGTCTTGCTCATGCTTATCAAGGTGAGATTTCTTTCCCCGCCCTACAGTAATTGTTGAGGGGCTACTTGTCTCACTGATGTTGGCACAGAGGGCTGCGAGCGTCCACTTGCCCATGCGGATCATATCCTCGACAAAGCCGGATTGCTCCAGATCCGGTCGTTGCGCGGCGAAGCTGAAGCTCGGCGCCGTCTCCGGGTCGAACTGGTCGGGATCTGTAATGGTGTAGTCGAAGTGTTCGTGCAGAAAGACGGAGTCCGACTCGACGCCGGTCTTCCACTCCTGACGACCCAGATGACGAGCGAATGTTCCCTTGAAATAGCCTTCGCGGAACTCATTGTGCTGCGAGGCGATGATCGGCGTGGACTTGAGATTGGAACTGAGGCTGTCCGATTTGTCTCGCACCATGCCAGCAAGCGTCACAAGACTCTCCGCGGAGACAATGTGCTGGTAGTTGACCGTCCCCATCGTCTCGAAGTTGTCTCCATTCTGGATTTGACCGGCCTGTTGTTGCACAAGTTCATTGGGGATCAGGAATCGCGACAAGGCGTGTCGAATGCTGAAACTGATGCGATCGTTACCGGCAAGGTCTCGCTCGTACCTGGTGGAGAAGTCTGCGTTTGTGCCCTTGTTGGTATAGTTCTCAGGCACAACGGGGTTGAGGTAATGGCTCGTAGTTCTCCCGGAGGCGCTTGCGCCAAGAACGTTTTTGCCCCACGTGTCCTGCAACTGGCCGTAAGAGGAAGCCGTGTCGTAGCTGCCGCCGGAAAGGACAAGCTGGCCATGCAAGCCGGGATCGGCCTGTTGCCGGGTATTCAGTTCGACCACCCCTCCCAACTTCCTGCCGTACTCCGCGGGAAACCCTGCCGTGTAAATGCTCACCGAATCCAGATCGTCCGCCTCAACCTCCGGGCCAGCGCCGGGAGAGCGGTTATCGGTTTGCGGAATGCCATCTACAACAAACTGCATCTGATATTCGGCGCCACGGGGATGAAGAACCGCGTTGCCTTCGTAAAGCCAACCGGGTTGAGAAGCGACCAGATCCTGAACGGAACGGCCAGGCAATGCGGAAAGGCGCTGCTCGATCTCTTGGGCGCCTATCTGCATCACCGACGAGGGGAGATAGGGATCGATCAGAGTGCCGGTTCCGGTTACCGTGACCTGCGTAATTTGCGACGCAACGTGAAGATGCGCGACCTCGTCGATGGGCAGAGCGGAGCGAACAACCACGGTCTTTGAAAAAGGAGCAAGTCCCCGCTGCGACACATTCATCTGATAAACGCCGTATGGAATCTGCTTGATCAGTACGATGCCATCCCCGTCGCTGGGGAACGACTTGTCATAGCCATTGCCGGCACAGTTCAGCGCCACGACTGCGCTGATTGGAGTGCCCGACGGATCGACGATCCGCAGGCGCACCTCGCCGTAATTAACCTGGCTCCACATGGGCGCCGCTCCCAGCAGGAGAAGGACTAACAAACTCTTCATCGGTATCGTTCCTCGGTAAAGTGCTCGCCCTCTTGGCCAAACAAGAATTGAATCCGTGCATATAAAATGCGCGGCATATCCATTCACTTTCTATCATCAATGGACTGAAGGCACAATCGTTGCCCCATCCGAGCGGCATCGGCAGATCGCGGGGCAGGAGCACCCCTGAAAGCTGCACTACAGAATTTGCGACGAATGAAGTTCCGCTTCAATCTACTAGCAAGGGACTGGTGGGGAAGTCTCTTCATTGATTATCGATTCAGCAACTTTCGACCAACAGGAAGGGGATGCCGCAGATGACACGAGGTACAAATAATTGTCAATAAGACCGACTCACGGATTGCTGGTTCTTACGCTTGGTCTCACCTGCATCCTGGTTCGTGCGGAGGCCAAGCCGCCTGAGCACAAGTGTCCTGTCGTCATCGATCACGTCGAACTGGGTTACAACCATCAGGGCGGGGAGTCCAAACCACAGCTCAGGGTTGGATTTGGCAACAACGCAGGCAAACAGATCTCGGCTGTCACTTTCAGCTTGTCGGTGCTTGATTCCGGCGGCAATCCACAACCGTATCCGGATAACCTGACCTATGGCGACGGCTTGGAAAACGGGAAGAAAAAGATCTTCGCGTGGGACCTGGCATTCGAATCCGTGGAAGTCCATCCCGCAGGCGAGACGGTGGTGGTGCAAAAGGTCGAATTTGCCGATGCCACGATCTGGACCGACGACGGCTCGGAGTCCTGTGTGCTCACGGTCGACTTCCACGCCAAATAACCCACGCACCGGAGGTTCCGAATGACACGACATTCTGTTCTTTGTTCCCTTCTATTTGCAGGCATGGCTACCGGACTTCACGCCCAGGCACCCGACGCCGCGAGCGCAGGAGTTGGCGGGAACGCCGCCACTGTGGCGGCGAACGGCGGGTTGAAGACTTACACCGTTCCTGCCGGGACCAAGCTTCTGCTCTCACTGAAGCGTGAGGTCAGTACACGCGTGGCAAGGCCCGGCGACCAGGTGTATCTCGTCTCCGATTTTCCGGTGGTCGAAGCAGGCGCGGTGGTCATTCCCGCTGGCATATTTGTAAGAGGAACCATTGACAGCGTGCAACGACCCGGCAAGGTGAAGGGACGCGCGCAGTTGCAAATGCACCTGACATCCCTGATCTTTCCGAACGGCGCGGAGATAGCCATTCCCGGCTCGCTCGACAATGTGCCCGGCTCAACTGGGGCAAAGGTGAAGAACGCGGAAGGCACTCTGGAGCAAGACGGAACCAAGGGACGCGATGCGCAAAGAATTGCCAGCAACACCGGAGAGGGAGCAGCAGTAGGCGGTCTGGTGGGAATGGGAACCGGGAGCGTGGGCCAGGGAGTGGGAATCGGGGCTGGCGCCGGAGCAGCCGTGGGAGTTCTGACGACTCTCTTCACGCGGGGCAACGATATTGTCTTTCCCCAAGGAACCACACTGGAAATGGTGCTCAGCCGACCGCTCATAGTCGAGCAAAATCAGCTGAGCGGTATGCCCACGTACACCGGCATTGCAACGCCCGCGCCTGCCGGTTCGCGGCAATCTCCCGCCATCACGCCCAAGACAGAATAGCGGCTGCGCCTCAAGCTTTCACCGCAAACTCGCGCGGCTTATGCGAAAGTATGAGCTATGCACCTTCTCTCCGGCTGGTTGACACCTACGCGAAGTTTGGGGATGGCCGCCTACCTGTTTGCCGCAATTTCTTGCGGTATTGCTTGGGTCCGAAGCGGCGGAACTCTGCGGCGGCTAGCTGCGTTGCTTGCGGCGCTGGAAGCTGGGCTCTTTCTGGACATGGCGTTCAATGGACGCTGGCAGCTGCACGAACTGCTGAGGAACAAAGCGATAGCTGAGAGTCTGTACACGCAGCGCGTTCTGCCGCAGGTGGCTGCGCTGGGTCTTTTGGTCGCGGCCGCAGCAGCCGGAATAGGGTTGGCTCTGTTCCTTCTTCGTGGCCGAACCGGTGCATTCGTGGCTGTCTGCGGCGCAATTCTCTCCTCGAGTTGTTGGTGTGCCGAAGTCATTTCCCTGCACGCCTGTGACGCGCTATTTCACGTGACGATCGAAGGCGTAATGCTCGTGAGCCTGGTGTGGATGGCAGGCGCACTGATGACCGGCCTGGGAATTCTGTGGGAAGCGCGCGCGTTCCACGCAACAAGCCGCACAGGTGTCCGTTGCGCCGGAACGCCGGCCTCTTCCCTTACAGATTCTTGACAAAAAAATCGGTGAGCCGCTGAAAGAGAACCAGGCGTGCTCCGTAATCCTCGAAGAGATTCCGGCGATCGGGAAACAGCAACAGGTCCGCGTATTTTCCATTGTCCAAAAGCTCGTCGAGCAACATCAGGGAGTTATCCTGATGCACCGTCTCGTCCAGCGTTGCCTGCGCGAGCAGGAGAGGCGCATTGAGATTCTTGGCATTCTCGATAGGTGAAGATGCGAGCCATCCATCCTGGTTGCGCTCCGGATCTTCAAGATAACGCTCGGCAAAAACCGCATCGTACAAATGCCAATCCGTAATGGGAGAACCGGCGAAACCGGCTTTGAAAAGCAGCGGTCGGTCAAGCATTCCATGAAGCGCCAGGAAGCCTCCATACCCCCATCCGCAGATGCCGATGCGCGATTTATCGATCCACGATAGAGAGCGCAGATACAATACTCCATCGCGCAGGTCGGCCATCTCCGCCCCGGAGAATCGCAAATGCACAGGCTCCTCAAATAAATGCCCACGCCCCGCGGAGCCGCGATGATCAACGGCGAAGACGATATAACCCTTCTGCGCCATCAGCGAGAACCACAGAGAGATATCGCCGCCCCAGGCATCGCGCACGATCTGCTCGCCCGGTCCTCCGGCAACGTAGAGAATCACCGGGTATTGCCGCGCGGGGTTGAACTCCGCAGGCTTCATAATCCAGGCATTCAAATCCATGCCCAGGTGCGTCTTCATAGTAAGGAACTCGATGGGACTAACATGGTCGGCTGCCTGATCGGTTGGCGCAGGAGCGCTGAGACTTGCAACCCTGCTTCCATCGCTGCGAAACAGTTCCAGCCGCGGGTGTGTAACGTGATTCGACCACAGATCCGCAAAGATTTCGCCAGAGGGAGAAATGAGCGGGTCGTGCGTTCCCTTCTCCTGCGTGATCCGCGTCAAGCCCGAACCATTCTCATTGACGCGATATAACTGGCGTTCCAAGGGACTTTCCTTGGTGGCCATAAAGTAGACAACGCCCGCAGTTTCGTCGACTCCAACCAGCGAAGTCACATCCCACTCACCCTGGGTAAGCTGGGCGAGCTGGCGCCCAGAGATGTCGTAGAGATAGAGATGGCGGTGGCCTGACCGTTCACTGGACCAGAGAAATCGGCGCGCGGCTTTCAGAAAGCGCAGGTCGTCGCTCAGGTTGATCCAGTAGGCATCCTTCTCGGTGAGGATCGTGTGCACCTTCCCGGTGACTGCGTCCGCCAGGAGAAGGTCGAGCGTCTTCTGGTCGCGGCTGAGGCGCTCGATGGCCAGATGCTTGCCGTCCGGCAACCATTGCACCCTTGGGATATACGCGTTCGCCGCACCGCCGAGGTCGATCTTCAGCTGTTTGCGGCCGCGGATAGCCTGCACCAAAAGATGAATCGTGGGGCTGGCCCCGCCTGGTTTCGGATAGGCTATCGTGTGCTCATCGCCATCCGTACTGCGGAGCGAATATTTATCGACGGCGCGGTCGTCCGTCTCGATCCAGGCGAGGGAAGATGAGTCCGGCGACCACCAATACGCCGAGCGCAACCCAAGCTCGTGAGCATAGACCCAATCCGGCTCACCCTCGTGCAGATCGCTTTTTCCCGCAGGCGCAAAGGCGTGCGCCGCGCCGGTTGCGGCGTCTGCCAGCCACAGCGTGTGCTCCATAAGAAAACTGACGAAACGACCATCAGGGCTGATTTCTGGATTGCTCAGATCTTTTTTCCCCGTCACAAGAGGCCGGGAGGAATGTGCGTCAAGATCGAACCAAGTGAGAGAGATGCCGCTGGCAAGCAACAGCGCATGACCACCCGGAGCCCAGGCATAGCCTTGCAGTTGCTTCGCGCCATCGTCCTCTTCGCCGCCTGGCGCGGCATGGGGGCGTTCGCCGCCCAAAGCGGAAGTTATTTCGGCATCGGAGACGAGAAGCGTTTCCCGGCCGGTTGACGCATCGAGGCTCCAGATTTCCGCACTCAAAGAATTGTGTGGCGCCCTGTCGGCTCTAGGAGCTCTCCGAATGAAGCTGAGAGTTTTGCCTGCGGGATTCCAGGCCAGTTCGCTCGGGAGAGACTTGCTCTGTTCGCGCTCCTCGGCGATGCGGGCGACAGGAGACTTAGTCACCGGCACGTGCTGCGCGGCCAGCTTTCCAACTCCTCCCGCTACCGCGACCGAGACCAATGCGAGAATCAACTGCCGCGAAGAAATCAACTGCCGCGAAGACTTGCCGATCGCCATGGGATGCCGATCCCCCTCTTATGATTGCGCTGCCTTGGGGAGATTGTAGCAGGCAAAAAAATTCATTCGCAGTTCCGCCACATGGAGAGCGCTTCACCGCCGTGTTTTATAAAGCACGCCGCGCTGCCACGCTCGGCTGCAGGCGATTTGAGCGCTCACGCTTAGTTCTTATGGCAAGAAATTGTGATCTTACAATAAATTGTCGAGTTACCCAGTGACTCGTAATAGTTACTAAAGCTTATTCTGTGAAATCGTCTTATGCCTTACAATGAGGCTGTCTACATTCCCCATAATATGCAGGCAACCATTTTCAACTTCCCCTGCAGTACTAGTGAACGACATAAGAACAGAGGCTGACCAAGACTAGCCTGGATCTTTGACCAAGCAGGTTATTGGCTCACCGGCCCGACGAAATAGAACGGATTGGACGCAGGGAACGGGAGGAATCTCTCCCTTTACCTCGCCCCCAGGTCCCTCTGTCTTTCAATTCAGTAGATCGTTTCCGCGGACGAACGGGCGGCGGGAATGCCGGCATAGCTGAGTTTGCGGACAACCATAAACGGTGTGCGGGAGGCCTGAAGCCTGCATGCAAGCGAAAAGCAACGAGGACGAGAATGCTGGCTCTCGCTCGATGATCACAAGGACCAGCAAGGACGGAGCCCTTATGACAAGCTTGCTTGAACCACGCGAAACGGTACGGAGCAGGAGCCTGCGGGCTCTGCTCGCAACAGGGCTTCTTCTGGCGTCTGGCAGTTTGTCGATGCATGCACAAGTGAGTGTGACCACCTGGCGCAACGACATCGGGCGCACCGGGCAAAATCTCAACGAGACCATTCTCAACACCTCCGATGTAACCCCCGCGCAATTTGGCAAGCTCTTTTCGCAACCGGTGGATGGATCCGTCTACGCGCAGCCGCTGTATCTTCCCAAGATCACGATCGGCGGACAGGTTCACAACGTGATCTTTGTTGCTACCGAGCATGACAGCGTCTACGCCTTCGATGCGGACAATAATGGCGGCACCAACGCAAGTCCTCTGTGGTTTGCATCCCTGCTGACTGCGGCGCACGGAGCCGCAGCGGGAGCCACCACAGTTTCCTCGAGTACAGTGGGCACCGATATTGTCCCCGAGATAGGGATAACTGGAACCCCGGTCATCGATCCGGCGAGCGGCACCCTGTATGTGGTAAGCGCTACCCAGGAAGGCAGCAACTTCGTGCTGCGCCTGCACGCCCTTGACGTGACTTCGGGAGCGGAGAAGATGGGAGGGCCGGTCGCACTGACCGCAACGGTTTCCGGGACTGGAAATGGCAGTTCAGGCGGCACGCTTACCCTGGACGCCGAGTGGGAGAACCAACGGCCTGCGCTGCTGCTGCTCAACGGCATCGTCTATGTGGGGTTCGCCGCCCACGGCGACAACGGCCCGTGGCATGGATGGATCCTGGGATACAACGCAACGACCCTGCAACAGACAGGCATATTCTGCACCTCTCCGAACGGCGTCGGCTCAGGAGTCTGGATGAGTGGCGCCGGTCTCTCCGCCGATGTGCCCGATCCGACCAACCATCCGTATGGGCGAATGTTCGTCGCCACTGGAAACGGCAACTATAAGGCAACCGCACCATATGCTTCCGGCATGAGCTTTGGGGACAGCATTCTGAACCTGGATCTGACTAAAGGCGTGCCAACCATCCACGATGACTTCACACCCGCGAATCAGGCACAGTTGGATGCATACGATTTAGATTTGGGAGCGGGAGGGGTATTGATTGTTCCCAATCAGACCACGGGCAGTTATCCTCACCTCCTGGTGCAGGCTGGTAAAGGGGGAGAAGTGTATCTGCTCAATCGAGAGAACCTGGGGGGCTACAACACCGGCGGAGACAAGGTGGTGCAGGAACTTCCCGGTGCGGTTGGCAACGTGGGCGCATGGTCCATGCCTGCGTATTGGAACGGAACGGTCTACTATTGGGGAGCCAAGGACACTCTGAAGGCATTCCCGCTGGTCAATGGGCTGCTTACCGGTCCCGTCGCAACCTCTGCAGAGAAGTACGGATTTCCCGGAGCAAACCCCGTAATATCGGCCAACGGCAACACGCAAGGAATTGTCTGGACCATCGAGTCCGATGCATATGCCTCTGCCGGTCCGGCTGTTTTGCAGGCTCACAGCGCCAGCAACATCACCACAACGCTCTATTCAAGCAACACGAACCCCACTCGCGACAACCCCGGTACGGCCGTCAAGTTCACAGTGCCGACCGTGGCAAACGGGAAAGTTTATGTGGGCGCGCTTGGGCAGGTGAGCGTGTTTGGATTGTTGAACGGACTGCAACTGGCGTCGAGTCCGGCATTGAGTCCCGGAGCAGAGACTTTCAGCGGCAGCCTCGCGGTAAGCATGACGGACGCAACCCCTGGCGCAATCATCTACTATACCCTCGATGGCAGCACGCCCACTGTCTCCTCTCCGGTATACACATCGCCGATTACCCTCAAAGCAACGACAACCATTCAAGCGATAGCGAGCGCTTCCGGCTACCTTCAGAGCGAGGTAACCTCGGCAACCTATACCGACTCCGCGCAGGCCAGTACGCCGGTCTTCAACCCCAGCGGCGGAACCTACGCTCAACCGCTTTCGGTGACCATTACCGATGCGACTGCCGGGGCTGCCATCTACTACACCACCGACGGCACGACGCCGACGACCTCCTCGACACTGTACTCCGGCGCCATCTCAGTAAGTACGACCGAAACCCTGAACGCGATCGCTGTAGCTCCGGGCCTTGCGAACAGCGGGGTAGCCGCTGCCGCTTACACCATGAATATTGGACAGACAGGAATTGACTTCCCTGTGGGATTTGCAGGTACACAGGGAGTCCTGGTCTTGAATGGAAGTGCAGGACTGGACGACTCCCGCCTGCAATTGACCAATGGCGCTACCGGTGAGAACGGATCAGCATGGTATAGCCAGCCGGTCAACGTGCAGGCGTTCACCACCGATTTCAGCTTCCAACTATCCAATCCTGCCGCAGACGGAATCACCTTCGCTATCCAGGGGGATAACGTCTACTCCCTGGGCTACGCAGGTTACGGGCTTGGCTACCAGTCGATTCCCAACAGTATTGCCATCAAGTTCGATCTCTATAACAATGGCGGCGAGGGACGGGATTCAACCGGTCTTTATGTCAACGGCGCCATCCCCACCGTTCCGGCCATTGACCTGAGCGCAACGGGTATCGATCTGCACAGCGACGACACGATGGACGTGCACCTGGCCTATAACGGCACCGTTCTCTCCATGACCATCACCGACATGGTAACCGGAGCAACCTATTCCACCAGTTGGACGGTGAACATCCCCTCGATCGTGGGCGGGAACACCGCCTATGTCGGATTTACGGGCGGAACCGGCGGGCTCACTTCCAGCCAGAAGATGCTGACCTGGGTCTATACCATCGGATCGGGCGCCTTGCCGGTTTCGACTTCGCCGATATTCAGCCCTGTCGGGGGGTTCTACGCCACCACACAGTCCGTGACCATCACCAGCGGGTCCACCGGGGCAACCATCCATTACACAACTAATGGAACCACCCCAACAGCCTCGTCGCCGGTCTACAGTGCACCCATCGCCATGAGCGCCTCTGGGACCTTGAAAGCGATTGCCATTGCGCCCGGATACGGTCCCAGCGCCGTGGGAGCGGCAACCTACAACATCGCTCAGGTTCTGCCTGCCCCGGCGTTGTCTCCGTCTGCGGGAACGTACACGACCGCGCAGAAGGTGGTCATCTCCGAATCCGCTTCAGCCACCACCATCTACTACACAACGGATGGAACCGCGCCCACAACAGCGTCGAAAGTCTATGGCGCGCCAATCACCGTGAGCGCCAGCGAGACCTTGTACGCCATTGCAGTAAAAACGGGCTACATCAATAGTCCCGCCGCCGGTGGACTCTATTCCATCGCCCCCCCGCTGCCCGCGCCCACGATCTCGCCTGCGGGCGGGGCCTATACTGCAGCCCAGACGGTGACCCTCAGCGACGCAACGGCGGGAACCACCATCTACTACACCACCAACGGCACCACGCCTACGACCGCATCTACCTTGTACAGTGGCCCAATTACAGTGAGTGCATCGGAGACGCTGCAAGCCATCGCCGTGGAAACGGGCTACACCACCAGCCCGGTTGCCGCGGCCACGTACACCATCACCATAGCAAGCACGACATACATCAACTATCCGAGCAGCGCCTTCACGGCCAGCAGCCTGTCCCTCAACTATGGCGCCGCTGTGACCGGCGGAGTGCTGCAACTAACCGACGGGGGAACGGGAGAGAATCGTAGTGCCTGGTTCGCCACGCCTGTCCCGGTGCAGAGCTTCACGACCGACTTCACCTTCCAGCAGTTGAAAGCCACGGCAGATGGCATGACCTTTACGATCCAGGGTACCAACATCTGGGCGCTCGGCTACTCCGGAGGCGGACTCGGCTACCAGGGGATTCCCTCGAGCGTCGCGGTCAAGTTCGATCTCTATAGCAACGCAGGTGAAGGCTCGGATTCCACGGGTCTGTATACCGGCGGGGGCGCTCCCACGGTGCCTTCGGTCGATCTCAGTTCCACCGGCATCAATCTGCATAGCGGAGATGTAATGCATGCCCACATGGTCTATAACGGAACCAATCTGACCATGACGCTGACCGATACAGTGACCAACGCCTCGGTGACTGAAGTCTTCCCTGTAAATATTCCTAGTCTGGTGGGAAGCAGCACCGCCTATGTAGGCTTCACCGGCGGCACCGGGGCCATGAGCGCAACACAGAACGTGCTGTCGTGGACTTACACAGCACCGTAGTTCAGCGCCGGGGCGGTCCGTCCCGCCAGTTCGTCGGGACGGACCGCGTCTTCTCGAGAGACGATGCGGCTCTCTTCAGTTGCGGGGGCGTTGCCGAGACTGCAGGAGGAATCAGCAGCACGCTTTCAAATGCATTGCAGGCAGCATCCCAAGTGAATCTCTGGATATTGCTGTGGCCGTTCCGTGCCAATCGCAAGCGCAGCTCTGGATCTTCAAGAAGCCTGACCACGGCATCTGCAATAGCCCTCGGATTCTCAGCCGGTACAAGCAGCGCGTTCTCCCCGTCCGTGCAGAACTCGCGGTGCCCTCCAATATCGGTTGCAATCACAGCCGCGCCACACATCATCGCTTCACACGGAGGCAGCCCCCATCCTTCACTGAGACTGGGAGCAAGGAATATCGATGCGCGATTATAGATGCGGCGCAACTCCGCCTGGGCTGGCGCATGGTGGTAGACAATCCAGGCTGGCAAATCCTGCGGACGCTCATTGATGCCGAAGAACTCAGCTTCCAGATCGGGATACTTCTCTTTCAGAATAGCCAGCGCCGCAAGTCCATCGAAAGAACCTTTCCAGGCCAGGCTGTGGCTGAATAGCATCGCGACACGCTTTGGATTCCTGTCTTCCGGAGAAACATCGCGACCAAACTTGGTGAAGTCGAGGCCATTCGGAATATAGTGACACGACTCACCCATCTCATGAGCTATATCTTCAAGCCAGTGAGCAATGACTATCTTCTCCAGAGGAGCTTTCCAGGTCGCCATTACCTGCTCGGCGGAGCCCAGCCATGTTTCCAGATGTTGAAGCAGGTAGAGCTTTCTCCCCGGCAAATCGCGCAGTGCCCCCAGATGATCGGCAGTCGTCCACCAGGTGGCAACATAGGCATCTGCCCACGGAAGAAACAAGGGAGACAAAGACGGGACCCACGACACTTTTACTGCGGGATCCAGTTTGAACCATCGGTCCGGCCTCCAGTTGCCCCTCAAGGCAAATGGAATATATCGAAACACGCGCATCCTGTCTCGCAGACTCAAGTGCGCGTTGCGGGGAAATAAACTCGCTATATGCAATACCTGCACTTCATGGTTGCGTCTGGCTAATCGATTGGCATACTCGTAGACGACCTTGAACCCGCCTGCGGGGCGCGATCCTTCCTGCGGAAGCAAGAACACAATCTTCATTTAGGTTCTCTCGTTTGGCACCCATATCTCAAAAAGTCTGACGCGACCGGCAAGAAGCCCATCGCAGATGTTAGCTGCATCCGAAGAAAAGATGGAAACTTCAGGCAGCAGATGCTATCTACTAGTTCTCTAGGCACAGAATAGCACTCCTCCAGTGCCGCCGATAGCTATAGCATCGACCGCTGAAATCGGCTAACCTGATTCCATGGATACGATTTTCCTTTTGCCGGGCCTGCTCGCGCTCTATCTCGTGGTCCGCGGGCGAATCGAGACTGCGTTCCTCAGCGTCTACCTGCCTGCCCTCTTGCTGCTTCCTGATGGCTATGCGTTTCGCTTGCCTCATATGCCGCCGGTTTCAGCAGCCCAGTCAGCGTTGCTTCCCATCGGCGCGGTGGCTCTCTATCGCCTCGCACGGCGCGGCCTTCCCTCGCTGCTGGATATTCTGGTGGGCGCTTTCATCGCCTCCATCGCCACCAGCGAGATACTTCGCGAGCGCGTCGTGAACGACGGCATCCTGGTCGCCGTAAGTGCATTTCTGTCCATCTTTCTCGCCTATGCTGCAGGGCGTACGATCATCGAACCAGGCCTCCGCCTGCTTACTGTCCGGCGCTTTGTCATCCTGATTCTGTTGCTCGGTCCACTGAGCCTCTATGAATGGCGATTCGGACAAAACCTATATGGGGTGATCGGACAAAGGATATTCCATCTCTCCAGCGTCCAGGCAGCGGTTCAATTCAGGGACGGACATGGAAGAGCATCGGCATCCTTCAACGATGCCGAGTTGGCGGGAATCGCCTTTGGAGTCGCCGCTGCGCTGAATGCCTGGTTGTTTTATCTGCGCAAGTGGCATTCAGCCGTGGACCTTGGGAAACCGCTTGCCTGGCTCGAGTCGTTCCACATCCCCGGCCTGCTGCTTCTGCTCTACCTCTTCCTTACCAAATCCCGCGGGCCTTGGCTGGCCGTCGGAGTCGCTTATCTGATTCTTCAGATTCCTCGATTCAAATCCAAGAGAGTCGTCACGGCTGTGGTCGCGATCCTGATTGTGTTGGCCTCCGTGGGCGCGTACCGGTATTTCTCGCATTACACGAACATCTCCGATCCAGGCGCCATTGTGAATGAGCAGCAAGGAAGCGCTTTGTACAGACGCCAGATGATCGAGCGCTACCAGCCCATTGTGAACCAGGGCGGCTGGCTGGGCTGGGGATTGCTGAGCCGTCCGATCATTCCCGGAATGTTTTCCATCGATAACGAATTCCTGCTCGTTCGTCTCGCCTACGGAAACTCCGGCTTTCTCATCTTCCTGCTCATCGCCGTAGAAACTTTCCGGCGCCTGATTCTGCTTTGCTTCAAGTTGAAAGCACAGGAGAATCAAGCCTTCGCGTTTGTGCTTCTGGGAGCCATGGCGGTCTTCTGGATTTCAATCGCAACCGTGTATATGGGCGAGCAGATTCCGCAAGTCGCCTTCCTGCTGATCGGCTGGAGCGGGTCCATCCTGCCTGAATCGGCGCTTGCCGAGGCCGCGCCGGCGGATGCCGTGCGTTCCAAGTTCTCCTTCAAGCGAATCTTCAGTTAGGAGCAAAATGATAATTTTTCGAGATAAGTGTCGTTTCGCTTTGCTCCTCGATGCAAGGAGGCTGTTAGACTGTAGATGAAATTGGATTAGAACTTGGCATCGACCGACAGGGAGCCGCCACGCGAGCAGTTCACTGGCACCCGCGCGGCTTTCGCCAAGTGCACATATCTATTGATCCTGCCCTTTGTGGACAGGACAAAGAAGAGTTGAATCAGCACCTTGGATAACTTTCGCTCTGCGCAATGCAACACATCGCGCAGAATGCCTGTACCACCCCCCCTTGGAATCAGATCAATCGTACGGCAGCGCTCTGCGGCAGGAAGATTTCCTCCTCCCAGACCGTAACGCCCGAGTTGTATCTGGCAATAAATTGCCATACGTGAAGGTATAAGTGGCAATTATTTGCCAGTTAGCAAACTATTCACGCAGGGGAGCTATGTTGATCGCTATAGATGCAGCTTTTGTGATTTACGACACATGCCTTGGTGTCTGGCAGTACAGCAGTCCGTCCACTTCAGTGCAACTCTGGTAACAATCACGTTGGGTACTTCGGTTTTGTGATACGGTTACTTATGTAAGTTACGCACGGTGCAGATTTGTCGATCTGAGATTCAAAGGATGCCGAGCCCCAATTTCGCTTCCTTCCAGATCGACGGACCCTCGGATGCAGCAGTGGACTAAATCGGAGGCACAAGAGATGTTCTCGCCTCCCAGGTTGTGCAAGTGAATCATGGAATCGCATCGCTATTAGTTCGATCGTTGTACTCGCCCTTAGCGGAGCCTCCGTATTCAAGGCAAGCTGATGGCTGATTGATGCTGCCGGGGCTAGTCTAGCTCGGCAACGCCTCCACGCTCTACCGCATTACTGTGCTCACCTCAAACTGGATGCAAACCGGTCATGGCGATTTGTGTGCCTGCATCCAAAACCCGCATCTTGCGGCCATCGCTCAGGAGTTCTCAGGATGAAACGTTCATCTATTCTTGCTATTCACGCCCTCTTCGCATTCGCTTTGTACATTACCGCTGTATTCTCTCTCCCCGCGCAGGCGCAGACCTTGTCGCTAAACGACGGATCGATTGTGCGGAGCAACACGAACCGGATTGGTGTGAACATCGGGGCCATCGATTATTGGGATAACGGCCAGGTCCTGAAGAACCTGATCGGCTCCAGCAACCCAGGCTTAGAGCCTTTGCTGGCGCAGGAGATCTGGGTGGTGGGAACTGCTGGGACAACGACCACATTCGCCATCCAGGATATCTACGATGGAGTTCCTCCGAACTACTGGGCGGGCGGCACCTTTACCATAGTCGAGTCGCAATCCGGCGGCGCCGAACTGGGCTGCACGGGAAAGATCGCCTCGAATACCGGTCCCAATTATCCGGTCGCTGGCGTGACTAACTGGGTTTCCCCGGTGATTACGGCTGCCACGGCTTGCAACGCGCCCTTCAGCGTGGGCGACATCGTCGTCATAAGCAAGTCCGTCTATCCCACGCCCGAGTCGTGGTGGGAGACCGGAGGCCAGGGCGGCACCTCTGGAACCGCCGCGGGCGGAGCCCAATTACTTTCCGATACGACCGATCTGTGCGCCACCTGCGGCACCCAGGCCTTGAACATGAACGCCACCGTGGCCGGATCCAAGGCCACCGCGGCCTGGTACTTCGATAGCGAAAGCACTGACAATATCTTCGTCCTGATGAATGGGACTTACCAGCTGTCGTTCTGGGCCAAGCTGGCCTCCGGCACGCCGGTGCTAACCGCTTCGGCCAGCCGCGGTTCGCAGGGTGGATTCAACTGCGGAACTTATACGCCGAAACTTACTTCCACGTGGGCCCAATACACCTGGAAGTGCTCCGCTGCCGAGTCGGCATCCACCACGCCAGGTGCGGCTCATGTGGCCATCGATGTCACCGGAGGATCTGTCTATCTGGACAATGTAAGTTTCCAGAAGACGGCGACCGACGCCAACAACACCACGGTTTTGCGCGATGAGGTGATTCAGACCCTGCAAACTTACTATGGTCCGTCGATCGGCACGAATCCCGGCATGTTCCGCTACTGGGTGAACCAGAACGCGGAGACCATGAGCAACTGGACGCAGCCCGATTATGCGCATGCGCCCACCAGCGGAGGAACCGGATACTTTGTCGGGCCGGGCGGAGCAGGATCGGTAAGTCTCTCGCTCGAGGACTACTTGGCTATCTGCCAACATCTCAACGCCGAGCCTTATCTGGAAGTTCCCGTAACCTTCTCGACGGCCGACGCGGCGAATCTGGTAGAGTTTCTCGCCAGCCCTTCGAGCACCACGTATGGCAGCCGGCGCGCGGCACTCGGCCAGACTGAGCCGTGGACCAGCGTCTTCGCCAACATCCATCTTTCCTTCTGCAACGAATGCTGGAACGGACAGTCTTTTGCCGGCCAGTCGCTGGCCATGCGCAGCAACGCGCCCAACCAGGAGTATTACTACGACTACAGCGTGCGCGCCAAAGATATCTTCGCCGCCATGCGTGCCGACAGTTATTACGCGGCATCTTCCTTCGACCTGGTGATGAATGCGCAGACCGCCATCAACTACACGATGGACGCGGCGATTCAGAGAGCCCATCCCGACTCGATCGAAATCGAGGATTACACTTACGGCCCGGTGGACAGCTTCGCCTCGGACTCCGCGCTGTGGCAACCGGCCATGGTCGATCCCTGGGAGAAGGTAACCAATCCCACCGACATCCGCAACTTCTACCAATCCGTGCACGACTATCAGTCGCAGAAGTCCTGCGGAGCTTCAGGCACAGCCACCTGCAATGTGAATATTTACGAGTGGGGCCAGGGCACGATCAGCGGCAGCATCGACCAGACGCACCTGGACCACATCAACGCCGGAGCCGGCGAGGGCGTGGTAATGGCCCTGCAACCGCTCTTGAATCTGCAGTACTACGGCATCCGCCCGCAGTCGTTCTTCTCCTTGACCGAGTACAAGAACAACGCCTCCAACGGCATGAACTCGAAGCTATGGGGAAACACCATCGACATGGGCGGCGCAACCAACAACGTGCGGCCGGAGTTCCTGGCCGTACAGCTGGTGAACCAGTCGATCATCGGCCCCATGTACTCCTGCCCCATTAACAACAATCTGACCTATAACTTTGCGGGCTCCCCCAACGGCAACGCAGCCATGCCGGCGATGACCAACGTTCCCTATCTCTACGCTTTCTGCTTCGAGAACGGAACCAAGCGCTCGCTGGTGCTGATCAACACCGATCTGACCAGCAGCCACACCCTCAAATTCGGCGGCATCAATCCTCCCGCCGGAACCGTCACCCAGAGACAGCTCGCACCCGGTGCTTTGAACGACATGAACGAGGCTGCAACGGGAACCGCTACCACGTCAACGCAAGCTACCGTTTCGATCGATACCTCCTCGCTTTCGAGCCCCAGTTCGATCTCGCTGCCTCCCTATTCCGTTACCGCACTCGATTACACTTCATCCGGCCTCCAAGCCGCAGCGATGCCGACCTTTAGTCCAGGGGCCGGATCCTACACGGCATCGCAGTCTGTGTCGATCAGTGGCTCCACGACTGGGACGACGATCTACTACAGCACTGACGGATCCACGCCAACCACCTCGTCCAGCGTATACAGCGCTCCGGTTGCAGTAAAAACGACTGCGACGTTGCAAGCCATCGCGGTGGGAACGGGCTACACCACCAGTCCTACAGCGACGGCGGCCTACACCATCGCCGCGGTATTACCAGCGCCTACATTTTCTGTAGCGGCAGGCACCTATGCCACCGCGCAGTCGGTGGCGATCAGCGACGCAACGGCCGGCACTACCATCTACTACACCACCAACGGTACTGCGCCCACCACCTCGTCCAGCGTCTACAGCAGTTCGATTACTGTAAGCACGACGGAAACTTTGCAGGCCATCGCGGTGAAGACGGGTTATACCACCAGCCCGACAGCGACGGCGACCTACACCATCGCTGCGGCTTTGGCAGCGCCCGTGTTCTCGCCTGCGCCCGGCACCTACACCGGAGCGCAATCGGTAACCATCGGCGATGCAACAGCAGGCACAAACATCTACTACACCACCAATGGCGCCACGCCTACCACTTCTTCGACCATGTACACCGGCGCGATCTGGCAATCCACAACGCAAACGCTCAAGGCGATCGCGGTGAAGACAGGCTATTCCAACAGTTCTGTCACCACTGCGGCGTACACCATCGCCCCCGTGCTCCCCGCGCCAACCTTCAGCCTGGCGGGCGGTTCCGGAGCATATCCTTCTCCGCAAACGGTCTCCCTCAGCGATTCGACCGCTGGCGCCACCATTTACTACACCACCAACGGAACCACGCCTACCACCTCGTCGACCAAGTATTCGGGAGCGATCACGGTGAGCGTGACTGAGACCATCCAGGCAATCGCTGTCGAGACGGGCTATACCAACAGCGCCGTGAGTTCGGTTCTCTACACCATCGCGGGGGGAATTGCTGCACCTGCATTTTCGCCCGCGCCCGGCACATACGCCACGTCGCAAGCAGTCACAATCAGTGACTCGACGGCGGGCACAACCATCTACTACACCACCAACGGAACCACGCCTACCACCTCGTCGACCAAGTATTCGGGAGCGATCACGGTGAGCGCGACGGAGACGCTGGAAGCTATCGCCGTGAAAACCGGCTCTAGCAATAGCGCTGTAACGACGGCTTCCTACACGATTGCCGCGGTGCTTCCCACACCCAAGTTCTCCCTGGCGTCCGGCACTTACACCTCGTCGCAGTCGGTGACCGTCAGCGATGCGACGGCGGGCACAACCATCTACTACACCACCAACGGAACTACGCCCACCACCTCGTCGACCAAGTACACCAAGGCGATCACGGTGAGTGAAACGGAGACGCTGGAAGCCATCGCCGTCGAAACGGGCTACACCAACAGTAAGGCAGCGACAGCCACCTATACCATCAGCATACCGACCACTACTTACATCAGCTATCCGAGCAATGGATTCACAGCAAGCAACCTGTCGATGAACAACGGCCCGACCGTGACCGGCGGAGTGCTGCAAGTGACCGACGGAGGAACCGGAGAGATTCGCAGCTCCTGGTTCAAGACCAAGGTCCCGGTAAGCTCCTTTACCAGCGACTTCACATTCCAGATACTGAAAGGGGTTGCCGACGGATTCACTTTCACAATTCAGAACGACCCCAAGTGCATCTGGGCGCTTGGATATGGCGGCAGCGGACTTGGCTACCAGAGCATTCAGAACAGTGTGGCCCTGAAGTTCGACATCTACAACGATGCCGGTGAAGGTGCAGACTCCATCGGCGTATTCACGGGCGGCGCGGTTCCGGCCACTCCCGCAACGGATCTGACTTCAAGCGGAATCGTACTGTTGAGCGGCGACCTGATGCATGCGCACCTGGTGTACAACGGAACAACGCTGGCCGTAACACTGACAGATACAATCACTGGAACCAGCGCCACGTATAAATACACCGTGAACATTCCCACCGCAGTTGGCAGCACCACGGCCTACGTCGGCTTCACTGGAAGCACCGGAGCATTCAAAGCCGTGCAACAGGTGACAAGCTGGTCCTACTCAGCGCAATAACAGTACCGTAGTACAGATCGACTTCACCGGCGGGCGGCCATCGCATTCGATGGCTGCCCGCCGCTTTATTGCACGGGCTTTGTCCAGAGGCGAATCGCGGCTGCGGCCTACCTTGCGCCACCCAGTTGCACCTTGAAACCGATCCTCGCTACGCGAGGCATGGAGATAGTGGTCGTGGGAGTCTTGGCGACCTCGATCTGGCGATTGAGCAGGTTTTCGCCGGCCGTGAAGATCTCGAGGCGCTTGCCGAAGTCGTGCGAAGCGTAAGCGTCCACGCGAAAGTATCCGTGCAGAAGAGCGGTATTGGCGGCATCGTCAAACTGGCGACCGCTCAGCCGGCTTTGCACATTGATGGTTCCAATCTGCGGACGGTAGGCACGCAGGTTCAGCGTAGCCATATTGCGGGCAACCTCCGGAATCCAGTTACCCAGGTAGGCATTGCCCTTTGTCACCGTTGCATGGGCGTGCTGGTAGCCGCCATCGACACTCATCCAGCGCCGGGGTGTGAGCGTGAAGTCAACGGCCACTCCGCGGCTCTCGATCTGGCCAAGGTTCTCGCGCTGAAGCAGGATAGGGGAGGACTTTGCGTTGATCGTCACGGCCGTGATGGGACGGTTGACCTGGGTAAGAAAGTAGCTGGAGCGAAGCGTGCCCCAGCGCCACTCGGAGGCCAGGCCGCTCTCCCAACCGGTGGCGCGTTCGCTGAGCAAAGTGCTGCTCGGAAGGGTGAGCTGATTGCCCACCTGGGTGGAGCGGTATAACTCATTGGGGGTGGGCGCGCGGAAGGCGCGAAAGCCCGAGCCGGAGAGAGCCCAATGATCTCCGAGCTTGCGCGCAATCCCCAGGCGGGGATCAAAGACCTGCTGGTCAGTCTGCTTGGGCTGGGTTGCACTCAAGCCCCAGTTCGATCCGTTCCAGATCAATTGCTGGCCGTCGTAGTTCCGAAACCAGTCCATGCGGCTCGAACCGGTCAGCGTCCAGCCATGCCGCACCCACATTAGTTCGGCATAGGCCGCGGAATCCCGCTGGTGATCGTGCAAGTTGGCCAGCGCGCCGGAGTTGCCGAAGGTCAGCTCACGGTCCCACACGCGCGCGTCGTGAAGGTCGGCGCCGGCCACGATGAGTAACCCCGCGCCAAGCGGCTGGCTCCAATGGGCCGCACCGCCCAACTCGTTCGCCGGCGTGAGCGAGAACCGCGTGGGAGTCTCGCCGCAGCGATAGGAACAACTGCGGTCGCCAAAAGCAGGAAGGTTGGAGATGCTCGAGAAAGTCTGCCGGTAATGTTCTGTCGAACCGTAGAGCCGAGCGGTCAAGGAACTGTTGCGTGGGCCCTTCCAATCGCCGCCTGCCGCGTAACGCCAGATGCGGGTTCCGTTGGTCTGGTAGGCCGTACCGTTGGCGCGCGCTTCGTTGAAGCCGCTGCCACGCCCAAAGAAGCGCATTCGCCCGGCATCGTGCTCTACCAGAAGGACGCCGTTTTGGCTGTGCATACTAGACGCTGTGTCTACCGGCCCGCGCTGCCACGAAGCTTCCTGAATATAACCATCGGTCCCCAGCACGCCGCCGCTCGCCATTATTCCCCAAGGGCCGCGTTTTGCCTGGAGGCGGATGCTGTCGTCGAAGGTGCCTTCCGCACCGTAGCTTGTCCTTAGCTCGCCGAGATCGGACGAGGGTCGCGCCGGCAACAGGCTGATCACGCCGCCTATGGCGCTCGATCCATAGAGGTCGCTCGCGCCACCGCGCGTCAACTCAACGCTCTGAACCGAAAGCTCCGGTTGCTCCTCCCAGTGTATCCACCCGCCGAAAACATCGTTGAGCGGAACATCGTCTTCGGTCACCAGGGTGCGGCTGGCCGAGGTGGAACCCAACCCTCTAAGACTGACCCCCTGCGAGGACGGGTTCGCCACCAGCGAACTGCTGCGCCGAAACAACTCGACGCCCGGCAGTTGGCGCATCTTTCCATCCAGAGTTACCGCCGGAGCAGCGTCAAGCGCTGCCTGCGAAATCAGCCGTGTCGTTACCGGGCTCTCCAGCGCGCCCAGTGGAGCACGATAGGCAGTTACTGTCACCTCTTCGCTGGTTGAGGCAGGCTCCAGCCGGATGGTTGTCTCGCTGCCGAGTTGCAAGCGCTTCTCGGAAAACCCCGCGGCCGCCACGCGCAACCGCCAGGGCGCAGAGCATTGAATTGTCAACCGGCCTTTGGCGTCGGTGCTGCCCAACCAATGACCGCTGGCATCCTCGACCGTTGCGCCTGATAAGGCTGCGCCGTTGCTGTCCTCCACAGTTAGTGTCAAAGCCGCCTGGGAGTGGAGGGGCAACCGAACCGAAGCTGCCGCGCCGAGCACCAGCACACCACCCAACAGACTTCGCATATACCACTGCATGGACACCGCTTTCAAGGTAAACAACCGGCAGCTTCGCCAGCCATCTAACATTCACTTTGATGTTGGAAACGAGAAAAGGACTATGCAAAAGGAGAGAGCAGGAAGCGCTTCCCTCTTTTCGCATAGTCCCGGCTTCTGCTGCGCTCCGCTGCTATGTTGTACTGCAATTCTCTCTGGAGGTCTCCTGGCCAGAATAACGAGCCAGGTTTATCCTTGCACGCGGTTTCTCAACTGTCGCAGCCCTGCCACGGTGTGACGAACGCCAGGCACACGGTCGAACCAGCGAAGGTCGTGAATGTCCGATCTGGAGCTTCTCTGAAATCCAAGTTGCGGCGTAGCCAGCAACGTGAGATGCTCTGGATGCGCTTGGCGGAACCAGCTATATGCGCCGTCCACGTGCATCGGCCCTCCTCGTGGATCGCCCCCTGGCCGCGTGAGCAATGCTTCAAGATAACTGACCGCCTCGGCAATCGCCGGCCCGCGAAATGCGACGAAATGCGCAGTTTGAATCCGCAGCGACGGATCTGCAAGGGTCACCGCTCGGCCGCTTTGCGGCTGCGAAGAATCCGGAAGCACGTAGCCTCCGTAAAACATGCTCCAATCCTCGCTCTTCAGCTCCTCGACGACCGCTCCGATCTTGCTGGAAAAATCGTGTATGAAGTCGAGGTCATCCTCGAAGATCAATATCTTCTGCAATTGTTGCGCGCTTGCCTCTTGCAAGATTTTCAAGTGGCTGAGAAAAGCTCCCCGCGCTCCTATGCTCGGGAAATCTTCTGGCGATGAAGGCCGAACAGCTTCGAACAATCGCACGCCGGTGCTGCTGAAGCCGGTACCGATCATCCGCAATTGCCGCGCCATCTCCCGGCGGCGATCCCGTCTCTGGGGAAGATTGATGACGTAGATGCGTTGAAAGTATTCCGTAAGATTCATGGGATTCCGATCTTCGTCACTGGAAAAGCCTGTTGGAGTTGAGAAGAGCTGGGATGCGGCACAGATCCGCAAGCTTCAGTCGGCTCGCCTCGCCTTGTACTCGATCAGCTTCGGCGTCTTGTTTCGCCGCTTGCTCAACTCATATTGCAGTTGCCCCACGAAGATGGGCACCTGTTGCAGATGAGAATGCAATCCATAAAGAAGCAGAACAGCAGGCGTGGCGCGTTTCCAGCGGGCTTTCCACGCCGAGCGCATGGATAGCAACAACAGAAAGACAAGCCAGAGCGCAACGGGAACTGCGCCGAAGAAGAAACTGCCAGCAATCGCTACGGCCAGCGATACGAGCCAGAAACTTCCGCGCAGCAAGTTTCGTTTGCGATCGGAGGCCCAGAACCGATCCTCGCTGTTCCTGAAGCGCTCGGAGACTTCGGCATAGGCATGGCCGGCCCGCGTGGCACGCTTCCAGTATTGGCTCCAACGCGTGATCTGCAGATCGTGCCCAGTCATCGGGCAGCCGATGTGCAGAATCCCGTGCCCTTGCGCCCTGATGCGGCGGCAAAGCTCGGGCTCTTCTCCCGCAATCAACTTCTCATCGAAGCCTCCCACCTCAAGCAGAACCTTGCGGCGCATCAGCACATCCCCACCGCAGAATTCCGCAGGCCCTGGCGGATAGATCCAGTCGAGGTCGAGGACGCGATTGTAGACCGATGCTTCGGTATGAATCTCGCGGCGATGCCCCCACACAACTGCAACGGAAGGCTCGCGCGAGAGTGCGCTGCACGCCACCAGCGCAAAGTCCGGATGCAGCACGGTATCTCCGTCCAGAAAGAGAACCAGATCGGATGTGGCCCGCCGCCAGCCTGCGTTACGCCCGATGGCTGCGGTAGGACGCTCCGGACGAACCACGATCACGATAGCGCCATGCTGCGACGCCAGTTGCTCGCTTCCATCGGTCGAGGCAGAGTCCACATAGATCACTTCGTTCACGGCAACGCCGCGAATCTGCTCGATGGATTCAAGGCACGCTGCCAGCCGCGGCCCCTCATTGCGTCCGATCACGACAACGGAAAGCGCCGGAAGAGATGAGTTCGTAGAGGTTCGTCTACTGCTCTCGGAATCAACTTGCATGAACGCCCCACTCTGACGCCGCTTCGGCATACTCCACTTCCCTGCTCGCTCCCGCCACCGGAGCTTTGCGCCGAAGCACACGGGCCGGAACTCCGACCGCAATCGAGTTCGAAGGAACATCTGTCAGCACCACGGCATTGGCTCCGATCTGCACATCGTCCCCAATCCGAATCGAACCCAGGAGCTTGGCGCCTGCGCCAATATCCACGCGGTTTCCAAGAATCGGCGCTCCGCGCTGACCTTCATGTTTCAATCCCACTGTGACCCCGTTGCGAATCACGCAGTCATCTCCAAAAACAGCGTCCCCGCTGATGACGATTCCTCCGAAGTGATCGATTCTGAATCGTCGTCCCAGCATCGTCTCGCAGGGAAGTTCGATGCCGGTCAGCACCTCCGAGACAACCTTCAGTACTTTGTAAAGAAACGAAAATGGCATGCGCAGCCAGCGCCAGCGAATGGTGTAGCGCCAGCGCCCAAAACGATATACGGCCATGGCCCACAATCCCTGACGGGAGAGTTGGCGGTCGTAGGTGCGCCAGTCCTCGCGGATGTTTTCAAACAGACTCAACCGAACCATCCCTTCGCAGCAACAATCTGCATTTGCTCCGCACCGTTCCAGTTAGCGCGCGATCCTTGCTTCGACCGCACGCGCGGGCACTCCCACTACCGTTGCTCCCGCCGGTACATCGCGCGTAACAACAGCGTTGGCGCCGACGGTTGCGCCGTCGCCAATGGTGACGCCGCCCAGCACCGTTACGCCACGACCGATCCACACCTCTTTGCCGATTGCGATAGGTACCGCAATGTGGCCGGATTCGCGAATCGGCAGGCCGGGTATCCGGACGTGATTTCCGTCGCGCAAGCTCGAGTACTCGCCGATCATCGTGCCCTCACCGATCTCTATTCCTGCGCGCGCGACAATATGAACTCCGCGCGAAAGCACCACTCCGTCGCCGATCTCAATCGATCCACTCCCCTTTGTTTCCAAATAGAGCGCAGGATACAAAAGCGCATCCCGTCCAAAGCGAATCCTGCCGGTTCCATGTACTTCCGCCGGCCCCAGCACCACCACCGACGCATCGAGTGGAGCCGTCAGACACGATGAAAGCGCGGCATGACTCCGAATCCTCCGCAAGTTCCGGCGCAGACCGTAGGTTGCCCGGTAGAGCGAGGACAAGAGCCACACGAAAGATGACTTGAGCAATCGGCGCATCGGGTTAGCCGGCAAATCCATTCTCGCATTCCTGGCGAAAGTCTTCACCATGGCTGCTCCGGAGAAAAGCGCCCGCCTCTTGTGTCGCGCCATGCCCGATTCATGATCGAAATCATGGAAAGATCCGTTTCAGCGCTGGCGCGGCGATCCGGCGACTTGCTCCATCGCCTGCGCTGCGACCGCAGCCAATACCAAACCGCCTCCACCACCATGGCGAACCGCGCAGACAATCCATGATGCTTCCGATAGTAGAGCAACATGCTGCGCATCCGCCAAAGAGTAAGTTGCGCGCCGGTTTGCGAGAGCTGGAGCGACCGAACCTGGCGCGAGGACTCGCCTCCGATATGCACAATGACGATATCCGGCCAATACCAAATCGAGTACCCCTTCTGCTTAATGCGCAGGCAGAGATCGACCTCTTCGTAATACAGAAAAAAACGCGGATCAAAAGGTCCAACGTCGGCCAGTACATGGGCGCGCAGGATCGAAAAGGCGCCGGGCACCCAGTCAACATCCGCCGCCTCCATCGGGTTGGCCCAGGTCCGGTCGAAACGTCCAAATAGACGCGAATGGGGAAAGCGTGCTGCGAGCCCTGAAAGCACAAACAGGTCGTCGAGGATCGTGGGAAACTTGCGCGCCGAGGGCTGCCACGATCCATCGCGCCCGATCAGCCTCCCGCCGCCGAGTCCTGCACCGGGAGTTGCATCCATGTATTCCACGGCCCGCGCAAGAGAACCTTCCGTCAGGAACGCGTCGGAATTGAGCAACACAATATAGCGTCCGCCCGCCGACTGAAAGCCGAGATTGTTTGCTCTCCCAAATCCCAGGTTGACTTCGCTCCTCACCAGCAGCGCATCCGGAAACTCCTGCTCGACCATCGCGGCGGAGCCATCCGTGGAAGCGTTGTCGACGACAATCACCTGAACGCGCAAGGATCCCGTCTCGCGATAAACCGAGAGCAGGCAATCCCGCAATACGTCGCGTGTATTGAAGGATACGATCACAATAGAGACATCGAATTGAGATGAAGTCGAACTCTGAATTTGCATGGTCCTCGGCGTACTTTTCTTGCTACTTGATGAGGTTGTTTCCCGCTTGCTCCCGAAAAACACGCGCCAGCAGACTTACGTTTTGCGGCAGGTTATAAAGCCCCAGCACGCGCTTGCGCCCTGCAACTCCAAGGCTGCGCCGCAGCTGCGAGTCTTCGCTGAGCCGTTCAAGCGCCGCGGCCAGCGCCTCGACCGAGGACGCAGGAACCAGCAGTCCATCGAGACCGTCGCGAATCAGTTCCGGAATCCCCGCAACGCGGGTGCTCACGCAGGGAACCTCCATGGCCATTGCCTCCATCAGCGCAACGGGCACGCCCTCGGCAAAACTTGCCAGGGCGAAAATGTCTGCACGCCCGAGCAACTGCCGCGTCTCGTCATGGCTCTTTGCTCCTTCGAAGACCACTGCGATCCCCTTCTGTTTTGCGAAGGCCTCCAAGTGTTCGCGGTCCGGTCCAGCGCCCACCAGACGCACTCGCAACGAGCAGCCCTGCGTGTAAAGCCGCGCGCAGGCTTGCAGCAGAATGAGCTGTCCCTTGGCCGGGACCAGCCTGCCTACACACAATATTTCCAGCGTGCGCTGCTCCGCCTCTGGCTGTTCCCGCATCGGAAAGAAGACCGCCGGATCGACTCCCAGCCGCACCACATGCATCTTGTCCCAATGCTCCGGAGCCGCGATGCGCATAAGCTGGCTGCGGCAGAAATCGCTGATGCACAGGATGAACTTAGCCTGCTCCACTTTCTGACGAAGATAGAACTTCTCCACATCGAAGAACTCGTCGGGCCCGTGCACAGTCAACGAATAGGAGAATCCCCACGCCGCGGATGCAATCATGCCCACCGTCGCCACCGGCCCGCAAAAGTGGATGTGCAGATGGCGATGTCCGCGCGAACGCATCCAGTCGCCCAGAATGAGAGCCTCAGCAAAGTAGAAGAGCGCGTAGAGTGTGGCGGCCGGATCCAATCGCCCCAAACGCAGGGCTGCCGCCAACCCGCGTACAAAAACTCCCGGCCGCAGCAGAAGCGTCTTTGTCGCGATGACTGCTGCGCCAAAAGCTCCAACGGATTTGATGTAGAAGGTCTTTTCCGCCTCTTCCACTTCGCCCGCGGGCATTGACGAACGCGGACGGTCGGGGGGATTGATGGATGCGGCCTCAACAGTGAACCCTTGTTTCCTCAGCTCCTGTATCTCACTCAGAAAAAATGTGTGCGAGACTGCCGGATAGCGGCTCAGAAGATAGACCAGCCGCGACGGCACTGCCGAGGGCTCCGGTACAGGCCCGGAATCTGTGCACAGCTCAGTTTCCGAATCCATCACCGGAGTTCCCGCTCGCGACTCTATATTCTGTGATCTATCGTCCATGGGAGACCTTGACTGCTTTCAGTTGTTCTGTGAAACCACGGTGGAAGAAACCAGGTCGTCTTTGAATTCCAGTGGAGCACTCCGCTTCTCGGCAAGCGCACGAAAGATGCCGATTACCTTGTCGATCTTCTGCTGCCAATCGAAATCGCGAACCGCCCGCTCGCGCCCGGCTGCGCCCATGGACTTGGCCTGTGCTGGCGCGTCGATCAGCTTCTGCATCGCTCGGGCAAATCCGTCCACCAGGCCCGCATAACTCTCCGGCGCCACAAGTATTCCGCAGGACGCATCCAGGTAGTCTGCCGGACCGCCCCAGTTAGTGGCGATGACCGGCTTGCCCATGGCCATCGCTTCCAGCACCACGGCGCCTCCGCATTCGTAGAGACTCGGCAAAACCAGGGCAACCGAGTCGCGCATACGCGCAGCGCACTCCTGCTGCGAAAGCCAGCCCACAAAATGAACGCGATCCTTCAAGCTAAGTTCAGCCGCCAATGTTCGCCATGCTTCCAACATCGGGCCGTCGCCGATGATTTCGAATTCAGCGGATGGTACCTCTTTGAGCGCGCGGATTGCAACGTCCACCGCCTTCCAATCCACCAGACGCCCGACGAAAACAAAACGTGAAGACTTATTCTCTGCGTTGCCGGACTCACCTTGCCATACGCCGACATCGATTCCGTTCTCCACCAGTTCGATCACCCGACCGCGAATCCCCTTGGGCAGCGCACGGCGCGTGCGCTCATTAGCCACCAGCACCACGTCTGCGTCCTTTTTCCCCGGCAGCAGCGTATTGCCCAGATCCGCGAACAGCCGCGCAAAGGCGAGCGCCGTGCGGCTCATCCACGACTCGGTGCGGCGAAAAGCTGGCGGGTACTCCATCCCACCATTCAGTGGTCCGATCACGACCGGTACCCCCAGGCCAAAGATCGCCGAAGGAAAGCGCGGAGCTACCGGAATCGGCTGGTGAATCACATTGATTTGCTGTTCGCGAATCAACCGGCGCACCATCGCGCGCTGGCAGAACTGTGTAATGAGCTGGTTGCAAAGCCCCAACGTGGCTTCAGATAACCGCCGGGGAAGATAACAGCTGAGAGCAAAGAGCAGCTTCTGCATCCACAAATCGGGGACAAACAGAATCCGGTCAAGATCCTGCGGAAACAGCTCTGCGACTTCGTCCTGTGTGCGCGAATGAACCACTAGCCAGCTCTCGATCCCACGCAACCGCAGCAGGCGAAAGTAGTGCACAGGAAGGATGGCCTCGCCGCCAAAGCGTGTCGAGGCGTGTTCGGCAACAACGCATATTCGCAGAGTGGAGCTTGCCAACTTAACCTCGCTCACGCGGTTCGGAAGATTTGGTAATAGCCCAATGCTTGCAGCACTCGCTTCAGCGCCAATTCCCGCGCATACTGGGCAGGTTTCAGTTCCACAAATGGAAGCACCTTGCCCGGCTTGCGGTGCGTGGCTCCGCCGTCCAGCAGACCCGATTCCTGAGCTGCATGCAACCACCACTTTGCTTCACCGCCGGCGTGAAAGCATTTCAGACTGGCCCAGGGTTCCGCTCGCAGGATGCTCTGGCCACTCACACCCAGCTTGGTCATCACTCGTCTGGCGGGCGAACGGCGCCAGCATTTCCAGTACGTCGGATCGAGGTGCCCTCCGCCAACGCGCATGGCCAGTGCCGCCCACACAATCGCTTCCACGTGCATGATGCGCGGCAGTTTCTTGCCGCCCAGCCTGCCCACTAACCAGTCCAGCCAGTCCAGATCCGCAGTCGCGCGCCAGTGGGCGACGCCGATGTCTACGTGGTGCGCGAGCTGGATTCCGTTGCCGATGGCGGTTCTCACAACTTCAGGAGGAAAGAGGCAGTTCGGCTGCTGCCACATCAGCAGCAATCCGGTCTGGGGCGTCTCTTCAAACTGGAAGCGGTTGGGAAAGTAAAGGTCCGGGTCCAGCAGCACCATTTCCTCACCAGGTTCGCTCAACAACAGCGGGTCGGTAATCTTGCGCCAGCAGGGATGACCGCGGCGAAAAGCGCGCAGGTTGGCGTGCTCCGCAAAGAGCGCTTCCTCCCTCGCTACCAGATCGTCTTCCGCATACACCGACCATTGGTGCGCCTTGGTATCGAGCTTCGCCAGCGCCTCTGACAGCTCCTCCTTGTCCCGCGGAGAGTCTGTGATCAGGCGCAGATGAAGCACTTCGATGGAGTTCGCAAACAAGCTCTGCAGAGCATCTCGGGCATAGGCCAGAGATCGTGGCGAGAGCACCATGTACACTTGGCGATTGATGGTCATCGGACGTCTTCCTCGTTACTTGGCGAAGGCTGCAGGTTCGTCCAATCGAACCTCGGCCGCATCGGATCGCTCCAGGCGCGCCCGCAGTTGGGCCGCCAGCACATGGATGTTCGGTTCCCGGAAGACCAGGTCGTGATCGCCGGGTAGTTCGTAGAGTTCCACACCGCCCTCCGCCAGCGGGGTCCATCCCAGGTCGAGCGGCAGTCGGGAATCCGGCTGGACAGAGGCGCGAAAGAGCGTGATCGCTCCCTTCCAAGGCCGCGGCCGGTAGTTCATGGCCGCTACCCATGAGATCTCGTCGGCGCTCCTCATGAACGACGGTACGGAACGAAAGCCAAGAGCGGCCGCAACCGAGTAGACCCGACGCAGGGTTCTCGTAAATAGTTTTTGCCGTAGATAATCGACTTTCTCAAGCAGCGGCAGGGAAACAAAATTGCCGGCGAAGCGCTCGATGCGGCGATCCAACTGCTCATGCAAAGAATCTTTCTTCTGCACCATGATCATGCAATCGCGCTGCCGGCTATCGAGCATGCCCAATAGTTCTACCTTCTCGCCCAGCGCCTGCAACTGTTGCGCGATCTCGAAGGCCACCGTGCCACCGTAGGAGTATCCGAGAAAGTAATACGGTCCCTTGGGCTGAATCTCCCGAATCTCCGCAAGATAGAACGCCGCCTGATCTTCCAGGCGCAACAGCGCCGACTGGCCCGAAAGGAGCGACTGCGCCTGGATTCCATAGATCGGGTGGCCCGTCCCCACCAGTACGGCAAGACGATAAAAGCGAATGATATTTCCGCCGGCGCCGTGAATAATAAACAAGGGCGCTGCCGACCCGTTTGGCTGCATGGGCACGATGGAAGAATTGCTGTTGGCCTCCAGACGCTTGCGCACCAGTTCCGCCATCCGCTCGATCGTATAACCGGAAAACAGAGCGGCCAAGCCGAAATCGAGCGAATAGGTCCTGTTGATTTGAGAAATCAGGCGCATCGCGGCCAGGGACTGACCACCCAAATCGAAGAAGCTGTCGCGCACGCTCAGGCTTTTGAGCCCCATCGCCGTCTCCCAAATTCCGGCAATCTGCAACTCCAGCGGGTCGCGCGGCGCCAAGCGATCTTCGCTCTGCTGAAGGTTCTGTGCCGCTTCAGGGTCCTGGCCGCTGCCCTGGCGATTCTTCGGGTTGCGGGCCTTCTCTTGGGCTCCTCGGATCGTTTTGTCATTTAACGCCCGCATCGGCTGTGGCTGGCCATTGTCCTGCACCAGCACTTCTCCGAGCGGAGCTTCCGCATCCGAGAGTACGGTTCCCAGAGTGAGCACATAGAGCTGCAAGACGCGCTGGATGGTGGAAGCACGGAAAAAACCTGGGTTGTATTCCAACTGCAAACGCGGACCCTCGGCACGCTCCACAATACTGAGCATCAGATCGAAAGTCGTTCCCGGACTGACGGAACGCAAGGGCACGATCTCCAGAGTCGGCGTGTGCTGGGCCTGCATAAAGGCTTTTTGAAAGATGAAGTACACCTGGAGAGAGAGCTGGTTCTGCTTCCGGGAGAAGAATTCGTCTTCGTTCAGATCCTCGAATGGCAGCGTCTGATGAGCGACCGCGCCCAGGGCCCATTGGCGCACGTGCTCCAGAATCGTGGCGTGGCTCTCTCCCTTCTCCATGCGCATCCGGATGACTTGAGGGTTGGAAAACGGGCCAATCAGTTCTTCTGTCTCCGGACGCCGGTTGGCGCAGGGAGTGCCGACGAGAATATCTCCTTGGCCGGTCAGCCGGTAAAGCGTCGCGGCGTAGACCGCGAGCAGCAGCATGTAAAGCGTGACTCCCTGGACGACGCAGAAATCCCGCGCCTGCCGCACCAGCTCCGGAGGCAGCAGAAGCGTCTCGATATCGCCCTGTTCTTTGCCTTCAGCGGCAGGGAAATCCCGTGGGATGCGAAGCGGCGTGAAATCCCCGCCCAGGGTTTCGCGCCAATACTTCAGGGACTCAGCAGGCTCTTCCCCTCTTCTCCACTGGTCCAGCCAGACCGCGTAATCGCCGAACTGGATTGGGAGTTCCGGCAGACCGGGGGAAACGCCGCGTACCAAGCCGTCGTAGATCGCGGCAAAGTCCCTGAGCACCACTCCGTTCGACCACCCGTCGCAGATGCTGTGATGAATGGTGATCAGAAAGATATGTTCGTCAACTCCCATGCGGATGATGCGGCAGGAGAAGAGCGGCCCTTTTTCCAGATCGATCCTGATGCGGGCCTGCTGCAGGATGAGCGCATCCGCTTGCTGCTGGCGCGCGTCCCTGGGCAGATGCTCCAAGTCCTCCACCGGTAGGGGGACATCGAAGGGCGGGTGAATCACCTGGGACAATTGGCCGTCCACCACCTCAAATGTTGTACGCAGCGACTCATGACGGCACACCAGTTCCGCCAGCGCCGCCGCCGCCAAATCAAGGTTGAGCTTTCCCCGGCAGGTCCATGCGATCGGCATGTTCAGCGCGTGATTGCCCGCATGCATCTGGTGCAACAGCCAGAATCGCACCTGCCCCGGAGTCGCCGGCATTACAAACACATCCGGTCCCGCCTCCGCCGAGTTCTGCACCTCCCCAAGAGGGGAAGCGCTCATATCTGTTGTGCTTTGCATCAGTCTTTGGTTCTCCGAAATCCCTCTCGGGAGACAGCGGGAATGGCAGGACCGACGGGAACAAGTCTTGAACCCCAAGGTCTGGTTTCACCAAGAGCAAGGGACAGCTTGGCGATGGTGCGGTGCTCGAAGATCTGCGACGGTTGGATCGGCAAACCCTCACGGCTGGCGCGCGCGGAGATTCTGAAGATCAGGAGCGAATCGGCTCCCAGTTCGAAGATGCTGTCGGTGATGCTGACGCGGTCGAGCTTCAATATATCGGCCCAGATTTCCGTCAGCTTCTTCTGCTGGGGCGTAATCGCGGGAGTGAATATCCGCACCCGCGTCTCGCCGGCCAGGCCAGGAACGGGCAGGGATTTGCGGTCGATCTTGCCGTTGGCCGTCCGGGGTAATGCGGGCAGCACGGTGATGGTAGTCGGACGCATGTACTCGGGCAGCCTTTCGGAAAGCAGAGAGTGCAGTTGCGCAACCATATCCGCAGGCGGCTGGGCCGCCACTGTGTCTACCCAGGCTACCAGGCGCTTGTCTCCGGGCGCGACTTCGACCGCCGAAGCCACCGCATCGCGCACCGCGCGATGGCTGGCCAGAACCGTCTCGATTTCCCCAAGTTCAATCCGGAAGCCACGTATCTTGACCTGAAAATCGGTTCGGCCCAACAGCTCGATGTGACCGTCCCGAAGCCAGCGCGCTTCATCACCGGTGCAATAAATCCGCCCTGTCCCAAACGGATTCGCCAAGAATTTTTTCGCTGTCAATTCAGGCCTGTGCCAGTAGCCTCTGGCCAGACCTGCGCCGCCAATGTACAGCTCGCCTGTAACTCCGACCGGGACCGGCTGCAGGCGCTCGTCGAGCACGTAGAACTGGGTATTGGCGATGGGCGGTCCGATCGCCACTGGGCCTGCCTGCCTTTCCAGCCGTGTAGCCGAAGACCAGATGGTCGTCTCCGTCGGCCCATAGACATTCCATACCTCGTCGCTCGAGGCTAGCAGAGAATCGGCCAGATCACGGGGCAAAGCCTCGCCGCCGCACAGAACTTTCAGGTGCGGATGGCCCGTCCATCCCGCCTCCAGCAGAATCCGCCAACCGGCCGGAGTCGCTTGCATCACGGTCGCCTTGGATTCTGTCAGCAAGTGCAGAAGAAGATAGCCGTCGATAACTTGTTCTTTGGTAGCGATGACCAGCCGAGCGCCTGCCATCAACGGCAGAAAGAGCTCCAGCGCCGCTATATCGAAGGACAGGGTGGTCACCGACACCAGAGTGTCACTTGAGATCAGGCCCGGCTCCCGCTCCATACTGTGCAGCAGGTTGCTCAGCGCGCCGTGTTCGATGGCCACACCCTTCGGCTGTCCCGTGGATCCGGATGTATAGATCACATACGCCAGAGAATCCGGTGAGTTCTTCGTGTCCAGATTCGCGCAGTTCTCCCGCGCCCATTGTGTCTGCTCGCTGTCCAGGCAAACTACCCGCGGGCTGGTTTGCAATTGCGCGGCAAGAGCTTCCTGCGTCAGCAGTAGCGATACTTGCGCGTCTGTCAAAATCAGCTCCAGGCGACTCACGGGGTGGCTGGGGTCAAGCGGCAGATACGCCGCACCGGTCTTGAGCACGCCCAGCACCGCACCCAACATCTCGTGTGAACGCTCCAGGCATATACCAACCAAGGAGCCCTCTCCAATCCCTTGTCGGCGCAGGTGGCGCGCCATCCGGTTGCTGTACTCGTTGAGCTGCCGATAAGTCCACTCCTCTCCGCCGCAGATCACGGCAACCCGGTTGGGTGTCTGGGCAGCTTGCCGCTCGATAGTGCGGTAAACAGGCTCGAAAGGCCCGAAGTCCACCACAGTACGGTTCCACTCATCCAGCACCAGTCTCCGCTGGGCAGTGTCCAGAATCTCCAGATTCTCCACTTCCCCGTTGGCGTCAGCGACGATCCCGCGCAGGATGGTCGCATAGGAGGCCAACCACCGCTCGAGAGTGCTCTGGTCAATCAGGTCCGTGTTGTAGTCGCAATTCAGGAGAAGGTCGTCGCTGGTTTCGGTGACGTTCAGAAAGAGATCTGTATTCACAAATCCCTTCGGATTGGAGTGCACCTCTGTCCGCACTCCCTCGAAGCGAAGATTGTCCCCCAGCTTTTCCAGGTTGAACTGAACTTCGATCAAGGGCAGGCGGCTTGCATCGCGCGGAATCGTAAGTTTCTGCAGCAGCGTGCCGTAAGTGAACTCCTGATGATCATAAGCATCCAGGAGCTGCCCGCGAGTCGTGGTCAAGTGCTCCTTGACCAGGCAGCCTTTGCGCAGGAGGCTCAACATCGGGAGGAAATGTACACAATGACCAACCAGGCTCGCATCATCGAGCAGCGCCTGTCCCGCGGCGGAGATGCCAACCACTACCTCGGACTGCCGCGTGAGCCTGTGAAGCAGTATCTGAAACGCGGATAGCAGCGCCACGTACAGTGTGCAACCCAACCGGGAGCTCGCTGCCTTCAGTTCCGCTGACAGCTCCGTGCCCAGCGATGTATGCAGCGTGGCGCCCTTGTAGGACTTCATAAGTGGGCGCGGCCGATCCGTCGGCAAATCCAGCACCGGCGTTCGCCCGGCAAAAACATCCACCCAGTAGTGCTCGTTCTCCGCGTAAGCGCCCGCCTGCGTCTCCTCACGCTCCTTGAGCGCGTAGCTGCTGAAGGGCATGAGCGGAGCCAGAACCGGCTTTCGCCCAGCCTTGGCTGCGCTGTAGATGCTGCCCATATCTTCCAGTAGCTGATTCGCCGACCATCCATCCAGCACGATATGGTGACCAGTTAGCAGAAGCAGGAGTTCGTCGGGCGCGGTGCGAAGCAGAGTTGCGCGCAGCAGCGGCCCGCTGGAGAGGTCGAAGGGCGTGCGCCCCTCCTCTGCGATCCTCGCATCGATCAGACTTTCCCGTTCTTCGGCGGAGAGCGCGCTCAGATCGACAAACGGAATCTGGATTGCGCGGGGCGGCGCAATCCGCAGGCATTCCTGGTCCGAGTCGACCGTCGAGCGAAGCGCATCGTGCCTTTCAATCGCGGCTTCAAGCGCCGCTCGCACCTCATCCTCGTTTGCTTTCCCTTGCAAGTGAAGCGTCAGCGATTCATTGAAGGCACAGTTCGCATCGTCTCCAAGCGCGGCGGCAAGCAGGATCTCCCGCTGCGACTCGGTCAGCGGCACCAGCTCCGGTGTCTCGCGACGGGCAGCAGGATGCAGTTCTGGCAAAGTGGATTCGACCGGCGCGGAATCCTCTGACTTTATAGACATCGGCAGCATTCCCCCCTGGCGCATCTCCTGGATCGATTCGCGAAAGGCCCGGACCACGCGGGCAAAGTCCTCGTCGGAGTGCGCAGTCGTGAAGAAGCAGGGATAATTCTCAAGGACATGAACGCCTCTCTGGCGCATGTGGTAATAGAGAAGGCTGCCGAAGCGCGCCTCTGCCGGCAGATTGAATGTGAACCACGCGCCGCACGGATGCACGCGCGTATCGAGCCCCGCATTGCGAAAACTTTCTTCCACGGCTCGCGCAGCGTCGGCCACCTTCCGGCTCAACGTTTCTTGAAGCTCCGGCCCGGCTTGTTTCAGATGGAGTAGAACAGCCTTCGCTGCCGCCATCGCAAGAGGATGGCGCGTGAACGTCCCCGCAAAAAACGTCATCCCGACCTCGGGAGCCGAATCGTCCCCGTATTGCCAGGCACCGCCGTCGAGCGTGTCCAGGTACTCCGCTTTCCCTGCGAGCACTCCAATCGGATAGCCGCCGCCGATCACCTTGCCATAAGTGGCCAGGTCGGCGCGAATCCCGTAGTACTCCTGCGCCCCGCCCAAAGCCACACGGAATCCTGTGACGACTTCGTCGAAGATCAAAGCAATCCCGGCCTGCGCCGTGATCTTGCGCAGCTCGTGCAGATAGGCCCGCGGCTGCACCTCCGGGTGGCGGCTCTGAATGGGCTCAACCAGAACAGCGGCGATCTCGTCGCCGTGGGTGCGGATGAACTCCAGTGAAGATTCCGAACCGTACTCCAGCACTACCGCGCTCGCTGCGTTTCCCGCCGGAATGCCGGGGGCAATCGGCGCGGAACCGCGCGGAGTAGCACGCAACAGCACCTCGTCGAAGGTGCCGTGATAGTCGCCGGTAAAGTACACGATCTTGTCGCGTCCGGTTACCGTGCGAGCCACGCGAAGCGCCGCCATCACCGCTTCGGATCCGGTGTTGCAGAAAGCGGCGCGCTCCATGCCTGTGAGCTCGCAGATCAGTGCCGCGACTTCTCCCGCTGTTGAACTCTGCGGACCAATCTCGACACCAAGGTCGATTTGCTTGCGGACCGCGTCGCTTACAAATTCCGGCCCGTGCCCGAACATGATGGCGCCGAAGCCGTTGACGATGTCGATGTATTCGTTGCCGTCCAGGTCCCAGAGGCGAGAGCCCTTGGAGCGGTTCGACACCAACGGATAGACCATCTCCTTCCACAGTGCGCGAAAACCGGCGACGGCCCTGGGGTCGGCAAGATGCGTACGGTTGGTCTGCGTATACTCCTTCGACTTTGCAGTTCTCTGCGTGTACTGAGTAACGAGCGTTTGGATGTACTCGCTCTGCTGATCCGTCAGCCCATCGCGCGTGCCCGGCTGCACCGGCTTGAATGGACCGTGCATTTTGATCCCGCCGGTCGGCGCGGCAGGCGCAACTTCGCTCGATACTGTTCTCTTCTCTGCAACAGGTGCAAGGCTCGCCACTTGGGCAGAAGCTTGCTGTGTCACTGCACCGGGAGTCGCTCCGCGCACCGCCGCCAGTTGCTGTTCGAAGAGCTGGGACATGGCCTGCATCTGCGCCTTGAGCAGTTCTTCAAGCGACGAACCTGCCGCGACGGAGGTCGCGGAAACAACCGGCACTGTCGCTGCCACGGCCACCATCGGCTGTGCCAATGGCTGCTCCGCGGGAAAGGCATCCGCGGGAAGGATCGAATCCAGACGGTCGGCAAGCAGGCGAATGCTCGAATACTGTTCGACCATCTGCCGGAAGGTCACCTTCACGCCAAAGCGGCGCTGCACGGCCTGCGTGGCCTGGGTAAGAAATAGCGAGTCGAATCCCAGTTCCAAAAAGGAAGTGTCGATGGATTCGGGGCCTGTGGCGATTCCGCTCAACTCTTCAAAGAGGCTTGCCACCATTGGTTGGAGTCTAAGCCCGCGTTCGAGAGCAATCCCCTTTGCTTCAATGGCCATATCGTTCTCTTTCTCCATTGGAATTTCGGTCCTGGGCAGTACGGCCCCGGCTGGCTCCTGAGAATGGACCGGAGCCGTATACGCTGGCGGATCGATCCAGTGCTTCTTGCGTTCAAAAGGGTAAGTCGGCAGCGAAACTCGCTTCCGCGACTCATGGCTCCAGAAACGATTCCACTCCGGCTGAATGCCGGCAGCCCACAGACGGCCCAGCGCCTCCAGCATGGTTTCGGAGCCAACCGCCGCGGCGCTGCGCTCCGGCATCGACGCCACAATCGGCGTGGCGCGATTGCCGCGCTGCTGGTGTGCAAGGGTGGTCAACGATTGCCCAGGCCCTACTTCCAACAGCACAGCTCCCGGCATCTCGAGCAACAACTCTGCCGCATCCGCGAAACGAACGGGCTTGCGGCAATGGTCCCTCCAATAACTGGGGTCGATCGCGTCCAAAGCCGTCATCCAGGTCCCGGTCACTCCCGACACATATGGGACCGACGGCACATGAAGAGTTACCTTGTGCACCTCGTCCTCGAAGGCGTCCAGCATCGGATCCATCATGGCGGAATGAAAGGCATGGGAAGTCCGTAGGCGCTTGCAAGCGGTTGACTCCTGTTCCAGCCGCTTCTCCAATTCCTCAATCGCATCCATGGGCCCAGAAACTACGCACAAGGTCGGACTATTCACGGCGGCGATGGAAAGCCGCTCGCCGAGCATTCCCGCGATCCGCTCTTCGCCGAGCCGCACAGAGAGCATTGCGCCGCGCTCCATCTGCTGCATCAGACGGCCTCGCGCCGCCACCAGCCTGAGCCCATCTTCGCGACTCATCACGCCGGCCAGCACGGCCGCAACATACTCGCCGAGGCTATGCCCCGCCATGGCCTTCGGTCCGATTCCCCACTCCATCCACAGCTTGGCCATCGCCAGTTCTGTCATGAACAGCACCGGTTGCGCCAGCCGCGTCTCCATCAACGCAGCCGCGCCTGCTTCGGCATTCGCAGAAAGTAGAACTGGGCGCACATCCTGATCCAGTATGGGTCGCAGAATCTGCGCGCATTCGTCGATCTCTTGGCGATAGACCGGCTCCGTCTCGTAGAGGACTCGGCCCATGCCGGGAAACTGCGCGCCTTGCCCGGTGAAAAGAAATACCGGCTGAGGACGGGCGATGACGCTCGTAGACCTGTAAATCTGCCGATTCCTCGGCTCTGCAAGTATCTGTGTTGCCTCGTCAGAGCTTGCACAAACAATCGAAGCTCGATGATCGAAGCCGTGCCGCCCGCTCGTGAGCGTATAGGAAACATCGGCCAGATTCTGCTCCGGATCTTCTTTGAGATGCCGGCCGAGATTGTTGAGCGCCGCATCGAGCACAGCCTCGGAACGCGCAGAAATATTGAACAACTGAGCCGGACGCCGAGACGGCTCCGAATTCTCTTGCGGCCCTTCTTCAAGCACCACATGCGCATTCACTCCGCCTACGCCGAACGCACTCACGCCGGCAATGCGCGGGCCGTCCGGCTGCCACGGCAAAGCTTCGCGGTTGACATAGAAAGGCGTACTCGCAAAATCGATGCGGGGATTCGGTGCCCGGAAGTTGGCCACCGGCGGCACCGTCTTGTGGCGCATGGCGAGCACTGTCTTAATCAGACCGCTAACTCCCGCCGCCGCATCCAGGTGCCCAATGTTCCCCTTGGTGCTGCCCAAGGCGCAGAAGCCGTTGCGCTCCGTACTCTGTCGGAAGGCGCGGGTCAGCGCAGCAACCTCGATCGGATCGCCGAGCGGCGTTGCCGTGCCATGCGCTTCAAGGTACGTGATGGCATCGGCGCCAATGCCCGCCATAGCCTGTGCGGCCGCGATGGCTCCTGCCTGGCCCTCTACGCCCGGCGCCATGTAACCCACCTTCGCAGCGCCGTCGTTGTTGGTCGCAAAGCCGCGAATCACGGCGTCAATCCGATCGCCGTCGGCCAAGGCGTCTTCCAACCGCTTCAGCAGCACCACGCCCACGCCGTGCCCGAAAACAGTGCCCGTTGCATCGGCGTCGAAGGGGCGGCAGCGCCCATCGCGCGACCCCATGCTGCCTTCCTGATAAACATAGCCGCGATGCTGCGGAAAGGTAACCGAAACGCCTCCCGCAAGAGCCATATCGCACTGGTAAGTCAGCAGGCTCTGGCTCGCCTGGCAGATCGCCACCAACGAAGTCGCGCACGCTGCCTGCACCGTCACGCACGGTCCGCGCAGATTCAGCTTGTAGGCCACCCGCGAACAAAGAAAATCCTTGTCATTGCCGAGCGCCACCTGAAACTCGCCCACTTGATAGTTACCCGTGAGTTCGTCAATAAATTCTCGGTTCTCGCTCAGGTTTGCCAGCAGATAGGTGTTCAGGCTGCACCCGCCAAAGATACCGATCTGGCCGGGAAACTGCGCCGCATCGTATCCGCCGTCCTCGAGCGCATTCCAGCACGTCTCCAGAAACAACCGGTGTTGCGGGTCCAGAAGATCTGCTTCGCGAGGCGGAATGCCGAAGAATCCGCCGTCGAACATCTCGACATTTTCCAGAATACCGTGCGCAGCAACGTAGTCCGAACCGAATTCCAGCGCCGCGCGGTCTCTCGCTTCCAGTTCAACGCGCGAAAAGTGAGTGATGGTGTCTTTGCCCGCTGCGACATTCACCCAAAAAGTTGCGAGGTCCGGCGCGCCGGGAAACCTGCCCGACATACCGATGATCGCTACCCCATCCAGTCGATTCTCGTTCTCAGGAATGCTCATTGGGCCACCTTCCTGGCTGCGCGTGCCCGTGCGAAAGCCGCCCGCTGCCTTTGCGCCTTTTCCTCGGTTGAATGCCGCGCACTGGAGTCGAGAGATGAACCTCCCAGGCTCCCTGAAAGCGTGCGCACTGTGGTGTAGGCAAACAGATCCGCCACCGAAATCTTTTTGTTGAATAGCGCTTGCAACTGGGCCTGCACCGACACCAGCAGCAGCGACGTGCCGCCTATATCGAAGAAATTGTCTTCCAGGCCGATGTGGTCCGCGCCCAGCACCTTCCGCCACACGCTTGCGACTACCTGCTCCATTTCCGTGCCGCTGGTCTCCTTGCCGATCTTGGCCGATCCCACCGTCGGCGCCGGCAGCGCCGCGTAGTCCACCTTGCCGTGCGGAGTTAAAGGAAAGGTCTCGATCGGCAAATACACAGACGGCATCATCCAGGGCGGTAGCTTGGAAGTCAGATACTCGCTCAGTTCGCGTGCCGGGAGCGCCGCACCCTTTTGCGCAACGTAATACGCCACCAGCCGCTTCGTCCCCGCTGCATCCGTGTGCGCAACGACGCGTGCTTCCCGTATGCGTTCGTGGCCTGCGATGGCTGCTTCAACCTCGCCCAACTCGATGCGAAATCCCTGAATCTTTACCTGTGCATCACCGCGCCCGATATATTCCACTTCGCCATTCGGAAGAAGACGGGCCAGGTCACCGGATTTGTAAAGCCGCGCCCCCGGAAATGCGGAGTACGGATCGGGGACGAAACGTTCTGCGTTCAGTTCGGGCCGGTTCAGATAGCCACGCGCTACGCCCGCTCCACCCACATGGATTTCGCCCACTTCTCCGGCCCGCACTGCCTGCATGTCATCGCCGAGTAGATAGAGTTGCAAGTCGGGAATTGGAACGCCAATGAGGCTCTGCGCGCCATTTGCAGCGTCCGCTGCGGTTACCTCCCGGTAGGTAACATGCACGGTGGTCTCTGTGATGCCATACATGTTGACCATCCGGGGCTTCCTGTCGCCATGGGTTGCGAACCATGGCTGCAGCGTTTTGAAGTTCAACGCCTCGCCGCCGAAGATGACCAGCCGCAGAGCCAGCTTCGACAACGGTCTCGTCTGATCTACAGCCATCAGTTGATAAAACGCGGACGGCGTCTGATTCAGAACCGTAACTTGTTCCTTCACCAACAAATCATGGAAATCCTCTGGCGAGCGAGAAACGGAAAAAGGTACAAGTACGAGCCTTCCTCCGTGCAGCAGGCAGCCCCATATCTCCCAAACCGAAAAATCAAATGCCAGGGAATGAAAGAGTGTCCAAACATCGTTCTCGTTGAAGCGAAACCACTCCGCTGTCGCGCTCAGCAGGCGGGCGACATTGGCTTGCGTCACCATCACGCCTTTGGGCTTTCCGGTCGATCCCGAAGTGTAGATCACGTAGGCCAAGTTTTCGGGACCTGCGCGTGACTCGATTTCTTCGTCCTCTTCAAAAGAACCTGCCGCGAATTCGCGGTCCAGGAAGACCTGCTGCGCGTCGTGCGCGGGCAATCTGTCCACAAGCAGATCTTCTGTCAAGAGCACCGCTGGCCGCGCATCGTTGAGAATCGTGGCCACGCGCTCTGGCGGATAAGCCGGATCGATCGGCAAATACGCTCCTCCGGCTTTCAGAATGGCAAGCAGCGCAACAATTGCACGCGGCGAGCGCTCCACAAATACGCCGACCAGCGAATCCGGTCCCACGCCCAGGCTGCGCAGATGACGCGCCAGTTGACCGGCCTGCGCCTCAAGCTCGCGGTAAGAAAGCTGTTGCTCCCCAAACGACACCGCCGTGCTCTCGCCGTGTTGCGCCGCAACCTCATGGAACATCGCCCACAGACCCTTCACTGCCGTGGGAGTTCCATCCGATGCTTTCTGCACTTCGTCCGTGGTTGTCATAAGTGTGAGCCCTGATTCGAGAATTCGCTGATGCTTGCTGTGGCTGATTCGATAATCTGTGCGAAACGCGCGTTAGCCGACGATGGACAGTCGCAGCGCGAGGCCAATCCCGAGAAGAAGTAGAAAGACTCCGGTTGCCTTGAGGTCCTGCCTCCATGTCGAGACGCCCTCGCGACTGGCTCCCGTCACCGTCACGAAATACAGCGGCAGATCCCCCGCGGCCACGCCAATCACCGCGCCGAACATTCCGAAGAAATGGAAGGCCACCGGAATGGCCGTGACCACTGCAATGCAGTAGGTAGCGTTGCCGATCGCCGCATAGTGCGACTTGCCAAGAGAAAACAGCGCCGGCATGGTGGTCGCGTACATCAGCGTGTGCCACAGGCCCAGAGCCAGGAGCGGCACCATCCACGCCGCGGCATGATAGCGCGCGTCATACATTTTCGTTACCAGGAAGCCACCCAAATGCACCATCAGGGACAGCATGAACGCACCAGCCAGCAGCGCGTAAAAACGGTACCGCAAGAACGTTTCTCTGAACTCGCCAATCGGCAGATGGGCCATCTTGGCGATGAACGGATAGCCCACCTTTTGCGCGAAGGCATTGATCACCGAGCGCGGAATCTCCGAGACTGAAAACGCGATGCCATACACGCCCAACAAACTGAAACTGATCAGCCTTCCAAGAATCAGCCGGTCCGCCTGCGATGCGAAGAAGTAGAAAGCCGTAGCCAGCAGAATCCATTTGCCGAAGTGAACCAGCGTATGCACGCTCTCCCGGTCCCAGCAGAAGGAGTTCCGGATGCCGGGAATCAGCCGCCGATAAAAGCTGAGCGCAAGCCGATACGCTGTGCTTAGAATCGCTCCCAGGATCAGCGCCCACACAGAGCGGTAGACCAGAGCGCAGCCAACGGTGATCAGCAGCGAGACGACCTGGGTAGTAAAGTCGAGCAGGAACAGCCGGCGCACGCCCATGTGCCGCGACATCGAAAGCAGGTTGGAACTGTTGAAGGAACCAATCACCGCATTGATGCCCAATGCCGGAAGCAGCGCCATCAGCCGCGGTTCGTGGTAGAACAGCGACATCGGCCAGCCCAGCATCAGGGATACGATGAAGATGCCCAGGCCGCGCAGTACCTGCAAGGTCCATGCAGTATTCAAAAGGACGGGATCGTCGCCGCGCGGGCTCTGGATCACGCTGGGGCCCAGGCCAATATCGGAGACCAGGCTGATTCCAACAATCAGCGTTGTCACCAGCGTCATCAGGCCGAAAGCTTCCGGCATCAATAAGCGGGTAAGTACGAGGCTGTTGACGATGCGCAGAGCCATCGCGCACCCGTAGTCGGTTACGGTCCAGAACGTGGCCCGCATGGCTGTGGATTCCAGCGCTTTGCGGGCACGGCCTTCCACATGGACGCGGTCTTCCGCCGCCCAATCCGGCTCGGCGAGCGTAACGGTCGATGATGTCGAGTCAGATCTCAGATTGTTCTCGCTTGTTTGGTATCTCTTGCGGTTTGAACGAAGACTGCAGAATCTCAGCCCCAGCCCATACGTGAACCACCGTTGCTTATCCCACCGCTCAAGCGCTGGCGGGTTGCCCTTTGCCTTCTGAAATTGCTTCGACCCTGCCGTCGGATATTGACTCGCGGTCTGCGCCGTAGAAATGTTCTACGCGCCGCTGAACTAGTTCCCTCTCCATTTCCACGTCCATCTCCACGCCGCGCTTCCGGATCAGATCGCTCCAGGGCAAGCAATCCGTCTTTGCCTGAAGTCTGGCGACAAGTTCATCCACTCTCCCGATAGGCTTCGCCGGGACGCCTCCAACAATGTCTCCAGGGGCTACATCCCGGTTTACCACCGCTCCGGCAGCCACAATCGCGTTAGGCCCGATGGTCACGCCGGGAAGCACGATTGCACCGTAGCCGACAAACACGTTATCGCGAATATCGATCTTTCCCACCGAATCCAACCTTGCGCCATAGGCCCGGTTCAGCATCGCCACCGCGCCATCGTGACCGACCAGTGTGCAGTTTGAAAAATGCACATTGTTTCCCAGCCTCACATAGGCAGGATCGGTGATGTTTGTGCTGGGGAGAATGCTGCAATGCTCGCCGATCGCATGCAATCCTCCGTGCAGTTTCAGAAAGCGCGTATATTCCTCAGCTCCCGGCCTGCAGAGGCGCAGATAAAGGCCCTTGCACCGTCCCCATCGAAAGGCGATACCTCGTACGATTGTGCCGATCGGATTTCGCAATTCACCGCTCCCGGTTGCCTTTAACGAATCTGTTCTTCAGCTGAATTGACGCTCGTTGCGGAGTAAGGCTCAACAGCGATCAAAGTCCAAAACGCGACCGCAGAACGCTTCGCGCCGCGTATGCCCCTTGGTAAAGCATTCCGAAGCTCAGGCTCTTCAAACGATCGAGGGCTGCCGACCGCCCCGGTGCGCTGGGATGCAATCCGATCTTTCGCGCATAGTAATTGGTCCGGTTCGCCCCGATCGCGTCGTCTCGCACCCGCTTGAAATTGATACTGACCGAAATCGAAACGTTGTCCGTGTTCTTTACCCAGTGCGGGAAGGTGGCTGGATTGAAGACGCCCACACCGGGAGATAGTTTGTAGCTCCACTGCCCCTCCGACAGATCCTTCTGCCATCTGGGAGCCAGCAGATGGCCCGTCCAGTATTGCTCCATCTCTTCAGCAGTCAGAATACGCGGATCGTGCGCATCGTAGAGAAACACCGACTTGCTCCCCCGCACCTGCGCCAGAAAATTGGCCTCGCCATCCAAATGGTAGGGCGTAATCCGGTTGGGCGAAGTAATGAAGATCGTCAGAATTGGATCGCGGTACAAACGACGAAGATTCGTACCCGTCAGCTCCGACAGCTCTGAGATGAACAGTTGCAGTGCTGCCCGGTAATCCGGTTCTTCGTGAACACGCTTGAGAATGATCCAGTTTCCGCCCTCCCCGATCCGCTCCAGCGCCTCAACCAGGGTCACATCTGCGGGCTTGTTGCCGAAGTAACCATCCACGACAGGCTCGCCGATTTCAAAGTGGCTCTTGTGCTCCCGCTTCCTCATGCAGTGGTCGGCCAGCTTCAGCAACGCCGGCATCTGAAAGATATCCATCTTGTCGAGAGCATGGCGAAACTGGAAAGGTAGGTGATCGAAGTTGGCGACAAACGGGGCGGCTGACTCGGCATCGTGGGGAAAGACGGCCGATTCTTTGGTCGCCTCGTATGCTGTGGCCATGGGCATCCTCCGCTCGTGTTCGCATGGAGAACCGGTTCGATGATCAATCGCTAGGCAGAGATTCCGCCATCTGCCTCTACAGTGTTTCCAGCTTTGCACGCCGCCGGCCCCGAGTAAGGCCGAAGAATCTGCTTCTCGGCTGGGTAGGTGCGCATATCGCAAGTGAGACAAAACACAGATGAACGCGCGAGACAGAAGCACGGGTTCCGACACAAGACGGATAAGACGATTGCCGTAAAGTTCGCACTGTTCTCAGGCGAAGGAACATCAATCGGAGGCTGAATCGGCGATTTGCCGGTGCAGTCGTCGCGGGCGGGCTTCGCCCATATAAGTCACAACAGCAATGTTGAATCAGAAATTAGCTACTGTATTCGATGCAACATGTAGACAATCGTTGCAAGAAAATGTCACCCCTTGAGCCTCTTGCAAAATCCCCCAACCGGCAGGTGGAAAAGGGGATTTTCTCCTCTGGCCCGGCATTTTGATCGTTGACCAGCGGGTTTGAACCGAGTCTTTGGCAAGAAACCTGCTTTTCGGCC
>Ga0255356_1000157_pt1 | contig 45752 bp, 35 predicted proteins | sample HBST100metaG_FD_189944 | JGI IMG/M metagenome (GOLD analysis project Ga0255356, IMG submission 189944) | Peat soil microbial communities from Stordalen Mire, Sweden - H.B.S.T100 | ecosystem: Environmental > Terrestrial > Soil > Wetlands > Peat | place: Sweden: Norrbotten County, Stordalen Mire...
ACTGCTACGTCGATGAGTGCCGGACCTGCGTGTGCAAACGCCTCGTTGAGCGCAGGCTTGACTTGCTCCGGGGTGTCTACTCGCCAGCCCCGAATCCCGGCGGCGTTGGCGATGTCGGCGAAATTCTGGCTACAGAAGGCTGTGCCGTAGTTTTCGATACCCGCGGCCTTCATCTCTTGTTCCACGAAGCCGAGTGCACCGTTGTTGAAGACCACAATCTTGATATTGAGTTCAAGCTGACGCAGGGTTAGCATGTCGCCCATCAGCATGGAGAGACCTCCGTCCCCCGATAGAGTGACGACTTGACGGTTGCGGTCCACCGCCTGCACGCCGATGGCCTGTGGCATGGCGTTGGCCATTGTTCCATGGTTGAAGGAGCCGAGCAGTCGCCGCTTGCCATTCATGCGCAGATAGCGGGCAGACCATACGGTGGGAGTTCCCACGTCGCATAGGAAGACCGCATCTTCGGCGGCTAGATCACTGATACATTGAGTGAGATATTGGGGGTGGATAGGAGTCTTGCCTGGTTCACCCACCGCGCGGTCGTCGAGTTCCTTGCGAACTTTGCGGAAATGGTCGAGAGATGCTTCCAGATGGCCGCTTTCATGCTTCTTGAGGGCGGGAGCCAGGGCCTGTAGAGTAGAGCGTACGTCGCCGATGAGACCAACATCTACCTTTGTCCGTCGGCCAATCTGCTCGCCCCGGAGATCCACCTGGATCACACTGACGCTTTCCGGATAGAACTGGGAGTAGGGGAAGTCGGTGCCAAGCATGAAGAGAGCGTCGCACTCCTGCATGGCACGATAGGCCGAAGGTACGCCAATGAGGCCATTGAGACCCACGAAGTAGGGGTTGTCGTATTCCAAGTACTCTTTGCCGCGTAGGGCTGTGATGATGGGGGCCTGTAGAGTCTCGGCCACGGAGAGGACTTCCGCCCGGGCATTTGCGCAGCCCGATCCCGCCAGAATGGTTACTTTCTTTGCTGTGTTGAGCGATTCGGCGGCGCTCTTGAGGCTGGCTGCAGGCGGCAGAACGGAAGCGGCGGGACCGCCGATACCGAGGTCGATCGCCACGGAGGAACACCCGAGCGCCAAGACGTCACCGGGGATGATAATGACAGCGACGCATCGTTTGGCGATTGCTGTGCGCATAGCGATAGCGAGAACTCGCGGTATCTGTTCCGGGCTGGAGATGACCTCGCAAAAGTCCGAACACGTGAGGAAGAGGTGCTCGGGCCGAGTCTCCTGAAAGAAGTTGGTGCCCAGTTGGGCGCTGGGTATCTGCGCGGCGATCGCCAAGACGGGAACGCGGCTGCGCTGGCAATCATGGAGTCCATTAATGAGATGGAGATTGCCAGGCCCACAGCTTCCCGCGCAGACCGTAAGTTCGCCTGTAATCTGTGATTCGCCTCCGGCTGCGAAGGCGGCGACCTCTTCGTGCCGGACCATCATCCAGTCGATGCCATCGTGAGCGCGGATGGAGTCTGTAAGTCCATTGAGCGAGTCACCGGCTACTCCGTAGACACGCTTGACGCCCGCATTCATAAGCGTCTCAACGACGACATCGGCGACCTTGGCCAGCATTTTCTTTCCGAACATATTCGCTTTGATGCGGTTTTTCGCTTCAATGGTTTAGCAACGCCTGCACCGGCCAACTTATCGGGACCTGTCCCCATCAGGTCGCATCATCATATCCATAGGTCATAATAGCTGTCTGTAGAAGACACCTCCATCCCGTAAGGTCCTCGAGATAACCGTCCGCGGAGAAGTCGCGAACTGAACTCTTTGGTTATATAGCCGTTGCCAACTTTATCACTGACGGGCTCCGCCGCGGGAATAGCACATCGGGTGTCGTTCCGTCCTGAACCTTCAGGGCATCGGAGTACTCCGTTTTTGCCGCATCGAACAGAAGATTGGCTCGCCCGATCTTAGAATCTGAGAAGCGGCAGATCGATGGAACCCATGCGGCCGGTGGCGGAGTCGCGAACGATGAAGCGCAGCGTGATGGCTCCGCGCGAAGGGGCGGCAGTGAAGGCGAATTCGGCCATCTTCGCTGGATCGTGAAGATCCACGCCGGGCCTTGCGTTGGCCGTCATTCCATGCAGGGTGTGACCGAGCATCTTGCCCTTCGCGTTGAGCGAGACGGCCATGATGTAGACCGAGGCAGTTGCGCCGCCGTTGTCCAGAGGCTTCCAAGTGAGCGCATCGGCAGCGACGCGGACGATGTGGTTGTTGGATGAGGCAGCGGCGGTCGGTCCCAGCGCAATGCGCAGTCCGTTGAGAGGCAGCTTGCTCTCGGCGGCTGTGGTGAGGTCGTAGGCGGCAGAGACAGCGGAGTTCTGCTGCTGCGTTTGGCCAGAGTAGTAGCCGGTGCGCGTGGTTGCAGTGAGTCCGGGACGCAGGCAGAGGACGCGAATCTTGCGATACTGAGAGGACGCTTTGCCGGTGGAGCTGGGCGTGTAGGCGAGGGTGTAGAAATTGGCGCCGAGATCGACGGAGGCAGCGATCTGCCGGGCGATGTCGTTTCGGCTACGGATGACGCGACCGCCGGTGATGGGGCCGAGGCGGTCGAAGTCCTCGCTGGCGTTGAAGGGATCGAAGTTGCCGGAGAGCGCGTCGCCAGCGGCCTCGGCGAACTGGAGCTGCGTCGAGTCGGTGATCTCGGTGAGACCCGCGGCGGTGCTGGTGGGATCGATGGCGTAGAGAGTGACGTGCGCATCGAGAAGAACGTCGGTGACGTGGCGCAGTGTGTTCTTGACCTCCTGCGCGTCGTCGCGGTCGATGACGGTTGGGTCAACGGTGGGGAATCCGCCGCCGACCCAGATGAGATTCTTGCGCCCGGGAATGCGGGCGTAGCTCTCGGCCATCTCTTCGAGCGCGCGCAGGGATTGGTGGAGACGCTCGACCGGGCCGTACTCGGTCTTGCCGTTTACCTCCAGATTCCATGCATACTCGGGTGTAGCAGCGGCGAGTGTATGGAGAAGAGCGTCGCGATCGCGGGTGAAGGATTGCAGTTGCTTGAAGTGGTTGTCGTAGACGCTGAGCAGAGTGGTCGGCTCGGGCAGAAGCGCAGGCTGCGCGGCGAGGTAGTCGTGCAGCGAGCGGCGAGCAAAGGAACTGTCTGCAAAGTGCGTATTGAGCTGGTCGAGGACAAGAATGTCGACCGGCGACTGACCGAAGCTGGCGGGCTGCGCGGGATCGAAGACCGCCGACGATGAGGCCGCTGGCAGCGTGTGGGCAGAGGGCGGCTCCAGCGAACGAATGCGCTGCGGCTTGTCGTCCTCGAAGACTTGAAGGTCTTTCGCGGTGAGGCCATCGACGGGCTTGCCGGATGCGTCGGTAACGACGACGTCGAGCACGACCAGGCGCGCGTTGACTATGAGCGGGGGCGCGTGAGATATCTGAGTGGAGTCTGTCGCCTGCGTCTGAATCGAAGGCTCGCTCGTGCTCTGTGCATGCGATTGTGTCGTAACGTACGCAGGCGCAGCGACTGCGATCAGCAGCGCGATTGCAAGATGTGACTGCAAACGGAGACGAGGGTGAACGGGGAGAAGCAGCGGCATGTTCGTCCTCCTTCATTTTTGCAGTACGCCGTTATCCCAAAAGCCATCAAAGCCGCGTACTATCTCAACTACACCATTCTAACGATTGCAGGTAAAAAAATGAATGCGACAAAGATTGTACGAGCGATGTGGCGCAATGGATTGTTGTTCGGCGTGTGCGTGTGTGCACTGCTGCTGTGTACGGCGACTCCGCGCTGCTGGGCATGGGGACGCGAGGGGCATCGGTTGACTGCGTTGGTGGCTGAACAATATCTAACCCCAGAGGCGAAGGCGCAGATCGCTCAATTGCTGCGCGCCGACTCGCACAGCAGCGAGACGCTGGACGACATCGCGCCCTGGGCCGATGACTATCGCGTGGACCATCCAGAGACTGGCGCGTGGCACTACGTCGACATTCCCAAGTCTGCGGCCAGCTTCGACCGCAACCGCGACTGCCCGGTCTCGACCAGCGATCCGAAGTCGCCGTGGCGCGACTGCGTGACGGACCGCATTCTCTACTTCGAGGGCAGGCTCGGCGATACATCGCTGAGTCTGGAGCAGCGGGCGATTGCGCTGAAGTTTGTGGTGCATTTTATTGGCGACATCCATCAACCCTTTCATGCGCTGGGCGACGAGCGCGGAGGCAACAATATCTCCGTGTATTTCATGGGCTCCAATCAGTGCGGTAGCTACAAGTGCAATCTGCACGGCGTTTGGGACGACTCGATCATTGACGAGCAGGGACTCAGCGAGAAGAAGTACACCGACCGGCTGCTGCAGGAGATCAAGCAGAACAACTGGGAGAAGCTCTCTGGCGGCGAGCCGACGAGCTGGGCCAACGTCTCGCACCACTATGCAGTGGAGGCAATGGTTCCGAACGGAGCGTTGCTGACGCACGAGTACGTCGCCGAGGAGTCGAAGATCGTGGATGCGCAACTGGCGCTGGGCGGTCTGCGACTGGCACATGTGCTCAACCGCATTCTCGCCGCACCAGACGTGCCAGCGACGCAATCGAAGTGAGCTTCTGCAGCGGCGAAGGGCGACCGCGGTGGGTCGCCCTTCGCCGTTGGTGCGAATTTGTCGAAGTTAGAAGTGCAGCCGTCCGGCCAGTTGCACCTGACGCGGGCTGTAGGTGTAGTTGCTGTTGGAGTTGGTGTAGGTGCCGAAGGCGGCGTACGGCGTCAGCGTCGATCCACTGTAGGTATACGCCTCGGTGGTAACGCCGGTGATGTTCTGGTGGTTCGCTATGTTGAAGATCTCGGCGAAGATCTCGAAGCGCGCATTGTCGAAGTGCGAGGCGTGGATGTAGAAATTCTTTCCAACGCGCAGATCGACGACCGCAGTCTTCGGATAGTTGTAGCTGTTGCGCTCGATCCACGGCAGACGATTCGCACTCGATCCTGCGCCGTTCAGCCCGGTGTTTGCGGTCTTCACGGAACATGTAGGATGGCCGTTCGATGTCACAGGAGTACAGCCATCGGTGCCATCGTCCGGCACGTTGATGTTGGCCGAAAGACCGCTGGCCAGCGTGGGCGTAAAAGGCAGGCCGGTCTGCGCCTGAATCAGCGGAGCGATGCGCCAGCCGCCAAGGATGTAATCCTCGATGCCGTGGAAGTGGGTCTGCGGCTGATAGACAAAGGCCGCGACAAAACGTCCGCGGATGTCCTGAACGCTGTTGCCGTACTCCTGCTTTGGGTTGGCTGGATCCAGCATGCTGTAGCTGGGAACGACCGTCGATTGGTAGGGATTCTGGTCCAGCGTGTGCGACCAGGTGTAGTTGGCCATCATGGAGAAGCCATGCTCATAGCGATGATTGATCTGAGCCGACAGCGCGTTGTAGCTGGAGTTGACGCCGCTGTTGACGTCGAGGATCTGGTAGTACGCTGGATTTGGCCGGGTGCCGGTCGACGTGCCAGCAGGCAGCAGATAGACCTTCGCTGAGTAGGCTTGGCCAGCATACAGCGGCAGTTTAGCCCCGCCGTGAGGCAGCGTGACATAAGCACCAGTCTGCGGTGGCGTCGGATAGCCACTGTAGCTCTGGTCCGTCGTGCTGCTGATCGCATACGTATTGAGGCCGGTCGTCGTCGAAGAGGAGACGGTAAACGGAACGATCGCTGTATTACCCGGGTTGTAGTTGGTATCGACCGCAGTGGGAAGCTCGCGCCCAAACGATCCCATGTAGGTGATGCCGAATGTTGTGTTGTGGCCGAGATCCTGTTCGAGAGCGAGGTCGACCTCGTGCACCTGCGGGTTCTTCATGTTGGGATCGAGGTAGGCAACAGTGGAACTCAATAGTCCACCATTCTTCTGATAACAGGAGTAGATGGACGCCGCAGAGGATTCAAGATTCGGCCAGGCTGGACCGCATCCGGCCGTAACCGTGCTGGTGCTGTAGGTTGGGGGATGCAGAGTAGAGAAATTAATTTGCCCATTCGGCGAGCCGGATTCCTCGTAGGTCTGAAGAATGTTCGAGTTGATGATGCGCCCGTAGTACATGCCGTATCCGCCGCGCAGGATGGTCTTGCCATCGCCGTAGACGTTCCAGTTGAATCCGAAGCGTGGTGCGATGTTATGCCGATCATCCGGCTGATCGGCAGTCTGGGGTAGGGCAGTGTTAACAACTGATGGGAGAAGTGCCGCAGCCAGCGCGGGATTTCCCGTGTTCACAAATGGATTTGGTGGGATGTATTCATATTCGTAACGCAGGCCGAGGGTCAGGGTCAGATCGGGCAGGATGCGCCAGTCGTCGGTGACATAGCCTGCATACTCGCGCGTTGCGATCTCTCCGGCAGGATTGCCGAAGGCCTGAGAGAAACTGTAGTACTGCTCGTAGTAGCCCGGCACACCCGGCGTAGTAGGCGGTGCCCCGCCCACACCGGTAGTGGCGTTCAGGTAGTCGGCGATGAAGGCGTAGCCGTAGTCGTAGCTGTAGCTGCCATTGCCGTTGTAGAGATTGTTGACGTAGTCGGAGACCTTGTTGAACTCCAGCCCGGCCTTTGCGACGTGCTGGCCGTGGGTCCATGTGAGGCCGTCGAGCAGTTGCAGGCGGCGTTCATCGGGGTCGGCGGCGCGGGCCAGATCGGGATTGCTGCCCGCGTAGACTCCGCCGTTCAGGTAGTAGCCGATCTGTGTACCCGCAGCCGCGCCGTAGGAGTTGTGCGCCATGGGAAGCTCGTTGGGCAGCGGAGGATTCTGCGTCGTGTACTCGAAGTCGCGGCCGTACTGCACCAGCGCCTCGTTGACCAGCGAGTTCGAGAGTACAGAGGTAAGTCGCGCGATTCCGAAGTCCTCCTTGATGTAGTCGCTGCCCCAACCGGAGCGGCCCTCGGTCTCGACCGTCGGCTGATAGAGGCCGTTCGGGGCCGAGTAGCGCATGCGGTTGTACATCAGAGAGAGGTGCTCGCGGTCGTTGATCTGGTAGTCGAGCTTGGGCAGATTGATGACCTGATCGCCGGTGCGCGGAACCGTTCCGAGAAACGAGTTGATGATGCCCAGTCCCTGCGTGTAGTACGCGGATGCTGCCTGAAATGAGACGCCGTACAACGCCGCCATCTCGCAGGCGTTGTAGTCGCCTTCGGTCGAAAGCGTGAGCGAGGTCGAGGTGAAGGCCGAGGTTGAGCAGGTCTCGCCTGCGGGAAGAATCACATTCGATGCCGCAAAGAGATCGTTCGGGTCCCTCGGGGCTGCGGTGCCGGGAAAGTTCCGCCGCGATTGATCGTAGGCATAGAACCAGAAGAGCTTGTCGTGAATCAGCGGTCCGCCAATGCCGAAGCCCCACTGCTTACGCCAGTCTTTCGGCTTGTAGGGAGTGCTGTTGTAGCCGCCCTGTCCGTTGGCCACGCTCAGCAGCGTGTATGGATTGACGGATCCGCCGAGGCTGTTGTCGCGGTCGTAGTAGAACAGCTCGCCGTGCAGTGTGTTGCTGCCGCTCTTTGTGACGGTGTTGATGACGCCGCCAGCCGCGCGTCCGTACTGCGCCGAGTAGTTCGATGTGTTGACCTGAAACTCCTGAACCGCTGCCTGTGTGATCGTATACGAGGAACGGGTGCGTCCGCGGGCCTCGGAGAAGTAGGCCTGATTGTCGTCGGCGCCGTCGACCGTGGTGTTGTTGAGCAGGAAGCTGATGCCGCGGAAGCTAAGAAGACCGTAGCCGTCGGAGTTGGAGACGACGCCCGGAGTGAGCAGCGCGAAGTTCGACCAGCGGCGGCCATTGATCGGCAGATTGTCGATCGTCACCTGATCGAGCGTGGTGGAGATCTCGCTCGACTCGGTGTGCAGCAGTGCGTTTTCAGCCGTGACCTCGACCGTACTGCTCACCGAGCCCACCTTGAGCTGCGGAGAGATGGTCGTAAGGCTGCCCACAGTGACGATGATCGACTTCTCCTGATAGGTCTCGAAACCGTCCACCGTGAAGGTGGCGCTGTAGGTTCCGGGTTCGAGCTCGGAGACGCGATACTCGCCCGAGGCGTTGCTCTTGATCGTGCGCTTCAGTCCGGTATCCGTGGCCGTCACGGTGATCGACGCGGCAGGCAGAAGCGCGCCGCCGTTGTCGGTGACGACGCCGCCGATGGCGCCGGTCGTCGCCGACTGCGCAAAGGCTGGTCTTTGCGTTGCCGAGGCGAGAACAAAGACCGCCAGCAGTGCTGCGATGAGTGAGGACTGCGCGATTTGTGCGAACTTGCCAAACGTGCGAGAGATGGAAGTCATTCAGTAGATCTCCTGACCTGAAGCCTGCCTGGGAGAATGAAGCGCCAGACGTTACAGAGAGAGTTGCGGACGGGTTAGATGCTGCTCCCCGTCCACTTCATCGAAACGGGTTAGCTGACTATGAGTGGAACGGTGAAGCTGGCGGTTGTTCCGTCGGAGCCCGTCGCAGTGACGCCAATGCTGTAGGTTCCGGCAGGTGTCGACGGTGTCGACTTAACCGTACTGTTGCAGGCGACGGTTCCGGCGGCGGCAAGCAGCAACGCCAGAGCCATCCAGAGCTGGCCAAATCGCAGCGGCGAGCGACGGCGGCGAACTCCAATCATCAGCGCCAGCCCCAGGCCCAACACCGTGCTGAGTACGCCCCATGGCCCGCGACCGACGCGGCCAATCGAGCTCTGTAGGATTGTGGCGGACTTTGCCGTGGTGATACTCAACGCAACCGTCGAGGTGGTCGAGCAGCCGGAGGCCGCAACCGTTGTCGTGCTGAAGGAGCAGGACGAATTTGCCGGCAGTCCCGAGGTGCAGGCGAGGCTGATGGTTCCGGTGTAGACGACCTGGTTGATATTGAAGCTGTAGAGTGCCGTCTGCCCCGCCGTCACCGCGCTCTGTTGATAGCTGACCACGGATGCGGTAAAGGTCGGAAGAGCCGTCGTAACCGAAGCGGTCGCAGCACTGGTCGATGTTATAAAGTAGCCGTCGCCGCTGTACGTCGCAGTGATGGTATACGTCCCAGGCGTCGAGAAGGTGTAAGACAGGGTCGCTCCATACACTGGGGCGCCGGTGGTGCCGATGTTGGTGACCGCAACCCCCGAGGTTGGCGCAAGCGCCACTCCGTTGGCATAGAAGACGATGGTGCCCGACGGATTGGAGGGGCCGTTGGCGACCAGGTAAGCAGTCAGTGTGGTCGTGTCTGTTGTGGAGTAGACGGTGCTGCCAGTGCAGGTAGCAGGGCCGGCGGCGGAGGCAACCGTCCGAGTCACCGGACTCTGCACGAAGTTCCCGGTGAGCGGGAATGTGGCGGCGCCGTTCAGTTGGGATTGGACCTGTAGCGTTCCGGTGAACGGGCCGAGCACGGAAGGTGCCGCCGTCACGGGCAGCAGGCAGTCCGTGGTCAAGTCGTTATTGGTGGTGCAAGAGGGGGTGCCGAGGGAGAAGATGTTTGCTCCCGAGGTGAGCGTGTATCCGCCCGACGCCGCCGAATCGTTCGCCGCGAAATGGATGTCGAAGATGTTGGTCTGCGTGGCGCCAACATTGCCGAACTGCACCCCCGAGGAGACCTCGCGCACAACATTGGTGATCGTATCGCCGACAAATAGGTCGGAGTAGGCATCCACTGAAACGCCGAAGACACCGGTCGATGCGTAAGTGGTGCCACTCTTGCCAAAGGTGGACTGGGTCGCCGGGCAGCCGTCGCCATAGGTATCCGTAGCGGCGCCGCATGTGTTCGTAGCCCCGCCAGCAACGACATACATGGACTTCGTCGTGCCTTCAATTCGCCAGACCACGCCATTCAGAGCGTCTGCAACATAGATGTTGCTATTAGTGTCGGACGCAATTCCGAAGTCACTGCCGATGGCGAAGTTACCGGCTTGCGCCCGTTGCAAAACCTTCCCCCCAGTCTGGACATTCGTACCAGCGTAGAGACTGATCGTACCTGCAGGCACCACCTTGCCAACGCTGTTGAGGTACTCGTTGGTGAAGTAGACATTACCCGAGGGATCGACCGTTACGCCATAAGGGCTGTCTGTAAGGGATGCGTTTGCGAGTGCGCCCGAAGTAAAGGTTCCGTAGTTGCAACCATTTGTTGTGGCGGGTGAGTTGGGGCAGGTCGAGCCGCCCAAAGTCGATGCGCCGATGATCTTGGCAACAGTGCCAGGAGGAATACTGACGCCAGTTACGGTAGTTGTTGTGCTCGCGTTCGTATTTACAACGACGACGGCATTCTTGTATTCGTCTGCGATGAACAGATCGCCATTGTTATCGAAGGCGAGACCGAAGGGTGCATCCAGATAGCTGCTAGTTGCCGCTACAATATTGCCCGAGCTGTTGTTAGAGGTATAGCCATAGGTCCCGGCAACGCTTCCGGCCACCAAAGAAATAACGCCGCTGGTGACAGGAAGGACTCCTGCGGTCGCTGCGATCTTGCGAACATTGGCGTAACCGCTATCGCCGAAGTAGAGATCGCCCGCGGGCGAAAACACAAGCCCAACTGGATGCGATAGGTGCACCGCAGTTGCAAGACAACCATCCCCCCTGGAATCAATTGACTGCAAGGCTCCGCAGGTAGTCCCCGACGCGGGCGACGTGGCGGCGCCACCAGCAACCGCCGTCACAATTCCAGTGGCAGCGTCTATCCGACGGACCAGCCCGTTCGCGTAATCACTAAAAAATATATTGCCGCTTGTATCGGCGATAGCATATCGCGGCCCAGTGAGCATAATCTCGGTCGCCAGACATCCGTCGCCGTAGGCGTCCGTCGATATGAAGCCCGAGACCGGACAGGTTGCGCCCTTCGCAATGGCAACTGACCCGCCGCCAGCGATCAGTTTGACGGTGTAGGGCAGCAACTGTGGCGCCAGGCTCTGTGCCGATGCGTTGCAACAGAAACCTGCAACCACAGCAAGGACGACCGTCAACAGCGAACGACGATTGGCAGAACGGGAGAATCCGTTAGTGTTGAACACGTTGGGCAGCTCCTTGATTCGGTACGGATCTGGCGATGGCACCAGACGTTCTCTCGACGGAATGTCGAGCTGGGGAGTAAAGCGCACGCTCCAAAACGTCACATTCTAAAGAGTCGTCAGGGGCACTTAGGATCGCGTCGATGGTAATAATGTATCACTCTGATAATGGATCAACCGATTATAATTACGTGAATTTACGACTTAGCTACAAGCGTCATATCGCCAATCGATAGCAAGCCTCCGGTTATGCGCCCACCAGTGGTCAACGGTTGCGGTTGCATTCTGAACCAGCCGAAGTGGTCGATCGGTAGCGTGGTAATGAGTGAAGCAGTATAGCATGGCTCTCGGTCTCGTCAACAGGCCATCATGATCCGACTGAGCAAAGCCCGACGCACCAGTATATTCATACAGCGTGCTTTATGGAACGGATGGCGTCGCCGGTGTCGAGATCCTTGTAGGGGATGTTGGCGGCAGCAAGCCCAGTTTCAGGCGGAGTCCGCAAGTTGAAGCCGCTGATCGAATTCTTCCAATAACTGGCGATCGCCTCGGTCAGGTGCCTCTGCCGGCTACGGCATCTTCGACTTTAGCTTGATCGTCTTGCCATCCACGGCGAATCTGCCGTATCCGTGATGGTGAATGGTCTTCGGATTCTTCTGCGCTGGATCGATCCACGCCTTGACCACTTCAAGAATGAAGAGGTTGTACTTCTTGACCAGACGAGTATCGGCCACCTTGCATTCAAGATTGGCGAAGCACTCCGCCACGAGAGGCGGTGTCACGAGTTCGGCTGGCACCGGCGTCAATCCGAACCTCTCGAACTTGTCTACATCGCTCCCCGAGCAGTTGCCCACCTCCACAACCTTGGACGCAAGCCTCAGCGCCGGAATGGCGATCACGCACTCCTTCGTTGCCCGCAGCGCTGCAAACGAGTAATCGCCGTTGCTGACGACGCAGGCAACCAGCGGTGGTTCGAACTCGACCATCATGTGCCAGGACATCGCCATGACGTTGGCTCGGCCCTTGTCGGCGGTTGTCAGAAGAACCACTGGACCCGGTTCGAGTAACTGGTATACGTCCGCTAGAGGTAGATTCTTCATCGCGCTCATCTCTCCTGGACCCCGTCAGCAAGGAATGATGGCAGGGCGTAGCCATTATAGTTCCGCTGGTCGCCCTCAGGCCCGCCGCCGGGCACTCATCATCAACCAGACGCACTGGTTCCGCTGCTGGCCTCCTCCCGATGCCAGTTTGTGTTCACTGCCTTGACTGATCCCCGCCAGCCGCTTAGCGTTGAAACATTGGGAGGTCAGGCAACGGACATGAAACTTAAGTGCAATTTCCACGCCGATGCGGGCCTTCATGCCTTGCGCCATACCTTCCTCACGGAAATGGGGAAAAATGTTGACGCTTTCACTCTAAAACGCATCGCGGGCCATTCCTCGATTGCTACGACCGAAAAGTACGTCCATCCCCAAAAACACCAAATACGTAGGCATTTGCAACCAACATGGACGTGGTTCCGCTGTCCCACAAAAACCCCACAGCGAATTGGATGTTGTGCGCACAGTAGTGCAACTAATTGATTCTAATAACGCGAGAGTGGCGGAATTGGCAGACGCACCAGACTTAGGATCTGGCGGAGCAATCCGTGGGGGTTCGAGTCCCCCCTTTCGCACCAACCCACCAACCACGGCCCACCGCCTCGGTTGCAGCATCGCATCGAAAACCCTATGAGCCAGCCCAAGCAGTCCACAGAACCGCAATCCGTCACAGTCACGAAATCCGAGAGCTACCGCAACAGCTACGCCAACAGCGTGCAGGTGCGCATGAGCGTCTGGGACTTCTTCCTGGTCTTCGGCACCATGCATCGAGACACGCAGGAAGAGGTGCAGATCGAGAACTTCCAGGGCATCTACCTCAGCCCGCAGCAGGCCAAGGCGCTTCTGAACGTGCTTGGCCACAATCTTGCGCAGTACGAGCAGACCTTCGGCAAGCTAGCGTTGGAGCCACAGTTTGTGCCGCCCAACGGCCCCACCCACTACGCGTGATCGCCCGCTCGCCAAGTCGAAATCTACTGCGCGACGCGCGTATCCAGACACCTCTGTGGCAGCTCTATCCGGTCTTTTTTGTCGCCGTCTACCTCTCGCATCTGACGCTGCTCCGCCTGCCCTACTTCTGGGACGAGGGCGGCTACTACATTCCGGCGGCGTGGGACTTCTTCCACACCGGCACGCTGATTCCCGTCACCACGGTGACCAATGCGCACCCGCCGCTGCCGTCGATCCTGCTGGCGGGCTGGTGGCGCCTTTCGGGCTTTGTCCCCAGCGGGACGCGCACCTTCATCTGCATGGTCGCGGCCGCCGCTCTGCTCGCTGTCTTCCGCCTTGCGCGCAACCTGCTGGGCACGCGAGCCGCGGTTGCAACCACTCTGCTCACCGCCGTTTATCCGGTCTGGGTTGCGCAGAGCACGCTGGCACACGCAGACATCTTCGCCGCGGCGTTTACGCTCTGGGGATTGTCGTTCTATCTCGAATCCGTTAGCTTCCCGGCCACAGGCGAACAGCATAAGGATTCCGAGGGACGGTTTTTTCAACCGCCTAAACTCTACGCAGCCGTTTTCTTCTCTCTCGCCGCGCTATCGAAGGAGACGGCAATCGTCACTCCGGTGGCTCTGGCGGTCTGGGAAGCGTATCTGCTGCTGCGCGACCGCAGCGTTCCGGTCCTGCGCCGTGTGCACTTCGGCTGGCTCGCCGCGCTGCTTGCTCCCGTTCTGCCGCTCGCGGCCTGGTACGCGTATCACTTCCATCGCACCGGATTCGTCTTCGGCAACCCGGAGTTTCTGCGCTACAACGCGACGGCAAACCTGGACGCGCACCGCATCGCGCTCTGCCTCTATCACCGGCTGCTGCACCTGACGATGCACATGAACATGTTTGTTCCAGTGCTCTGCGCCCTGGCCGCGTTTCTGCTGCTCCCGGCCATCGCTGCGCGCGCGCGCCTGTCGCGGCCTGTGCTCAACGCCATTGCCGTGATTCTGCTGGCCAACTGGATCGCCTTCTCGGTGCTCGGCGGTGCGCTGCTGACCCGATACCTGCTGCCCATGTTCCCGCTCGTCCTGCTGGTCTCGGTGGCCGAGTGGCAGCTCCGCGTGCGAGCCTGGGGATGGATCGCCGCGCTCGGTACGGCGGCGTTTCTTGCCGCCATCTGGATCAACCCGCCTTACGCCTTCGCGCCCGAGGACAACCTCACCTATCGCGACATGATCGTGCTGCACCAGAGGGCGATTACGCTGATCTCCCAGCAATGGCCGCAGGCGACGGTGCTGACCGCATGGCCCGCCTACTCCGAGCTGGAGCGGCCCGAACTGGGCTATACCAAAGTCCCCATCAAGGCGGTTGCGATCCAGAACTTCTCGCGCGAGCAGATCGAAGCAGCAGCCCGGATGGAGCAGACCCCGGGCGGCCCCGGCGACTACGACACTGCCCTGCTCTTCTCCACCAAGTGGGCGCCTCCCTCCGGCCGTGTCAACCTCGCAGTCCGCAACACACCGGCAGATGCGCGCTACTTCGACTTCCATGAGGACTTGCTGCCAGCCGAGGCCGCCGCGATCCTGCACGGCGAGGTGGTCTGGCAGGCCTCCATCCGCGGCGAGTGGGTCGCCGTCCTCCGCTTCCCCCGCACCAGGGAACAACCAGCCAGCCAGTAATCGTTGAACCTGGATCAAACCGGCGGAATGCCAAATGAATGCTGAGACCTGCGATGCATCCACCCACGCGCCCTCTATAATCGAGCCATCGTGGTGAGATTTTTTTTTAGCGCTATTCGTCGGCTCGGTTCCTTTGCGATTCTGTTTGCCGCGCTGACTTCGTGCTGCCTCGCGCGCGCCCAAAGTCAGGTGAGTGCGGACGCCAGCTCGGCGGCGGACATCCGCCAGCCCGGCGGACGGCTGGTGCTGGTGCTGCCGTTCGACAACCGCTCCGGCCAGGCCAATCTCGGCTGGATCGGCGATTCTTTTCCCTACACGCTGGACCAGCGGCTCACCTCGGCGGGCTTTTTAACCATCGGCCGCGACGACCGCCAGTACGCGATGGAGCATCTGGGGCTGCCGGCGGACTTTCGCCCCAGCCGCGCCACCACCATCCGCATTGCGCAGACGCTGGACGCGGACTTCGTCGTTCTGGGCAGCTTCAACGTCATCAACCCGGAAAGTCCGGACAGCCGCATCGAGGTGCAGGCGCAGGTGCTGGAGGTGAATCAGCTCCGCATGTCCGCGCCGCTGAAGGACTCAAGCGAACTCTCCCGGCTCTTCGACGTGGAGAACGCCATCGCGTGGAAGGTGGCCGGGCGCATGGACCCGCACTTTGCAGTGGCCGAACAGACGTTTCTGGCGGCCGCCGGCGGAGTGCCGCTCAGCTCGTTCGAGAACTACATTCGCGGCACCTCCGCACCCACCTCCGACGAGCGGCTGAAGCGCCTCGAGGCCGCTGTCGCCGGGACGCCCAGCTACACTGCGGCGCTGCTGGCGTTGGGCAAGGAGCAGTACGCTGCGAGCAAGTTTGAGGCTGCAGCCGCCACTCTGGCCAAGGTGCCGCCCACCGACCGCATGGCGCTGGAGGCCAACTTCTATCGCGGGCTGGCGCGCTTCAACATCGCCAGGTACGCCGAGGCGGCGTCGGCCTTCGCCTTCGTAGCCGCCAGCCTGCCGCTGCCCGAGGTGGTCAACGACGAGGGCGTCGCCGCCAGCCGCCAGGGCAAGGACGCTGCGGCCCTCTTCGTGCAGGTGATCGCAGCCGACCCCAACGACGCAGACTACCACTTCAACCTGGCTGTCGCGCTGCTTGGCCGCAGCGATATCGCCGGAGCAACGCGCGAGGTGGAGCAGGCGCTGAAACTGCACGCCGACGACCCCGAGGCCACCGAACTGCTCACCCGTCTGCAGGCGACGCACGGTGCGGCCACCAACCTGAAGTCGGTCCTGAGCGCGGGCGGATTCGACCCCACCACGCGCATCCGCCGGACCTGGTCGGAGGCGTCGTTTCGCCAGGCGGCGTTCCAGCTCGACCAGATGCGCGCCCTGCAGATGGCCACGCTGCCGCCAGTCCAGCAGGCGGTGCGGTACACGCAGTTGGGCGATGAATATATGGCGCAGGGACTGCTTCCTGAGGCGGAGCAGGAGTTCCACACCGCGCTCGCAGCCGACCCGAAGAGCGCCGCTGCGCGCGCCGGAATCGCGCAGGTGCGCGAACGCAGCGGATCGGCCGGCGACGCCCGCGCGGAGGCGCAGAGCTCGCTCCAACTGGCGCCCAACGCCGCGGCGTATCTGGTGCTGGCGCGGCTCGATATGCAGGCCAACCAGCTCTCCGAATCCGCCTTCAACGTGGCAAATGCGCTGCGCATGGAGCCCGGCAATACTGCCGCGCTGGGCATGAAGACCGCGCTCGCGGCACGCGGCCAGAACCTTCCCTAGTATCCTGAGTCATTAATTCGCAGCATTAAGCCAAGGGCGTCATTAATTCGCAGCATTAAGCCAAGGGCCAAAGGCCCGATCTATACCAGCCTGGGGCGTAGCCCCAGGGTACATTCCGCCACAAAGCAGAGGGCTGAAGGCCCGACCTATTCTTCAACCAACTTCAGACTCAGGACACCAGAACCGTGTGATGGAGAGATGCTGAACGAAATGTCCGCCTGTTGCCGTATGGTTAATGCGTGGCCATCCACGCCACCGAGGTGAGTCCTTTGCTTCGTCTTCCAATCCTTCGCCCGTTCGTAGCACTCGCCGCACTCGCAGCGCTGCTTCCGGTCAACACTCCGGCGCAGACCGCAACCTCCTCGCCGCTGGTGGTCAAGCTCAGCATCCACGACACCATTCAGCCGATCACCGCCGAGTACCTCAAGCGCGGCCTCGACGACGCTGCCAGCCGCCATGCCGCAGCCGTCCTTATCTCCATGGGCACGCCGGGAGGACTGCTCGACTCCACGCGCGAGATGGTTGCCGAGATCGAAGCCTCGCCGGTTCCCGTCATTATCTTTATCGAACCCTCCGGCAGCCGCGCCGGCTCAGCAGGCTTCTTTCTGCTGGAGGCGGCCGACATTGCCGCGATGGCGCCGGGGACTAACGCCGGAGCCGCGCATCCCATCCTCGAAGGCACCACCATGGACCCGGTGCTGAAAGAGAAGATCGAGAACGACGCGGCGGCCTTCCTGCGTTCATATGTAACGGTGCGTGGGCGCGACGCCAAAGATGCCGAGGACGCCGTACGCAACTCGAAGTCGTTCAGCGAGTCCGAGGCGCTCAAGCTGCACCTGATCGACGTGGTCGCGCCCGACGACAACGCCCTGCTCGCGGCGCTCAACGGACGCACCATCAAGCGCTTCCACGGCGAGAGCGCGACGCTCGACTTCACCCACGCCGTCCTCGTCGAACTTCCGCCCTCCACGCGCGAGCGCCTGCTGACGCGCCTCACCAGCCCCGACCTCGACGTGCTTCTTCTGCTCTGCGGCGGGCTGTTGATCTACCTCGAATTCAACGTGCCCGGCACCATCGTCCCCGGCGCGCTGGGCACGCTGATGATGCTTCTGGCCATCTTCGGCCTGAACCTGCTGCCCGTCCAGCACACCGCCATCCTGCTGCTCTTCGCCGCGCTGGCGCTCATGGTGCTGGAGGCCAAGTTCGCCAGCCACGGAGTGCTCGGCACGGTCGGCATTCTGTGCCTTGTCTTCGGGCTGGCCACGCTGGTCAACGGGCCATCGCCGGAGATGCGCGTCCACTTCGGCGTCGCCGCTGGCGCGGGCGTCGGCTTCGGCGTCATCACCTTCGGCCTCGCGTGGATCGCCGTGAAGGCGCGTCAAGCCAAACGCCTCACCGGCCCGCAGGCAATGCTCGGCCAGCCCGCCATCGCGATGACGCCGATCTACCCACCCAGCCAACCCGCGCTCAGCCAACCCTCAGCCGGCCAGATTGCCGCGCCCATAACGCCTGTCGCCACAGGCCAGGTCGAAGTCCGCGGCGAGATATGGAAGGCCACGCTCCCGCCCAACACCCCACCCGTCCCCGCCGGAACTCCCCTCACCGTCCGCGCCGTCGACAACCTCACCCTCACCGTCGCGCCGTGAAATAGAACTGAGGCACAGTATGAGAACGTCCATGTACCAGTCCCGTAAATCGGCCCCGCTCCACTGGCATCTGAAACTCTTTCTACTCTGCATCAGCGCCGCCGCTGTTTTCGCAACTGCCCAATCACCGGCCAATCCACCTGACCACTCCATCCAACAGGGCGCGCTACCCGCCGGATGGAAGGTCTTTCCAGCTCCCGCCGAAGACAGCACTGTGATGCACTGCGCCAACTTCTCACAACAGGAGCAGGTCTCGCTCTCGGACGCCGGGACATTGCAGATCGTCCAGCTACCTCGGCGGGCAAGTCCAATTCCGCCGCACGAACTTCCCGCTGGCGCCAAACTGCAAAAAGGGATGTTCGGCTTCGAGAGCATCCTCAAGACCTCCACAGGGTGGCTGCTCGGCTTCGATGGAGGCGAGTGGGGCGACGGGTTGTGGTTCGTGGACGCGAATGGTAAGACCTCTCAACTTTACGGAGCAAATGTTCAGGGATTCGTCGAGACTTCACGCGGCGTCATGATCTTAGCTGGAGTGGCACATATGATGATCGACGAGGGGAGAGCCCTTATCGCTCGCTATCCTGTCACAGCGGAAACCACGTTGGCAACCCTGGCAACCCTGGACGGCTCCCCTCAGACATATACGAAACTCTCGCCGGATGCAGCCTTGGTGGCGACAACCCATGGAATCTCCCGAATTACATCGGCCGGCGATTCTCAGCCCCTAACGCACTCCAAGTTTGCCTTACTATATCCCAACTCGATTGTCGCCACACCGGAAGGCACAATCTATGTGGGCATGCGGCTTTTTGTCGTTCGCCTCGTGCCGACATCGAGGCCCGGCGAATACACGGAGCAATGGCTTGTGCCAGAAGGTTGCGAGCGATTTCACAGTGAGGGATTCACCTGCTCCTGTTCAAAATGAGCAAAAGTTAGGCATAGAAGCTAATCCACAATCCTCGCCACAACATCGTACTCGTGCGACTCGGTAATCTCCGCGCGGTAGAAGGTGCCGGGGACGAGCGTCTGGTGCGGGCCGAAGTCGTTGATCAGCACCTTGCCGTCAATCTCCGGCGCGTGCAGCGCAGTCCTTCCCTGCCACAGCAGTTCCGTCTCGTCGCTCTCACCCTCCACCAGCACATCCACTTCCCTGCCCACCCACGCGGCCTTCGCCTTGGCGCTGATCTTCTGTTGCAGCTTCATCAGCCTGCGCCGCCGCGCCTCAATCCTCCGCTTCGGAACCTTCAGAGCTGCGTCCAATTCAAATGCCGCAGCGCCCTCCTCGTCCGAGTAGCCGAAGACGCCCAGCCAGTCGATCTTTGCCGCCGTAACAAAATCGCATAGCTGCTTGAAGTCCTCCGCCGTCTCGCCGGGAAATCCGACGATGAACGTGCTGCGCAGCACGATCCCCGGCACAATCGCGCGCGCCTTCTCGATGAGCCGCAGAAAGACCTCCGCCGTGCCGCCGCGCTTCATCCGCTTCAGCACGCTGGGTGATGCGTGCTGCAACGGCACATCGAGATACTTCGCAATCGTCTCGTGCCGCGCAATCGTCTCCAGCAGCCGCGTCGTCACCTTGTTGGGATACGCGTAGAGAAACCGCAGCCACTTCAGCCCCGGCAGCACGGCCAGCGCGTCGAGCAGCGCGCTCAATCCATCCTTCAATCCCAAATCCTCGCCGTAGCAAGTCGTGTCCTGCCCGATCAGCGTAATCTCGCGCACGCCCTGCGCGATCAGCCTCTCCGCCTCGGCGACGATGGATTCCAGCCGCCGCGAGCGGAACTTGCCGCGCAGTTGCGGGATGATGCAGAAGCTGCATGGATGGTCGCATCCCTCGGCGATCTTGATGTACGCCGACGAGCGCGGCGTAGTCAGGATGCGCGGCGTCTCGTCGCTGTAGAGATACTCCGGCAGCGCGGCGGTTGCGCCCTGCCACTGCGCGCGCGAAAAGCGTCCCTGCCGCTCGCGCAGATCGCCTTCCGCGCGTGAGGACTGCGCGATCTCCAATTGCGGCCCCACCTCGCTAGGGTGTGAGTGCTGATGCACGGCGCTCGCTGCGCGGCTCACGAGAATATTGAACGGCGAATCAGACCGCACCGCCTCAACCGGCACAGTCAGCCCGGCAGCCTCCAGAATCGCCTCCAACTCGCCGGTGCCGACCACCGCATCGACCTCGGGAATGTTGCGGCGAATCTCGTCGCGGTAGCGCTCCACCAGACACCCGGCAACAATCAGCCGCCGTGCTTTTCCGCCGTTCGCAACCTTGTGCTGCGCCATCTCCAGGATCGCGTTCACCGACTCCTGCTTGGCCGTGTCGATAAAGCTACATGTGTTGACGACCAGAATCTCGGCGTCCTCGGCGCGCGCGGTCAACTGGCCGCCGGCGCGGTCGAGCAGCCCCATCATCACCTCGGAGTCCACCAGATTTTTCGGACAGCCCAGCGAGACGAAGCCGATGGTTGGCCGCGCGGAACCATGCGTCCGCCTCTGCGCGGAATGCGGCTTCGCGGCATCTTTCAACGGCTTGTTGGATGGTTCAAGGGCAGAAGAAGGCACACTCACATGGTAGCAGCGGCCACGCAGTTCTAGCGGCTGGCGTAGGACTTGATCCCGGCCAGCAGGCCCTCGGTGAACCGCTTTGCCTGGCCCGCCAGCGAGGCGATCTTCTGCGCGGGCACACGGATGCCGTTGCCGATGGTCTCGACTACCTCGACGGTCGCCGTCAGCGCAGCCGTCACCATTCCGTCGACCCGTGCCACCTGGCGCTGGGTGCGCAGGTTGGCGTCGGCCAGCGTCGCTTCAAAGTGCTGCGCGGTGCCGCGCACCAGGTCGCTGGTCTCCAGCAGATTGTCTGCGATGGCACGCACCCTGGGCGCATTCTCGCTGAGCAGAGTCTCCGTTGTCCGGCTGATCTCGGTCACCGAATCGATCAGCGGCAGTGCCTTCTGCTTCAGCTCGTCGACCGTCTCCGCCAGGCCCTTGATCGACTTCGCCGACTTCGCCGCGAAAACAACCAGTGCAATGGCCTGCACCAGCATGGCCAGCGCAACCAGCCCGATAAAGACCGTCAGAAGATTGGTATTGACCTCGGAGATTGCATCCGTTCCCTGGAACCACATCGCCAGCATCGCCATTCGTCCCCTCCGTGCGTTAGCCGCAGCCTGTCCGGCGTCCAGCAATGCGACGCCGGAGCTCAACCGAAGGAACTAAACCTGCGGCCCGGTGGTTGTGTTGATATAGGCTTCCTTGCCCGCGTCGACGGCGGCCTCGACCTTGGCCTGCTGCTCGTTGATCAGGCTCTTGCCCTTCTCGACATACTGGGTCCACTGTGTGCGGCCCTTCTCGTAGTACTCACGGCCCTTGTCGATCGACTCCTTGGCCTGACGCTTGCCTTCCTCGACCAGTTCGGAGGCCTTCTGCTTGCCCTGCTCGACCAGTTCCGCGGCCTTGTCGCGGGCCTCGCGCGCGCCGTTCAACAGGTCCTCGCGGGTCTCTTTGCCGGCCTTTGGCGCATACAGCACCCCGATCACCGCGCCGATTCCCAGCCCGGCCAGAAACCATCCAAGCCCACATGATCCGCGTTCGCATTCGTTGTCTGCCATCGTCTTCTCCTGTTCAACCTTGAGATAAATCGTTTGTCCGTCTCCGTTGTACGATGCACGTTGCGCCACCGGCGAAACGCGCGAACGGAAGATACGCGGTGCCTGCACACCTGCCTAGGATGCTAAGTATAGTACCTCCTGGGGCGTCTTTCCGACTGTGGATGGGGCAAAAATGCCGATCTGGAGCGAAGCCACGGAAGAACGGGCCGGACCGCGCCCGTGGTTGCATCGCAGGCGCAAAATGCAGCAGACTATAGAGATTTACGCGAGTAAAATGTATGCATTGGAATCAGACATTAGTGCCCAGGACGCACTTGCAAGGGAGAAAGATCATGGACGCAAGCAGGATTTATTCTTCTGTACGCAGCGCAGTCATCGCAGGCTCTCTGGCCATGCTGCTGGCAGGCTGCAAGAGCAAGCCCGCGGCCACCGACGACGCCAGCCTGAACACGCAGGTCGAAAACCGGCTCTCGGCTGACCAGAACCTGAGCGGGCAGACGATCCAGACCTCGGTCTCGGCCGGCGTCGTCACCCTGAACGGCAGCGTCACCAGCGACACGGCGCGCGGCATCGCCACGGGCGATGTGGCGCAGATTGCTGGGGTCAAGACGGTGGTCGACAACCTGGTGGTGCAGGCGCCTGCTGCCTCCGTCGTCCCGTCTCCGCCTGCCGCCGCCGCGGCAACTTCACCCGCGCCTCTTCCAGCCGCGAAGAGCAAGAAGCCTGCGCCGATCGTCACTCCGCCAACGACTGCGCCCATCGTGCGGAACGCTCCCGCGCCGCTGCCGCAGCCGGCGCCTGTCGTGGCCAGGACGCCGACGCCTCCGCTGCCGTCCGCGCCGGTGGAGCACAACATGACCCTCACCGCGGGCACGACGATCCCGGTGCGCATTACGCAGACGCTGGACAGCGCCACCACCAAGGCAGGCGACACGTTCACCGGCGCAATCGCCACGGATCTCATCGCCGACGGCATGGTGGTTCTGCCGCAGGGCACGCCGGTCACAGGCCACGTAGACGCGGTGCAGGACGCGGCGCACTTCAAGGGCAGTTCCCTGCTCACCATCTCGCTCACCTCGATCAACCGCAGGGGCGGGCGCATCGACGTCTCCACCGAAGCATTCACCAAGCAGGGCGAGGGCCGCGGCAAGAACACCGCCGAGAAGGTTGGCGGCGGCGCGGCCGTGGGCGCGATCCTGGGCGGCATCTTCGGCGGCGGCAAGGGTGCGGCCATCGGCGCGGCGGCCGGCGGCGGCGTTGGAGCGGGCGCGAACAGCGTCACGCGCGGCCAGCAGGTGCAGATTCAGTCGGAGACGGTCGTCCGCTTCCGCCTGCTCGACCCCATCGTGGTACGCGTAACCATGGGCGGAGGGCCCTCTGGCAGCTCAAGTCCCTCGCTGGAGCATCGTTCGGAACAGTAGACTCCTGCGGGCGGCTAGAGCATTTTCACGGTTACTGTAATGCTGGATGATATTGTCATTCTGACCCTGAGCTTGTCGAAGGGGAAGAATCCCCGCAGATGATTATCCAGTCTGCTCAGGCAGGGCCGCAAAAGCGCCAACGGCGCGCCCTATACCAGCATGGGGCGAACGGGGTTCCCGGCGAGCTTGCTCGCTGGGGCAGGCAGCCCCATGAAGACCCGGGAGGAGAAAATCGAGGGCTGAAAGCCCGGCCCATAGGGCCACGCACGCGCATCCGCTCGATTTTGGGCCTTGCGGCGTGTGCGCCGGAGCTAACCGCATAATCATCTCCCCGCATTTTGCTCGCAGCACGATACATTACACCATCGCTGAAAATGCTCTAGTTGGGCGAGGGTTTCTCGACGTGGTCGATGACGATCACATCGACCGCGCTCTTCTGCGCCGTCAGCTTCAGCCCAAGCTGCTGCTGGATGGCATCGAAGAGGTTCGGCGCTTCCGATACATCGGACGCTTTGACTTTTGGCGGATGGCCGTTGAACTGCGAATCGTCTGGCGTGAACGTAACGTTGTTGTCGAATCTGCCCGTAATGCCTGTCTGGTTCACCACCGGCTTGTCCAGGACCAGCATCTGTAGAAAGTCGGTGAAGTCCGTCATCGTCCCATTGACCAGATGCAGCGTCAGGCCGCCGGTTCCTTGCGCGTAGTAGAAGCCAGGGTCATTGCCTTTTACTTGCGTAGGCGTCAATTTCTGTCCCGTCTTCCCAACCGTCAGCACATACGCCGAAAGATCGCGCTTGTCGTGATGAAACTTCAACGCGAAGCGGTCCGCCAGCAGCTTGCGAACCATGTTTCGCATCTGCTCGAGATTCGGCGTGCCCGGTTGGTCCGGCACGGCATCAATGTCATATCGATCGCCGTCCATCCATCCCGTTCCATTCACGACCTGCTTCACTTGCAAGCCGTATGCAAACGTGACCAGATCGTTCAGCGAACCATTGACAACCACCAAGTGACGGCCCTTGAGCGTGAGTCCTTGCAGGCTTGACCCTCCCGAGGGATTCGGCTTGATCGTTGCCACATCGAATGACGGATCCGCATCCGCAGCCATTGGCGTTTGCGGCTTCGGCGCCTCGGGGATATCCCACGCAGTCTCTGGTGTAGCACGAAGGAAGGTCAGCGGAAACGATTGCCCACCCTGCGTCCATGTACCGGCGATGCTCTTGCCATCCGAACTCAACTTGCCCTCGTAGTTGGCACTCAACAGGTCGACCTTGAATTTGAAGGTCGAGCCATCCTGCGAAACGGAAGATGCGTTGAGTGACTGCGACGCCTGGTCGGCGTTATAGAGTGTTGCGCTCCAGCCCTTATCCAACTTCGCAACCTTCACGACAATTCGAACGTCCTTGCCACCAGCCTTGATAGTTCCCTGCCAGGCACCCGAGATGTCCTGCGCGCGCAGGGCGGGGGTCGCGACCAGCGCGGCCAGTGCAACGAGGCACAGCATCAGCTTCTTCATGGGATTTTCTCCTGTAACACTGTCAGGTCTTGAGTGGAAGAGCTTTATTTCTTTGTCTTGGCGGCGGAATTTCGGGCGGCGGGCTTTGGCTTCGTCTCCGACTTCGGCTTCGCGGCTGGCTTTGCCGGTGACTTGGCGGCAGGCTTTGGCTTAGGTTCTGCTTTCGGTTTGGCTGCCGGTTTCGCTACGAGCTTTGCAGACGGCTTTTGCTTTGCCTCCGGCTTCGACTCGGCGGCTTCGGCGGCGGCCAGTTCAGCCTGTTGGCGCAGGGCGTGAAGCACGACGCGGAACATCTCTTCCTCGGGAGCGGGCTTGCCGGTCCAGATTTCGAACTGGCGCGCGCCCTGGTGGACGAACATCTCAATGCCCGTAATGAAGGGGATCGACAACTGCCGCGCGAGGTGGATCAGCGGCGTCTCCAGCGGGTTGTACACCAGGTCGAAGACCAGTTTGGTGTTGAGGTCACGAGCCTCCAGCAGGGGCGCGGCCTTGTTGCCCGCCATGCCGACCGGCGTCGCGTTGACGATGGCGTCGAAGGACGACTTGGACAGTGCCTCTTTGCGGATGGTGTGGGAGCCGGACTGGCGCGCCAGCTTCTGCGCGGTCTCGGCTGTGCGGTTGAGGATGAAGACGTTGGCGTCCTTTTCGCGCAGTCCGAAGACGGCGGCGCGCGCCGCGCCTCCCGCGCCCAGCACCAAAATCCTGGCGCCGGCCAGCGGCATCCGTTTCTCCAGCGGGCCGGTGATGCCCGCCACGTCGGTGTTGAAGCCGTAGAGCTTGCCGTCCTGCGCGCGCAGCACCGTGTTGCACGCGCCGATCCTGGCCGAGAGCGGGTCGGTGCGCTCCAGATGCGCCATGATCTCCTGCTTCAGCGGCATGGTGACGCTGAAGCCCTGGATGGGGATGTCGTGCACCAGCTTCAGCAGGTCGGAGAGGCGGGTGGTCAGCAGCCCCAGATAGACGGCGTTGACCGTCTCGCGACGGAAGGCCGTGTTCATCATGATGGGCGACAGCGAGCTGCGGACCGGGTTTCCCGCCACGCCGTAGACCTTGGTGGCGGCATCGACCTGGTCGATGCGGTAGGTCTCCAGCAGGGTGCGCGCGGCGATCTGGCCGGGGCCGGTCTCCTCGCCCACGGTGGCGGCGGCGAAGGTGAAGGCCGATCCGGCGCGCACGCCCAGCACGCGAGAGATGATCCCCGCATCGCCCATGCAGATGCCGATGAGGTTCGAGTTGTCGTTCATGCGCTCGAGAAATTGGATCAGGGTGAGGTTATCGATCAGCGACTTGGCTGTCGGAACGACTTTGATGAAGTCGGGGTGGAAGGCTTCGATGCGGGTAAAGATCCCGTCCAGATCGTGCGTTCCTGTGAAGTCGTGGTGGCTGATGAGGAGGCCGATGCCGGTATCGCGCAGCTTCTGCAGGTCGGCTTTCTTGAGGGCCTCGGCGGATTCCAGTTCGAGGTCCACCATGTGGAACCCCACAGCCGCGCACTTGGTCAAAATTTCCAGTTCTGCGGCCAGCGAGCCGGCGAACTTGCCGCCATTTGCTGAGCGTCGACAGGTGGCGATGGCGGTCGCAGCCGTATTGTCTGCGAAGAACTGCTTGAACTTGGACAGCGCAAGCAGCGGCTTCTCAAGATAATCCAGGCGAATCTCGAGGAACGGCGTCTCCTTGACCGCTACGGTCGCCTTTTCGATGATCTCCGCGGACGTGCCGCCGGCGATGGCCACGCACACGTTGGCAATGCGTGAGCGGAGAAACTGGGAAGCGTGACTCGGAACATACAAACTCATAGGTGCAATCGCGTATCTTACATAGCAATCGGTCAGGATGCAACTCTTCCAGTAAATATCTGCGATTGCTGAGGTTATCCGCCAGGCTGCATGGTGTGGCAAACGGTTAACATTTACCTCTAAAATAGACGGATAGAGCAGCGAAAAGTTGCACCCGGCGGGGAAAAGTCTCGATGGATGAGAAACTTGCCTGTTCTGCCAAGGCGCGACAGCCCGGTAAAACCATAAAGTGGGTGCGGAATGAAGCAACAGGACGATGCGGAGACAACCGGCGAGGTGGACGATCTGCTGGCCTCCGTTGGCCTTGGCCATGGACGGCGCAAGACGCTCGCCGGATCATGGCGGAATGGCGAACGGCTGGCGAAGACTGCGCGCGCCCGCCAAAAATCGCTGCCTGGGCCTTCCGCAGCGCACAGAGACGAGGGAACGCGAAGTGGCAACGCGGCGAAGCGAGTCGAACCGCTCCGCGCGCCGGGCTGGCTGCGCTACGCATGGCTGCGCCACGGTTTCAGCACGCGAGCTGGAGGCGTCTCCTCCATCTACGACTCAGGCGCAGGCAATGGCTCCCTGAACCTCGGCTGGACCCAGCACGATGACCCGGCCAATGTGGCCGAGAACCGCCGCCGGTTTATGGCAGCGGTCGCGGGCGAGCATGCACACGCCGCAGCTACTTCCTGTTCCGGACCATCTGTTCCCTGTTCCCAGCTCCCTGTTCCCTGTCTTGTGACCCTGCGTCAGTTCCACTCAGCAATGCTGCGCATCGTGGAGCCCGAAGACCTCGCCCAGCCCGCCCGCCTGCAAACCGCCGACGGGCGCGCCGTGCTGCGTGGCGACGGGATGATGACCGACCTCCCCGGCGTCTTTCTCGGCATTCAGACCGCCGACTGCGTCCCGGTGCTGGTGGCCGACGTGCGCCGTCGCGCGGTGGCGGCCTTTCACGCGGGCTGGCGCGGCACACTGGCCCGCATCGTCGAACGCGGCATCGGCGCCATGCGCCTGCGCTACGGCTCGCGCCCCGAGGACCTGGTGGCCGCCATCGGCCCCTCCATCGGCCCCTGCTGCTACCCGGTCGGCGAGGAGGTGCGCTTCGAGTTCGAGTCTCAGTTCGCCTACGCACCCGAACTCTTCAGCGAGATTTTCGACTCCGACCCGGTGCGCGACAAGTACCCGTTGCTGTTCCTGACCGCACGCGCGCCGGGCCACAGCAACATCGGCCCGCAGATCCACCTCGACCTGTGGCAGGCGAACCGCCGCCAACTGCTTGACGCAGGCATTCCGGCCAGGCGCATCACGGTCATCGGCGAGTGTACGGCCTGCGCGGGACTGGGAACCGCTGCGGGAAGAAAGTACTTCTCCCACCGCGCCGAGAGCGGGTTCACCGGTCGGATGATGGCCGTCATCGGCGTGGCGCGCTAAGCTGGCTCTGCATCGGTCCGCGCGTTGAGTATCGTCTTGGCTCCATCCCCGCGCAGGCGCATAATCGGAGCAGAGGTTCTCTTCCATGGCGACGAATACACTTATTCCGGTCAGCGAATACCTCAGCACGTCGTACGACCCCGACTGCGACTATGTGGACGGAGAGGTTCAGGAGAGGAACTTGGGCGAACTGGATCATAGCGATTTACAGGGACAGCTCTTGGAACTGCTTCGAACTCCGGCGAACAAGGCCTATATCCGGGCCAATCCCGAGGTTCGTGTCCAGGTGGCGACAACCCGCTTTCGCGTACCCGACGTGTGTGTCAGGCGAGTTTCTGCTCCCAGGGAACAGATCATCCGCACTCCGCCTCTGCTCTGCATCGAGATACTTTCGCCGGAAGACCGCATGTCCAGGACCCGCGAAAAGGTGCGCGATTACCTGAAGATGGGAGTCCCGGAGGTCTGGATACTCGACACCGTCACGCGTAGCGCAATGATCTCCACCGGAGCTGCCACGGTGGAGCAGACGACGGGCGAACTGCGGGTCCCAGAGACGCCCATTGTCCTCACCCTCGCCGACATCTTCAGCGTGCTCGACGAATACTAGGCCGTATCGACATATAGATCGCATCTGCCGTTGTTATTTTGCTGTTGTTCTTGCCGTTGTCTGAAAAGGGCCAACGGCCCGTTCTATATTTAGCCTGGGGCGAAGCCCCAGGTACGCGTCCCAACCTATCCTTTGCGGGCTGAAGGCCCGCGCTATCACCTTCATTCGATAGATACGTCTTGTTGAACTATATGTCGATACAGCCTAGGAACACGGACTAAACCTGCTTATCTACCCTGGCCGCAAACCTCAGGGATGTGCATTGCCTGCGGCTGAAGGGGTGATGGGAGTGGCGGCAGGAGCTACAGCGGGTGTGGCGCTGGGCTTTCTGTGGAAGAGAACCCGGATGATGTCCGGCGCGAACTCGTACATCTGCCCACCCAAAGCGCCGAAGAGCGTCACCTCGGAGCCGGTCTCCATGGTATGGGCGAAGCCGCGCTGATCGGCCGGATAGTACGCGTTGGAGATCGCCCCGGAGAGGTAGTTGCCCAGGATGTTCGAGGTGTAGAACTGCTTCTTCCCGTTGTCGCCGCGGCATACAACCGTAGAGACAGCGGCGACCCAGATGCGGCCCTTGATGGAGCCGGTGCCCTTGCGGAAGTAGCGCGGGTCCTGATGCAGCAACTGGGGCAGCAATGCGTTGCCGATGATCGCGCCGTTGACGTTATCGGCATAACTGGCCCCGACGCGCTTGAAATATCCGGCAGGCCCCCACCCGTAGCCGCTGTTGCTGTCGACCAGTTCGCTGTATCCGCCGCCGACCGCGAACGCCCAGCCGATGTAGAAGGGATTGACAACTCCGTGCAGCGCGAGGTCCCACTTCTGGCCGCCGGTGAGCGGCAGGGCCTGACCGTTCATCACCACGTTGAAGTTGGGCACCACGCCCAGCAGATGCTGCTGCTCCTCCTGCTTCAACTCGCGCTCGGCCTGGCTGTGTTGCTGCTGCTTCGCATCGCCCGAGCCAGTAGCAGCAGCTGGCGCCACCGACGGAGGAGTCGCGGCCGAAGCAGGCACGCTCTGCGGCGGCGAAGAAGACGTGGATGCAGCCGGATCGCTGTTCTGTGGCCCGGGGGCATCCGGCAGCGCGAGCGCCGACTCCACCGGCTGCGTAAGCTGCCTCTGAGCCTGCATCGAAGCAGCAAGAGAAAGAGGCAGAACTACAACCATGGCTGCAAATAATCTGGGGGAAAAGGGTGGTCTCACCTGGTTAGTCTATCGCACCGGAAACCTTACAGCCCCGACACCAACAGGCCACGCGCGGCTGGTTCTTCGCTGCGCGGTTTGGGCGTTCGCGCGCGGTGCGGTAGGCTTGTTCGATGAGGACAATTCGATGAAATTTGAGATGGACAAGACGCCCGCGCGCCAGATCTACAACCTGCTGATCGGTCTGGTGGCCCCGCGGCCCATCGCATGGGTCACCAGTATGGATGAAAATGGCCGCCTGAACGCCGCGCCGTTCAGCGCATACAACTACCTGTGCACCGATCCGCCCATCGTCGGCATGGGCGTGATGAACCGGCCTGGTCGCGGCTTTATCCCCAAGGACACGGCGCGCAATATCCGCCGCACCGGCGAGTTCGTCATCAACGTCGTCACCGAGGACCTGCTGGACAAGATGAACATCTGCGCCACCGACTTCCCCGCCGAGATCAGCGAGCTGGAGATGGCGGGCCTGACCACCGCTCCCTCCTCCGTCGTCAAAGTCCCGCGCATCGCCGAGGCCCACGCCGCGCTCGAATGCACCGAGTTCACCACCCTGGAGATCGGCCGCTCGCGCATCGTCCTGGGCCGCGTCGTCGCCATGTACGTCGAAGACCAGTTCATCCTGCCGGAGCAAAATGGCGCCGGCCCCTACATCAAGTCCGAAGAGCTGCACGCCATCGGGCGCATGAACGGCCTTGGAAATTATGTGAAGACGCGCGACGCCTTCGTCACCGTCCCCCGCATCTCGTTCGAGGACTGGCAGAACGGCAAGCGATAGAGCAGTTTCACTATTGCTATAGAGGGAAATGAATTGTCATTCTGAGCGCAGCGAAGAATCCCCGCATTTCGTCGTTGTCTGTTCTTGCCGTCATCCTGAGCGCGTCTTTCGAGCGCGAAGGACCCCGATGAAGCTCGCCCCTCCACAACCGCCCGCACCTTTCTCCCGTTAACACTTCAGCCTTTGCCTGTTCGTGCTCCGTTCTATTCGAGGTACCGCTTGACCCACGGATCGTCGGAGTGGACCAGTTCCTCGGTCGTTCCGTGGAAGACGATCTTCCCCTCGTTGAGCAGAAGGAACTTCGTGCCTTCGTCAATGCCGTGGTCCGCACCGTCCCTGGGCAGTCGTTTCATGCCGCCAGTCGCGGGATCGAAGCGGTTGGTAGCGAGGATGAACGCGTCCTGCAGCCTGTGCGTCACCACCAGCGAGGTGGTATGCCAGACGTCGCGCTGCTTCATGACCAGCTCGATGATGGTGGTCGATGTGATGGGGTCGAGCCCGCCGGTGGGCGAGTCGTAGAGGATCAGATCGGGATGGCTGATGATCGCCCGCGCAATCGAGACGCGCCGCCGCATTCCGCCCGAGAGCTCGGACGGGAACTTGTCGATCGCCGCCTGTAGCTCGACAAACTTCAGCGCCTCCACAACGCGAGCGTGCGCCTCGGCCTCCGGCACGCGCTCTTCGTGCAGCCGGTACGCCACGTTGTCCTCGACGTTGAGCGAGTCGAACAGCGCCGACTCCTGAAAAACCATGCCGATGCGCGCGCGCAAAGCGTAAAGTTCTCGCCGCCGCAGCTTGTCGATCTCCTCGCCGAAGACGCGAATCGTGCCTGAGTCGGACTTGAGCAGCCCATTCGCCAGCTTCAGCAGCACCGACTTGCCGCATCCAGCCGGGCCAAGCAGCACCAGCGTCTGTCCGCGCTCCACCGAGAAAGAGATCTCCTGCAACACGGGCTTGCCATCGAAGCGGATCGACACATCCTCGAACTGCACCACGGCAGTCACGCCGGCGGGTGCCGTGCTGGAACTGCGATCGGGACTGGACAGTTCTTCAGGCATGGGCGCTCTCAACTGCCGAAGATGCCGATCATCAGGCGTGTAACAATGAAGTCCATAACGATGATGAACACCGACGAGACAACCACCGCCTGCGTTGTCGCGCGTCCCACGCCCTGCGTCCCGCCCGTGGTCCTCATGCCATAAAAGCAGCCGACGGTAGCGATGATAAAGCCGGAAAAGAGCGGCTTGGTGAGGCCCTGCACGATGTCGCCGTGCACCAGGCTGCTGTAGGAGCTGTGCAAGTAGGAGCTGGCGTTGAGTCCAAGCATGCCGACGCTGACCAGCGCGCCGCCTGCGATGCCCACCGCATCGGCGATGATGGTGAGGAAAAAGAGCATGAAGACGGTGGCAATCAGGCGCGGGGTGACCAGCTTGCGGACGGGGTCGGTGCCCAGAGCGCGCATGGCGTCGATCTGCTCGGTCACCTTCATCGAGCCCAGCTCCGACGCCATCCCCGCCGCGTTGCGCCCGGAGACCATTAGCCCGGTCAGCACCGGCCCTAGCTCCTTCACCATAGAGAGCGAGACCAGCGTGCCCGTCTTGCTCACCGCGCCAAACTCCTGTAGTGCGGTGGCCGACTGCAGAGCCAGAATGCATCCCGTAAAGAACCCCGTCAGCACTACAATCGGCATCGACCCCACCCCGATCGAGTCCATCTGGGTGAAGATGTCGTCCCAGTAGAACGGCCGCGAAAAAAGATCGGCAATCGCCCTGCCCGCCAGGATCGAGTACTCCTGCACGGCGGCGACCTGCTTCTTGATGAAAACCTCTGGGGGCAGAATGGGCATATCTTCTCTTCTGTGGCTCAGGTTATCAGATGCGGCGCCCGTTCTGCTGCACGGAGTTTCTTGCGCATCATGCTGAGCACGGAATCCGCCCCTCCCCTCCCCCGCTCTTCTGCTTGGCTACAAAGCGGTTGGAAGTGAGAAGATGGAGGGATGATTGTTGAGGGTACGGCGCGGACGATGTTGGCGGCGGTATTGTATGGCAGCGAGGACCTGCGCATGGAGCAGATTCCTGTTCCCGCCATCGGCCCCGGCGAACTTCTCCTGCGCGTGGGCGCGGCCCTCACCTGCGGCACCGACCTCAAGGTCTACCGGCGCGGCTACCACGCCGTGATGCTGAAGCCACCCGTGGTCTTTGGCCATGAGCTGGCCGGAGTTGTGGCCGAGCTGGGCGCGGGAGTGACAAAGTTCGCCGTGGGCGACCGCGTGCTGCCGCTCAACTCCGCGCCCTGCGACGGCTGCTACTTCTGCCGCCACAACCAGCAGAACCTCTGCCAGAATCTGCTCTTCAACAACGGGGCGTATGCCCAGTACATGCGCATCCCGGCGCGCATCGTGGAGAAGAACACGCTTCTGGTGCCGGACGGCGTGCCGCTGGAGCACGCCGCGCTCACCGAGCCGCTGGCCTGCGTGATTCTCGGACTCGAGCAGTCAGGCGCAAAGCCTGGCGACACGATGGTCGTCATCGGCGCCGGGCCGATCGGGCTGATGTTCATGCACACGGCCCAACTGGGCGGCATACGCGTCATCGCGGTGGTCAAGCGCGAAGACCAGATCGCCGCCGCGCGTCACTTTGGGGCCTCAGAGGTGGTGCGGATCAGCGCGGGAGTGGACACCGTAGCCGCGGTTCGCGAGCTGACCGGCGACGCCCGCGGCGCGGACGTTGTCATCGAAGCCGTGGCCCGTCCCGTCACATGGGAGCAGTCCGTCGGCATGGTGCGCAAGGGAGGCGTAGTGAACTTCTTCGGCGGCCCGCCCAGCGGCACCGTCGTCGGCCTGGACACCAACCGCCTGCACTACGGAGACATCACGCTGAAGGCAACCTTCCACCTGACGCCGGAGAGCGCGCGCACGGCCTTCGCACTCATCGCCGGCGGCCGCTTCAAAGCCGCCGAGTTCATCACCCGCACGGCCCCGCTGGGCGAGGTCCCAGACGTCTTCGCGCGCATGATGACGCGCAGCGCGGACAAGGTCCGCGACATCAAGACCGCCATCTTTCCCAATGGCAGCGGGACCGGACAATGAGCGGGCCTTTGGCAGCGGCCGGCGATGCTCTCGCAGCCGCCTCGCTCGACGGCGCGCCGGCCGGGTATCTGACTCCGGAGGAGCGGCCCACGCTGGACGAGGCGCGCGCCTGGTGCCACCAGCTTGCCACCTCGCACTACGAGAACTTCCACGTCGCCACCTTTTTCCTGCCACGTCTCGTGCGCCCGCACTTCGAGGGCCTCTACGCCTTCTGCCGCGTCTCGGACGATCTTGGCGATGAGGTCGGCGACACCGCAACCGCCCTTCGCCTGCTCGACACCTGGGGAGCAATGCTCGACCAGTGCTACGACGCGCCCGCTCAGTCGCGTCATCCCGTCTTCGTCGCGCTGCGCGAGACCGTCGTCGCCTGCGACCTGCCGCGCGCCCTCTTCCACGATCTGCTGCGCGCATTTAAGCAGGACCAGATCAAGACCCGCTACGACACATGGGACGAGGCCGTGGACTACTCGCGCTACTCGGCCAACCCCGTGGGCCGCCTGGTGCTGATGGTCTGCGGATACCGCGACGAGCCGCGCGCGCTGCTCTCCGACAAGATCTGCACCGGGCTGCAACTGGCCAACTTCTGGCAGGACGCCGTGCGCGACTCCGAGATTGGGCGCCGCTACATCCCCACTGAATACCTGCTGCGCTTCGGCGTGGCCGAGGGCCAGATCGAAGGCCGCGTCTTCACCCCGGAGTTCGCCGCCATGATGCACGAGCTGGTGGACCGCACCCGCGCGATGCTGCACCAGGGTTCCGCGCTCAGCATCACCGTGGACGACGAGCTGCGCGTCACCCTGGACCTCTTCCGCAAGGGCGGCGAGGCGGTCCTCGACGGCATCGCGGCGCAGAACTACGACGTGCTGCGCGGCAGGCCCGTGGTGACGCGGCGCAGAAAGCTTCTGCTCCTCCTCGGCGCGTTGCTGGACAAGATGCGAACGCGCCGCGCAACTGGAGCCGGAGCGTCATGACCGATGCGGTCAGCAGCAGCGTGGATGCGCGGACGGCTGCGGCCTACGCCTTCTGCCGAGCCATCGCTCGCCGCGAGGCCAAGAACTTCTACTGGGCCTTCCGCGTCCTGCCCCGGCATAAGAGCGACGCAATGTGCGCCGTCTACGCCTTCATGCGCCGCGCCGACGACATCAGCGACGACGAATCGAAGCCCATCGAAGCCCGCCGCGCAGAGATGAAGTCCTGGCTCGAAGCATGGCGCGCATCAAGATCATCCGCCTTGAATCAGTCCTCGTCCAACACAACCGAAGATCCCGTCTTCCTCGCGCTCAGCCACACCCAGCGCCGCTTCAATATCCCCGACTCCCTCCTCGAAGAACTCGTCGCCGGTACGGCCATGGACCTCGAACCTCGAACCGCGAACCGCGAACCCATCCAGACCTACGCCACCTTCGACGACCTCTACCGCTACTGTTATCTGGTCGCGTCGGTCGTCGGCCTGGTCTGCATTCGCATCTTCGGATATACCGACGCCCGCGCGGAGATACTCGCCGAACAGACCGGCGTCGCCCTTCAGTTGACCAACATTCTGCGCGACGTGAAGGAGGACGTGGAACGGGGCCGCGTCTATCTTCCACTCGATCTGCTCAACGAGTTCGGCGAATCCATCGACGACCTGCGCAGACTCGCCGGCGGTCGCGCGATGACGGAGCGCGAGCGCTCCATGCTGGCCACGCTGGCCATCCGCGCCGAGAAGTACTACCTCGCCGGCGGCAAGCTCGCTCCGCTGATCGACCGCGACAGCCGCGCCGCATTGTGGGTCCTGGTCACCATCTATCACCGCCTGCTCGCCCGCATCGCGGCGCGCAGGATGGAGGTCTTCAGCGAGCGCATCGCCCTCTCCACCGCCGAAAAGCTGGTCGTCCTGGCGCGCGGAGCTACAATGGCCGCATGGAATCGCGTGGCCGTATGGAATCGCGTGGCAGAGTGAAGCGCGCCTCCGATCTGCGCCGCCGCGCCTCGGACGCGCGCCCCACCGACGTGACCGTGATCGGCGCGGGCGTGGCCGGTCTCGCCGCTGCCGTTGCACTGGCCGGCGATGGTGCCTCAGTGACGCTGCTGGAACAGCGCGCCTTTGTCGGCGGACGCGCCTACTCCTACCCGCATCCCGCGCTCGGCGAGACCATCGACTCGCAGCATGTCGTCCTCGGCTGTTGCACCAACTTCACGAATCTGATCGAGCAGGCCGCCGCGCAATGGTCCATCCGCTGGTACGACGAGCTTTGCTTTCTCGAACCATCGGCCTCGGGCAACCCGCGCCGCAGTTGGATCAAACCTGGCCCCCTGCCCGCGCCCTCGCACCGGGCCGTCAGCTTCTTGCGCGCGCCCATGCTGGGCCTGCGAGACAAGGCCGCCATCGCATCCGGGCTAGCGCGCTTCCTGCGTGGCTCTCCCGCAAGCGACGCGGAGAGCTTCGCCGCGTGGCTCAAGCGCACCAAGCAAACCAGCCGCGCCATCCGCCACTTCTGGGAGCCCATCGTCTCCGGCGCGTTGAACGATACCGCGGAAAATTGTTCCGTGAAGTACGCGGGCAAGATCTTTCACGAGTCATTTCTGCGCTCGTCGCAGGCCGGCCGCCTCGGCATCCCCACCAAGCCGATGAGCGAGTTCTTCGATCCCGTCGTGAAGCTGGCGCGCCGTCTCGGCGTCGATCTCCGCCTCAACTCCGCCGTGGACGCCATCTCCAGCACGCCCGAGGGCCGATGGAAGGTCCGCACCGGCCAGGCTGAGATTGAGACCGGCGCGGTCGTGCTGGCCACCGACATCCGCCACACCGAGCGCCTCATGAACACGCTCGCCGGCGCAGGCGCGCAACCCGGCGCCTACAAGCCCTTCGCCTTCGACCGCTTCGTCGCCGCGCCCATCACCACCATCCATCTCTGGTACGACCGCGAGGTCGCCGACCTCGACCACGCCGTTCTGCTCGACACGCGCATCCAGTGGCTCTTCGCCAAGTCCCGCATCCGCGGATGGGATCTCTCACTCGGCAGCTACCTGGAGCTGGTCATCAGCGCCTCGTGGCCGGAGATCGCCCTCTCGCGCGAGCAGATCCTCGCCTCCGCCCTGCGCGAACTCGAGCTCTTCCTCCCCGCCGTGCGCCAGGCCCGCCTGCTGAAGTCCGCCGTGCTCAAGGAGGCCCGCGCCACCTTCTCCGTCACGCCCGGTCTCGACGCCTTCCGCCCGCCGCAGACCACCCTCTACCCGCGCCTCTACGTCGCCGGAGACTGGACCGCCACCGGCTGGCCCTCCACCATGGAAGGGGCCGTCCGCAGCGGCCGCCTCGTCGCCGGTGAACTCGCCGGCGACCGCACCCTCTTCCTCGCCCCCGAACTCCCCGCCTCCGGCCTCATGCGCTTCCTCAGCCGCACGCAACCCCACCCATCAATAAAACCGCGATGAATGGGACGCATACCCACACGAGTCGTCATTCTGCGCAGCACCCACGAGTTGTTATTCTGAACGCAGCGAAGAGTCCCCGCATTGGCCCTTGCCGTTGCCTATTCTTTTGGCTTGCCATTCCGCATCGAGCCACGACGAAGCCACTCCGCATCGAAATTTCAAACCAAGTAAAATTAATTCCATCATGCACACTGGTTTCCGTAGGAATCGTCTCGCCCTGCTTTTCATCCTCGTCCTTTGCCTTCCTCTCGCCGCCCGCGCCGATCAGGCCTCCCGCCACGCCAAGGCGGCTCAGTTGGTCGTGCTGCTGCGCACCGAGCACATGGTGCAGCAAAACTCCGCCACCATCTTGAAGCAGGTCTCCGACGCGGCGGACAAAGTGGCCGGCCCCAACCCCACGCCGGAGAGCAAGGCCAGCCTCGCCGCCGTTGAGAAAAATATCTCCCAGTTGATCGACGCGCAGTTGGGATGGAAGGCGATCGAGCCCAGCATCGTCGACCTCTACGCCAAAAACTTCACAGAGCAGGAACTGGACGCCATCGTCGCCTTCTACAAGACCCCCGCGGGTCTCGCCCTCATCGCTAAAATTCCATGGATCGACAGCCAGGTCCAGCAGCTTGCCCAATCCAGGCTGACCATCCTTCAACCTCAGATCGGTCAAGCGCTCGACGACTTCCGCAAGAGTCAGGCCGCTGCGCCCGCGCCAGCCGCTGCCCCTGCCACCACACACGCGCCTGCGGTCGCACCCGCCCCAACCGGGAGCACCCCAAAGTGACCGCGGCTGCCACCATCGGCGTCCTCGCCTTGCAGGGAGCATACGACGCGCATGTCCGCACGCTCACCGCCCTCGGCGCAACCACGCGTCTGGTCCGTCTTCCGGCTGACCTCGACGCCCTTGACGGCCTCATCATGCCCGGCGGCGAATCCACCACCATGCTGAAGTTTCTCGACCGCAACGGCTTCTTCGAGATTCTGCAATCCTACGTCAAGTCCACGCCCACCTTCGGCACCTGCGCCGGGGCGATCCTTCTCGCCACGCACGTCGAATCCCCGGCCCAGCGTTCGCTCGCCGCGCTCGACATCACCGTCCAGCGCAACGCCTACGGCCGCCAGATCGACTCCTCCATCCTCACCGCGCCCACCTCGCTCCCCGGCCCGCCGCTGGAGATGGTCTTCATCCGCGCCCCGCGCATCACCCGCACCGGCCCCACGGTCGAAACCCTCGCCTCCCGCGACGGCTTCCCCACTCTCGTCCGCTCCGGCCACATCCTCGCCGCCACATTCCACCCAGAGCTATCCACCGACCCCCGCGTCCACCAGCTCTTCCTCACCCTCGTCCGCGCCCATGCCAATAATTCTGCAGTGGACCACTCCTAGGGAATCTCTGGGAAAGTATCCTTTTTGAAAGGGCGGGACTTTAGTCCCGCCGCAAGTGGCCAACCTTCAATGCGGCTTTAGCCGCCGAGGGAATCTCGGACAGTTGTGCAGATATTCGCTAGCTCCTTGCGCATAGCTCATAGTTCACCGCTCCTGGCTGAAATCGAAACCCTCTCCTCCTCGCGCTCCACAAAGCTCTTCACCACCACCCCCGATGTCTCGAAGTGCGTCACGCGGTGCCCCGCCGCGTGTCCCATCTGGATCGCCTTCTTCAGCATCCGCACCATCCCGCGCGACTCCTCCTCGAACCATCGCGTGCTGGCCCACTCCCACCCCACCACCAGGTTGTAGCTCGCATCGCACTTGGGACAGACCAGCGACGTCTCCAGCGTGCGATGGAACGCCCCCTCCGGCAGCCTTCCCACCGGCTCCGTCCCACTCCGTATCGCCGCAATCGTCTGCTTCAACTCACCCCTCCCTAATGAATCTTTGAATTTGAATATGTCCATGCGTTGTCTTTCGGAGGGAGCAGGGGGCTTTAGCCCCCTGAATGAGGCCAATCGAATCAAGGGGCTTTAGCCCCGGGCCTTTTGCTCGTAGCGTCAAACAACCCTTTTACCACAGCCTGTTTATACTACAGTTGTAGATCGCGGATTTCGGAGGGAGCCGGGGGCTTCAGCCCCCGGAAAGGGCGCGAATTTGCAGGGCCTTCAGGCCCGGGCCTTTGTCGTTCTTCCAGAATCTGAAGGAAGTACAACTGTAGTATTTATCCCCCGAGGGAATCTATAAAACCTGTTCAGACACTCCTTCAGTACTCCGCCCGATACTCCCTGCGCCGCCGCTTCGGTGTCAAAAATCCGAACACCAGATGCAGCACCGCCAGCGCCAGCGCTCCCAGAAACGCCGCCTTGAACGTCTCCACGCGGAATCCGGGAACGAACTCGCTGGCAAACTTCAGCACCACCGCATTAATCACCAGGAAGAACAATCCGAGGCTCAGGATTCCCAGCGGCAGCGTAATGATCTTCAACAGCAGCCCAAACGTCACGTTGAACAGCCCAATCACCACCACCGCAATCATCGCCGATCCCCACCCGCTCACCACGAATCCGCTCACCGTCCGCGACACAATCCACAGCGCCACCGCATTCAGCACCCACTGCACCACCATCCGTCCCATCCGCCACCTCTTCCCTTCGCTCGTTCCCACCACCAGCATATCCGAGTCGCAGCACAAGGTTGGAACCGCGCCTCACACTTCCGCGATCTTTGCAGTCGATCGTTTCACAATTATCTCGATCCGCGCGCTCACATCACGGGTATTATGATGTGCAACAAGGTTTCCGCAGGATGGAGAATACGGTCATGGGAACAAGCATCAAGTTCTGCATCCTAGTATTCACGGGAATGGCATCGCTCGTCTTCATCGGCTGTGGCGGCGGAGCCACCGGGTCACCCTCAACCCCGGCTGTCCACAATGAGTGGACTTGGATGAGCGGCTCCAACGAACTGAATCAGCATGGAAGCTACGGAACTCTGGATACACCCGCATCCAGCAACACTCCCGGAGCGCGCACATCTCCTTCTTCGTGGACGGACTCCTCTGGAGGGCTTTGGCTTTTTGGCGGCTACGGATTGGGTTCGAATGGCGCGGGAGACCTGAACGATCTCTGGAAATATAGCGGGAGCGAATGGACGTGGGTGGGAGGATCGGCCACGATCGAAGCAAAAGGAGTGTATGGGACAAAAGGAGTATCGGCCCCAACAAATGTGCCCGGCGCACGATATGAGGCTGCAAGTTGGACCGACGCCTACGGTAACTTCTGGCTCTTCGGCGGCCTTGGAATCGATTCGACAGGAACGCGCGGAGAGCTCAATGACCTGTGGGAATTCAGCAATGGCGAATGGAAATGGACGGGCGGTTCGAATGTGGCCGCTGATCCGACGACGCCCGCGGCCGGTATATATGGAATCCAGGGCGTAGCCGGCCCCGGCAACACGCCGGGAGCACGGTTCGAAGAAACCACATGGGCCGATCACGCAGGGAATCTCTGGCTGTTAGGCGGGGAGGGCTTTGACTCGACCGGAGCACTTGGCCTCCTCACCGACCTTTGGAAGTACAGCAATGGCGAATGGACCTGGATGAGCGGACCGAATACGACAGCCCCCCTCTTCCAGCCGGGGATATACGGAACACTGGGAACCCCGGACCCCAATAACATTCCGGGACCGCGCACCGGCGCGGCTGGCTGGGCCGATGCCGACGATAACCTCTGGCTCTTTGGTGGACAAGGGAATGACTCCACCGGAGGAGCTATTTGCTCGGCATACGGCGGCCCGTGCCTACTTAATGATCTGTGGAAGTATTCCAGCGGCGAATGGACGTGGATGGGCGGATCGAACCTGTCCAACGAGCCGGGAACCTATGGGACAAAAGGAACCGCCGCCTCCGCCAACATCCCCGGAGCACGTTGGCTGGCGGTAAGTTGGATGGATGCCGCGGGTAATGTTTGGCTCTTTGGCGGCCAGGGCTTTGATTCTACAACTGGTGCTTACACGGTTTTCGGAGACCTCAACGACCTATGGAAGCTTAGCAGCGGCCAATGGACATGGGTGGGTGGGTCAAATCTTGCTTCATCCACGCCAACTGGGATTTACGGAACGCAAGGAGAGCCCTCCGCCAGCAATGTTCCAACGCAGCGGGAGACCGCCGTGGGTTGGGTCGATTCGTCAGGCTATCTCTGGCTCTTCGGCGGAGATGACGACAGATCAGTTTCGTATGGCGGCAAGCTCAACGACCTCTGGGAGTATCAGCCCTGAAGGAGCTATGCCCCAGCTCTCGCCTCCATGCCAGTGTTCATCGGCATCGTCCCCGCGAATCCGCCGCATTAATCCCTTCCATTCTTCCCCAGTGGTGCCAGCGGCCCAATCCGAATTTGCTCAGCGAAGCCCGCCCCGCGAGTATGATGTTGCCCAACAAAGTTTCCGCAGGATGGAGCCACTATGTCGCCCGCGCGTGTAGCCCTGCTGATCTCGCTGCTTGCCATCGTCACCCACCCACTCCCGGCGCAGGCGCCAGCCAATCGTCCGCCAGCCGCTTCGGACTCTCATCGGGTTACCAGCTCCACATTGGAATGTGACCCGTTCTTCGTCTGGGACGGTGACCCGTTCTTCGTCTGGGGCGGTGAGTCGCCGACCTTACTCCCGAGCCCATCGCCTTCCGATCCAGGCTACGGCTCAAAGCACGAGCAGCTGCTCAACAAGCTCACCGGCGTAACCTTCATCGGACAGATCGGCATCGGACATAACAAAGGGCCTATATGCCCACTCTCGCTCGAAGCTCCCGCTCCGCCGTTGCCGTTCCAGATAACCGCCGTGCCGTCCGAGAAGATCACGCCGTCCGGCACGAGTCTCCCCAAATGGAACTACCCCGCTCCGCACTGGGCCACCGGCCCATACCGCATCTACCGCATCCACTATTCCATCGCGCCAAAGGACCTCAAACTCTATTCGCAAATACGAACTCAGGTCAGCCATTCCGAAGGCACAACATTTTCACCAGGTGGAGGAACATACAGCGCGACGCAAACAGACCGCTGGACGACCTGCGGCGGTACGCTTGAATTCACCACTGTACTCTATGACAACGACGGCGCCATCATCAACTCCACCGACGCGATGGTGATGATGAGAAAAATTGACTTGACCAAGGCTAAGCAGATGCTCCAATCCGGCGTAGGTCTCGATCAGGTCATTGCCGTTCCCGTCAGCGGAAGCTACCGGTTGCGCGCCATGGTAACGGACCCGGCCAGCCAAAGAGGCAGCGAATCTCAGTTGACCGTCGATGCAGCCATCCCAACGCGCCTTGAAACCCCACCCGTCCGGCCCAGCCCAACATTCAAATAGCTCCGCCATACGGATCGGGTTTGAAACCCAAGATGCTTGTCCTTATTTTTTCATGACGGGCAGCCCATCTCTCGCCTCTTGACCAGAGTTTGTCGGCAGCGCCCCCCCGCGAATCCGCCGCATTAATCCCTTCCCATCATCCCCAGTGGTGCCAGCCGCCCAATCCGAGTAATCTCTACTCATCGTGCGCGTGTGAGGGCACCGGATGCCAACAACCATCACGCCTCCAAATCTCGAACGCCGTCCCCGCCGCTCCGAAGAGGACGATGGAGGCAACAGCCGTCGTCCGCCCAACGGCCACGACCTTAAGCGCACCGGCGGAGGAGGCGACAACGACAACTGGGATAACCGCCCGAACCGCCCCGGCGAGCGCCTCATCTCCTATCGCCTCGGCCTCTTCTTCGCTCTCGGTGCCGTCCTTCTCTTCTTCACCGGACTGGTCAGCGTCTTCTCCGTCACCCAGCCCGCCGGCCGCCTCGACGTCTACAACCACGCCATCAACGCATGGCTGCCCGCTGCCGTCCCGCCCATCCTCTGGCTCTCCACCGCCGTCCTGCTGCTCAGTTCCGTCACCGTCGAGATCGCCCGCCGCCACATGTTCCACCCCATCGACGCCATGGAGGAGTGGTTTGGCCTGGGTCATCCCGTCAGCCGCCGCGCCCTGCCCTGGCTGCTGGCAACCCTTGTCCTCGGATCGCTCTTCCTCGCCGGCCAATGGATCGCCTGGCATCAGCTCGCACTCGAGGGAGTCACCTTCCGCACCAGCGGCGCCGGCGGACACTCCTTCTACATCCTCACCTGCGCCCACGCCATCCATCTCGCCGCCGGCATCGTCGCCCTCATCGCCGCCGTCGTCGGACTCTTCGCCTTCCGCAGCGTCGAAGACCGTCAGATCCTGGTCGATTGCGCCGCCTGGTACTGGCATGCCATCGCCGCCCTCTGGCTCTGCCTCTTCACCCTGCTCGTCTTCCGATAATCGACGAGCGCGACTGCATCGTCCGCGCCCATCCCGCTCGCGCGCCTCCAGCTACCGCTTCTTCGCCGGCGCGCCCTTCGCAGTCGTCTTGCCCTTCGACTTCCCTGTGGCCTTCGCCTCCGGCTTGCTTCCCGCCTTCGCCGCGGCAGCCTTTGCTGGGGCTTTCTTCGCGACAGCCTTTGTCTTCGCCTTCACCGCCACCGCCTTCGCCGCAACCTTCTTCGCAACCGTCGCCGCAACCTTCTTCGCCGCAACCTTCTTCACCGGAGCAGTCTTCTTCACCGCAATCTTCTTCGCCGGTGCAGCCTTCTTCGCCGGGGCCTTGCCCACGACCGCTTTCTTCGCAACAGCCTTCGCGGCAACCGGCTTCTTAACCGCGGCCTTCGTCTCACCCGTCTTAGCGACGGCGGCCTTTGCAGGCGTAACATCCTTCGCTGTCGCCGCCGGCTTCACCGGCACTACAGCCTTCGCCGCGGTCGCGGCCTTTTTCTCGACCGGCTTCGCTGCCGTCACCGTCGACTCCGCAGCAACGTCAGCCGCCGAAGCAGCTCCGTCCAGTCCCTCCGCATCTTCTACCAGTCCCTCGTCCGTCCCTGCCTTCTTGCGCGACTTCGCCTTCGACTCCTTCTTGCCCGCACGTGCGCGCCGCGGATGCACCGCCGGAGGAGGCGCGGGCGGCGAGTACGGCTCCAGAAACGCTTTCATCTCCTCCACCGTCCCCAGCTTGCCGTCCATCAACTCGAAGAAGACCTTCTCCACCAGTTCGTCGAACCCGGCCAGCTCCGCAACAATCCGCATCTCCTGCATCTGCACGTACGGAACCCTCTGCCGCGCCTGCGGCCACTCCGTATAGAAGCTCTGGAACTTCGCCTGTAGCGCCGCGTTCTTGGTCGAGTACGCAACCCACAGCACCACCTCTGGCCGGGCCGCCATCAGCAGCTTCCAGGTCGCCGACGGGCTGGCCGCCTGCTTCCCGCTCAACTCCGCCGCAAACCGCTTCGCCTCGCCCTCCAGAGCATCGATCTCCGCCACAAACCCCTGCCGCGGGAAGCTCTTCTTCAGGGCCTTCACTTCCTTGGCAGGCATCTTCGCCGTCAACAACGGAAACTGCGCCGCCGACGCGTCCGCAACGATGCCCTGCATCTGCAACTGCATCTGTGTCTCGCGCAGCTTCTCCAGTTCCGCCACATTCGCCTTGGCAGAAGTCCATCCCGGAGCCAGCCGCTTCAACCAGCCCTCTTGCTCCAGCCCGCGCATCACACGCAGCGGGTCTTCCTCATGCACAATCTCTTCCGCCTCGTACCCGCGGTGGAAGTTCTGTAGCGCGGAGATATACCCCTCCGTCTTGCCCGCCTGGTAGCGCGCCTGCGTCTTCTCTTCCATCTGCCAGCCCAGCCGCGCCGCAAACCGCGCCGCACGGATCATCCGCACCGGGTCCTCGATAAACCCGTAGTTGCTCACCAGCCGCAGCTCCCGGTTTTCGATGTCCGCCACCCCATTTAGCGGGTCCATCAGCAGTCCATACGACCCCTCGTTCAGCGACAGCGCCATCGCATTCGCCGTAAAGTCGCGCCGCCGCAGGTCGTCCAGAATCGTCGCCGCCTTCATCGCCGGCTTGCCCGGCTTCGGATAGTGGACCGCGAGAGTACTGCCCACCTCCATCCGCACGTTGCCCGGAAAACGCACAAACAAAGCCTGCCCCGTCTCCATCTCGCCGGTCACAACGGCCCCAGCTTTCTGCAAATCTTTCTTCAGCTTGAGAGCGTTTCCTTGAACCGCTACATCCAGGTCGCGCACCGGCGAGCCGCACGTCAGGTCGCGCACCGCTCCCCCCACCAGGAACACCGTCAGCCCCTTGGCGCGGGCAATCTCTCGTACCTTCGATAGTGCCAGTTGTTGTGCCTGGGAAAGGCGGTTTTCAAGCAGATAGATGTAATCGGCCATACGGTTGCTCTCTCCACCCGGTCGCTGCCGGGGCACTTCAACCGATCGCAACACTCGTCGCTCCAGCCTCGGTTTTCCACCCGAATTCGGCCCCGAACTCGGCCGGAACCGGGATCGGATTTCCGCTCGAAACTTCGACCTAAACTACTGCGAATCAGTCGTTTGCATTGGCCGAAAAAGTACGGCACAGGCCTCCATTCTAGCACGCGTTCGCTGCTTTGACCAGCCTATTTGCACCTTTTTCGTGGCGCGCCCGCCCCAGCCGTGCGACAATCCACCCAGACGGTCGTAACCCATGTCAAACTCCAAAAAAAAGGTCCTCGTCCGGCGATTCTCCGGTGACACTCTCCCCGGATACCTGCCCCAAGCCGCCTTCGTGCGCAGCCGCACAATCGACCTCCTCGACCTCTCCGGCCGAATCGTCTCCTTGTCGCTCAACGACATCAAGACCGTATGCTACGTCCGCGACTTCAACCTCTCCGACGCGGTCAACCCCGAGCGCCTCACCCGCCGCACCTTCCTCGCACGCCCCCGCACCGAAGGCCTCTGGCTCCGCCTCACCTTTCGCTCCGGCGACCTCCTCGAAGGCCTCGCTCCCACCAATCGCTCTCTCCTCGACGCACTCGCCGACGACGACGGTCTCTTCCTCACCCCGCCAGACACCCGCTC
>Ga0255356_1000158_pt1 | contig 45655 bp, 18 predicted proteins | sample HBST100metaG_FD_189944 | JGI IMG/M metagenome (GOLD analysis project Ga0255356, IMG submission 189944) | Peat soil microbial communities from Stordalen Mire, Sweden - H.B.S.T100 | ecosystem: Environmental > Terrestrial > Soil > Wetlands > Peat | place: Sweden: Norrbotten County, Stordalen Mire...
TCTTTGCATCGAAGGCTCCGGCGGCTTCGTTGCCTCTGCCGCCGCTTCGATTGTTACCGGGTGGAACGAACCAGTTCCCGGGCGGGTCTATACCCCGCTGAAAAGCACCGGCTTTCACGGCGCACATTCAGAGGCTCCCTAACGGAGAGGAAGTGCGTACATCAAGCCGCCTTGTGTCCAAAGGCCATTTGGCCCGCGCGCGAGGTTCATCATCGATCGCTGTCCGAGGTCGCGATCGAATATTTCGCCATAATTTCCTATGGACTCAATGACGCGAGCTGCCCAGTCATCATCGAGTAATAGATATTGGCCGTAGCCGCGTTGGACGCCGAGTAGACGACGGACCACGGGGTCGTCGCTCTTCTTCATCGCGGCGATATTGGCCTGAGTGACTCCACTCTCCTCGGCCTGAATCAGAGATTCGACTGTCCAGTTAACGATTGCTGCCCACTGTAGATCATCGAGGCGGTAGGTGGGCGCCAACGGGTCTTTGGCAACTACGTCGGGGAGGATCTCAAAATCCCGTGCCATACTTTTGAAGGCGATTCGCTCGTAGGCAAGCTGCGAGACGTCGGCCGTGATGGCCGCGCAGTTATGTGTGATGAATGCCGCTTCCATCTCTCCTTCTTCCTGGAAAGGGAAGGGAAGCCAATCGATTTTTTCGCGCTTCATATAACCCTGAATCTGGGCCTCGATCTCAGTGCCACCGAGGAAGCATATCTTCTTTCCCGCAAGGTCCTTCGGAGATCGGATGCCCATGGTTTTATTCACGAGAAAGCCTTGGTAGTCATAGAAAACGGGCCGAGAAAAGCCAAGGCCGGCGTTTGTGGTGTTGATGTAATTGGGTGATCCGGTGGCGAGGAGTGCGATTTCTCCGGACTTGAGTGCCGTCAAGGCATCTTGCTCGTCGCGGTAAGGCTTGACGGTAAACTTGGCGTTTGTTCCCAGTACTGCGACGGCCACCGCTTTGCAGATATCCAGATCGAAGGCGCCGTGATTGCCATGCGCGTCCTGAGTGGAGTATTCGGGCTCCTCCGTGTTGATGCCACACGTAAGTGAGCCTGCGGCCTTGATCTTATCCAGTGTAGTTCCTGCGTTAGCTGTGGTCGCTGTTCCGATTGTCAGACCGGTGATAGAGAGAAGAAAGAATATGGCAATCCTGCACATGCGAGTGTTGTTCCTTCCGGAGATCGCTGAAGTACCTATGTACGCGGCGGCTGGTGGTTGAGTCCAGCCGCCGCAGAAGGTAAGTCGAGAAGGAATCTAGTTAGACGGCCAGGTGCCGGAGGTTGGCAGGCCAGGGTTGGCTCCGGGGCGAGGATTGAAGTCAGCCGGAGCCGGATCAAGCAATCCGTGGGCGGTGGTATCGGTGGGAACGATTCCCAGGATGCGGCAACCATTTGCGCCAAAGTGGGGAAGGCTGGTAACTAAAGCGGCGGGGATCTCAGCATACGAAGCTTCGAGTTTCGGCGCAAATCCTAGTAGGCGAGCGTTGTCAAAAGCGGTGAAGAGATTGCCGACGTCAGAAGTCTTGGCATCAGAAGGCCCAAGATATTTCTGCGGGGTGCCATCGGGAGTGGTGTAAGTCTTCTCGCCCAATGCGCGAGCCGCGGCTTCGTCTGGAAGATCGGCAAGCGGAATGAGATCGAAGAGCTCGTCGATAAACTTGATGATCGAACCATGCTCCGTGGCTTCATGAGAGATGCTGTGAACCACACTATATGGCGAGATCACGATGGTGGGAATGCGAGGTCCCTGATCGAGGGCGTTTCCAAGCGGGTCCCATGAGCGAATCTTAGGCTGGGTGTGGTCGTAGAGGCCGTCGGTCTCATCATAGGTAATGATAATGGCGCTCTCCGGCCAATACTTGCTGCTGGCGATGGCGTTAATCTCATCCGCTAGAAGGGCTTCGCTGATCTGAGCGTCGGAGTAGCCAGGATGGTCGTCGTTTCCAGCAAAATCAGCTTTGACCGTTTTGCTGGGTGAGCGAGGAAGAAGATTATCCAGGTTGCCGTACCCGCCGCGAACATAGAAGACTCCGCCAGCAGCGGGCAGCGCCTGAGCCGTCATCGCCGCAAAGAAATCGCCAAGCCCCTTCAGGTGAGCCTTGGTTTCGACCGGGTTGTTGGCCTCATAGCCGAAGTATTGCGGCGCATCGTGGTGAGCGATGTAGCTTGTGTGGCTGGCGGTTGCGGTGGGATCGATCGACTCGTGATCGTAGCCCTCTTGGTACCATGCCCAATTCACCTGCTTGTTATGGTCGCCGGCAATCTTCTTGATGTCCCCTTGCACATCAACGAGATCGAAGGCTGGATCAAGATCGTTGGCTGTGATGTTTTCAATCTGGTTGCCCATGAAGCTCAGCGGCAGCGAGGCAAAGGTCAGATTGGAGGAAGGGTTCGTCGTGCCGGCAGCGCCACTTTCTGTCGGCTGCTTTTGGCTAGGAGAAGTGAAGACATCCAGAGCCGATCCCCAGAAGGGCTGCGGATCGCCGGTCACGGGCAGTTGTGCATTGGTGGTTGTTACATTGCTGGCTAAGCCGGGGTGCTTGACCCACTGCGTTTCGCCCGACTGGCCGGCGATCATGGCGATCGCGTTTGGCGTCGATGGCCCGATTACCGTGTCAAAGAAATTATCGAAGAGCGTGAACTTATCGGCGTAGTTCCACAGGAACGGAGCTGTGTCGCAATCTACGTGACCTAGAACCAGCTCACCCTTCTGCTTTTGCGCCAAGGTCGGCATCGGCCCGGTATAAGTCTTTCCATCGGCGCTCAATGTTCCGCTCAGGCCTTCTTCGATGAAAGCATAGCGGTCGTTCTGGGCAACGTGATTTGTATTGAGGTCCAGCTTGGCGTCGATGGCCGTGTGGCCATGATTCACCGAGTCTGTGTCTTCGGGGTAGAGGAGTACCGTCTTGCCGTTGACGTCGGTAACCGACTGGGGAATCTTGAAGGGAGAGATCAAACTCACCGATCCATCTGTATTCACGATCGGCTGGGTAAAGCCGGGTGTATCCTCGGCCGACTTGGAGAACAGACCGTTGGCCCCAGGATAGGTGCCGAAGTAGAAGTCGAAAGAACGGTTCTCCTGGAAGAGAACGAAGACATACTTGATGTGCTTGCGGAGCAGGTCAAGTTTCTGATCATGGGAGAGATAGGGAGAATCCTCAACGCGAAGCGTGTGGCGAGCAACTTCGTTACCGGACCTCGGGGCTATTTCGACTTGGCTCTTCTCGATGCCATTCCCGTCAGCGGGGCGGTCCTGAGCGAGCGTGGCGACTGGCTGCAGAATCAACGCAGCGATCATCAGAGATGCGCAATTGGTCTTCATCCATTCACTGCAATGCATATTTTTCCTCTTGGGGCAAAGGTTGGTGCAAAGGCGGTTTATGCCGGCATATTCCGGTTACCGGAGAATGGGGAAAGCCGGCAGGGGACGTACGCCACTATGGATAACAGCCCGGAGTAAATTGTTTTTTGCGTTAGTGTGAATAGTTGGTAAAGAGATTGTTAAGGGATATTCAAGGGGTTTCTCAATACTGAGAAAACAGCCAGTTAGCGCCTTCATTCGCCGAGTGCTGGAATCGGTCTCCCGGACAAAATGCCTGCGACGGGAAAGTCCTAGATCGCGACCGAGCTAACTGCGGTTCCGCACTGTCCATCATTACGTCGCAGAACAGCCAACCCGCGTGAAGTGCGCGGGTTGGCTGAATGGATCATGTCTTAGTAGATGACCTTCAATCCGAACTGAACGATGCGCGGTTCAAAGGTGCCGGTGACGGTGCCGCTGCCGCTGGCGGGGTTGTTGACAACGGCTGTGCCGGATGCGCTGCCCATGCCGCCGGAGGGCAAGTAGAGGTTGGTGTGATTGAAGATGTTGTAGAGTTCGGCACGGAACTCGACATTCAGTCTCTCAATGGGGGTGGTGAACCGTTTGTTGAGGTCGAAATCGGTCTGGAAGAAATTGGGTGTACGACCGGGGTTCCGAGGCGCGTTGCCAAACGGGCTTGACAAGGCACCGCTGGAATTCAATGTTGCTGGCAGGGTGAAGGCAGCCAGATTAATGTAATTGATGGCGCCGTTGTTGGGATTTCTTTGGCTCAGGCAGGAATGTCCTGAGTGGCAGAGAACAACATTCTGGCCAGCGACGCGGTTGGGGCGGTATTCGTTGGCTCCGCGATAAGTGGCGGAGATCTGCGGCGACACGGCATTGGCCGACTTCGGGCTATAGGTGACGTTGAAGGGCGTCCCTGCCTGAGCGGTGTTGACAGCGCTGATCTGCCAATTGCCCACGATAGCGTTCAGAACGGGATTGGCGCTGTTCAGGAGCTGCCGCCCATGTCCCACCGGAAGGTCGTAGACGAGGCTGGTGATGTTGGCCAGAGGAAGATTGTAGTCTGATTGCGCATAGTCGGCCTTCAGGTTGTTGGCGTCCTGAGGAGAAGGCGTATTGCCCTCCAGCGAGGCCGAGGCATTGTCGAGTGAGTGCTCCCAGGTGAAGGAGTTCAGCAAGGTCAACCCCGCAACAAAACGCTGCTCGTAGCGGACTTGCAGAGCGTTGAAGTGAGAGTAGAAGCCATTGAGAGCCTCAGTAATGTCTCCGCCGACAAATTTTGATCCTTCCTGAGTTCCCCAGGTCGGGTAAGGACGAACGAAGCCTTGTGCGGGAGCAGTCGCCAAACCGAGCGACGGATTCATTTGGTTGGCGTTCAAGAAGCCCTGCAGTTTGACGCCATGGTTGCCGATATATGCGATGTCCAGCAGTGTGTTCTTGGCCAGGGATTTCTGCACGCTGAGAAAGAAGCTCTCGACGTAGCTATCCTTGATGTTCTTGGGGATATAGGTGACGTTGTCGGTGCCGGGGCTGAAATTGGTGGCTACAGCCAAATTCGCAGGGAATCCCTGATCCATTGTGACGTAGCAGGATGTGGCCGGTGCGCCGGAAGGGCAGCTATTCGTGGGGGTAGGTGTGGACTGTCCGACGGAGACAAAGAGCGCATTCGGCGCATTGATAGGCAAAATGTCGCCCGAACCTGCGCGTGTGTAGTGGACATAGCTGGTACCGAAGCCGCCGCGGATGGCGATGAATGGAGTAATGGCATAGGCAAAGCCGACGCGTGGTGCGAAGTCTCCCAGTGAAGGCCTGACCAGAGTCTTGCCATAGACGCCGCCGCCACTGTAGGGAATGATGTTGCTGGTTTGTGCAAAACCTCGGGTGAGCGTGAGCATTTTGACCGTGTCGGGGTCGAAGTTGGAGAGATTGTTATGGGCCTCGGAGTAGGGTGAGCCATACTCCCAACGCAGACCGAGATTGAGGGTCAGCTTGGGATCGACTTTCCAGTCGTCTTGGGCGTAGACACTATCCATCGATTGCAGCAAGTGTGCCTTGAAGTAAGTAGCCAGTGCGTAGCTGCTGGTCGCTCCAAAGAGGAAGTCAGCCCAGTAGGTGTCAGATGTCGCCGAGGTGTTAGAGCAAGCCGTCCCAGCCGTCGTTGGGCAGGCGCTGTAGCCGCCGTTATATGTGAAGGAGCCATAGAGAGGGTTGGAGTCCTGTACTTCCATCCAGATGTGCTCGTATTCATAACCGAACTTGAGCGAGTGCTTACCCTTGATCCATGAGAAGTTGACCTTAGGATCTAAAAGCGAGGGGTTCTGCCATTGAGGATTGGTATTCTGGCGTCCAAAGACGCTGAAGCTGCCGCCAAGGGTGGTGGTCGGAAGGCCACCGGCTACAGTCGGGTCGGTTGGCAGTCCGGGAATCGTGATGGCACTGTCTCCGATTGAGAGCGAGTATTTGCCCGCCCTGGTGCCGGAAAGCCCGAGGCGCGCGTCGAGCACTTTGTTAGCGCCTATCGAACGCGTATAGCCAAGGGCAACTTGCTGATCCAGAATTTTTTGCCGACCGTTGCCGTTGCCCTGTCCGTCGAGCGGAAGAGGTTCGGTGGGTTCATTGATGCCAGTTTCCTTACGGTCACTGATCTTCAGGAACCATGAGCTCTTCTCGTTCTGCTGGAAATCGATACGAAGGTCGCCTTTGTCGGAGTTGTCGGTAAAGGGCGCATTGGTGGCGCAGTCATTCGCGTCCAAGCCGATGGTTGAGCCGGATGTAGCGATGCCAGCGCTGCCGGGAGCCACGAGGCACTTTGAAGGCAGCTTGGCGAAGAATCCAAGAATCTGCTTGGATGTTGAGTTAATAGCTGAGGAGGGAATTGGTTTGCCAGCCTTGTAAAATAAGCCGGTCAGCGGATTCTGCACATCGACTGCCAGTACCGGTGTGGTCGCGGAGCCGATGCCGATCTCATTTTCTGTAGGGACCGTAAATACCACTGTTGGCTTCAACGTCTGGCGAAAGCCCTCGTAATCCAGAAAGAAGAAAGCCTTGTTCTTCAAGATAGGCCCACCAAAATTCGCCCCAAACTGATTGCGATTAAAAGCGGGTTTCACGAGAGGCTGCACACCGCTGAGAGTATTGCCGCTGGTGGCGTGTATGTAGCCGAAGGCGTTGAGATCGGTGTTGCGCAAGAACTCGTAGAGCGTGGTATGAAACTGATTTCCGCCGCTCTTTGTAGCAACGTTGATGGTGGCGCCGGCCGAACGGCCGTACTCGGCACTCTCATTGTTGGTCACCACCTGGAACTGCGAGATGGAGTCGGGCGGAGGCTGAATGATTTGGTTGTCGAAGCCCTGATTGCTTTCGCCCCAGGCGTTGTTGTCCATGCCATCCAGCAGAAAATTGTTGAACATGCTACGCAAACCATTGATGTTGTAAGCACCAGCTCGCACCAGACTGGTGACGGCGGTGGTTGTGGCGGCAGTTGGCGCTTGGCGTGAACCCGTGACCAGAGCCAGCAGGTCGGAGTAGTTGCGGCTAACCAAAGGAAGTGATTCAGTTTGATACTCGGAGACCGATTGACCGCGTTCGCTGGTTTCCGTCTCAATCTGCAAGGCTACGTCGCTGACCTCGACAGTGGTTGCGCCCGCTTGCCCCACCTTCAGTGTCAGGTCGATGCGCTGGCGTCCCGCCACGGTGATCGTAATATTTCTTGCCTCGGTGGGCGCAAAACCGGGCGCAGAAGCCTCAATGGTATAAACGCCGACGCGCAGTGACGGTATTTCATAGTCCCCGGAGCCGTTCACAGCGATTTTGATGACATTGCCTGTATTCACATTGGTAACGGTAACGGCAGCGGTTGAAATCGCCGCACCGGTGGCGTCATGGATGGAGCCGATCAGGCTTCCGTCCTCGTATTGCGCCCTTGCTCCTATGCCACAGAATGCGATCAAGAGGCCTACGACAAAAAAGGTCCTGCAGAAACTGTGTGGGTTATTCATGGGGACGAGGTTATAGATCCTGATTTAAATTTCGGTCAATTCACGATCAATGACCCATGAATCGCATTACTATTCTCCGGGCATTCATATTCTTACGTTTCACGCCTCGATACACTTCAATGGAGACACAACGCCATCAGCGGGAACTATCCACATTCTGGAGCTGAATCCAGATAGAGTCCGTTTTCGCGCAGGAGCATTCCCGATGAATCGAACTTCTCGCCTCATTTTCTTGCAGTTTCTGCCCTTGCTTCTGCTTGCTGCCGTTCAAGTTCGGTTGTGCATCGCTGCTCCCGTACTGATGGTATCCATCGATGGATTGAAGCCCGAATACGTGACGGAAGCGGATGCGAGAGGCTTGCGCATTCCATACCTCCGTACGCTGATGCGCGATGGCGCGTTTGCTGAGGGCGTGGTAGGAGTTTGGCCTACAGTTACTTATCCCAGCCACACAACTCTGCTGACTGGCGTTTCACCCGCCGAACACGGCATCTATAACAACCACGAATTTGATCCGGAGCGTAGCTTCGCGGGAGCATGGAACTGGTATGCGCCCCAAATTCACGTCCCGACGCTCTGGCAGGTTGCGCACAACGCAGGCCTGCGAACGGCCAGTGTTGGCTGGCCAGTCAGCGTAGGAGCGACGGATGTGGATTGGCTGATTCCGGAGTTCTGGCGCAGTTCAGGCGCACCGGGCGCATTGAATCCATCAGATAGGGAACTGATGGCCGCACTCTCGCGCCCCGACACGCTTCTCAAGCAGTTGCAACCCATCTTGGGCCCATACATGATGGGGAACGAGACAACTATCGATGGGGATGAGATCAAGACGCGCTATTCTTTGGAGATTCTGCGCCAGCGGAAGCCCGCGTTCATGACCATCCATCTGAGTTCTCTCGATGAGACTGAACATGAGCACGGTCCATTCAGCCCGGAAGCAAACCGGGACCTGGAGGCGATTGATGGAATGGTTTCGCGGCTAGCTGCGGGGGCGCTTGCCAACGACGCTTCCACGATGGTGGTTGTAGTTTCCGATCATGGATTCGTCACTCTCACGCATGCGGTCAATCTCTATATCCCTTTTCTACAGGCAGGGCTGATTCAGACGGTTGTGAATCCAGAAACAAGGGCCCCCGCTATCACCTCATGGAAAGCTCAGCCGTGGCTTGCGGGCGGCATGGCCGCTATCGTGCTTCACGACGCCGACGATCACCAGACTGAACAGCAAGTGCGCGAACTTCTACAAAAACTGGCGGCGGACGAGAATAATGGCATCGCAGCGATTCTGGACCGCGACGCAATCAAGGCGCGAGGTGGCTTTCCGGATGCAGCGTTTCTTGTGGTTCTTAAGTCTGGCTACACAACCGGTTCCGGTACCAGCGGCAATCTAGTCAGTGCGATTCCAGAGGAAAAGGGCGGCCATGGATTCTCGCCGGAGTTCCCTGAAATGCGTGCGTCGCTCTTCATGGCAGGGACTGGAATCGCGCATCATCGCGATCTCGGCGTGATCGACATGCGGCAAATCGCACCTACCGTGGCGAATATTCTGAACCTCCAAATGCTATCTGCAAAAGCGACTCCACTCCACGTCCAGCCATGACGGATTCGTTCCCATCGACCGACGGGAAGGCCGACGAAAATGCACGGCATACGAGTTCTGTGCGGACAGTTTCGTCTACTATCCTCTTGTCGAGGGTGGCACATGCATGGGCTCCGGGGTGCGAAGAGAGCGCTCGTACCGCTCTCAGATGGAACAAAGACGGCTGCAAACTCGTATACTTCGACAAATGGACGCCGCGACTGAAATTTCCGTTTCATCGAATGATTTCCTCTCGAACCGCCTCTTAGGCCTCACACGCCGGATTGAGGAGATAGATCCGCAACTGTCGCGTGTTCTAGTTCCGTGGGTTGTGCAACATCCGCGCTATCTACCAGGGTTCTTCCGCCTCGCGCGAACGATTGGTCAATCGAGGCGCGTGCGAGCCCGTGCTCTTGCCGATGGAGTACAAGTGCCCCCTTTTCTCGTTCTCAGTGTGACATCCAAATGCAATCTGCGCTGCGCCGGATGCTTCGCTGGTGACGTTGGAACCGTCTCGAGTGCTCCGGTGAATCCGGGACTCAGCCTCCGCGACTGGTACGGAGTAGTAGACGAAGCGGTTCGACTGGGTGTGATGGCGTTTATGATTGCCGGCGGCGAACCCTTCCTGCTGCCGGGCATTGCGAAACTCTTCCACGACCATCCAGATAGGCTCTTCCTCGTCTTCACAAACGGCACTGCTTTGCAACCCAGTGATTACGAGATTCTGAGGAACTGCCCGAACACGGTGGTCGTGGTCAGCCTGGAGGGAGATCGTGACCTGACTGACCTGCGCAGGGGGCACGGTGTCTACGAAAAGGCCCTCGGCTCTCTCGACAGGCTGCAAGCGGCAGGTGTTTTGACGGGCATTGCCGTGACGGTGGGATCGGCAAATATCGAGTACTGGTCCGAGCCGAGGAACATCGACGGGCTGATTGCCCACTGCGGACCGCTGGCGATGTTTATCGAGCAGATTCCCACCAGCGGCTGCGAAAGCGGTGCTCTGTTGACGGCAGAACAGCGTGCACGCTTCCGCGAAACCGTCGTCCAGTATCGCGAACGTGCGACCGGAGGTGCGTACATCATCCATTCGCCAGGAGATGAAGAGACGCTCGGTGGTTGCGTATCGGCTGGACGCGGCTTTGCCCACGTGAATCCCAGTGGGGACGTTACCGCCTGTCCCGTTTCTGCATTAGCGACTCACAACGTGAGAAGAACAAATCTACGCGAGGCCTTAGCCAGTCCGCTCTTCGCGATGATACGGGAGAATGCGCATCTGCTCGAGACGGAAGGGCATCCTTGCGGGCTCTCCGCGCACGCAGAGGAGTTAGAGACCATGGCGAAAGCTCTGGGCGCTTATCGCACGGGCGTGTCTGAGCCTGCTGCACAGGATTGGCCAGTCACAATCCGATGACCAAAAGCTATTCATTCTTTGGCGCGTATCTTGCAGGAGTTACAACCCGATCGATCCTCAACTTCCGCACTTATTCAATTCCGCGTGCGAAAGTCAGCGTAGTGAATCAATGATCAGTGTTTCATAAGGACTCTTTTTAAAACAGCTTCCAGGCCAGTTCTGATTTCGGCGTACTCAGCCGGGGAAATCGTGCCGGAGAGCTTCTCGCTTTCGATGGCAAACAGTTCGTCTTTGAGGAGATTAAGCAGCTCGTTCTTCCCGACAGATGGCGAGGTGTCGGGACTGAATTTGGAAGCAGTTGAAAGCGCAGAAGCAGGCAGTGGCCTGGCCTCAAGAGCAGTGTGCCCTACTGCTTCAGGCACATCTGACTTAAGCGCACTCTGCTTGCGAAGGAGAAATGCCGCTGTAGCTACAAGCAGGAGTGCCAGACTTCCAAGGATCCACCATTTGTACTTAGTAAGTGGATCTGGAGTGTCGATGGGGTTGCCAATGCCACCTCCCGGTCTATTGCCGGAGTTGCTGGTGTCTCCTGATTCGGCGTTGCCCATCATCCCGCTGCCTGCTTGTTGGCCCATTGCAGCCCCTTGTTCCTCGCGCGGCATTTGTCCTTCACCCGAGATGATGTACCCCACTGCTTGGCCTGGCTGGATGTCTTTCGCTATATATGTTTGCACCCGCGGGTCCTGCTCCACAGATTGGAATGCCGCACCTTTGGCGCCGCTGAAAGTCATACCTTTCGGAACGTAGATTACCAAGTTGTCGGCGTGCAGTTGAGGCCGAGGAGCAAAAGTGGCTTTTCCGTTGTAGGAGAGGTGATACTGCACCTCGAACAGCGTTTCCTTCTCGCCCAGATCTGGCTGAATGGGAATATTGATCGTATAGTGTCCTTTTTGACCAAGTGGAATCGGACGGGTGTTGGTGGGCAGACCTCCGGGACGTGTCGCGGATGCACTGTCAAGCAGTGCGCCCTCAGGAAGCACAAACTCGAATGTATTAGTGCTGAACTGGGATCTGGGAGGCAAACTTGTGTTGCGCACCAGATACCTCTCCTGGACACGCAGTATACCGCCTGCAGCCTCAGCAAGAATCATATCTGCATCTATCCCGATGCCCTCGACTTTCGCCGCAACATCGTAAACTGAAACGTCTCCTGAACTCCCGCCCTGCGGCGCGGCAATGAAATAGGTCCCGCCCTGATGATTTACACGGACCAAAAAAGCGCCGCCACCAGGAGACTCAAGCGAATAGTGTCCGTGGGCGTCGGTCGTCGTGCTGGCAGCATCCGCCATGCCCGCCTGAACGTCAACCAGAACAACAGTGTCGCCCGCCGATGGCTTGCCATTGGTCTTGTTGGTTACCGTGCCTGTGATGGACGTGGCCTGAGCCAAAGCTCCCGACAAGAGCAGGCCGAATACAACAGAGTGGAGAAATGTCCAAGTCGATCTCATCTTTATCAAAGGATCCTTCAGTTGCGCTGCGGTGGGTTTGACGAATCGCAAACATGTTCCTCATTTCGAGGCACTTTGTCAGAAAGTACAACTATTCATGATGGCTGGCTCCATCGGAGGAACCAAAGGCTACGCCAGCTGCCTTGAGGAAGTCTGAAGGAGGGGTACCTCCGGCAAAAATCCATACAAAATCGTTAGGTAGTTCACGTATCTCTCCTTCTACCTCAATCAAAGCGCTACCCTCGCGAAACTCTGTTGGCGTGGAGTTGAAGAGCACCTCGAGCTTGCCTGATCCTATGTGCTCTTCAATGCGCTTTGCATTGCGGTCTTTTATCCTGCTGAATTCACTCTTGCGATACGAGATTGTGACCTTGTTGCCCTCTTGATGTGCTAACCCCATGGCCGCCTCAATCGCGCTATCTCCTCCGCCGACAATAAGAATGTTCTTGTGAGTATAATGGTCGGCTTCAATGAGCCGGTAAAGGACATGGGGGAGTTCCTCCCCTTTGACGCCAAGCTTGCGCGGTGTGCCTGCACGCCCAAGAGCGAGCACCACCGCGCGCGAACGATACTCTTCTCGTGCAGTGCGAATGTTAAATAGGCCGTCCGTCGCCTTCTTAACTGTTTCTACTCCTTCACCAGTGTGGATGTTCAGGTCTGTTCGCTGCATGACCTTCTCCCAGAACTTCAGCAAGTCCTCTTTGGAAAGTGTTGTCTTGCTAAAACGTCCATGCAAGGGAAACTCGACGGGACTGGTCATGACGAGCTTCTGTCGTGGATACTTTGACACCGTGCCACCTACAGTTTCACGCTCAAGTGTGAGAGCTCTTAACCCATGCTCTGAGGCTCGAAGCGAGGCGCTGATTCCGGCGGGTCCGGCGCCTATTATCACCACATCAAGCAGATTCAGCTCCGCAGGTTTTGTGTCCACGTTCCGGATGCGCTGAGCGATTACATCTACACTGTCGCGGCCCTGATTTACTGCATTCTTGATGAGAGCTAGCCCGCCCAGTTCTCCGGCAATAAATAGGTTTTCAACACTGGTTTCATGTTCCTCGCTGATCACCGGAATGTCAGCTCCAGAACTGGGCTTGGCCATGACCATAGTGATGGCGCCTACCGGGCACTCCTCCGCGCACAGGCCGTGGCCAATGCACTTATGACCGTTGATGATTGCAGCTTTGCCATTCACCAACGCCAGTACGTCTCCTTCTGGGCAAACCGTAACGCATGCTCCGCAACCGATGCAGTTGTCGGCGGAGATCTTCGGGTGTTGCGCCTTTGGTCCGTCAGAAAACAGTGCTCCGCGATCCATGGCGGCACGCACCGAAGCTTCGCTGCGTTTATGAGATCTCCAATGGCGAATAAAGAAGAATCCCAAAACAGCGCCGGCAATCAGCCAAGTTAGAAGACTATCCATTAATTATTGCAACCTCACAGTTACAAAACCAAGCCCCATGACCACAACAATATGAACTATGGCAAGCACGGCAAAGGCGTAGCTGAACGGGCGATGAATAACATGCCACAGATGAAAGACGCGCTGTGTTTGGTCGAGAAAAACAACGCGCTTTGAGAGCGATGCCTTTTGGCGGACCAGACGTACGACATGTTCAACTTCACGGTTTCCGCTCGACCGTAACCCTCCAACAGAAATCAGTTTTCCCGTCAATCCGCACGACACTCGGCGTAAACTCGCTACCCGAAACGGACGCTGCACATCCAGTGCGATCATTTCTCCGATGGCGAGTAACGGGCCGATGTGTCGAATGTGAGCAGGAGAAGGCATAGCCAAAACCTGGCGCAATTGCTCCACCGAGTAGACTGACTGCTCGAGCAAAGCTTCGGAAAGCTCTTGTTCGTTGAGTTGCAGTTCATTGAATGAGAGTTCAGCAGCTGTCAATGAGCGTGGAATCTGGGAATAGAGATAACGCCCAATAATGCCACTGAGAGCCACGGCCACCATAATCCAAAAAGCAAAGCCTGCTATTCCCCTGAATTTGAACGAGGCGTGGAACGCAATCACGATTGGTGCGGTGATGCCTGCAATTACATGAAAATCCATCCAGTGCCTAGCCGTACCAAACCGGCCTAGCCAAGGGATAACTTTGCGCAAGGCATAGAGGAAAATGATGAAGAATAGAACTGTTCCGAGAATCCCTAGGTTGATTCCAATCGTGCCGCTTGGTTTCAGCAACTCGTACTTGTCAGAGTAAGGACGCTGATCGAGAGGAAGAAAATAGTAGTCTGCCCCATAGAAGGCAATCGATGCCAGCAGCAGAATTGCTGCCGTGGCTGCAAGCGCAACACGGATGTGGTGGCCGATCTCCTTCTTTTTGTTTGCTGCGCTCTTACTCTTGCGCGCTGTCTCCGTAGTCGGCACAGGGTTTTGAAGCAGGGACATAGTCAGGGCTTCTCCTTGGCATCTGTGATAACAACCGCCGCAGTATTATCCTTGCCTGCGGTGGAATTCTCAGCACGTATCTTTATGTTCGGATCCTGTTCAGCATCCGTCGAAAAAGATTTGTAACTGTCAAAGACGTGCGTGTTGCGCCAGTGCTGGCGGGGAGTTGTAACGTCGACGACAGCGACGGCAGGCAAAGTCATGTTAGTTGCGGTCTTTGCAAGATTGGATGGCTTGTATTCAACATGAATGCTGAGCGAACGCAGACCCACGTCGCTCATATCATAGAGCAGGCTGGCATCCATTTTCACTACTTCTCCTGATTGCTTATCCAGCCAAGCTGTGCCTTGCAGTTCGAGCGGATACTCACGGCCGCGTAGCGCGAGCGCAGCTGGTGTACGCCGCCCCTTGATATGTGAAAAGTGAACCGGCACAGCTAACTTTCCGTTAACAATCTCTTCAGTGCCAATATCGAACTGAAAACTATCACGATAATAGGGATGAAAAACCAGCAGTGCTGTTGAGAAGCCGTTTGTAACCAGCATTGGTAGCGGCTTGTGACGGGAAGCCGAAGATTCGATACGCGACTCATTCAACTGAAAGTCGTCTCCGTTACCGTCCATCATGATGAGATAGTCATACTTTGCGTGCTCTGAAGCCTCCACATGACCATTGCTGGCGAGCTTTTCTTGAGTGACAGATTCGGTGCAGTGAAGGTCGGCGAGTTTGGCGATATATGCAGTGACCTGCCGCTGCGCCAAATCGGTGGCATTTGTTGCAGGCGTAGACTGGCCGACAGCAAAGGATGCCGGTAACGCGACCAAACACCCTGACAGAAGCCAGTAGAACTTATGGTTGATTCGCATGTGAAATCCTCCTAGTGGAAGCTCGGTTATCGAACCTGTATCCGATGGTGGTCGTCCATTGGTTATAGTCCATCGCTCCTCCTCTCTGTGCTGTAAAGGCGCTCTGCATGAAGTATCTTGCGCCCAAGTTAGTATCGAAGAGGAGGTTGACAAAATACGAGTTGCTGTCTGCAGCCAGCGACGAGTTGTATGCATAACGCCCCCCTTGCAGATTCATTCGAAGGTGTTCACCGATATCTCTGGTGACGGAAATTGTTCGGTAGGTTCCCGAAGCAAAGGCACTGTCAAATTTTGAATAGCGCGCATCCGCCAGAAGACCGGTCTTCCATATGTTGGAGAGCGTGACGCCAACAAGGGTATTTAATGAACTCTTAGGATCGCTGGAATCGCTGCTGCTGCCTACGGTGAAATATCCGGTTATGTGCTCTGGGAACTGAATTCGTGCGCCACCATTAAGCCCCTGGAAAAGATACTTATCTAGAAGACCAGTTCCAATTAGACTTGCATCATAGGTAGGCACGTCACGGAAATATGTGTCTGTAAGGTCCAGAGTTACACGTGGATGAATCTGGGCGCGGAGCGAAAGAAGGCTCTGTCCAAGACCTGCTCCAACCGCCGGGGTAGTGGGATTCGCGGTTGGCCTGTCAATTTGCATTGAGTGGTACACAGAGAAATAGCGTTTGAAAGAGAAGTCACTCTCCGTGAAGACAAAAGGTCTATTTACGGTCCAGTTAATAAGATTTACGCCTACACCGGCAGTGCCTGAGTAGTGGACAGTTTCAAAGCTTCCTCCGTGGACGTTGAAAAACATGCCACCTATCTTCCCTCGTGGATTGTAGCTCCACGAAGTAGGATCCGGGGTGGATCCGGCGAAGACTCCCGAGACAGTGTTCGAGGAGAACTGCCTGCCTACATAGCCGCCATCGATAGTCTCCAGGCTGCTGGCCCAGGGAAGATACAGGCGGCCTACGCCCGCAGTCCAATGCGACCCCGGATTGATGTAGGTCATGCTCATCAGATAAGTGCGATTTATTGTGTCTTGCAAGGTAGGCTGGGATGGCTCGGAGGAAGATTGCAGACTGCCGCGCCAATAGCCGTTCAGATTCCAGTGAGTGCCGAGAATGCGCGTAAAGTCTGCACGGAGAACCATCCCATATTGAGTGGATGTGGTGCTGCTCTGGCCAAGCTGAGTTATCCTGCTCATATCGAAGCCAATTCTTCCCCGCATCTGATTGACCTCGGGAAGCGGCGGACGTGGAAGCGCGTCACGGACTTCTTCCTCGAGTGGATCGCCTTCGCTGAACGTAATGACCATAGGGTATTTGCGAGTATTGCCAAGTGTGTTCTTCTCGACCATCTTCTCAACTTCTGTGTCCGGCAGGGAGACTATATCGTTCACGACAAGCTCTCGGGTTGTGGCAGCCACCTCGCAAATCGCAGAGTTTAAAGCGATCGAAACGACTGTGAGCTTTGCAATAATGCCAGGTTCGAGCGCAATGTCCACTCCCTCCTTGGAAGGCTTGGACGGATCCTGTTTGAGAATGAGCTTTGTGCCCTCAGCAAGGCTTGCACTACGTCCGCCATCTATATACACATTCGTCCCGTTGACATAACGAACACGGAAGTCTGTCCTCGTCGGTGCTGTCGCAGTAGTCGCCCCTACAGCCGGTACTGTGACTGTCTCCTGTGCGGTGCAGATCGGGAGAACAAGAAGAACGAGCGGCAAAAATGTATGTCGCATTGTGACCTAACCTCCTCCACCGTTCTTGTGGCATGCGTAGCAATTCACACTGTTGTACACATATCCGCTGACGTTTGGGTGATCGAACTTAGCTGCGTTGTTGCCACCATGGCAGCCGGTGCAGGTGAACACGGAGTAATCCGAGGAATTAGTGTGGCAGGTAGTGCAGACCCCATTGGCGTTGCCATGGTTGAGAGGGAAAAATGTGTGATAAGTAGATGGTAAAGTCGCTGGGAGCCAAGCCGTCGTAGTGTGGCAGGTTACGCAGGTGGTGGGCCAACCCGCTGTGACGTGATTCGGATTTGTTGTTCCAGTGAAATCCGCCTTATGGCAGGAGTAGCAGTCTGTGGGCGTGCCCGCAAATACGTTATTGATGTGGCAAAGGTTGCAGGTCACAGTGGTGTGAGCACCAGTCAACGGAAACGGTGTGTTGTTGTGATTGAATGTTGCGCCAGTCCAAGCTGAGGTAGTGTGGCAGGTGTCGCAGGTAGTGGGGAATCCCGCCGCGGCGTGGGCAGGGTTTGTGGTCCCGCTGTAATCTGCCGCATGGCAGCCATAGCAGGCTGTCGGGAGGGTTGTGTAGTTGTTATTGGTGTGGCACGCTGCACAAGCGACTGTGGTGTGGGCACCGGTGAGTGGGAATGCCGTAGTGGCGTGATTGAATGTAGACGAAGTCCAGTTAGTAGTGGAATGGCAGATGGAGCAGTCCGTCGGGAAGCCGGAGGCAACGTGATTCGGACTCGTGGTCGATGTGAAATCTGCCTTATGGCAGGAGTAGCACGCTGTTGGCGTTGCAGTGTAGTTGTTGTTGGTGTGGCACTGAATGCATGTTAAAGTAGCGTGCGCTCCTGTCAGTGGATAGTTGGCATACGTCGCATGATTGAAGGTGACAGTGGTCCAGTTGGTTGTGGTGTGGCATGTGTCGCACGTGGTTGGGAAGGCAGCTGCAATGTGATTGGGATTTGTGGTTCCCGTGAAATCTGCCTGATGGCAGCCATAGCAGTTAGTCGGCAGTGTTGTGTAGTTGTTATTAGTGTGGCACTGCGCGCAGGCCAGTGTCGCATGCGCGCCTGTCAATGGGAATACAGACGCATGATTAAATGTGGACGTGGTCCATGTGGTGGTCGAGTGGCACAAGGTGCAATCGGTGGGGAAGCCTGCGGCAACGTGAGCGGGGCTTGTGGTTCCCGTGAAATCCGCCTGATGGCAGCCGTAGCAGGTTGTGGGGAGTGTCGTGTAGTTGTTATTGGTGTGGCATTGTGCGCAGGCGACAGCGACGTGTGCTCCTGTTAACGGGAATGAAGTCGTGTTGTGATTGAAGGACGCCCCGGTCCAATCTGTGGTGGAGTGGCAGGTGGCGCAGGTGGTGGGGAAGCCGACAATGACGTGGGGAGGACTGTTGGTCCCGGAGTAGTCTGCTTTGTGGCAGGAGTAGCAATCGGTCGGTACCGTTGTGTAGTTGTTATTGGTATGGCACTGTGCGCAGGCAATCGTGGCATGAGCGCCGGTCAACGGGAAGACTGACGCATGATTGAATGTTGATGTTGTCCAGACAGTGGTCGAGTGGCATAAGGTGCAGTTGGTGGGGAAACCTGCGGTGACGTGATTAGGGCTCGTTGTTCCGGTGTAGTCTGCTTTGTGACATGAGTAGCAATCAGTTGGCACTGTTGTGTAATTGTTATTAGTGTGGCACTGTGCGCAGGCGACGGTGGTATGGGCGCCGGTCAGTGGGAACGAAGTATTGTTGTGATTGAAGGTTGCAGCGGTCCAGGATGAGGTGTTGTGGCAAGTTGCGCACGTAGTGGGGAAGCCTGCAGTGACATGATTTGGATTCGTAGTTCCTGTGTAGTCTGCCTTGTGGCATGAGTAGCAATCTGTTGGCACCGTTGTGTAGTTGTTATTGGTGTGGCACTGCGCGCAAGGGACGGTGATGTGCGCGCCTGTCAGCGGAAACGATGTGGTGCTGTGATCGAAGATAGTGGTGGTCCAGGACGTCGTGTTGTGGCAAGTTGCACATGTGGTGGGGAAGCCAGCGGTGACGTGTGGAGGATTGTTTGTTCCGGTGAAATCTGTTTGGTGGCAACCGTAGCAGGTTGTGGGAAGGGTTGTGTAGTTGTTATTCGTATGGCATTGCGCGCAGGGAACAGTGACATGCGCGCCTGTCAGTGGAAACGACGTCGTGTTGTGATCGAAGGTCGCCCCGGTCCAGGACGTTGTGTTGTGGCAGGTGGCGCATGTGGTGGGGAAGCCTGCCGTGGCGTGTGGAGGGCTTGTGGTTCCTGTGTAGTCCGCCTTATGGCAGGAATAGCAGTCGGTCGGAACTGTTGTGTAGTTGTTATTGGTGTGGCACTGCGCGCAGGCAACCGTGGCGTGAGCGCCTGTGAGCGGGAAGACCGAGGCGTGATTGAAAGTTGATGTTGTCCAGGCTGTGGTCGTGTGGCATAAGCTGCAATTGGTCGGGAAGCCGGCGGCTACGTGAGCGGGATTTGTGGTACTGGTGAAATCGGCTTGGTGGCAACCGTAGCAGGTTGTGGGGAGGGTTGTGTAGTTGTTATTCGTATGGCACTGCGCGCAAGCAACAGTGACATGCGCGCCAGTCAGCGGAAACGAAGTCGTGTTGTGGTCGAAGGTTGCCCCGGACCAGGTTGATGTGTTGTGGCATGTTGCGCAATTCGTTGGGAAGCCAACCAGAGCGTGGGGAGGGTTGGTGGTTCCGCTGTAGTCCGCGCTGTGGCACCCATAGCAGGTCGCCGGCGTCGATGCGGAGAAAGTGTTATTAGTGTGGCAGTCGATGCAAGCTAGTGTGGCGTGTGCGCCCGTCAGCGCGTATCCAGTGTACTTCAGGTGGTCAAACTTCCCGCCGAACCAGCTGTCCATGGTGTGGCAGCTTTCGCAAGTGGTGGAAAAGCCAAACCCGACGTGGTTAATGACCGGCGTCAAAAAGTCCTTCTGGTGGCAGGAATAGCAGGCGGTCGAGAGCCCCTGAAACTGCCCGGCTGCGGCGTTCTTGTGGCACTCGTCGCATTCCACCAGTGCATGCGCTCCAACTAGCGGAAAGCGGTTCTGATGATTGCGAATCGCATCCAGGGAGACGTTCCACCCCTTGACTGTGTGGCAACTTTCACAGTTCGCACCGAACTTCCGACGATGAATGTCGGCGTGGCAATCGGCACAGTGACTGCTCACGTTTTTGAAGATGAGACTCGTATGGCATAGGGTGCAACCTACCTTTTGGTGCATGCCGCGCAATGGATACCCCGTGCTCTCGTGGTTGAACTCAGGATTCGACCGAATAGGCTTCCAACTGGTGTAGGTGTGGCAATTCTGGCAGGGAATGGCCAAGGGACCGTGCGGATTGGTCACCTTCGCTTGTGGGCCACCTACACTTGGGCGCGGGTTGTCCGCTGGTTTTTGCGCCGCCATGCCGACCAGCAATGGAAGTAGCGCAATTCCGACAGTAGGAAGCCCGCGTCTCCGGTCCATCACTTTCTCCAGGCGCTCGTATCGCGTCCATTCAGGCAGAACGCATCTCGCCGCGGAATCGGCGTGCTACATCACGCCAACCAGAGTGTCCATAAACAGCCAGGCAAGAACAATTTGCGCCTGTGCAGACAAAGGCACTCTCCCGTCAGAGAGGGCTTTGTGAATTCAGTCAAAGCGAATTCACAGTCTCCGACGGGCTATCAATCGTGGTCCTCAATATCTGAGTTCAACCTGTGTTCACCGGGGGCATTCAGCTCAGCCTTTTTATGCAATCAGCTGGCCAATGGCTATTTATGGCGGTCCTCAACGTACGGGCCGCGATCCCGGGGAGGGGTTCAAAGGCAACGAAACGATCAAAAGAATAGATTTGTAGATTTGAAGCCATCTGGGCTTTTTGTGACCCAGATCACATAAACTGCTAGACGTCAGATTACAACAGGTATGGCCTCTCGTCCATCAAAAACACCTTATTGGAGACAAAAAATAATCGTGTAAAATTTTCCTAGTGAGTGCCAAATGTTTCTACTGCTGAGCGGTTGTCTTGACCGCCGGGACGTTTGTTCCGTGGCAAGCCTCGCAGGCTGTTGGCGTCGGCTTGTAGAACAGGACCAGATTGCCGTCCACAGGCTTCCTGATGGTATGGCATGCCGAGCAGGCAACCTCCTGATGGCCACCCTTGAGAGAGAATGGTGTTTTTTCGTGGTCGAAAAGTGAGGGCTTCCATTTGTTGCTATTGTGGCAGGAAGCACAATCGTTGCCACGCGCGCCGAACTGGTCGGCATGTGGGTTCTCGTGGCACTCGTTGCAAGCGGTTGGGGCGTTCGTAAATTGAACGTGCAGCAAAGTCAACTCCATCCTCGGTGGCTTGTGGCAGTCGATACAAGCCACGGCACGATGCGAACCCTCCAGCGGAAACTTCGTACGCGCATGATCAAATTTTGAAAGCTCCGTCCATTCTTTGGTTGAGTGGCAAGCCTCGCACCCTGATGGTTTGCCCTTCATATCAAGCCTTGCCATCCGCTCTGCAAATTGGCCTTTGTGAACGTCCTCATGACAACTGGCGCAACTGAGTTGGTTGAAGTGATAGAGCGCCACCTTCGAGTCGGTCAGCGGTTTGTGACAGTCGTTGCAGGCTATTGCCATGTGTCCCCCGGTGAGGGGGAATCCGGTTTTCTGGTGCTTGGCCAGCGTGAAGTTGGATGTTTTGAAGGTAACTCCGGTATGACACTGCTCACAACGGTTGAGCCATGGTTGTCCTGCGAACTGGCCCTCGTGCTCATCCTTGTGGCAATCCATGCAGAGCGCAAACTTGATCTTGTACTGAGTCTGCCTGCCGGCCGGAGTGTGGCAGGCAGCGCACTTGACTGCGGCGTGTGGAGTTACCAGAGGGAAACCGGTTTTGGCGTGATCGGTCACCGTGTATGTCGATGGACTCCACCCTTGGACTGTGTGGCAACTCTCACACCGGCCCTTGTCAGTGCGTTTCAGAAACTGGCCGCCGTGCGGGTCGGGCCTGTGGCAATCAGCACAATTTGCGAAGGCCATCGGTATCTTGAAGTCAGCGCTCTTATGACAGCTCAGGCACGGAACTTCCAGGTGTTTGCCTACCAGCGGATACGGTGTCTTTGAGTGATCGAAGCTCGATGAGAAGGAGGACTTCATCCAACTTCTGGTGGTGTGGCAAGAGTCGCACGCCTGCTTGAACTCTCCCTTGTGAGGATCTGTGTGGCAGGCGGAGCAGGTGGAGAACTGGATGCCCGCATAGCGCGGTTGGCTATCGGGGCCGGCGGTGTGGCATTTCTGGCAGGGGGTGTTTAGGTGTGCGCCAGTCAGCGGATAACGTGTCTTCGAATGGTCGAAGTGTTCCACGTCAATTTTGGCGGCCTTCCAGTCGACGGTTGAGTGACATTGCGTGCAATTTGTTCCGAAGCGGCCCTGATGCTTGTCCTCATGACAGGTGACGCAACTGGGCGATAGGCCTAACCATGTGCGATTCAAATCTTTTGTCGTGAGCAGCGTTCGCGCCGCGGCAGAGATATGTTGCGCACTGTGGCAGGCACGGCAGCCTACGTTCGTGTGCTTGCCGTCGAGCACATACCCTGTTTTCGCGTGGTCAAAGCCTTTTGGCGTTGGATCCCAGTGCAACAGCGCAAAGTTCTCCCCGTTGTGATCGGAGTGGCATTTGACGCAGGCCGACCCCGCTGGTCCCGAGCGCGGAAAAGTAGCGTGAAGCCCCCGGTTCCGCTGCAACTCGTCCGCAATCTCGCGATGGCATTCGACACAGCGAAAGGTGGGCGACTTGGTAGAAACCTCATGACATTTGATACAGTTGGAGGCTCCGTTCAGGTTTTGGTGCGCCCTGGCAAGCGGTCCAGGGGAAATCTGCGCATAGGCTATCCCGGAAAAGAAGATCGTGAGACTCCATGCACACACTAGCCCCGGCAGTTTGACCATACCTCTCGTGTGTCTGGAGCTACTGCACTCCGCGCGGACACCCGAAGAAGCTGGATACTTAGGCTTGCTCATTGGCCCATCCTCATTTACGCCCGATCGTTTCACTTGACTGTTCATCGTGCGGAGAACCAGCGTTTGAATCATGGGGAGAAGCCGTCGCCGGGGAACAGAAGTTGACAATTAGGACAAAAATACTTCTCCTTGCAACATTGGAGTCTAGGCAAGAATGGAAACTGGAAGATGGGTTACTTCGCCCCACTTTCAGGGGTGCGAAGAGCGCTTTTGCGAGCGCCTTCTGGCGGGTCAAACCCGCTCTGGGGGGAGTATGCCAGTACTGCACCACTTTGCGCAAGTTTGAATATTGTCGAACGCTGCATGAACCTAAACGGGGAGTCATGCTGGAGTTTGAAGGTCGGGGGGTGTACGAAGCAGGGAAGTAGAGTCCGGGTTACTCACAAGTTTGTCCTGGTCAGTCGTGCGGGTTATGGAAAACCCCTAGTAGATCTGCAAGAGCCGCTTTCTGGACTTCCCACTCCGTTGACACGGCTGCTCACTCAGAGGTTGGGAGTACACCGGATCTTTCTCTATAATTGGAGACGTTTCGGGAGGATTCTTGCTTGTTTTCAATTTGCCGCATGTCTCATTGTGAGTTGTTTCTTTTGGTCGTGTTGATAGGTTCATCTGCCGCCGCGCAATCGCCTGACAATCAAGATCATCCCTCAAGGAGTGAAACGCCAAAGTTCACAGTGACGACGCGCCTGGTGGTTCTGGATGTGGCTGTGACGGATAAGTCCGGCAATGCTATTCCGGACCTCAAACAAGAAGATTTCGCTATTTACGAAGACAAAGTACCCCAAAAGATTCGCTATTTTGAGGTGCCTGCTCAGCATCGGTTGACACCGGAGCTTCGGGTCGAGTCCACTACAGATTTAGCGAAAGCGCCCGAAGCGCCGGTCACGATTCTTGTGCTCGACGAACTCAACACTCGCTATGAAGATATGTCCTTTGCTCGCTATGCGCTGGAAAAATACCTCACGTCGCAGCCAGCGGTGCTTCCTCAACCTGTCACGCTTCTGGTAGTCGGTAACACTAAGTTTCAGGTGCTTCAAGACTATACGCGCGACCGACAGGCGATTCTCAAAGTGTTGGCGAAGCATTTTCCGGATTATCCGTGGCGTCTTGTGCAGAGCGGAAAATCCGGTCCCGGCGCGGCTGAGCGTCTAGCGATGTCGATTGGGTCATTGGAGCAGATTGCACAGGCAACCTCCGGACATCCAGGCCGCAAAAATGTCGTCTGGGTAGGACGCGGCTTTCCATCTGTGAATACGAAGGAATCGACTGACAAAGAAGCAGACGTGATCAAGAGTGCTTTGGCGCATGTAATCAACGTACTGCGCGATGCGCGTATTACGCTCACGATGATTGATCCCACAATCAATGCTGTAGATACTGTTGAAATTGCGTCGACGGACGACCTGGATGCCGCCGAGGACTCAAACGGAAGCGATCCATTCGCGGGAGACATCAACTTTCAATTGTTAGCTCCGGCTACTGGAGGCCGGGTATATTTTTCCCGCAACGATGTCGATGCAGAGATCGGCACCAGTATTCGCGATGGCAACCAGTACTACACGCTCAGTTACGCTCCATCTAATGGCAATGACCTTGCACAGCCATACCGGCGTATCAGCGTCAAGATAGACCGTCCAGGATTGACGGCGACCACCCGCAACGGGTATTACATTCAAGCCGAGCACTCTGCTCCGCCCAGCACGTCCAAAGACCTGCTGGATCTGCGGGCAAGGATTGCATTCGACCTGGACAGCGCCGCCAATAGCAACATTGCTTATATTGGGCTTCCTTCCACGGTTAGCCGCCTTTCTAGTCGAATAGATACCTTTGTTGTGCACGTTGATTCGCGTGCGCTTAACTGGCGTGAAATGCCCGACGGGAGTCTGCAGGCAGAAGTCACTCTGCTGGCCGGCAGTTTCAGCAAGCAGAATAGATTGGTTGCGCACACGGTACAGGAAATGACGGCCCATACTCGCACTTCCCAGCCCCAGTCTGCTCAGCCTGCGACGGCCGATTTCACCATCACAACTACGATTCCCAAGGATGCAGCGCGGGTGCGATTCGTTGTGCGAGATGCTGCCAGTAGGAAACTGGGAACAGCCGACTTCAGTCTGGGGGGCAGTCACTAAAGTTCAGTCCGCTCCCGTCGACGAGGACGGTGACGGGGCTTTCGGTGCGGGTTCGCTTGTAATGGCAGGCCACACATTGTGTCGCCAGTTCTTGGGCTCTGTCACATTGCGCTCTCGGGTTCGGCCGGAAGACGGCTGCGGACTCCAGCCGAGGGCAATGAGCAGCTTCCACACATGCCCGGGATGATAGCTGACGCCAAATTCTCGTTCGATCAAATGAGCCACGCGCGGGCAAGTCCAGAGATCGGTCTCATAACCAAGTTGCTCTGGTCCCTCCAGCAACAGTGCGTACAATCGCTCACGGTTCTGCTGATCCAGTTCCGGCTTCCGTCCGGCGCGGCCGGCCTTTTTCAGGCCGGCACTACCATCGTGCCGATACTGACTCACCCAGCGTGACATGGTCTGCGGAGCTACACCTACCTGGCGAGCAATAGCCGCCTGAGTTTCGCCTTGCTCCCACATGGCGATGGCCTGTATGCGGCGTTTCTCGAGCGCCTCGAAATCGCGGCGGACTCCACGTGGATTTCCCATAGTTGCTTCGATGTGGTTAGTTCAAAAAAGGTTCGCGACATTTTACGAGACTCAATAATCAGAAGAGGATTCTTCGGAAAGTATTGAAAATTCAAGTCAGCCGTGAAGCGGTCTCTCGATTAAGTCTCATTGTGGATGAAGAATTTGTGCCGCAGAACGGGTTGATTGCTCTGCGGCCATATTTCAGTGTTCGGACACGGTCATTGCTAGTTGATGGTTTCAGTTGCTCGGTTCTGGTTAAATCAGTTCCGATGATGTCCCTTATTGGGCAATTACAGTCAGTGTGATCGGTACAGAGTGAGTGACGCTATTCGGACCAGTGAACACGATTTGCACAGTGCTTGTCCCTGTGGGGGTAACTCCTGCTTTCTGCTGAGTTGCGTTGTTGCCGCAGCCTGTCGTCAGCAAGGTGCTGCTGAAGATGGCTGCTGCCGCAAGTACCATAAGAGTCTTGAACCAGTCGCGCCGCCGGAAGCCGACCAAGCCTCCGAAGGCGAATAGCATGGACGGGATAAGTGCGACGCCAAGAAGTACAGGTGCTCTCTTGCTTGGCTTGGTGTTTTCAAGCTGAGACTGGAGCGCCAGTGGAATAACGTTCGTGGTAATCGTCAAGGACGTGGTCAATACAGGGCTCGTCCCGCCCACCGTGAGGGTTGTCGGGAAAAACGTGCAGGTAGAATTTGCTGGTAACCCTATGCAACTAAGCGATACAGCACCGGAGATGTTGCCTTGCGTCGCCACACTGAGACCGGATATCTGAACCGCGCCTCCTTGAGGCACACTGGCTGAAGCGGGAGATACCGTGGCTGAAAAGTCGGCAGGTATCGCAATTGCGGTGGCCACTGACGTTGATGAACCGAAGTTCGTGTTTCCAGCATAAGTCGCTGTGACGGAGTATCCAGTTCCGCTCGTCGAAGTATAGGTGACAGATGCCTGTCCCAGGCTGCTCAAAGTGACGCCACTTCCTATCCGTGTGGAAGATGTGCTAGTGCAGGAAGTTACCGTTCCGGTACAGAAGTACACAATGCCGTTCGGCAAAGTTCCCGTGTTCGAGGTCACAGTTGCCGTGAACGTGATGTTGGGTTGCGCGGAGGTCTGTGTCGTCGTGCTTGCAGCCAGTGTGGTTGTGGTTATATCCTGCGCGATCACCACGGTCGTGCTGTTTGTGCTGGACGCATAAGTTCCGTCAGTGTTGTAAATTGCGCAGATATTGATGTTTCCCACTGGAGGAAGGTTAAGTGTCAATTGAGCAGTTCCGCTCGAACTAAGTGTGGGTGTCCCTAACAACGTCTGTTCCGTGCATGAGGACGTTGTGTACTCATAGAAAGAGACGGTTCCAGAAGGAATCCCCGTGCCGCTAGTGGGCGTTACGGTTGCCGTAATCGTCCCTGACTGCCCATAGTAAATCTGACCGGCGGGACTTTGGGTTAAAGAGATTCCCGTCTTTATTAGCACCTTTCCTGTTCCCGAAATCGCAACCTCTGCGGCCGGATTTACCGCGTTGCTCGGGAAAGTTAAAGAGGCAAGATACGGGCTAGTTGCTGTAGGCGTAAATTTGATTTCCAACGTGCAGTTTTCGCCAGCGGTGAGCGTGCCTGCGCCGGCGCACGCCGTTGAAGCTGAGGTGTCAACGCTGAAGGAGGCCGATCCCGTTCCCGTTAACAAATACGCTGGAGAATCGTTGAATATCAACGACTCATTGCCGAGATCGGTAACCGTCAGGGTTGGTCCGGTGGCGGTACCACCTACGTCGACGACGCCGAACGTGATATTAGCCACGTTGCGGTTATCTTCAATCACGCGGTTGTTGACAGTATCGCTCACGTAGAGGTTGCCAGACGCATCTATGGCAATTCCGCTTGGCGAGGAAAGTAAGAGCTCGCTCAGCACGCCATCACTTCCTCCGGTTGATCCAGCTGTTCCGCCCTGGCCGAAGAGGGTGGTTATTAGTCCGCTGGCATTGGTAACCATGCGAATGGCATCGTTGCCCGTATCGGCGATGTAGAGGTTGCCTGCGCCATCGACTGCGATCGCCTGCGGCGCATTGAGAGAAGCCGAGGTTGCTGCTCCGTTATCGCCAGAAAACACGGCCTGTCCGTTGCCTGCGACTGTGGTGATCGTACCTGTCCCGGGCCCTATCTCGCGCACCAGGTTGTGTCCTGTGTCGGCGACGAAGAGGCTACCTAGCGAATTAGTTGCAAGTCCGTGCGGGGCGCTCAGAATTGCCTGGGTAGGCGAGCAGCCGTCGCCATACGAGTCGGTTTCACCCGAACACACTGTGCTTGCAGTGGCGGTGGTGCTCAGCGGGGTAGCGAGGCCGGCGTCCAGATTGATGTAGCCCGTCCCGGAATCCACGCGGCGCACAGTGTTGTTGCCCGTATCCGCGATGTACAGATTGTTGAGGTTGTCCACTGCCAGACCGCTGGGAGCACTCAGCTTCGCCTGGGTAGCTGGGCAGAAATCGCCCTGTGCATCGTAGGCTGAAGCGCAGACTGTGGTTGCGCCTCCGGCATAAGTCGTGATATTTCCCGTGCCAGGATTGACTAAGCGAACAAGGTTGTTGCCGGTATCCGCGATATAGATGAATCCGTTGGGTCCGACGGCAACAGCTTTAGGAGCATTCAGTGTTGCTTGCGATGCGTTCCCCGCGCCTGTTCCAGCAATAATCGTCTGTAACTGCGTCGAGGCACTAATCTTCACGATACTGTTATTGCCAGTGTCCGCAATATACAGATTGCCATTTGCGTCGACTGCTTCACCAACGGAGGCGGTAAGGCCGGTTCCTAGAGTCGATGCCGTTCCTGGGTCCAAGCCAGAGAGTGCGGCCTGTCCAACACCCGTGAGTGGAAGCGACCGGGAAGTGAGAGTGCTTGTCGCCACCAGAGGCGCTGCCTGCAGGCCAGGATAACCCGGCGTGAAGGAAACCTGCACCAGGCAGTTAGTGGTGTTGTCGCTGTTTGATGTGCATGTGGGCGCTGAAGCTACCGTGAAGCCTCCGAGGTTTGTGCCGATGGCGATGCCGTTTGAAGCGAGCGTGTCATTCGTTGTGGAATGCACTTCAATGGTCTGGGTCACGGGCGTGCCGGTCGCACTTGCAGGGAAGGAAAGATTGGTGGAAACCTTGCGTATGCGGTAATCCGCCGGATCGGTGATATAGATGTTGTTTTGCCCATCGAGGGCGACACCAAGGGCGCTGCTGGCTCCCTGATAGAACAGAGCTTGCGTGGCAGGGCATCCGTCGCCCAGCGTATTGGTTGCGTCGGCGCATACTGGGAAGCTGCTCGAAGCCGTTCCCGCGTAGTCGTATTCACCTGCAATTGGAGTGATGGTGCCCGCAGCGGCGTCGTAGAAGAAGATAAGGCTCAAGCCTGAATCTGCGAAGTAAAGATTGCCGTAGCTATCGATTGCGACCTTGGTAAGGCCGCCGAGCCCCGTGTTGGTGGCGGACGCTGGCCAGGAAGGTGCTGTGGTTGGTGCCGTGGCGTTGCTGTTACCGATGATGGTGCTAATCACATTTGTGGAAGCGTCAACTTTCCGAATACGGTGGTTTCCAAAGTCCACAATATATGCGTTGTTCTGGCTGTCAAAAACTATATCGGTAGGTGTTGTCAATAAGACTGAAGCACTGTTTGCTTGGCCACCATCACCGCCGAATCCGGCAGCACCGACTCCCGAAACAGTGTTCGCTGTATTGCCTACCACCGTTGTAATATTGCCGGTTGTCGCACTTATCTCGCGAATCACATTATTGCCTGTGTCGGCGATCCAGACATTGCCTGCATTATCGACTCTCACGCCGCGCGGTTGATTCAGCGCAGCTCCAACCGCTGCAGTTCCGTCTGGAGAGTAACCTTTGGTTCCTGCAGCGCACGAGTATGCGTGTGTGCATGTTGTGCTTGACCCTGTGAGTTGGCCGGCTACCAATGTCATGAGGCCTGTGACAGCGTCAACTCGGTGAATCAGTTCATCGCTGTAGCCTGCGATATAGACATTACCTGCCTTGTCTACAGCCACGCCACGAGGGCTTACCAGCTTTGTGCCGGTCGCTGCCGGACATCCATCTCCAGACTTGTCGATTCCTGTAGTACAGGCGGTAGTTTGGCCGCCCGCCACGAGAGTGATGACTCCAGTCTGTCCATTGACCTTGCGGACCACGCTGTTGGTGGTGTCCACAATGTAGATGTTTCCCTGGCCATCCACGGCAACAGCCCGCATATCTGCCGAGAGTGCTGCACTGAGTGCAGGGCCACCATTTCCCGTTGCTCCAGATGATCCATTGCCGGCAACGGTTGACATCGTGTAGGGAATCACCACGGGAGGCGTAGTCGTGCTCTGCGCGCTGGCGAAAAGCGAGAGAAAAGCGAAAGGCATCAAAGCCGCAAATCCGGCACAAGACAACTTCTTGGCGTCAACAGGAGAATGGAACCAGTTCTTCATTTCAAACCTCAGCCAGTTTTTTGCGCTGTGCCAGAGACATTTGCGCAAGGTTACCTGCCCCGTGTATTCCCGGGCAATTTCTGTCAATCCGAGTGGTCATACCTCTGAAAGAGATGACTCACGGCATGGTCTAATATCCGATGTACTCATACCTCGTTTTGCAAACACTTGTCAAGCATGAACACAGAATCCCTATTGGCCGGGATAGCTGACTTAAAAGGCGATACGTCGGTTTACTTCGATGATGATACATGCGTAAAAAAGTTCTTGACAATTCGAAGACGGAATTAGAATAATCTTCTTCGATTACTCATGGTCAGACCACTGGCGCTCTAATCTGCTCTTGGCTGAGCCACTGTACCCATTTCCTTGAGGTTTTCCATGCGGGGTAATTCGCTTTTGCCGAGCTGCAGAAACACAGAGAGTTTCTTTGAAGATGCACAACTAATCCGCGGATTCACCCGGGGCCTCCGTCCGGAAAACGTGTTCTATACCTCTCTGCTGCGCCTCGCCGCAATGATTTGCCTCGTCCTAGCGCTGGCTGGCCAACAAAGGTCGTATGGACAGGGGGGGAACACTGGATCAATCTCCGGCAGAGTCACGGATACATCAGGTGCTGTTGTTCCCGGCGCTGGCCTCGTATTGACCTCCGTGGACCAGGGATTGACGCGTTCTCTGCGGTCCAATGATCGTGGAGAGTTTATTTTCAACGACGTCCCAGTCGGAGCCTATACGCTCACGGTTTCAGTGGCTGGATTTGCAGAATATGAAGCAAACCATATTGCCGTCGATGCTGATCGGAACGTTCGTGTGGATTGCGCTCTCAAGCCCGGATCTGTAACGGCATCGGTCACCGTTGTTGATAACTCCGGCAGCACAATCGACACACAGTCGGCTACCGTCGGCGAACTGGTTGACGACAAACTGGTGCAGGATTTGCCCCTCGATGGTGGAAACACCGTGGCGCTGGCCGGTCTTCTTCCGGGCGTGGTGAATGTGAATGCCCCCGCCACCTTTACCGGTGAGCGGCAGGGGCCAACATACAATGTCTCCGGCTCCCGCAATACGCAGAACCTCATGCTGCTCGACGGTTCAATGTGGAATAACCTGTTTTACAATACGGGCCTGAATTATCCGCCCCGTGAAGGACTGCAGGAAGTTAGCGTGCTTCTGAATCAGTTCAAAGCGGAGTATGGCCGCAATGCCGGTAGTGTCTTCAATGTCATTACCAAGAGTGGCTCCAATCGGTATCATGGAACGCTTTGGGAGTATGCCGAGAATACTGCGTTCAATGCGGCAGATTACATCACCCAACAGAACCCCAAGCTGATACAAAACCAGTTCGGCGCCACATTTGGCGGTCCCATTGTCAAAGATAAGCTGTTCTTCTTCGCGACCTTTCAGAACATTCGCGTGTCTCAGACTGCGACGGGGCTCGCCAATGTGCCATCCTATGCCGAGCGTGGTCTCAGCCCTGATGGGACGGCACTGCCTTGTAGCAGTTCAGGAGCGTTTGCTGGTCAAGATTGCGCTAGCTTCTCTGCCGACACGCCTGCGTCCACCGCGTCTAAGACGTATACCGCGTCAAATTGGATGAAGAACCCTATGTACGACGTGGGCAAGGGCTATGTCCCGATCGTTACCAGCGCTTTGAATACCGCGTATCAGGTAGCGGGGGGCACGCTGTCCGGCAGTACCCAGTCACCGTGCGTAATGGAGTTAAATCAAGCACTGGCCACTTATGGAGAGTACTTGCCGAACTCCGAGTTGCCTGCTGTCTGTTTCAATCCCGTAATTCTGAATATGTTGAACAAGTACGTCCCGCTACCCGACCCTACAGCCAACACGGCGGGCGGGGAGTCAATCATCTCCAATGCGCCCTATCCGCGCACGGAATATGACGGCATGATTCGCTTGGATTACGATGCCAAAAGGAATCGCGTGGATGCGCGTTACTATATTTCCGATAATGCGGACCTGGCGGGTGATGGGATAAGCAGTAGTACCGGCCAGGGACTAGCCGGCTACGAGATTCTGGCTAACAGCGCTACGAACAACTTTACCAGCATTGAAGACACCTTCACGGTCACTCCAAATTTGTTGAATGTGCTCAACCTTGGTTACAAACGTTACGTCAACCAGGTAGTGCCTACCGATCCCACGACCCTGAATCAGCTGGGCGGTGTATTGCAGAGCTTTGGCCAGGCAACCCTGCCAGAATTCAATCTAAACATACTCACCGTGGGCAGCACCAGCGAGGCGCATCAGCATAAGGTCAATGAGGACATTGAAGCGGATGACACGCTGTCTTGGACGCACGGCAATCACAATGTCAAGGCAGGGCTGAGCCTGCTGCGTTTGCAATATCAGAACAAAGCGCAGTACGCCGGATACATCCAATTCAGCACAACATTTACAGGAGAGGCCTTCGCCGATAGTCTTGCCGGACTCCTGAATACATTCCGGGGCGCAAACGAGGAGAACGAAGCGGGAATCGAACATGAAGTTTTTCTCTTCGCGCAGGATGATTGGCGTATCTTTCCACGTTTGACCCTCAACCTTGGCGTACGCTATGAAATGCCCTTCGCCTGGTATCAGCCGAAAGGGCAGAGCACCACCTTTATTCCGGGGTATCAGTCGGAGGTCTTTCCCTCGGCGCCTGGTGGTATGGCCTTCGTGGGCGATAAAGGAGTTCCGCGCTCGCTTATCAATACCTCATTTACTGGAATTGCGCCGCGAGTTGGCTTTGCCTATGACATCTTCGGCAATGGCAAGTCATCGCTGCGCGGCGGATTTGGCATCTTCAGCGACGCAATCAATGCTAATGTCATTGGCGCAGGCGAACCATTCTACGACCGGTTTAACTTCGCGACACCTAATGGTGGTGCCTCGGAGCCGATGGCTGGTCTGCCTGCTGTTCCCACTTCTTACGACCCAAAGAATCCGCAGTTTGTCGCGCCATTTTCTCTCTATTTTCCTGATAAGAACTTCAAGACTCCTTATGTCATCGCTGCAAACTTCGGCGTTCAACAACACCTCACGTCGACTGCAACCGTCGAAGTAAATTACATCGGAAAATTCGGTCGGCACCTCACCGTGCCATACGACCAGAACCCAGCGATCTACGATTGTAGTGGGGCATATTATCAGTCGAGCACTGCGTACTGTAGTACTGGCGGCGCTGCCGGTACTTCAACATCCTATACAGCGCGTGTCAAGTATCCAAACTACAATTACGGCGGCCAGGGGCTGGACGATTTCGCAAGCATCGGCACATCCAGCTATCACGGTCTGCAGGTGCTCATCAACCAGCGCGCCACCCACGCATTGACCTTGATCGGAACGTATACATACGCTCGGTCTCTGGACGAAGACACAAATGGCCAGAATAACAACAACGCTATTCCAAATGTCTTCAATATCCGGTCGGAGTATGGGCCTTCCGATTACAACGTGAAGCATAACCTGACGATGGGGTGGGTCTATTACTTCCCAAAAGTGCACAGCGGCCCTGCCTGGGAGCACGCAATCCTGAACAACTGGCAATTCAACGGAACCTACCAAGCGCGCACTGGCCTACCCTACAATCTCACCATCAATGACGACGCAGCTCTAACTGACGAGCCAAACCAAAGACCGGTGCTCCTGCCCGGCGTGAATCCGCTGTTGCCCACCAACCGGTCTAAGGCAGCGTTGACTCATGAGTGGTTTAATACGGCAGCGTTTGGTTATCCAACGCAGGGAACCTATAGCACTCTTAGCCGCAATAAGTTTGTCGGTCCTCGGCTGATTCAGACGAACTTCACCATGGGAAGAACAGTTCCTCTTCCATACCGCGAAGGAACCAGCATTGCGTTCCGAGTCGATGCGTTCAATGTGTTCAACATGGTAAATCTGGCGAATCCGAATGCTGAGTTTAGCTGTTCGAGCACGGTCGCTCTGGTACCTTGCACCTCGCCGAGTTCGACGAGTCACTTCGGACAGATTCAGACCACGTATGGAGCCAATACTTCGCTCACCTCGAACGGACGCAAGCTGCAGCTTTCGCTCAAATTGAATTACTGACGCGCTTGAAGGCGATGGACCATGCGCAAGCTGGGACTTCGCCTTCGGCAGTAAACAGTTCTAAGTTTTGTGCCTTGGTGACATGATGAGCGCTTTAAATCGCAAATATCGTTTGGCCATTGCGCTCCTGTGCGTCGTTCCTATTTCTACTGGATGCTTCTTAGGACAAGATACGAGAACTGTTCACGAACCCATTGTTCCCGCTGTTTGTGAGGTCTTGAAAGCTAGCCTGACAGCTTCTCATGGAGAGTTGGCACAAGCAGATGAATCAAGATTGGATACTCGGCGGATTCAGGACGCCATTGATCACTGCGCGAAGGGCAAGGCAGTAGAACTCAGTTCTAGTGGAAACGCAAATGCGTTTCTAAGTGGGCCGCTTGATCTCTTCGGCGAAGTGACTTTACTGATCGATCGCAATACCACGCTCCTCGCCTCTCGGAATCCGCGCGACTATGATACTCGTCCGGGAGCCTGCGGCACGGTAGATGAAAAGGGCGGCGGATGCAGAGCGCTCATTAATGTTGAGGGACCTAACGCCGCTGTCGAAGGCGATGGAGTGATCGACGGTCGCGGGCAAACAAAGCTGATCGGGCAGCATGAGACCTGGTGGGATCTGGCTGAGAAAGCAAGAAGCGGTGGCAAGCAAAACTGTTTTCGGCTGATCGTTGCGAACAATGCTGACAATTTTACCCTGTATCGGATAACCCTTCGCAATTCGCCAAACTTCCATGTGGTTGTGAGCAAAACAAACGGATTCACTGCATGGGGAGTGAAGATTGATACGCCGGCCAACGCTCGCAATACAGACGGCATTGATCCTTCAGGATCGAAAAACGTCACGATTACTCAATCATGGATTCGCGATGGCGACGATAATGTGGCAATCAAATCCGGCGGAGCCGGTCCGTCGACAAATATCAGCATTGTGCATAACCACTTCTACTATGGGCACGGTATGTCCATAGGGAGTGAGACTTTCAGCGGTGCAAGCAAGATTCTGGTAAGCGATCTGACCATGGACGGCACCACCTCCGGAATTCGAATCAAGAGCGATGTGACGCGCGGTGGGCTTGTCGAGGGCGTTACGTACGAAAACGTCTGTATGCGCGATATCAAGCGTCCAATTGACATCAGTCCGTTTTATGAAAAGAACGGAACGCAGTCGGGCAACAAGATTCCTGTCTACCGCCAGATCAACATTCGCGGGGTACACGACCTCACGCGTGGAAAAGTGATCATGGACAGTCTTGACGCTACTCACGCCGGCTCAATCTGGCTCAACGGCGTGGAGATCGACGGCATCAAGCCAGAAGACGTCGAGGCTCAATATGGTGCCTTTACGCTCGGACCCAGTTCTGTAAATTTCGTGCCGGGTGGACCGGCTGTTGCTGTGCAGAAAGGTAGTGGGGCGACCTTTGCAGTGCCGAACTGCAATGGCAGCTTCGTGCCATTTCCAACAATTTGAGAAGCCTGGCGCAGGTATGAAGATGCCGCGCAAAGGGGTCTCCGGTATCAACGCAGTTCATTTTGGTTTCAGCCAGTGCGAAAGAAGTGTCCTATGAAATTGTCTCAGAGTACGACCCCTCATTTGCTCGGCCGGATTGCCTCCGGAGCCGCTGCCCTCATGTTTTGCTGCCTCTCAGCCTTCGGGCAAAGCACCCCGCCCATGATGGTACAGGTGCCGTTCGTCAGCCTTGCCGCTGGCAATCTAGTCTCAGGGGCGGTTTCCACGACACTATCGGCCTCCTGCACCACTGGTCTGCCGATTATGGGTACCGAGACTACCGGCTTGCCTGCGGGTTCGAACTATGGCGATGGGTGCCTAGCTAGTCAGGCGATTGTCAGCGCGCCTTGGGGCAACGCCGTGGACACATGGGGTAACGTCTATTTCTCTGATCAAGGGCACAAGTATGTGCGCGTGATCTACGCTGGTCCGGTCACCGTTGGTGGTGTACTCAATCCTGCGGGAAATATGATCGCCGCAGCTTACGGGGGCCGTAGTGTGACTCCGGTTGCGGGCAATGTATATGCGATCGCAGGTGGTTACGCGACAACGCTCACTGCGGCAGGTACGACCTACTATTGCACCAACAACGGTTCCGGAACGATTGCAGGGAGTGCAGACGGCGCCAATTGTCCCGCCACCTATTCCTACATAGGTGCTCCCTATTCCCCTGCGGTCGACAGCGATGGCAATCTCTTCATTGTGGATAAGAGTATAAAAATTGCCTACGTGGTGATCGCAAATGCAAGCAGTCTTGGGGCTCAGTTGGTAGCGCTGGAGAACCCAACGACATTTCCCGGATGTTTCACCACTACAGGTTGCACAGCCGGTGCTCCTCAGGTCGGTTATATCTACAAGATTGCATCCGGGAATTCATATACGGACAAGGTGCTGGCCAGCACCAGCGGGGCTCTCAGCATACCTTACGGAATCGCGGTCGATGCAAATGAAAACTTGTACATTACCGATTATACGAATAACGCGATCCGCATGGTGAATGGTCCCAACAACTCGACCAGCGGTAGCGTTGGGCCTGGGTTCATTCACACCATCGGTGGAAATTGCACCAGTGCCTGCACTGCGCTAAGCGGCACTCCGGTTTCCGGTTCTACTGCTATTGGCGCGGCATTCCTTGACCCGATGGCGATTGCTGTGGACTCTTATGGGAACGTCTATGTAGGCGATAACAGCGCCGCTGTAACGACGTCACCCTCGTCAGTGCGGGTAATATATGCAGGCGGTTCGAATAATCCAGTGAGCAATCTGATCTGCGTTGAGCAGGGAATCAGCGCATCATCTTGTTCGCCATCGCTGGTGGCGGGTGATGTTTATACCATTGCAGGCAATTTAAACGCCAGCGCAACGAGTGGGGCTACTGGCAATGGTGCCTTGGCCACCTCAAGCGCGGTTAAGTTTGAAAAGATCCAGGGCCTTGCTCTCGACAGTCATGGCAACATCTATATCGCAGATTATAGCTCTCAGGGGCTGATCGCCGAGGTCAATGCGACAACGGGTTTATTGGAGTTTCTGGCCGGAGACTCATCGAGTGCACTAGCCGTGGGCAATAATTGTGCGAGCGGAGCGACGGCCGGGAGCGGTCCGACAATGACCGATGCATATGGCGATGGCTGCCCCGCCACGGAAAGCAAAGAGGACCACATTGAAGGCAATCCGGCCTTCGATGCCTCCGGCAACCTCTATTTCTCGGATAACGGTTACTCCCTGATCCGCAAGCTGACCTTCAGCAGCAGCTTCCCTGAGACAGCCGTCGGAAGTTCAGCCACTCAAAATCTCGCCTTTGAACTACTGACCGGTTCGAGCAGCGAGACGGCCAGCAGCACTGGCACACCCATAACTGTGCTCACACAGGGAACAGCAACCAATTCAGAGTTTACGAATGCCGGAGGAACGGGAGATATCTGCACGACGTCGATCACAACAGGTCCCCCGACACTTACAGGCTTCAGCAGCAGTAGTACCGGAACGACCAGTTCCAGTTCGAGCATTACTACTTGCGTGCTGCCTGTCACCTTTGCTCCGGTAAAAGCGGGAGCGCGCAGTGGCGCTGTGCAGATCACGGCCACCGTCAATAGCACCAGCCAGGTTCTCACCACCACATACGTGAACGGCGTCGGCAGCGGAGCGACACTGGCCATTGATCCAGGCACAGTTACTACGCTGGGTAGCGGAATCGAGCCGCAAGGTGTGGCGACGGATTCCGCAGGCAATACATATATAGCTTGGTATGGAAATAGCGGCGCGAGCACTCTCACCAGTACGCCAGGCGGTGCGTTTGCAGCCACAGCGGGAACTGGGCTTTCAAATCCTCACCAAGTTGCCGTGGATGGGGCAGGCAATGTATTTGTTGCTGACACCGGCAATAACCGCATCGCGGAGTTTGTAAATGGAACTACGACTCCGGTTTCGTTTGTCAGCGGACTGAACGCTCCTCAAGGAGTGGCGCTCGATGCGTCGGGCAACCTATATATTGCCGACACTGGTAACAAACGCGTGCTCTTTCAGCCGGTCGGAAACGGCGGACAGGTGGAGTTGGCCAGCGGTTTTACATTCGGCACACCGGTTGCCGTCGCCGTAGATTCTGAAAACAATATCTATGTGGCTGACACTGACAGCAAATTGGACGAAATCATCAAGATTCCTGCTGGTAACGGCACGCCTATCCCCGTACCGAACAGCATTGCGACGGTGGGCTTGGCCGTGGATGCGGCCGGCGACATTGATTATATTGATTCGACAAACAAAGAATTGGTGGAGATATTGGCCAGCGGATCCAGCGTGGTAGTTGCCAGCGGACTTACTACCCCGATTGGTGTGGCGCTTGATGCGAACGGTGGCCTCTATGTGGCGGACACCGCCAACAGCGGCGTTAGCTACTACAATCGCACTGCTGCATCTCAGACCATAACAAGCGAGGCGCCTCTCACCGCAACGGTCACGAATATCGGCAACCTGAACTATACCGGCTCCATTTCACAGACGGACAGTACGGATTTCTCTGTTGGTATCGCCAGCGGAACCTGCAGCGCTTCTTCGTCATTTACGCTTGATTCCGGAACAGTTTGCGGACTTACCACCTCTACCTCGGTTGGTAGCGGGAGCGATACGGTTTCGTTGAGTGGCAGTTCAACTACTCTTAATCTGACGGCCGAGATCGGAACTACGACTACCCTAGGCGGCCTGACTTCTACTTCGCTTACGCCTACGTATGGCGATACGATCACTGTGACGGCCACCGTTACCGCAGGCGGTGGTAGTAGCTCACCCACGGGCAGTGTTTACTTTACCGTGGATGGCGGGACCGCGACGACTCTGTATGCTTTGACAGCTGGCACTTCCGGGACTGCCACATATACGTACACCTTGCCTACACTTACAGCGGGTTCACATACAGTCACGGCAAAGTACACCCCAACCGGCGGGGCCTTCACCTCAAGCAGCACCAGCTCATCTTTCCCCATCACGGTTGCTCCACTGGCTATCACAGCAAGTGCAACAGCGGAAACGGTAACTTATGGGCAGACCGTACCAGCCATCACCGGCGGCTCGTTGGTCGGTGTGCTCACTTCAGACACCGCAAACGTCATTGCAACCTTCTCCACAACTGCGACGTCCACATCACCAGTGAGCGGCTCTCCCTATCCCATCACTGTGCAGCTTTCCGGCTCTGCGGCGAGCAACTATTCCGCCACGGTGAGCAGCACGTCAACGGTTACGATTCAGCCGGTCACCGTCAGTTTGGTCATCGACAACGCGAGCATGGTTGTTGGCCAATCTCTTCCGACGTTTACGGGAACCCTTACCGGCGTTCTGTCGCAGGACACGGGGAACGTCTCGCCGATCTACTACACCACGGGATCATCCACCTCGCCGGTCGGAACGTACAGCATAACTGCTACGGGACTAACCGGTACAGCGGCGGGCAACTATACGCTTGGTACAGTTACGCCGGGTACACTGACGATCGCCACTTCGGTCGTGAGTGAAGTGGTGACTGTGACGTCGACAACGACGGTCATCTATGGGCAGGTTGTCCCTGCAATTACCGGCACCTTCAATCCTGCGCTTCCGGATGGCATTACCGCAACCTTCAGTAGCACGGCCTCTGCCGGATCGTCGGCGGGTGGCAGTTATCCAATCACCGTGCAATTCTCAGGTACGGACTCCGGTAATTACCAGTACACATTCGCGAGCGGGAGCGCATCGGCAATTACGATTCAGCAGGCCACGGTCAACGTAATTGTGACCAGCACAAGCAAGACGTACGGCGCGGCAATTCCATCGTTCACGGGCACGCTTAGCGGCGTGATCGGGACAGACCCGGTGTCCGCGATCTACTCGACGACAGCCACGCAATACTCCGCTGTGAATGGCACCACGGGTTATTCCATCACGGTGACCGGATTGAGCCTGACTGGCTCGGCAGTAGGGAACTACACGTTGGGAACGGTTACAAGCGGCACGTTGACGATTACCAAGCTGGGCATTACAGCGACCGCAACAACACCGGTCACAGTAACCTATGGGCAGGCGATTCCAACCATCACCGGGTCGTTGAGCGGCGTGGTCAACGGGGATAACGTTACTGCGACCTTCTCCACCACGGCAACATCCACATCGCCAGTGAGCGGCTCTCCGTATTCGATCAGCGTGCAGTTATCCGGCACTGCGGCAGGCAATTATTCCGCCACAGTCAGCAGCGCGTCAACAGTTACGATTCAGCCGGCTACCGTTAGCTTGGTCATCAACCCAGCCACTATGGTTGTTGGCCAATCTCTTCCAACGTTTACGGGGACCCTTACCGGCGTTCTTTCGCAGGATACGGGGAACGTCTCGCCGGTATACTCCACTACGGGATCATCCACTTCGCCGGCGGGAACGTACGACATAACAGCCACGGGACTAACCGGTACGGCCGCAGGCAACTACACGCTTGGTACAGTTACGGCGGGCATACTAACGATCACTTCTCCATCGGTGACAGCCATTACGGCGGCTGTGACCTCAGGAACGACCTACACTTATGGGCAGGCCATTCCGACGCTTGCCGGGACATTGACCGGTGTCCTTACGGCTGACCAAGGGAACGTCATCGCTACCTTCACCAGCGCGGCATCGGCCGGATCGTCGGTGGGAACTTATCCCATCACAGTGCGGCTCTCTGGTTCCGCGGCGGCAAACTACACGGTCACCTTGGCTGGAACAACGGCAATAACGATACATCAAGCCGCTGTCAACGTAGTGGCGAACAGCATTAGCAAGACGTACGGATCAGTCAATCCGACGCTTACGGGCACGCTTACCGGCGTGTATGGGACGGACTCAGTGTCAGCGAATTTCTCGACCGCGGCCGTAACGCTCTCACCGGTCGGCAGTTATCCAATCACGGTCAGCGGGCTAACTCTCACCGGATCGGCTGCGGGAAACTATAGTCTTGGAGTTGTTACCCAAGGGACCCTCACAGTTACACAGGCTAGTTCTGGTATTAGCCTCATTACCTCCAATGCGACCATTGCGCTCGGCGCACAACCGACGTTTACTGCGACTGTCAGCTCGTCCACAACAGGAACTCCCACAGGCTCCGTTACGTTTAATGATGGCACAACCGTTCTTGGGACGGCTACGCTGTCGAACGGCGTTGCTACCAACTCTCCCACGCTCATCGCTGGAACGCATACTATTACCGCTGTCTATAGCGGCGATAAGAATTTTGCTACTTCTACATCATCGTCTGTTACAGAGACCGTTCAGCTTCCCATCGTAACTGTTCAGAACCCTCCAACCACTCCGACTACGATCAGCAGCGGCTCCTCGAGCACAGTATCGCTGACTTTGAATGCACAGGGAAACTACACGGGAACAGCCACGTTGAGTTGCATGAATCTTCCTGCAGGAATGACCTGTTCTTTCAATCCGTCTACCGCGACCTTCAGCGCCACAGGCACTACCACTACGACCATACTGACGATCTCCACCTCAAGCACATCTACGACTGCGCAAATGAGTACTCCGCAGGCGCCTGGTGAAGGAACCGCTCTGACGGCGATCCCGGCGCTTTGCATCTGGCTGCCGGGAACCATGGCTGGTCTTTTGGGTCTTCGCAAAAGGAAGCTCAGCATTTGGCAACGCCACATGCTGATGCTGATCGTATTGATGGTTGGCATGATTGGTATTGGAGCGATTAGCGGTTGTGGCGGCTCTTCTGGTGCAGTAAAAACCCAGCCTGGAACGTATACGATCCAGGTGGAAATCACAGCCGGTACCGTTCAGACCGTTCCGCTTACAGTGGTTGTGCAGTGACCATTGTCTTGCGGAGTCACCAAGGGGCCTCGGGAGAAATGCAATTTGAATGGGCTTTAAAGAAACATGGCTGGAAGTAAGAGATAAGGACGTGGGATAACATTGGGGCAGGATTTGCGAGTTTCTGGCTCTTGAAACCTGCTCCTTTGAGTTGAAAGTTTCTCTTACTTCCAGATCCACTAGTTTTTGAAGCAGCTACCTATGGGCGATGAATCGGCCAGTCTCACCAAGACGCCCTGATAAAGGAGGGCTTGCGCCTCTTTGTGCATTCCTCTCACGCAGCATACTCTGATGTTCGTATATCCTCACTCGTTCGGAGAAAATCATACTCTAATGAGTCTTTAGTGGTAGGACCACAATAAAGTCTAAAAATCAGTCGATATTAGTGCGGATTGATGCATGGTTCCAGTGTAAATATGCATCTGAGATAAAATACTTGACACCCGTATGAAGACTTGTGCATAATTCGTCGGATCGATGAGGTCTGACCACATGCGTATCCAAATTTTCGATATGCAGGTGGTGATCCGTGCAAGTCCTCCGATAAGTGCCAATGCTGTTTCTGGAGATATCCCATGCTGCGTCGTTTGTACCTTGCTGCCGCCATCGTCCTTGTGTTGTTTTTGTTTCCGCTGCTAGAAGCTGAAGCGCAGACCCCCATTCCGCTTCCGTATACGATGACAACGTACGCGGGACTTTCGCCGATGTCTGCGACTTCCGGCGCGCAATGCCCGAATCTTCCAGCCGGCGTGGTGTCTACGGATAAGTACGGCGACGGTTGTCTTGCTACGAATGCGATTCTGGGTGCGGCCGCCTATGGCGGTGCGCTAGTGGACTTGCAAGGCAACATCTATGTCGTGGATGACGCATCGAGCCCCGTCGTTGTGCACAAGATTAACCCTGCCACGGGCATCATGACGCTGGTGGCTGGGGCTGGTACAGCCTGTTCTGGCAAACAGTCTTCCTATGGAGACGGATGCTTGGCGGCTACGGGAACAGCACTCGTTAGTGAACGCAGCGCGAACATCGACTACTACGGCAATATTCTGCTGGGCGGCTATGGCAGCCACCTGGTGCACATGATCTGCCTCAACGCCTCCCCCTTGTGCGTCAGCGGGACGCCCTCACCGACTGCTGCGAATCCGCTTCAGATTCAAATCGGATATATGGGGGTGGTGGCGGGATGCGCAGGAAATGCGGGAGGTCAAGGAACAAGCGGAACAGGCAGCGAGAATACGCCCGGTTTTTCATACGCGAGTTATTCCGTCAGTGCCTTTAAGAATAGCACTGCTTGCACAGCCTCTTTGGGTGAAGTGAACAAGCCCGAGGGAATAACGGCAGACGTGTATGGAAACGTCTATTACGCAGATAGCGGCGTGGGGCGCTGGCGCGTAGTTCTGGGACCGCAGACATACAACGGTGTTACCAATCCGCTCTACGCTATTCTGGTGAAGAACACAGCTTGGACAACGGTGACGGCGGGTTATGTGTATACCATCTCGGGCTACCCTTCTACGAGTGCGACGACCCCAGGGGGCAGTTGCAATGGCGGTGGCACGGCGACGGACGGATACGGCGATGGCTGCCTGTTTACCAGCAGTTACGGCATGGGCGTAACAGGCTACCCGACCGGCATGGGCGTCGATGCAGCCGGTAACATGATTTATACCGACCTGAACCGCGGACTGCGTGTCTTCTTTGTGAGCGACGGCAGCAACTTTGCAGCCGGGACCACAGGGTACATTGCCGGCCAGAGGATGAAGAACGCGATCGTCGTCAATGGCTTAAATTATGTGACGACGTCTGTGGCGGGCTTCAACTATATGCTGGCGGGCAACGGTGGCACGGCAATTGGGACCACGACCTCGGCGACATTGGGCTCCCAGTTGTCTTTTGATAACAAGATGTACAAGCTCGCGGTGAGCCCGCAGGGCCATGTCTACATTGGAGACAGCGGTGGTCCGGCAAGGGTGTATTTTTATGACATCAACACGGGCTATATGAGGACATTGTTTACCGGATCCGCTAACTTGGCGGCGGGTACGTATTGCAATGGTGGAACATCAGGGCCTGTGTCGCTGAGCAAATACAGCGATGGCTGCCCGGCAACCAAATCCCTGTTCTCGAACAGCGACAGCATGAGCGTTGGCGTTGACCCGCAGGGTAACCTCTATATGTACGATGGGACTGAGCCTGTTATCCGCAAGGTGCTTGCGCAGGGATTTTCTCCGCAGACGCTCAGCACTCCCGGAACCGCGCTGACCCAGACTTTCCAGATTCACTTGCCGGAAGCGGCTATCGGAACCGCATCGCCGGCGACAGCGGCCGTGAGCTCAAGTCCGGATATAACAGTGGCGTCGGGGACAAACCCCACCACGCCTTCGTGCTCTCAGAACGCCGACAATACGGTTGATTGCACCGTGACGGTGACCACCACGCCTTCCGCTGTTGGTCAGCGGTCGGCGGCATTGACCGTGGCTTTGCCGAGCGGAACGTGGGAGAATGCCTCCGCGACCATCAATCTGAATCAAACAGAAACCGGCTCGGTGTTGGTTTTTGACAACGCAATGCTGGGCGGCTCGTCCATCGCGCTTACTCCGAATGCGATCTTTAGTTCGATCACACCGGCAGCGGTGGCCGTGGATGGCGCGGGCAATGTCTACGCGGCCAGCGGCACAAACATCGTCGAGGCGATCGGTAGCGCGTATATCACTTTGTATTCGCTATCGCCTTCGTTGTCGGCGACGCCCAGCCAGATCGCGGTGGACCCGACCGGCAACATCTTCGCCGTGAACAGAAGCGTCTCGACGATCACGGAACTCGAAGTGTCTGCAGCGGGCGCACCCGCGACCTATACAGCGACTTCGGTTTCCTATACGCCTGCCAGTGGCACGGCTGCTCCGCAAGCGGTCGCCACGGATCAATTCGGCAACCTCTATGTTGCGGATTATCAAACGAGCGGCTCCTCTGTTTACCGGCTTTCCTGGTCGCCGCTTTCGCTGACCTATCAGAATCAGGTGACGGTTGCCAGCGGCCTGGAGAATCCGGTCTCGCTGGCCGTGGACCTCGCCGGGAATGTCTTTATCGCGGATAGGACCGCTGGATCAATTTCCGAGTATTCTCCGTCTATGGCTGTCACAACGACCACCCCGCTCCCGCTAGGAACATATTCGCTGGCGATTACGCACTCGATGACCGCGGAGGCCGTGGCCGTGGATGCCGGAGGCAACCTCTACGCGCAGAGCGGCTCTGACATCTATGAGATACCGGTCAACGGTTCGGAAGTCGCTGTTTATTCCGGACTGAGCACCCCCGTAGGCCTTGCGGTGGATGGCCTGGGCAACGTCTATAGCGCCGACGCGAGCAAGCCCAGCATCACGCAGATTGTGCGCAACGGCCTTACGTGCAACTTCGGCACGGAAACAACCGCCGGGCAGGCAACGTGCGGCGGCACACTGACCAACGCGGGCAATCAGGTAACCACAGGTTCTGTGGCGCCCTCCTTCTTCGTTTTGACGGGTTGTGGCGTGAACCTCAATCAGATTGAGGCATTGTCGGCAGGCGAGGCATGCGAGCTTTCCACGACCATGTCGGGTACCGCAACGACTCCATTCACCTTTTTACCGGCGGCTTCCACGATAGGTAGTGTGACGTTGGAAGGTACATTGACTGCTCCGCATTACGCTACGACCACGGCAATTACCGGTCCGACGGAGGCTACCCCAATCTATGCAGCCAGCGGGACGGAAGCAACCTTTACAGTGACTGTGGCTCCGGGCGCCTCTTCTGGATATGCCGGAACGGATGCGCCGTCCGGAGAGCCGACCGTAACGGTGTACTCGGGAACCAAGACGGTGGCTAGCTATACGCCCTCACTTTCCG
>Ga0255356_1000159_pt1 | contig 45454 bp, 40 predicted proteins | sample HBST100metaG_FD_189944 | JGI IMG/M metagenome (GOLD analysis project Ga0255356, IMG submission 189944) | Peat soil microbial communities from Stordalen Mire, Sweden - H.B.S.T100 | ecosystem: Environmental > Terrestrial > Soil > Wetlands > Peat | place: Sweden: Norrbotten County, Stordalen Mire...
TGCCAAAGACTCGGTTCAAACCCGCTGGTCAACGATCAAAATGCCGGGCCAGAGGAGAAAATCCCCTTTTCCACCTGCCGGTTGGGGGATTTTGCAAGAGGCTCTTGAGGCGTGAATACGAATGGACATTGAAGCCCTGCCGAAGCATATTGTCGAAGCTCTACGAGAGTACAAAGGCTTACTCCCTGATGATGATTCACAAGATGCCGAATTGGCTCAGTTATCAGATGCTGAACTTTTTGAATTCTACTGCGAGTCCCAAAAACTGATAGGCTGGGCAACACACCTGATGAACGTCCTTGACGCTCTGCGAGAGGCAGGGGCAAGAAGCTCAACTGCCGTCGCCGCCAGCGAGAGAGTCGCGGCATAGCCAATACACAGATCATCCACAACAAAAAGACGACCGGCCACCCGGTCGTCTTTTTGTTGCCTATTGTCTTTAGAATGAATTTATTTGCTCAGTTCTATTGCTGCGCCAGGACGCGGACTCCTCGTACTTCTCAATAATTATTACCATCCACTCGAATCAAATGCATTGGAGGGCCGCTGCACGCGGCCACCGCTCTCCTGAGTTTGGAAGGCATCAGGACTCTATAACCCCGATGGTGTCAATGCCCCCGAACGAGGAAAACTCATCGACACGCGCGCTATTACATTTGTGAGAGTTTAAAATATATGTGCTATTTTCATAGCTCTTTAGTGGATGTATGGCGCATAATATACGTACATAGCACATCTGTTTGTTTGAGGAACAATATGACATTTGCAAAGACGGTACTGTTTTGTATGGCTTACGGGCTGCTGTGCTGTGCTGCTGCATCAGCGCAGACCATAGGGGCGCATTCGCAATTGCAGTACGACTGGGTGCCAGACCAAGTGTCTGCGACGTATCAATGGACGTTGGATGATTATTCGCTCCAGACCTCCGCATCATCCGTGTCTCGCATAACACTGCAAGGCGGCACTGTGGAATATGCGTGGCGACACTACTACCCATGGGAAGTCGTGGCCGTTGCTCAATACTCAACAGGAAACCCACTTGCGCAATCCATGGGGACTGTAGCGTTAGGCGCTGGCTACTGCCGCCGCTTCGTCCGGTGGACCCCTTTTGGGCGCGTCCAGGCGGGCATAGCGCGTACCTCTTCGTCGCAGAATATGTATCTGTACAGCGGACCGCGCACCGGCTTCGCAACTGTTCTGAGCGCGGGTGGCGACTATCAACTCTCGCCGCACTGGGGTATCCGCGCAATCCAAGTGCAAAATGAATATCTTCCCTACGGATCGCGCGGCTCAGTGTATTGGTCGGCGGGCGCTGGCGTAACCTATCGGATTCGTCCATGACAGTCAAGGAGAAAACAGCAATGCACTATAAGGTAGCAATCATTTGTGCCGCTATGATGCTGTCTGCGAACGCGTATGCAGCGTGGCCTTTCCCGGCCAAAAACAAGGCACCGAAGACGCAACCCCGCATCGCCACCCAGACCACCATTCAGGCCAACCCTCCAGTTCCTCAGCCAAATAAACATTTCGCTCCCGACGCGCTGATTCTGCAAATGGCTCAAAACGAGCGGGCAATTATTAAGGACATTTCGAGCAAAGCGCCCATCGTCGAGACGTATCTGCAAATCATGTCACCGGGTGGAGAGGTAGCTGTGAATGATCGCTACTTTGTCAGCCGTATCCGACTCGGAAAAGGACTCCTAGACGATGTGTACCTGGAGCCAAGGGAAGTGATGGCGGATATTCACCCCAAGCGCAAGAACGTCTTGCAGGTCGCGGAGGAGATGGCCGCGCATACGGCTGAGCATACGGTTGAGCACAGACCGCTCACATACGACACGCGGGGCTTCATGGAACTGCTGGGGCCGAACGTGCATGGATTCAATCCATCCAAGTACCGCTTTCACTACCTCGGCACGGAGTTTCTTGGCGATATAAACACCCACGTATACAACGTGGAGCCAAAGCATAAGGGGCAGTTCAACGGGCGATTCTGGATCGAACCAAACGGACATTTGGTTCGATTCACTGGCGTCTTTCAGAAAGGCGCAAGCGAATCGGCTGCGCATCCGCACTACGTTCATTTTGATTCGTGGCGCGAGAACGTACAGCCAGGAGAATGGTTGCCGAGCGCAATCTATATAGAAGAGCCGATGAAGACCGGCGCTATCCACGGGCAAGTGAGATTGTGGGGTTATAGCCTCGCCTCAAAAGAGAGTGTGGCCGGGGACCACGTTAGCGTGAGTGTCGAAAACGCCGTGGATCACACCGATACTGGAAATGTTGACCCACTGACCGCGATGCACGAATGGAGCAAGATGGCCTCGGCCAACATCCTTGAGCGTCTGGAACGCACAGGGCTAGTTTCCCCTCAAGGTAGCTTCGATTCCGTTCTTGACCAAATTGCGACGAATATCATTGTGCCGAACGATCTGCAATTCTCTCAGACGGTACATTGCCGTGTGCTGCTCACCACGCCGCTTGAAGCATTTGCAATTGGCAATACCATTGTTCTGTCGAAGGGGCTGATCGACACACTGCCCAACGAGGAATCAATAGCCTCGGTTGTTGCGTTTGAGCTGGCGCATCTGACGCTCCACGGCGGCAACACAGACACAAGATATTCCTTTCCTGATAGAACCATGTTTCCCGACACTACCGTTTTGCGCAAGATGCCACTCGGCCACACAGAAGAGGAGAATGTTCGGGCGGCTGACCTCGCCTATAACTATCTTCTGAAAAGCATGTATGCCGAGAAGATGGGAAATGTTGGGCTGTACTACCGCCAGATGGATCTTGCAGGCGACAAATTGAAGAACCTCTACCACCCGCAGGTCGGCGACTCGATGATTGCCCCCAGCGGTCGGCCTTGGTTGCTGTCGAAGATGCTGAGCACCGCGCCGCATCTTGAGCAAGACAATATTACTCAGATCCCGGCCTTGCCTCTTGGCTCAAATCTGATTCTCGATCCATGGACAAGCCAAGTGAGCCTTAACATGGCTCCCCGGACAGCTCCGCGAAGCGGTTACGAGAAGCGCCCGTTTGAAGTTATGCCGGTGTTCTTTCGTTTGAAGGTAGCTGAAGGCAATACTGTTGCTGTTGAACAGTCTCATGTCGCCTCCCCTGTCGCGGGAGCGGGCGGGGTGGAGTAGCAGTTCTTCGGCAGTGGAATGTGGTTTCTCGTGTTGCTATCGAACAATGCGATCGATCCGGCGAGATACCCGCTGCCCAGGCTAACTCGTTAGCCTCAACTTCTATATGGCGTGTCTAACGCCTCGAAAGGTACTTGCCATGCTCAAACGTTTTCTCTATCTTGTGCCTGCACTTCTCATTCTGATGGGTTTGAGCGGTGGAACGGCGACGGCCCAGATTGTATTGCCAGGGCCATATAGCATCTCGACAATCGCCGGAAACGGCGGCGGGGGGACAGCGTATTCCGGGAACGGTGGTCCTGCGACATATGCCGTACTCCCAGATATAATCGGTGTAGCAGTGGACTCCATAGGAAATGCCTACATCGCAGACGGATATAATAGCTGCATTCTCAAGGTAAGTAAGGACACCGGCATTATCACTAATGTGGTAGGGCCGTGCTCGACCACGGGCTACGGCAGTTACACGCTCGCAACAGATGGCGACGGTGGACCTGCTATTAGTGCAAAATTGCAGTTGAATGGTCCCATAGCCGTGGACCAAGCAGGTAATCTGTATTTCGAGGACTCTTTTGTTAATGTTGTGAGAAAAGTAGTTGCCTCTACAGGAACAATCGAGACCATTGCTGGGAATGGAACTGTATGTGAGCCAGCGATTAACTCTTGTGGCGACGGCGGTCCTGGATTATCGGCTGAGTTAGGAGTAGGTAGATCGGGTGCCGCGATTGCAGTAGACCTGTCGGGAAATGTCTATTTCTGGGACGGCTTGGATTCTAGCATTCGAAAGTTGACGGTATCGACCGGCATTGTCACACGAGTGGTAGGAACAGGACTATCTTCAGGTTCAGGTAATCGACCGACCGTTTCCGGGTACCTTGCGACTAGTTGTTCGTTCGTCGATACGCAACTTACTGTCTCGGGTATTGCGGTAGATTCCTCCGGCAATATTTACTTCGTGACTGGAGGTGATAGCAACTACGTCTACGAGGTGAATGCCAGCACAGGGATACTCAATATTCTCGCCGGAACTGGCATGGGATATGACGCAGGTGACGGTGGCCTTGCAAGAAGTGCAGCTGTCAATAATCCTACATCAGTTGCGGTTGACCTTAAAGGAAATGTCTATTTTGCAGAAGAGGGTAGTCTAAGTAACTCTAGCTTAAGCAGCAATCGCGTGCGTTTCATAAACGCTGCAAGTGGAGTAATCACTACCATTGCCGGTGGTGTTGATCCGGGTTTTAGAGGTGATGGTGGGCTTGCAACGAGTTCACTCCTATCAAGACCTGAAGGAATAGCGCTTGATAGTAACGGCAATATCTACGTTGCAGACACTAGCAATGGCCGCGTTCGTGTGATTGGTGCATCTGCTGTTTCCACGACGACAACAGTCTCAACCTCCGACTCTAGCATTTACTACGGGGCAACAGTGACATTCACGGCCACTGTGACAGCCACGAGTGGGACGCCGACGGGCACGGTGACGTTCTATTCGGACGGGAACTCCATCGGCACTGCCACATTATCAAGTGGCAGCGGCAGCATAACCAATTCTACCTTGGCAATCGGCACTCACTCGATCACGGCAAGTTACGCGCAGAACGCTCAATATCTCGCAAGCACGAGTGCCCCGATCACACAAACAATTACGATGGTGCCAACCTCGATCAACGGTGTATCGGTATCACCGAATCCGGCAGTGGTGACAAACCCGGTAGTAGTATCCGCGTATGTATCTGCATCAAACGGCCAGACGCCAACCGGAACAATGACTTTGCAGGTAGATGGCAACACAATTGGGACCCCGACTTTGAGCAACGGCGCGGGATCGGCAAGCATCAGCAGCCTCGCTGTGGGGTCGCATTCTCTCGGCATCTCATACGGCGGCAGTGCGACGTTCGACAGTAGTTCGGTGTTCTACGACAACTACATCACGATTAGTCAAATCACGACTTCGATTTCTGTAACGGCCTCAACTGCATCCGCGAGTTTCGGCCAATGCGTCAACTTCACGGCAAACGTGACCTCACCCAGCGGTACGCCCACGGGCACGGTGGCCTTCACCGCGAATGCAACGGGCCTGGGCAGCGCAACACTAAGCGGCGGGGTCGCGACGGTCTCGAACTGCACGCTGCCGGTAGGCGCTTATACGATCACAGCGTCTTACAGCGGAGCAACCAACTTCAAACCCATTAGCGGAACAACGACCTTTACTGTCACCAAAGCGCCCACCACTCTCAGTTGGAATCCGCCCGCCGCAATCACATATGGCACGGCTCTGAGCGGCATTCAACTGGACGCGACGGTTGTAAACGGTATTCCTGGCACGCTAACCTACACGCCCGCTGCTGGAACTGTGTTGGATGCGGGTATCCGCACTCTGTCTGTCACGTTCACTCCAACCGACACCGCGGACTATGCGGGATCTTCGGCCTCAGTATCTTTGCTAGTGAACAAAGCCACGCCCACGATCTCTTGGGCCTCACCCGCGCCAATCATTGCTGGCACGGCTCTAAGCAGCGCACAGCTTAACGCATCGGCCTCTGTTGCTGGAACCTATGCCTACACCCCCGGCTACGGAACGGTGCTTCCTGCGGGCAACCAGACGCTCTCTGTCACGTTCACTCCAACAAACACCACGGATTACAACAACGCAACCGCCTCGGTCACGATGATGGTCAAAGCGGTTCCAACTATCACGTGGCCGACGCCTGCGCCGATCACGTATGGCACACCTCTCAGCGGGGCACAGCTTGACGCGACCGCTTCTGTCTCTGGCACCTATGCCTACACGCCTGGACCCGGAACGGTGCTCCAGGTTGGCAACCGAACTCTTTCCGTAACCTTCACTCCGACAGACGGCACGGACTATAGCACGGCAACCGCTTCAGTTGTTCTGACCGTCTCCCCGGCGACACCGACGATCCTGTGGCCGACGCCTGCCGCCATCACCTACGGAACAGTCCTGAGTAGCCTCCAGCTCGATGCAACGACGGCTGGGAGCATTCCCGGTACGTTCATCTATACTCCTGCGGCTGGAGCGGTACTCCCCGCTGGGAACCAACTTCTTTCCGTCGTCTTCCATCCTACGGATGCCTCCGATTACACGACCGCTTCCGGCTCAACGATTCTCGTGGTCAACAAAGCAGGAGCGGTGGTAACCGGCACATCCTCCTTGTCGCAATCAATCTACGGTGACTCTGTTACGGAAACATTTACGGTAGCACCTGTCAGCAACGGTGTTACTCCAACAGGGACCATTACCCTGATGGACGGAGCCACAGAACTGACAACTCTAACTCTCACGAATGGCCGCGCCAGCTATACGACCTCAGTGCTGACGGCTGGCACGCATTCGATCACCGCCAGCTACAACGGCGATCAAGACTATCAGTAACACCTGATGCCTTCATCTATCGAAGTTAACTGATACGTGTAAGAGAAAAGGACAGAGAACATGAATGGACTTATCGGTAAGCTCAGCAGCACCGTGTTATTGATAGTTGGGATGCCTCCCATACTGTATGGGAACTCAGCCACCTTGGTCACGCAACCCGTAGCGCAGCGCAATACGATTGGAACTCTCGTGGCATCTCCGAGTGGCGCGGTCACGGCGGGAGATCCGGTCACACTCACTTATATGTTGATGACCGGGGGCGCTCCAGCGCCCACATCTGAAACCGTGCAATTCTTCAATGGTGCGGCGCAGATCGGAGACCCTCAGACAATTACGACTGTACCGGCAATGAACCTCCTTCCGTTCTCTCAGGTGAACACAGGCAAAGGTTGGTCAACCGAGGGAAGCGCTCCGTCCATTGCGCCTCTGACCGTCACTGGGCCTGATGGCAGCGCTAACAGCGCCACTGCACTACAGTTCATGGACAATTCTTCGACGGTCTACTATGCCGTGCCAAGTTCGACGAACTACGCGGGGCAGACGGTTACATTCTCGATTTATGCGCAATCGGCAGTGACTACAAGTCTCAACCTCACATTGCAAGACAATCCAAATGTAGCCGCAGACGAGACTGCGCCCTGTGCGGTGTCGGCGGGTTGGAATCGTTGCGTTATCACCTATAAGTTCCCGGCCAACGCGGGGACCGGCTTTTCCGTTTCTCTCAGTTCGTCTTCTTATGGAGTACCGATCAACGTGTGGGGTCCGCAGGTGGAGACGGCTACCGCTCCAGGCGGCTACGTGTCCACCATTGGCGTTGCGCGTCCAGCGGGCGGCTCCGCTGGGTTCGCAACGCTGACATGGAATGAGTTTCTTGCCGGAACGCACAACGTCACGGTGCAATACGGTGGGGATGCGAACTTTGTAGGTTCCACTTCCAATCAGGTGAATTTCACCGCGAATAAGGAGGACCCCTCGATTGTGCTTATGGACTCGCCCGCTGGAACAAGCGTTTATGGGAACGCAGTCACGCTGACGGCAACTCTGGGCGACCAGGACAACTCCGATGGCTGGGTTCCGACCGGCACAATCACGTTCTACGATGGCGGTACGGTGATCGGCACCGGCACACTAAACACAAGTGGCCAAGCATCTATTACGCTCTCGGGAGCCGCCTCGCTAATCGCTGGTAGTCACAGCCTGACGGTCCAATACGGCGGCGACTCCGAATTCAACACTGCAACATCGGCGGCGGTGATTCATACGGTCACCAGGGCTGAGTCCAGTCAAGTTGTTGCTGTATCCATTACGAGCAATCCAAACCCTGCTACTTATGGCGATGCGGTAACCGTGACCTTCCATATAACCTCCTCGGTTGGCATCCTGCCTACAGGCTCGGTTACATTCACCGATGGCGCGACCTCGCTGGGCACAGTAACCATCGACGGGTCCGGTAACGGTAGTCTGTTTATTCCTCTGTTCGCAGCGGGCACACACTCAATCACAGCAACGTATTCCGGCGACGTGAATTACAACTAAGAGCCAGATAGCGGCTGCGGGCATTATCCGCAGCCGCTATCTACCTTGGAGGGTATGAGATGAGGAACAATTCAGTGATACGAGCCGCGCTTCTGGTTGGTGTGATGATCGCGGGACTTTGCAGTAACGCACTCGGTGAGAAAGTGGTGACATACTCTCTCGTCGTGGGCAAAGCAGCGACTACGGCAGCCATGGGAAAATCGGCGGGCGCGGTCAACATTGGGACTGCGGTTATTTTCACAGATACGATAACCCCCGCAAAAGCCAAAGGCCCAACAGGCACAGTAATCTTCACGGCGGCGGGTACGACCAGCGCGAACGTAGTGAGCAGCTCTGCACTACCCATCAGCAGTGCAGGCTTGGTGCAATGGAACGTCACGCTTCCGAATATCGACACCTATACGGTAACGGCGGTTTACAGCGGCGATTCCAATTTCACAGGATCTCAGTCTTCCGTCTCTGAGATCGTCGCCGGAGTTCAAGACTTCTCAATAACGCTTCCCCCGACGATTTCAGTCACAAAAGGACAGGCGGCTTCTGGGGCAATATCCCTCACGCCACTCAACGGGTTCAACGGGACCGTAACCCTCGCATGTAGCGGGGCACCGTACCTCGGTTCCTGCGCCATCGACAATACCACGGTTGTGCTCTCGTCCATTCTTGCTCAGACAGCACAAACTTCAGCTCAACCTAGTGCGGTGACTGCAAACCTTACGCTCTCAACTGCGGGCGTGACAGTGACGACAGCCGCCGCGCTGCTTTTCGGACTCTTCGGCTTTGGTGAACTCAAGCGCAGACGGGCATTCTTGATGATGATTGGCGGTCTGGTTCTGGCAACGGTTGGCCTCAGTGGGTGTGCCTCTTCAAACCGCTACACACAGAACAACGGCACGCCGGTGGGTAGTTACACAATTACCGTAGTTGCGACTTCGGGAAAAATAAGCCACACGAGCACGACGGTGTTGAACGTAGTCTCACAATAAGACTGGGGCTTATACGCCAGACTCCCTTCAGGGACCAAAAGATCATCACAAAAGGAGAGATCCAGTATGGGGACCGCCGTCAACGATAAACCGGACAGAATAAACCGTCGCATCATCGAGAGTAGCTTAATATCGTCCAGTCAACGGTGCTATCTCCTGCAAAGAGCGACGGCACAGAGGAGGGTGTGATGAATCAGAATGAGCATATCGCTAATTGGGTGGCGGGTTATGGATTTACGGCCTGGGATGTGGAGTGGAACTTGAAATCGGTGAAGTTCTCTCTGTGTTTGTTGGTGGGCAGTTGTTTTCTAACCTTTGGCCTCTATTCTTTGAATGGAATCGCTATTCCGATGATCATCAATGTGCCGATGATCATCGCGACCAGTGACAGTCTATTGACCGTCAGCTCTGGAAATCGTTGGATGGAGATAGTACTGCTCTATTTGTTCTTGCAGACATTGGCTCTAGGGATATTCACATGCTTTGAGGTTTTCTCCTGGCTAGCTGCGCTTGTAGGGCATCGGTGGCTTCTGAGCAAAGGTATTTTGGACGCTTAGATTACAAAAAGGAAATGCCGGGAGCGATAGTCTCGCTCCCGGCACTCATCGGGTATGATGAGGTCCAGTCGGCTATTCCTCAACAAGTTGCTCTCCAGCAGTGCTTGTCTCCGCTTCACCGATTACTAATATGCTGCTACATACATAGCATCTCTGTCAAGCGGCCTTTACCCTCCAGCTAGAGCCGAATGAAGAATACGATTCTGCCTTTACGCACAGCCTTCGCAAGGCGCTGCACACAAAACAGAATGAAGGCGATTGGCATGAACACAAAAATGCAGTTCATGACGCCGATGAGCCAGTCGCCAATCCATGCGGTAAGCTCGAACATATCAGGGGAATGATGCGGCAGACTACTGAGCATCATCATGGTAATAATCATCTTGGCCTCCTTTCAGGAACGGCAGTTGTACTCGTGATTACTACTTCGTCCGCGTCTTGCGGTACGCGGCCACGAGGATAAAAGCGATAGCGCCGAATAGTGCAATGTAGAAAACAACACTAGTAAACGCGCGAATGAAGCTGGGGGCCTGATATGCGGTCCAAAGAAACATTGCGAGGATAATCAGGCCCATTGCGCCAAATACGACCTTGATACGATCTGTGCTGCCGCAACTCCAACTGACAAAGCTCTCAAAAACGTTCGCCGTTGCCTTGCCCAACCCTAACAAATGTTTATCCATGCCATTTCTCCTTTTCTATCTCTCGTTGTTATTTGTTGCCGTCGCACCTAATTAACGATCAGCGTTATGGCGTTTGACTGGCTCAGTCCGGTAGCTGTCGTTGCAATAACTGTCACGGTACTTGTTTTGCTCGTTGGTTGTGTCGGCGTAACCGCAGCGGAACTGCCGCCGCAACCAATCAAGCCGAGGCCGGTGCCGGTCAGAATGACCGCCAATAGGACCACGTTGCAGAGATTCAAAAACATACTTCTCCGCTTCCGCGAAAGAAGCAGTAGGCAGGGCAGGAGAGCAAACAGCGGAGCATTCTTCATCTCCGTATGGTTCGCAGCGGTAAGAGCCGCTGTGCTGATACTAAGAGCGACTGTGGAAGTGCCGTTAGGCTGCACCGAAGGCGTTCCAAAGGTGCATGTAGATCCGACCGGCAAACCAGAGCAAGCGAACGAGAGGGCCTGGTTAAAGCCATTTGCCGGGGTGACAGTAAGCGTGGTGCTTGCGCTCTGCCCTCCAGTGACAGTCAACGTCGATGATGAAGCGGAGAGTGTAAAGCTCGGCTGCAGCGCCGTCGTGACCACTACGGAAACAGCAGCAGACGTTTGCGAAGCGGCAAAGATGCTGTCCCCGCTGTAGGTAGCAGTGAGAGCATCGGTGCCGACCGCGAGAGCTGCCGTGGTGAGACTGGCTATGCCGCTCACAGGAGTAGCCGTCCCAAGGCTGGTTGTGCCACTAAAAAAGGTTACGGTGCCCGTCGGCGCGGTCGATGTGGAAGAACCAGAGACTGGAGCGACGGTCGCGGTCAGCGTAACGTTTGCGCCCTGCACGGCCTGGGCCGTGGACGATGAAAGCGTGGTGGTCGTGCTGATCGGCGTGGCAGAGGCGATAGTGAACGTCCCAACTGCTGAAGTTGAAGTTGCAAATGAAGCATTGCCGTTAAATACAGCGGTGACGGAATAATTGCCTGCCGGTAGCGCCGTTGTGTCGAAAGAGCCGCTGCTCCCGGTTACGGTCAGTGTCCCAAGGCTGGTTGTTCCGTTGTAAAGCGTCACAGGTCCAGTCACAGCGCCAACATTTGATAATGAAACGAAAGCAGCCGCTGGCATCACCTGAACCATGAGAGAGGTCTTTTCGCCCTGTACCCAAGTCCACGACTGGTTGGGCAGGGTAAGAGTTGTGGTAGTCGGCACAAGAACAGGTTGAACGAATGACGTATCCGAGCTCTGTCCGAATTCCTGCGTCCCCTCATACTCTGCCATGATGGACACTGCCGCGCCGAAAGACAGCGTTGAAGTAGTGATCGTAGCGTGACCCGTTGCGTCCAGCGTGGAGGTTCCGATTGACAAGTCTTTTCCACCGTTCGCCGAGCCTTCCGTCAAATCCTCTGCATAAAACGTGACCTTGCCGGAAGGAATTGCATTGCCGGAAGCCGCTGTTACAGTAGCCGTAAATGTTACGCTCTGCCCAGACACAATCGAAGTTGCCGAAGACGACAAATGCAGTGTCGTACCGATGGTTGAATAGTTACCCCACTCGCTGACCATATTGTAGCCATCAATTGAACCCAATCCGGTTACCAGATCGTAGCCAGGGCCAGCCGAATCACCAAAACTGCCAGTCGTGCAATCGGTTGTTCCAGTCGTGCAAGGTACGATATTGTCGCCGCTGGTAATATCGTGAAACGCCGTTGACGAGTTGGATGCCATCAAGTACAGATGAGGATTGATATTGCCAAGTCCCGGTGCGGTAATCTCGCCCTTGGATACGAGGTACTGATTCAGCAGTGCCACGATCCCGGCAAAGACCGGAGTGCTGGCCGAAGTCCCGGCTCCACCCCCACCCCAAGGGTAGACATTTGGAGACCCGGATGCGCAATCGCCACTAGAGCAGTAGATATAGCCCATTCCCTCATTTCCCGCGAACAGCGCCACATCAGGCACGTCTCGCGCTCCATCGTCCGGTACTCCAGGCCCGCCCTGCCAACCCGGCTTGGCGTAGAGTATGCTAGCGCCGCCCCCACTGGCCTCCAGATGATTTTGAGAAGCTGTCTCGTTCCATGAGGTTTCGGGGATGTACGAAATGGCCGATCCCCCGCTAGCCGAATTGGAACCGCCAAAGTAAATCGACAGGGAGCTGGTAAGCGGCCCTGGCGTTATGAAGGACGTGCCGCCCACGGCGGTAAACTCCGGTATGCTTGCCGGTGAATCTACAGAGATACCGTCGATAGCCGCAGCAGCACTCGCGAAGTCGCAATTTGCCACACCTTGATCGCCAGAGGCAACCACGATGGTCATTCCTTGAGCATTAGCCTGTTGATAGAGATACCTATACGTGTCAGTATCGACGCCTGTATCAGCCTCACACCCTCCGTAACTCATGCTCACGACTTGGGCAAGATTCTGATTGATCGCATATTCGAGTGACGTATTAACATTCGAGGAGTTTACATAGACGAGTTTCGCGTTTGGCGCGACTGCGCCCAACAGTTCAATGTCTAGATCGGCCTCAAACAAATTCACCGAAGAAGTACCCGGATCACTTGATGCCGGGTCCAGCATGACCGTAGGCGGATTCACTGGGAGATTAAAACCGGCACGGTAGGCTGTAATATCGTCCATCGGTACATCCGTCTGTCCAACCACAGCAACAGTTACGCCAGTGCCATCTATGCCAGCAGCATAGAGGGTCTGAAGGTCATAGATCGTCGCAATATCGCCCGGCGCAAGATTATAGACGCCATTTCCCTGGGTGAGCTGCGGGCTCAGACGCTTCAAGAGCGGCTTAGGTTTGAAATCATCCAGCCCCCGAATACCAGATACAAGGCCCGCCACGTTGGACGGCAATGAAATCTCCGTCGTGTTGCCATAGTGCTTCTCTCCGTCCACGGCAAGCGCGTGAATGGTCGCATGAAAGGCATTCCCGGCTGTTGCCGCACTGCCAGAGAACCTGATGATCGACCGTGACGGGGAAAGCGTAATATTCTTGAAGCCCTGGGCAGCCAGCCAGGACCGCAGCGTCTTTTCGTCCTGGGCAGATGCACCAAACCGAGCACCAAACTGAGCAGGAGTGAGCCATTTGTGATAGTTAGCCGTTCCCGGCGTGCGCTGATCTGAAAGCAATTGCGTCAGAGCGTGCTTCTTCGCTGCGCTCGGCGTAATGTAAATGTGAATATCATTTAACTGCGTGGCCGAATCAAGAATGCCGTTATCCTGCGCCCGAAGCGAAGCAGGATGAACAGAGCCGCGCAGAGCGCTCAGCGCCGGTTCACTCTGAGCCATCGCCACAGAATGAACGATAAGCAACAGGCCGAAAAGAATCATAGCGATACTACGTTGGCGTTTCATCGTTCGTGCCTCCACAAACAGAACATCAATCAACTACACATACAGGCTATCACGTTTTCGTATTGTTAGCAAGATGTTTTAATTACTTAGGTACCTGACAGCTATTTACATAGCTTTTATGAGACCTGAAAAGAGATCGTTATGTTTGTGATCTGATCGACCGGGACGCCGTCTCGTAAAGCTGGCTTAATGTGATACTTGACGACTGCTCTCTTGGCTGCTTCGTCAAGGCCGTACCCCAGGCCGCGTATGACCTCCAGAACGGCGATGTGTCCTGTGGAGCTGACCGAGACTCGCAGGACAACAGAACCCTGGATGTGCAACTGTTTTGCCTCGGGAGTGTATTCAGGCAACGGCCCAGACATAACCTCTAAAGGGTGATAGACAGGCGTAGCCGCGTGCTGCTGCTGCCCCCCCGAGCCTGTGCCGAGTCCCGGCCACCCTGCCGCCGCCGTCTTTACCTGAGCACCTGATTTCTGCCCCTGGGAAGCTCCCACACCAAACTGAGCGCCGCCCACACTGCCATGCTGCCCCTGCGGGGCCGGTTGCGCTGGTTGTGCCATCGCTACCTTCGCCTGGGGGGCAAGCACGATCCGGGGAGTATCGGAATGGCTTATCAAAACCGGCGTGTTCGTATCAGCCAAATGAATAGGCTTAGGCTCTGGCGGCTGCGCCGCCTTCTCTTGATGAATTCTGGGCGCATCCATCTTCGGCGTATCAATGTGGGGTTGCTCACTTTGCACGGTGGGCAGTACAGGGATTCTGATCCGGACCTTCGGCGGCGGCGGTAGCAGTGCGTGCGAGATCGTCGGCGCGTAGAGAATCGTCGCGTTTAACTTTTCCTGCTTGATATGATGGGTCAAGGTGGCGGCAACCAAAATAATTCCCCCTACAATAGCGGCGTTGCACACCAGACTTGTAATGATGGACGCCCGGCTAAATTCCGGCTCCGGCAATGATCCAAATGTGAGTTTTACTAGCACTTTGCCCATGATTATCCTCTTCTTTCTTTGCTAACAGCCTGTGGCGAAAGTCATTTCTCTCAGAACAATGTGGTCTCATCGATACCTGGGATCTATCGATTACGTTGTGCCATTTTTGATGTTTTGCGACAGGGAACTACTGTGAGTTGCCAGCCACTTTACAAGCAGGGCTTGAACAAGGTCAGATAGGTCCATGGGCGATTCGTTGTCTTCAAGCGTCCGCATTGCACTACGCTTCACGGTTTTGTCAATCAAGATCCCACATGGCGTAAAATGAGCGTCGGTGCTCTTAGACTTTACGGTTCCTCCAAACTTTCTATCGCTCTGCATCTCTGGAGAGTCCAGCCATTCTTGCAACAGCGATTCAATCAGCACACCCATATGTTGCGGCCCGGCATGGCCATTTTCCCGCTTATGCTTCAACTGACGCTCTACCCGAGTCTTCGTCGTCTCGCGCAACCAGAAAAAGGCCTGTACAAAGACCGATCCTCTCCTACGGTCCCCACGAGGTCTCCCGCGCCCTCGAATGACCTCCTGGTCGCCCTGAGATGCCTCAAGCGGCGTCTTGCTTGGCCGCGCCGCCAACGAGGGCTTTACCTTGATTCCGGCCTTTTTCTTCTTCTTTTGTTCACCTATGCTCATGTAGCCCCCTTTACGTCTTTCTGTCTATTTGGAAAGACTATTAAACTATACCATGTATTTGCTGCGACTTTCACCGCCTGCTGTCCTCTCATCCCGCCATCCCGTCATCACAATAGGCTTGGCGCAACGAAGCTTAGACATTGGAGGGCCGCTGGACGCGGCCACCGCTCTCCTGAGTTTGAAAGGCATTAGGACTCTATGACCCCGATGAGGGAGTGGCTTCACGGGCTCAATACATCCTTCTTTGCCTCCATAAACATGCCGTCACCCCTGTATCCGTAAGCTTTTCATGCATATGTGCTATTTTTATATCGCTTCGAAGTGTTTCCACTATTATTATATGTACATAGCACTGTGTGGGAACCTGACTGATTCGGTCCCGGTAGTTTGGGCAGCTTTTCGGGTTTTTAAGTGACAACCCTGTTCAGCTCGTCGTCGAGGCTGTGGGAATGTGACAATCGGTTTCATCGATTTTCAAGGTCTAGTGGTAAGGGAGGGAAACAGTTCCATCGTTTTCCGCGCTTTCCATGAGACCGGCATTTCCACGGCCTGGGTGTTGCGCGTTAAGCCGCCAGAGCTTCTAGAAGGCGGTCGAAGTATACCTGATCCGGCTGTCCGAATTTGCGAGACCGGCCCAGACTTTCATCAACACTGTTGGGAGAGCATCTTGATAACGTCTAGCGCTAAACTCTTACACTTTGATTCGTTTTGCGAATCTCCAATTGCTATTCGCCACCCGCGATCATCGGATCTCGATGGTTATGGACCTGCGGCCCTGTTCCACTCAAGAAACCTCAGTCAAGGCTCCCCGCTTGACTGTCGAAAGGTCAAGTGCGCGCTACGGTCAATTTCCAACTCAGCGCCGAGAAATATATTTGCCATACTCAAACGCCTGTTGTATTTAGGCCCTACGCTTCTCCTGATTAGCTTGTGTGGAGTAACTGCACAGGCTCAGGTTCCACTCATTTTCACTGTGGCCGGGAATGGCACGCAAGGCTTCTCAGGGGATGGTAGTGCCGCAATCAGTGCTGAACTGCATACCCCTTATGGCGTAGCTTTGGACGTAGCAGGGAATATCTATATTGCAGATGCGGACAACAATGTCGTCCGGAAGGTGACAGTTGCAAGTGGCATCATTTCCACTGTGGCCGGGAACGGCACGCAAGGCTTCTCAGGGGACGGTAGTGCCGCAATCAGTGCTGAACTGCATACCCCTTATGGCGTAGCTTTGGACACAGCAGGAAATATCTATATTGCAGATACGAACAACAATGTCGTCCGGAAGGTGACAGTTGCAAGTGGCATCATTTCCACTGTGGCCGGGAACGGCACGCGAGGCTTCTCAGGGGACGGTAGTGCCGCAATCAGTGCTGAACTGCATAGCCCGAATGGAATGACTTTGGACGCCGCAGGGAATATCTATATTGCAGATGAAGGAAACTACTGCGTCCGGAAGGTAACGGCTTCCACAGGCGTTATCTCCACCGTGGCTGGAACTTGCTCGATCGGCTATTCCGGCTTGGGTGGTGCTGATGGCACGAGCGTCAATTCCAGTGACGGCGGCGCAGCAACAAGTGCTGAGATGGGGTCCGTTAGTGCCGTGGCGCTGGACGCGACAGGAAATATCTATATAGCCGACACCCAGAGATTTCACACCAGCATCAGGAAAGTCACAGTTGCAAGTGGCATCATTTCCACTGTGGCCGGAGGTGGCACGCAAGGCTATTCCGGTGATGGAGGCGCGGCAACAAGTGCTAGGCTATATAACCCTTATGGCGTAGCTTTGGACGCCGCAGGGAATATCTATATCGCAGACTTGGGGAACTGTCGGATACGCAAGGTGACGGCTTCTACGGGCATCATTTCCACTGTAGTCGGAAATGGCACGTGTGATGATTCCGGTGACGGAGGCGCAGCAACAAGTGCTGAGATAGAGTCTGTGAGTGCCGTGGCGCTGGACGCCGCAGGCAATATCTATCTAACCGATTTTTTCAAAAGCCTCGTCCGGAAAGTTGCTCTGCCTATCTCAACAACTACTATTCTCACCACATCAAACTCCAGCCTGTATTACAGTGCGCCGGTCACGTTTGCCGCAACTGTTGCGGCGAGCACTGGCACTGCTACGCCAACCGGCACAGTGACATTCTACTCGGACGAGTTACCGATTGGTACTGGCGCGCTGAACGGTAGTGGTGTGGCCACGTTGCTGAATTCATCTTTAGGGGTAGGTACACACAGTATCGTAGCCAACTATCCTGGTAACGGGGCTTTTAGCATAAGCGCAGATAGTATTTCTCAGACCATCACGCAGATTCCGACAGGAATCTCATTTTCAATATCGCCGAGCCCTTCCACGTTTGGTTCGACGGTCACCATGCCCATCTCGGTGACCGCGTCCAACGGTGCGACCATGAGCGGGTCTGTGTCAGTCGTCGCGGATGGCAGCAACACTCTGGGATCTCCAACGTTGAACGGCAGCGGCAATACGTCCATAAGTGTCAGCACTCTCGCGCTCGGGTCGCATTCCATTGTGGCGACCTATCCAGGCAATACCACTTACGCAAATAGTTCAGAGACGTTGCCCTTAACTGTGACGAAGGCTACCCCAACAGTGACGACGTGGCCGACGGCCTCTTCCATCATTTACAGCCAGACGCTAGCCTCTTCGACGCTGACCGGTGGAACTGCCTCAGCGGCTGGCACCTTCACATGGACAACGCCAAGCACCGCGCCAGCGGTTGGCACCGCAGCACAAAGTGTTACTTTCAGTCCAACTGACTCCATAGACTATTCCACGGTGGTCAGTTCAATCCCCGTTGTTGTAGGTAAAGCCCCTGCCGCATTGTCAATCGCCGCTTCAGCTAACCCATCGACGTTTGGGAGTTCGGTCACATTTACATTCACTACTACTGGCGTTCAAGCAATGCCAACAGGCACGCTAACAATCACAGACAACAACAACGCCCTTACGTCGGTTTCTATCAATGGGGCTGGCATAGCGACGTACACAACTACATCTTTAGCAGCTGGCAGTAACAGCATTACGGCTGTTTATAACGGCGATAGCAACTACTTCTAAGGACTGAGTAACACCCAACATCATGAGGATTTCAAATCTATGAAGCATCGGATCTACAGTATTCTTCTCGTGCTGGCTGTCGCGGTTTGCGGTGTCCCCGCGCTGACAGCACAGCACACGTCGGCAACATATGTTGAAACGATCACCAAGGCGACTCCGGGAGCAAATGGGATGCCCGCAGTCACCGTTGCATCGTCTCTCAATCCAAGCCAGTATACACAGCAGGTAATATTGACCTCGACGGTTCCACCATTGGCGACCGGCACGGTCACCTTCATGGACGGCGCTGCAACCCTCGGCACCGGGACCATTGCTTCTGGGTCAACTACGTTTGCAACAACCTCTCTTGGAGTTGGCTCGCATACGATAACGGCCAGCTATTCCGGGGATTCGAGCTTCAACACCGCTGCATCGTCTGCCGTGACACAGGTAGTCAATAAGGCATCCTCCTCAACGGCGTTATCTTCATCGAGCCTTTCTGTCTCTTACGGAAGTGGCTTCACCCTTACTGCGACACTGTCACCGAGTACAGGTACTGGCACCGTCCAATTCATGAGCGGTGATACTTCCCTTGGGTCAGCATCGGTTGTAGGCGGCTCGGCAGCTCTCACCCTGCCTTCTCTCCCTGCGGGCGTCTATAGCATCACGGCGATCTACAGTGGCGATGGGAACTATGTTGGATCAACGTCTACAGCAGTGAACCAGACGGTGAATCCAGTGCTGCCTGCGGTCACTCTCGCCAGTTCGTTGAATCCATCCGCTTATAGCAGCGCTGTTACCTTCACAGCAACCGTTCCTGGAGCAGCAACCGGCACGATTACCTTTATGGACGGCGCGACCTCCATTGGATCGAGCACGATCAACAGCGGCACGGCAAGCATGACAACAACCACGCTGATTACGGGTTTCCACTCCATCACAGCAAGCTACAGTGGCGACAGCAACTACCAAGCCGCAACGTCGAACGCGATCAGCCAAGTTGTGAGTCTGGGCGGCACTGTTTCAGAAATATCGGCGACTCCGGCTGGCAGCATAACCGTTGGCTCCTCCGTAACTTTCACTTCCCTGGTTGATACGGCTGGCGCTGCCAGCACCGGCAATGTGACGTTCATGGACGGCGCTACGACCCTCGGCACCGCAAGTGTCTCCAACGTGTCGGCAACCAACCTGCTACCGTACTCGAATGCCTTTGCTCAGTGGACGGTTGAAACCAACGGCGTGGCAGCTCCTACGGTCACCGCAAACGCTGCGAATGGCCCCGATGGTAGCAGCAACACCGCAACGCAGATCGCATTCCCCGATACATCCTCGACCGGCTCGCACGGTTTGGATTACGCGGGCGTCTTCTACAACGTCTCGACCGGCAACTATGCCAGTCAGAGCGGAACATACACGCTGTGGGTCAAGAGCGCGGCGGCTGGAAGCGTAAGCCTGTACCTCGCGGATGGTAGCCGTACAGTCAACCACGTCACCGACTGTGCAACTTCCTCGATCTGGACCCGTTGCAACGTCTCGTACACGTTCCCGTCGAACGCCGCTCCAGGCTTCACCGTCTCGGTTCGTTCGTGGGGCGCTGCGGCTGAAACCGTCGAACTGGCGAATGCTCAGTTTGAACAAGCTGCGACCGCTGGGCCTTATATTCTAACCACCGGCACATCGGCCACCGGCACGGGTGAAACTGCCACGCTGAGCACATCCGCTCTGCTGGACGGTGCGCACTCGATCACCGCAGTCTACTCGGGCGATTCCAACTATGCTACGTCGGTGTCGAATCCTTCAATCGTTACCGTGAACAAGGGGGCCTCGGCTGTCTCGGTCACGTCGTCTGCAATCACAGCCAACTATGGCAGTTCCGTGACCTTCACCGCGTCTGTGACTGGTCCTGAGAATCCGCCAACCGGTACTGTCACCTTTATGGACGGCGCAACCACCATCGGCTCCGGCACTCTGAATTCGAGCGGTGTTGCCACCTTTACAACCTCGGTGCTACTGGCTGGATCGCACAGTATCACTGCGGTCTACGGCGGCGATAGCCAACTGACGACTGCAACTTCCTCAGCCCTTACTCAGACTATCCAGGCAGTTGCAGCCAACCTCAACGTAACCGCCTCTGCGAACCCCGCGGTGTTCGGCACTACGGTGACCTTTACGGTCCATGTCACCGCAACGGGCGTGACGCCTACCGGCACTGTGACGATTGGCCTTGGTGGAACAACCCTCGGCACAATCACACTGGACGGCACCGGAGCAGGCACATTCACTACTTCCACCCTGGCGGTCGGTAGCGACAGCCTCACCTTCACCTATTCAGGCGATAGCAATTATCTCTAACACCTGACTCACAGGATGGCACTGCATATAAATGCAGTGCCATCCAACAATGTAAAACAGTTAGCCGAGGCTGATTTGATAAACTTCAACACAATCACATATTTGGCGATAGCGGCGGCGCTGGCATTCATCACTGCGCCTGTGTCTCGGGCTGAGCATCCGGTCATTTATAACGAGATAATCAACAAGGCAACACCTATCGTCTCGCTCAGTCCATCGTCTGCATCAGTCACAAGCGGAACCAGTATCGCGTTCACGACAGTAGTTGCCGGGGTGGGCGTTAAAACGCCGACCGGAAGCGTTCTATTCACTGCAAAGCCAGTATCGGGCGACCCTACAAATACCGGGAACACAACGGGCACACAATCGGCGATCACCGCCATCTCGTCTCTCGACAAAACCGGCACCGCGACCTGGAACAACACTTTGCCAACCGGCACCTATTCTGTGACCGCTTTGTACAATGGCGATGGTTCCTATGAGAATGCGAGATCATCTACTCAGGTCGCATCCGTCGCCTCTATACAAATCTCTCCAGCGGAAACCACTTCCACGGTTACGCAAGGTTCGTCATGGTCAACCAATATCCAAGTAACGAGCACTCAGAGCCTCCAGGGTGTGATTATGTTCTCTTGCTCTGGTTTGGCTCCGGGTATGAGTTGCAGCTTTGCTCCTCCGTCTGTACCTGCTGGTTCATCGCAGAAAACATTACTGACGTTGATAACAACATCTCCAACGGCACCGGCAACGCAAGGCGCAGCAGTGCTTTTGATGTTAGGAATTGCATTCGCCCGTAGACGCAAGCTTGTTTTCAAGGTCCTATTATGTCTCTTCGTGGCGACCCTTGGGGTCGTCGGAACAACTGGATGCTCAGCGGTACACACGATGGCAGAACCAACGCCAGCAGGAACATATAACGTTATCGTTACAGCCACAACAGGCAGCATGTCCCAGTCAAAGACTATTACTGTTACCGTGAAATGACTGTTGCCGGAACTTCGGCCCTCCAGCTATTATGACCAGCAGCACGGATCACAATCACTGGAGAGCCGCTGTCCTCTTGAGCAAGGCAGTATCTCGCACTTACGGACAATAGTTGTGTTGGTGGAATAAAAAGAAAATATAATTAAGAGTAGCCGTGGCGGTGGGAATGTGGAATTTGCGGTTGCAAATTCCAAGAACGGAGGGAAGGGTGGAAAACAGCTTTAACGTTTTCCAGGCTTTCCTCGGGGCGGCATTTCCACGGCCTGCTTGTCATTGTGAGTACAACACATGAAAACAAAGTCCATCGTTCTTCAAAAATCGTTCTCTTGCTCGTGCGGCAGAACGCCGGTCGTTGCCAAGGGGCTTTGTGCGAGCTGCTACACGATGAAGCGGCATGATGAGGAATATTTTGCGGGTCTGAGAGAAAAGGTACTCAAGCGTGACGAACATGCGTGCCGCGTCTGTGGAACGATGATACATATTTTGGTTCATCACAGAATTCTAGGTGTGTCCACCATGAAGACCATGATTAGCCTTTGCCGCAAACACCACATGCAGGTCCACAAAACAGTTTTCTTTGAAGACCGGACGACCTCTGATCTGCTGCGCACACTTTGGCGCGAGTGGCACCCACTCAGCACAGAGCAATATGCCTTGGACTATACCGCTCCGCTTCCCTGCCCTGAGAGTATGTCTCTGTTCGATCCCGAAGTGTTGTCACTTCCCGCACAGCGGTAAAGCCGCCATAGCGCAACAGAGATGAGCACGGCGGCTACCAGCAACGCCGGGGCACTCCCCTCTGGCCCTACACTTCCACCGCTTACCCACTCCGCGCCCTGGGGAGTGGTGTGAAATACGTGCCCATTCCCGACGATTCCACTGTTAGGGCATCCGAAGAGAAACGTCTCGGCCCAGTCCCATGCCGCATGAAACCCAACCGCTCCCCAGATGGCTCCAGACAAACGTACAAGCAGCGCGAAAAGAACCGCATAGACAAAACAGGCAATGATGCCTAGCAAGTGTTCCCCGCTGTTGGCGATATGAGCCACAGCAAACAAAACACTGGATACAACTACTGCCGTCCAGAAACCGAAGCCGGTTTGAATGCGCTGCAACAGATATCCGCGAAACACGGCCTCCTCGCAAATCCCAGTAAGTAGAAAACACACGGCCCAAATTGCTCCGGATGAGAGTAGAAGAGATAAGGGCATCGTTTCTCTGCGGAGTATGACGCCTCCACTCGCAATTTGAATTCCGATGATTACCGCAAGGGTAGACAGTCCCGCGCCGATCCCGATTGCGAGGTTGCGAAAAATCGGCCGGCTCCCACCGATAAGCTCTCGAATCGAAAGCTTATCTATATGCCGCATATACGTGAGAGTGGTGGCTACCGCAACGAACACGGCAATCTCGCAGATCAACGCATAGCCTGGAGCAATTGTTCCGACCGGAGACGCTTTGCGAAATGCGGCGGTCACGCGGGAAAAAACGCACATTGATACCGAGATCGTTGCGATTAGCAACCACACGAAGAGGACGGTGGAGCTGAGACTAGAGGCGACACGTCCCCAGCCTTGAGGTTTCCCTACAATGGCGTTCATTGGCCACTTTCTCATCGGCCTACGTTCTGGATCACAGTCGAAGCATAACCGCTGTCAATGCCGTATGTGGATGAACCGCTGTTGTAAAGCGAGAATGCCCTAATCAGTCCATATCCGTCTCGCGAGGCAGAGGCATAATCTTCCTTGAGGATCTTCGCTCCGGCAGCAAGGTTGATACATGGCTCAAAGAGCGCCATTTGCGCGACTCCCAACTTCCGCGCCATCTCGACGTTCACCTGGACAAGCCCGACAGAGACCGTATACCCCTTGGACTCATACCACCTTGCCCAGTGGATTGCCTCGCTCTTGGTTCGCGGCTGGCGAATCATGATGATCTTGCCCGCGTATCCATGCTGCCGCGCCTTGGTGGCCGGATAGTTGATAGAGAGGGCATAGGGATGTAACGCGCTTTCTGTTCTTGCAAGACCTTCCATGATCGCGGGAGAAACAGACGGAGAGCAGTTGAGCGCCAAAGTCAGAAATTCCAAACGAGACAATTTGTCGTTGGACTCGCTTGAGGTGCCAATCGGCAGAGGGCCTTTCGCGCTGCCGGTCTGAGAACAGACCAGCAGCGCGACGGCAATGAGGTTGGTTATGGATCTACATCTCATAGCCGAAATCTTCTCCTTCCTCAATGCCCGTGTCCTCATTGTCCGCACGAGGATCATTCATCACAAGACCATTTGTGAAATTTCCCTCCTCGGCGGTCGCAGCGATCTCCTGCGTCAGTTGCTCCTCCGGTAGCGCAACGACTCCTATGGCCGGGCCGGTGGCTATTTCCTGCGTGTCTTGGACGGCGGCGCGAAGTTGTTGAAGGCTGCTATCATTCTCATGACGCTGATCCTCACCGACCCCACTGGTTGCAAGGTTGTTGGCTTGTCGAATGGCGTCATTAGAGTGCTCGTGCTCGCTGGCGTATTGCTGGAGAGCTGATTCATACCGTTGCTTGAGTTGGTCATAATTTCCTTCCTGTAGGCGGGGCAGATTGTTCCACCCATACAAATCGCTTGATTCGTTCATCCCCTGTGAGCGATCAACGACGACAAGATTAACCTTTTCTCCAAACTCATCATGGATCTTCTGGAGCCCATCGGGTAGATTGCTCTGAATCGTTGCCATTGCGTGAAGACTAGCGCCCTGGCCGTTCTGTTCAAAACGGTCAAGGGTGTTCTGCAAAGCGTCTTCTGGCTTAATATGGACGGCAATGATCGTCGGTGTGAGACCTGCATTGAGGCATTCCTGAATCTTCGGGACTGCGGTCTCGTGATTTGCAAGCTGTCCCTCGTATACAACCCGCACGTTGTCTGGAATGTGTCAGGTGGAATCAACCATGCTTTCAATTGCTGCTGACTTTCCGGCACCCGGCACGCCTGTAACGAACATGGCTTGGTTTCGTTCCGGCTGCGAGTCGTTCTTGACGGTCCGTGAAAACTGTTCGTCGGCCAGCGCGGTAGCCGTGTTGTGGACGGGATTGCTGTACCGCGCTCGATCCGCGCTCGATGCGGAGTATTCAGGAAACATCTCTTTCATCAGATCGGCAGATACATAGTGGCCCTCATGAGAGCGAGAATCCTCCTCATATTTCCGTAAGATGGCCTCGGTGTTGCCTTCAGCAAACAAGGCAACCCGGTCTTGGACATTCTGCCTGTCGATCTGCGGGTATTTGTTGCGCTTGACTAGTCTCATCGCTATTCCATGTCCCATTCAAGATCATTGCTTACATCGAGGGTGTTGGTAAGATCGCTACCACCATCCTTATGGTTAATTGCATTGGACGGCGTAACAGAGCTGCCGTCCACCGGATCATTGGTATTGTCGATGGAGTTCTTGCCAATTGTGTTCTCGTTTACCTCCTCCTCCTGGCGCTTTGCAATATCATTGGCGCTGCCGCTGTGTTCCTCTGCGACCGGAGCCTGAGACTTGTTGGGGGCACTCTCTTGCATGGATGGAGTGTTGTCGTGACCCGCCTGATCCATCTTGTTAGATGGTACTGGCTGCTTGGCACGGCTCAGTTCCTCAGCGTACTGTCTCGCGTCAATAGCAGATTCCTTGGTGACGTCATTCGTCAGATTCGTTGTCAATTTCTTCACGTCATTTGTGAATATCTGTGCATCATCCCTGGCACGCGAGACCGATACGTATGCAAAGCGTGTGTTAATCAGGTCTGGATGCACCTCAGTATCCATATTCACAATCACTTTATTCGCCGTCAGACCCTGGCTCGAATGACTGGTAACGGCATAACCGTGATCGATGGTACGCATTTCGTCAGTATTAAAAGTGACCGAGCGGCCACTATCCATCTTTACAGCAATCGATTTCGCATCTTTGGTGATGCTCTCGATTGTCCCGATGTCTCGATTTGCCACTTTTAGCTTTTTATCCGGAGCCGTGAACTGGAGCCGATCCCCCACAGAAACCTGGAGCGCTTCTTCTCGATAGACATTAACGCCGCTTACGTATAGTGGGGAGTAGGTGACCTGCGTACCATCCTTCTTTTGTACCGTAAGCGTATTAGCTGATCCATCTGCGGCAATGACCAGGGCTATTGATTTCTTGTCGAGTCCATATTTTTTACTGCCCTTCTGGTATTCCACGTACTCTCCTTTGTTGTAGCACGCGGCCCATTTGCGTTCTGCGCCAGTAATATCCGATCTGTTAATGAGAACCTTAACGGTATGATCTTTCCTTGAGATTTTGTCGAGAGATTGCAGCTTTTGTCTTACAGCACAATTGATTTCACGGCGTGATGCGTTGTCGGGCGACACAATAATCGTTGAATGTGCGTCCTTGACGTACAGCTCAGAGATCGCTTCAACTCGTGCCACTTGGTCACTGATTTCATGTATGCGGCCCTGAGACTTCAACATCGCAACGCCTTTTCCCGTTTCATTTGGCCGCGATAGATGTTCGACCGCCTTTAATAGCTCAGGGTCTCTCTGCCGCATAATCTTATCCAGAACAGATGTTTTCATTCCAGCCTGTTGCATTTGGTCGAACGGCTTACCTGCGTCCACACCCTGATGTTGTTGTGTGTCACCGACAAACAACACTCGATCATCCGGCCCAAGTTTATCAACGAAGGCACGCATTTGAACGGTGCTGGCGAGACTCGATTCATCCAACATATATAGATGTTTGGTGTCATCGGCTTCCCCTCCCTTTGTAAGAAATCCCTGAAGAGTATCAGCCGAAATATTGGCATCACGCAATTGTTGAGCTGCTTTTGACGTGGGCGCGAACCCTTGTACTACATATCCAGATTGCTCGGCTCCCTCACGAATGGATTCCAAGACAGTTGTCTTTCCGGTGCCAGCAAGTCCTTGCAAGCCGCTGATCTTATCTCGCGTGGTGAGCACCTCAACGATGGTCTGCTGCTGTGTCTCATTGAGAAAATCGCGTACCTTGCTTTGCCCAATGGCTCCTGAATTCGTGCAGATTGGCTCCATGATGTTCTGCCCAGTTAGCATTGCCTGAAGGACGCTCTGTTCCGACACGATGACCTGCTTGGAAGTGATGTAACGTGTGGTGTTTCCCTCCCCTAGATCGCGTTTGTCGGCCTCACGACGGGATATGGATACAGTGCCTCGCCATACTTCTCGAAGTTCTCCTGCGGCCATCTGCTTTTCCATTTCCGTCTCAACTGCATCTATGCGGGCCTCTCCCATCGAACGCCTCAACGAATCGACCACGACTCGCCGTTCGTCTACGACCGCCTCTCGTTCAAAATGTTTTTCCTTGGCGTACTCTACCCCCCGCTGCGCCATCCGAGTTTCCGTATCTATTTCTGACGGTTGATTGGACATGGCGACTTCCTGTCTCCGCGCAGCTCCGGCCACTACCTTCTCCGCCTGATTGCCGAATTGATCGGCCATCCTCTTGTGGGCAGCAAGGGTTTCTTCATGGCTCATCACTTGCTTCTTGTCGCGGGTGCTGTGAGCTGCGATACCCGCTGCAGCCGGACTCGACATGCCAAGTTCCTCCAAGCGTTCTTCAATCTGTCCCCTTCGTGGACTGGAGGCTTTAAGGTATTCCTTTGTGTATCCCGCAATCTCTGGAGCACCACTCTTCCCTGTCGTCAACTCGTATCCAAGTTGCCGAAGTCCATACGTCAACTCGGCCTGATAGATTGAAGTTGCGTACTGCTGACTCTCGAATAGCGCCTTGGGCTGGAGAGCGTTGAATTTCCCATCTTCCCGCTGGGTCATGTTGAAAATGACGACGTGGGTATGCAACTGCGGCGCGGAGTAGCCATCCACGGGGCGGGCAGTGTGGTGTTGGAATTTGGCGGCAACCATCTTGCCTGTAGTTTCCGACTGATCGGAGCCAGTTCTGGCTTGAACGTATTTTTCTAAGTGTGCAAGCGACACATCAACAGCTCTATTGTGGACCTCAAGCACTCGGCTATCGCCTCCTACAAGTCCGGTCAATGAGACTGACTTTGGAGCCGAGAATGTCGCATCCCACCCGGCCCGATGATCCACTGGCTCAACTACAGTGCCGTCGCTTTTTGTATATCCTGCGCGATCAATATGCCTAATGAGCTGAGCTTCTGTCTCCGGGTGCATTCCATTGGACAGCCGCGCGAATTCCTCCAAGGAGATGGGACCGGTAAGCCCCATCTCCTCTGCCAATTTACCGTTCCACTCGCCAGGAGTCGCCCCGTCCTGCTGCCAGTAATTTTCCTTGGCCGTGTACTCTTTCGAGTAGTATGTCTTGACCTGGGACGCGCCGAGTGCTTTTGAGATAGTGAGCATGATGTGTCCTTAAATCTGGATGAGTGGAATTGATGGAATTGCGGTTAACGGCCTCGATGGCGTGGCTTCTTCAGCTTCCAAGTCCGGGTCTGGCTCACTACTCTCTTCCGGTATCAACACTCTTTGGTGGGGCGTGGACTCTGGCTCTGTTTGTGGAGATGTGGTAGAACCTGATCCGCCTTTCACCATGTGTATGACGGATACCGTCCTCTCGGCACGCGGTGGTAGCTCCACGCTACCGGCTGACCTCTCCTTAACTAGCTCTTGAACAACAGGTACGGGAGCCTTCGCGCCTCCATCTCCAGGCTGCTTTGTTGGATCAAAGTTGAGTTCATTCTCTGGCACCGGACGCGGAATTATTCCCTCCTGTGTGATGGGCACCTCGGGATATGGAAAAGAGAATCGGACAATATGGTTGGCGTATTTCAGGTACGCGTGCAAATCGGCTAGACCCTGAATTTCGCTGTACATAACAGCCGGGTCGATCTGCCGGTCAACGGTATAATTCTTGCCTTTGTTGCCGCCGTCGTGATGCGCGAGTTTTACCCTTTCGATTTCCGTGTCGCCTAGAGTTTTTGATACCCAGAGCGCTTCTTTCTCCTCTTCGATCTTCAGAAATATCTTGGTTGCGGGCTGAGATACCATAACCGATGCCAAGCGTCCGTAGATGTCTTCGAGCTGAGCTTTTCCCTGGAAGCCGAGGACAATCGGGTTCCGGCTCTTGCGATTTTCAGTGAGAGCTGTATGGAGCTGCGGCAACTTCTGAAGGCTAGCTAGTTCGTCAATAATGAACCAGACGGGCCGCTGTCCCTTCGCAGGTTTTCCAAGAAGCCGCAATATCAGCCAGTCAATCCAAAGACTATGAAGGGGTCTTAGCGCCTCGCGAACAGGCGCATCGCTAGTGATAAATATCCACCCTTTGCGCGTTTTCGCCCATTCGGTCGCGCTCCAATGGCGCTTTGATTCCTCTTTCTTGGGAAGCATTCGTAGGCTCTCGGCGACGAGGCCGAGACTGCTGAGTACGCCGGTCCGCTGCTGCGGAGCTTTTGGATCAATCAGGAGCGCATACTCAGTGCCCTTGACTCTCTTATCTATTTCAGCAGGGTTCGCCATCCAATTTGCGAGTTCTGCCGGGGTCGGTCCGAAGGTGAGAAGATGAGCAAAAATCTTCTGAGGCGACTCAACAAAGAATTCCCCTTTCTTGTCCTGGGTACTCTGAAAAAGCGAAGCAGCCAGAGTCCTTGCCTCGGCCCTGCGCCTCAGTTCCTCTGCTGGTCCCCAGTACGGACAACGGGCGTCGAGAGGATTGAGAATAATGTCGCCCCTCTCAGGGTTGTAGAAACGTTCGGTGAATTCGCACGCCGGATCATAGATGATTGCCGCCTCGTCCCGCTCCTGGATCTGAAGAAGCATGTGGAACATAAGGGCAGTTTTTCCAGCGCCAGTGTCGGCCATAATCAGAAAGTGGTGGGCTTCCGCTCTTTTTGGAATTCTGATTACGTCTCCCGAATCGGTTGTGAATCCGATGCCACCTCCATGTGTGGCCTTGTTGAATTTGCGGGGATCACACATGATTGGCCCCTTTAGGAGGCGGCCATACTTCATTCTCTTGGTACGCTTAATGTCGAAGAAGATTGCGATGGGGAGAATCAGCATAAAAAGGATTAGACAGGCCAGCATCGGCGGTTCATAAAGTGCTCTGATGCCGCGCTCCTTGTAGACGGCGTAACGCAGATAGGTATGGAGCGGGCCAACTATGAAACGACCCTCTGGGCCGCGTCCGACCGCGAGAAACCCTCGTTTCCGCGCTGACTGTGCGAGGTCCAAGCCAAGTGTTGTTCCGTCATCTTGTACCGTGCTTCCCCCCACTACGTCACCGGGCAAAGCCAAACTTGGATGCCCTCCAGACATGCAGATAAGCCGTGCCTCAATTTCTTTGTTTGGAACCATACTCCCGATGAATCCAGTTTTTAGGTAGAGAGGCAAGTAGACCTTGGCAAGTGGAGACAGCCCCATTCCAACGCCATTGACCAGCACAACCAGCGTGACGAATAGAAAACAAAAGACCAGCCCAATCGTGTAAACAGGTTGGTGCGGCGGAAATATGAAAGTCTCTCTACGACCCCATTTTGTACCAAACATTACTTCTCCTTCCTGTTTTGTGCATCGATGATTTCACCCTTGGATGCGGAGATTTTCGCGCTCTTGAGTTCCAGAAGTACGTTCGCAGTCTGTTCTTTTGTCAGTGTCTTGCCGTTCAAATAAGGCAGGAATAGCGTTCCCATGAATATCTTTAAGAACTGCATATCCTCGTGGATTAAGGTGAGAATAAGACCTGTTTCCGAGCCTTCTAAGGCAGTTAAAACTGTCCTGCGATACCACTCTGATAGCGACACATTTGCGCGCTTCGCTGCGGCCTGTACCAGCGCTAGTTCGTCGTCAGAAAAGCGCGTTGTGATGTTGTGTGGGCGTCTCGTAGGTGATCTATATTCGTTTGCTGGTCCTGTCATGAACGTCTCCATGCGAAGCCTGTGTCGGCGTACACAGGGGAGCAATTGTCACAACGTGCTTCCCTGTGTATGCGAGTGCTTCTAAGCTGTTGATTCAGCGTGCTTCCCTGTGTGTGTGGTTACGCTTCCCTGTGCAAGCGGCCCGCCGTGTGTCGGGGGAATCGCATACGTAGGGAAGCAGAACACCGTAGGTTGTTGATTCAGCGTGCTTCCCTGTGCATGTGAACTTGCTTCCCTGTGCATACATGAAATGGGTGAAGTGTCTATCTTCAACGGGCGCAAAGCGCCCCCCTGGCTGCGCCCATAAAGCATCGGGATGAAGAAAAAATGGCGGTCGGCATTCCAGCGTCACCCGGATATGAGGCGATCATTGCTTCGCCTTGTTCGCTGCTCTGGTTCTCGGAACGATGGGTACAAGGAACTCTGGAATCGTCGGATTTGACTCCAAGAAACTCGAAAATTCCTTATCGCGGGAGAAGACATATTCAAGGGCTGACTCAATGACGGCTTCAGGGGTTCCACCGGAAAACGCGGCGTAACCGTTAAGTTTCTGGCGCGTGGAGTCCTCAAGAGAAAGCTGGACGTTGGCTTTGGAACTGATCCTGATGTTGAGCAATGATGCCATCTGTATTCCCTCCTAGCGGGTTGTTTGGGTTGTTGGTGATGGTGGTTGATACTTGAAAAGCGTCTTGTACTGAAACTCTCCCGAACCGTGGTCATAGCCGGTGACTTCAATCAACTCGGTTACCTTCCTTCCCTCCTTCGTCATGGCTGCCGAAATGACGTAGTTCACACATGCCGCAACCTCCTCGCAGAGATCGGCCCTCACCGCCTGTTGGTGGTCCCTCATTGCGAGCTTCGCGAGCCGCGTAAGGGCGCGCGCTGCTGAACTGGCATGGATCGTTGCAATGCTGCCTCCGTGCCCCGTGTTGAAGCTGTCAAGCAACGTGCTGGCCTCTTTACCGCGCACCTCGCCCAGGATGATGCGGTCTGGCTTCAGGCGCAACGTGAGCGTGAGTGCGTCATCGAAGGTGATCTTGACTGTAGTAGTTGTTCTGTCATCCACCTTGTATGAGTATTCCTGGCATTCCAAGAGCGTCATATTCGGATGATCAAGCTGCAATTCGCGGGTGTCTTCGATGATCACAAGCCGCTCATTCGTTGGTATCAGATCAGTCAAGGCGTTTAGGAGTGTCGTCTTTCCCGACCCTGTAGCGCCGCTAATCAGAAACGTCCCTCCAGAACGTCCACCGCTATTTAGACCGGCTATTAGCTCTTTCAATAGCACGTAGAGTTCGGTCGGAACCATGCCAAACTCCACGAGATTGTGAATTGTATAGCGCTTGGCCGGAAACTTACGGATAACGAGAGTCGGGCCAGGGCGGGTCACTGGAGGGATCGCCGCAGCAACACGGCTACCATCTGCAAGCTGCGCATTGAGAATCGGGTTTGCTCTTCCCAATGTCTTATTAAGAGTTGAGGCAATCACATTTAATGCGTCCATTAGGGCGTCTTTGCCAAATTGAATATCGGCTCTCTGCCACCCCGATTTGCCGCTCTGCTCGTAGAACCAGCTAGCATCCTGGTTGCCGACAATCTCGGTAATCGAATCATCCAAAAGTAGATGTTCAATAGGCCGCAGGAATGGAAGAATTATCCGAAGATCGGCGTTAACTTTTGTGGAGCCATGGATTGCTTCTGTCGTTGCAATTGCGCTATCGAGAACATCCGTCATTGTCTACCGCCAGTCTGAGGAGTTGGCGCGGCAGCGGGTTGAGTGGAGAACGCTTGGTCGATGCGGTAGTGAATGATGGTCAGACCGAGAGGATTGATGGCAATCATATTGTTCGGAACGGAGTCGCGGAAGACGTAATTAACTGATGCTGTCCACCGCTCACGTTTCAGTTCTGCCCCGCTATTCGGGTCTTTGAAAATCTTCAGGAACTCAATTTGTGCTGAGTACGGTGCCTTGTTGAGATCCCCGAGAATGATGTTGGTTACCTGCACTTCAACATAAGGAAGCGAGGTGTCTTTCTGATAGGCAGAGATGAATTTAGTTTTCTGCTCGGCGGTTATGTCTGCGGCTGAAGTCGCCGAATCCTCAAAGAATAAGCCGTCTGTCTGATCGTTCTCGATGGTGAACCTGTTGCATCCAAAGTGCAGTTGAGTCCAGTGCGTTAGGTAGTATTTGTTCTCGGCCTCCTGCGGTTTGTAGGCGTAGTTCTTGTAGTCGATTGCGTCTGCGTGGCCCACATCATCAATACGAATAATAAGGGGACGAATGTCGGCCAGGGCTTTCACTTCCTTGGACATAACCGCCGCCTCACCCAGCACGACGACAGACAGAAGAAGCACAGCTACCTTCAGATATGTGTTCGTTACAAGAGGATCACCGTACTGCTCGATGTACCGCTCTCCGGCTTTTTGAATCTCTGGATGCTGAATAGGTCTCTTCGCGACTACCGCCTTAGACAACTTCGTACCCTTCGGTGGTTCTTGTTCCTCACGATCATCAGTGTCTATTTCCACGTAACCAGAATCAATCTGATCGTCGTCGTGGTCCTTGTCGCTCTTGATGATGGAAAACATTACGCCCTCCTTCTAACCGTAAACGCCTTCAGAGTGGTCTCTGTCTCACCACACATCGCTGGCTATTAGCCACTTCAGCGATGTGTGGTGAGACAATTGATTTACCTACACGGCCACTCCGGCGGCTTTAGTAGCCGCCGAAGCGATTGCGCCTTCGAGTCCACCGCCGCCTCCAACGTGTCCAGAGAACAGCGCCCCTGTAATAGATGGGATCTTGAGCACGCAATATATGCACGTAAGCATAAGAATGATTACTACTCCAATATTGGACGCGCTTGCCGGGTCAGTGATGGCCTGTTGAAAGCCTGGAATAGTCGCTGTATAGGTGAACAGGTTGCTGACAATCCACAACACACAAGCAGCTACAACCTGATAGAAACTGAATCCCAAATATGCGCGAAACCATCCCCAAAACAGAAAATCTAGCTTTTTGAAGAGAAGGAACGGAATAAAGAGCTGCCCCAACATTGCGCACACTGTGGCGGCAATTGTGCCGTAAGCAATCACGCATATGACTACCGCAGACAATAAATTGAGGAGCAGATAGTCCAGCATAAAGACTGCATATTTAAACGGTTCTGACACAATAGAAAGCAGCATACTTGGGCCTTGCAAGTGATCTGTATCGCTTGTAACAAGCGTCAGGAGGTTCTGAACAGAGCTATCGCTGATGTTCCCTGCTATGTCTGCCGTACCTGCGCTTATAACAGTTTTTAGGGAGTATTCCATGCCTGGAATCGGGGAATGATAGTATTGGACAAACGCTACGACGATCATGATGTTCAACACTGTTTGCGCGAATTTAGGGAGATCAATACCTCTACCTGTGGCCGCGCTCAGGGCCATTTTCATTCCCTCCAACGCAATCAAAGCAGTCGCGAGAAATCGCACTAGCAAATTCCCGGTAGTATCAATTACCGCCACCTCCTTGATTTTATTCAGATTATTGCAAGCGTTTATCACGCCGGATAACATCGTGCCGTTGCCTAATGTCAGTAGCATTATTCTCCCCTCTCTCGCCCGGCGTGTTGCGCCAGTGAAACACTGGCGCTCAGCCTATCAGATTGCTATTATTGCGGAACGTATGTGAGAGCGGCATTTACATCGCCTGTAAAAGAGTTGAGCAAATCGGTTTGGGTGCTCCAATTCTGGTATTGAGCGGTCGAGGCTTTTTGCGTGTCAAGTTCCTCCTGATCCTTTACCAGTGACTTCATTTGGTAGGCAGCATTCATCTGATTAGCGTCCTGTTGTTCGCGAACCATCAGTACGAGCGCGGTATTGATCCGCTGCAACGTTGCAAGTTCCGTGTGTTGTGCGGGATCAATTGAAAATGTTTGTGACTCCAATGTAGAGAGCGCATTTTGGTCGGCTGTAACGTGCGCCTGTACGTCCGAGTCGCGCTGCAAGGCCGTACCAATCATTGAATCGCGCATCGCCATTGTAGTGGCGCGTGCCCTGAAATGCTGCTGTGTTGTCGGGTCAAGGCTGTAAAACCCCGAAGGTATGATGCTCACTGGAGTCACTGAAGCTGCGCTGACTTGCTGAAGAACTCCTGGCGAACCGAGATTAATTAGTTGGATTAGCGGCTGTGCTAGGTTGAACGTATCTCCTCGTGCCGTGGCAAGGGATTTGTATTCTGTGGGAATCACCTTGAGGGTGTTGTACAGTACAGAGGGTAAGCTGTAAGCCTGTTCGGCAAGAGCTACGCCCTGTTGCGCGGTCTTCAGGGCTTCGGTCGCTTGTGTGAAGATGCTTGCAAGTTCCTCGTACTGTTCGGACTCGACAATATCGTCCTTCAAGTCATGCAAATACCCCTGATATGCGTAGGCAATGCTTACGTATTGCCCGTTCAGTTGCATAGTTGAATTCTCAACCTCTAATGGAAGTTGAACGTCCAATACCGGCTCCTCAACCTCGAACTGAGCGTGTGCAGCACGGCAAGAGAGTAGAGACATAATGCACACGGCAACGGTGATGAGTGTCTTTCTGAACATAGCCAGAGACTCCTTTCAGTGTCTTCAGTCTGCTAGTACGTCTGATTGATAGTGTGGTTTCCGTACGCGGGCAACCGAATATCCTGTGTGAAATAGACCTTCACGCGATAGCCGGGACGAATGGTTATGGTGGAAGGAATTTGCAGAAACTTATTGAGAATCGAGACAGATGAACCAGAGATCGAAGAAGACGCTCCGTTTGTAAACATCTGCTGGCCTGACGTGTTTGTGCTTGATCCGCCTTGTGTGACCTGTGCTGCCCCAGCAAGAACGCCAAGGGCTACAGATGTGCCAAATATCTGCATGTAGTGGTTGTTGATCTTGTCCTTTGCTCCCATTTCACCAATTTGGTCCAGCCCGTTGAACTGGTCCAGATCGACCGAATACCCGTCGGGCATGATGATTCGATGGAAGACAATCGCCAATCGGCGCTGTTGCCCAAATCCAGACTCGCCGATTCTTTTAGCCTCCCCGTAGACCTTCGATCCCTCTGGAATTAGCACATGCTGGCGGTCATGCGAATAGACTGGCTGAGTGACCATCGTTATCACCGGCCCCGCCGCATCGCCATCGAGGCGGTTGACCAGCACGGTATCGAGAAAGTTCCCCTCGAACAGGACATAAGGCTTCCCCGCAGCCTTATTAACATCAATCTGAGCGGACGTTTTATGTGCCTGGGCGGGTTCCTGCTGTGATTCACCACGCCCTCGCTGGTTGTCTCTCTTGTACTGCTCTCCAGCGTTCTGCTGTTGATCTGGCAGCATTGGGGCCAGAGGGTGCCCCTGCGCGACCGCTGCGGCCATCGCTGCTTGTAGCTGCTGGGGTGTTAGCGGCGACTGCCCTCCTCCCCCACTGGCTCCAGGCCCTGACTGCGCGTATTGCTGTCCTCCACCGTTCTGCTGCTGCCCTTGGCTCTGCTGTTGCCCTGGTTGGACGACTTCAGCGCGGTATACGAGGTTCCCTTGAAAACGCGCATGAAATTGCAATTCCTGGTACTTCTTCGCAATTTCCGTGCGTTGCGCAGCGAGTTCTTCGCGCTCTGTGGGAGCCGCACTCTTTCCGTAAGTCGAGAGCGGCACACTGCCTCTGTACGCGCCGGATTGCGCGCCGCCGCCCGAGATTAATTGACCGTTTGCATCATAAAGCGGGTGAATGTCTTGCCCCCCTTGCGCGACCATCAGCGTCCGAGCTGCGGCCTGTTCATCCAATCGCTGGTTTTGCCCGTCATCCTGCGCCACCTGACTGTGGAGCTGTGCAGCGCCGCGACTCGGGTCTGTGGAGGCGGCAGTCGATTGCGCCGCTTGTGCGTTCGCATCTTCTTTTGTGAGCACCTTCTTCTTGTGGCCTGAAAACATGACGGCGACGACAAGAATCGAAGCCCCTACGACAGTCAGAATTGTCTTGAGGTTCTTAGTAACCACACCTTGAGGTTCGTTCTTGTCCTTTTTCAGCGTTGCTTCTTTATGCTCTCGTCGCTCACCATAAGGTTCCGGTGATTCCTCGGCATCGCGTTCGTGATGCGTGCCTTCCGTCTCATCATCATCTGCAATCATCTTGTGCCTCTTCCCATTCGGTCAGAATTCAGATTTGCGTGCTATCGCTGGTTTTAGCAACGTTATTGCTTCCGAGAAAACGTCATTTGCTTCTTGCCGATGCGGACATAACCGGAATCCATAATGTGCGTGACAACGTATGCCCCATCTTTGTAGTCATAGGTAATCAGATCAGGCTTTCCGTCGCGCATCTCATAGACTGCAAACTTCTCCTGATTTTTCGGGCCGACCTTGATGTAGGTAAATTTGTCGTCGTGGTAAATGGCATCTATGAAGAAAGGTGATGAGTCTTTCTTGAATGTGTAGTCCATTACGAGTTTGGTTGGGTAAGCGGCCTTGTAAGCGTCTATTGCCTGTACAGCCTGCTCCTTAACCGATGAAACAACTTGACTTGCAACTTCCCTCGCTTCAACCGCGGCCTCTTTGGCTTCTATTACCTGTTGAGCAGGAACGTACTCGACAGGGGCAGTCGAGGCAGATGGATTCAGGGACGACCTGTTAATTAAGGACGATCTATCGGCCGGCTGGATAATCACCTTGAGGTCAGTCTGGGCGGCGGTCCCGGACACGTCATTCAAGGTGAAAGAATAGACGTTGCCTTTGGTTGTGATGAGATTGAGATTGGACTGAATGCCCTCTTTCGCGGGATGAATGAAAACAAAGTTGTGGACCACGTCAATGATCCAGAAATCCTTGTCGCCAGCCGCCGCGTCCAGAATTTCCTCTCCAACGGGCAATACAATCAGAGTGGTGAAGTTCACCCTGGCATGTATCGCAACAATGTCTTGGTTGCGATACTGCACCGTTCTCGTCATACCGTCTGTCGATTCGGTGGAAGTTGGGAGTGATGCATGAGCATAGGTAGTAGCACCGATGCCGCCTAGAAGAAGAATAGCAATTTCATATAATTTCACGGGCTGGCTCTCCTGGTCTTTGTGGATGTGATTATTGAAATAGAGCAGTGTGCTATTTGCTCCGTGGAGTGAATGGATGTTCAATCGCAAGATTGCTGATGCCTTCAGCAACGCCGTACCGTTTGAAGTAATCGGTTTTCAGTACGTTGTCGTTGGCATTGTTCGTAGCCATCCAATAGGACAATGAATCAACCTCAAGAAGCACCTTTTTTGACGCACGGGCACGCCTAATAACCATCTCGCCGGGAGGATTGAGACCGGCGATAAGCTCGGTGTCGGTGTCGGTCAGATGAAACGACTCAGCATAGAATTTTTTATTCAGGTCCGGATTGGCGAGAAATATCTTAGTGGCGCACGCCGTCGTAACCACGTCCAACATTCCGGATTTCTGTAGATCCTCGGCATTCTGAGTGGCCATAATCATCATGCCCCGCAGCTTGCGCCACACTTTCTGCGCTTCGAGAATGTAAGCAAGGATGACCGGATGTTCGAAGAACTTCCACGCCTCATCTAAAAGAAATATTTTCAGCACAGCCGCATTGGCAGGGTCACAGATCGCATTGCTGGCTCGGTGAAGCACATAGAACAGAAGCGGCGGCAAAGCATCCGAAGTGTCGCCCCAACCTTGGAAATTGTAAGTCTGGAATGTTGAAAAGGTAACCGAGTCAACAGCATTGTCAAAAAGCCAACCATATTGCCCGCCCTGCGTCCACCTCTCAAACATCGGCTTGAGTGGTCCGACTAGGCTAGCAAATGTGCTCATGGTGCGGAACTCTGGATCGATCCGATAGATAGCCTTGAGAGCAAACCACACTGTTTTCTCATCCTCTATTGAGAGCGCGTATTTCTTGTTATTCTCGATAAGAACGCGAATGAATGAAAACAGAAACTCAAGATTCTCGGTCGTAGGCTCCAGGCAGAATGGATTGATATGAAACTCTTTCGAGTCCTGTCCAACGTTGATATATACGCCGCCGTACATCTCAGTCATCGACCGAAACGATCCTCCAATATCGAAGATGTAAGTGATAGGTCGATACTTCTGAGCGTTATTTAAGAGGAAATTACAGAGAAACGACTTTCCTGATCCTATCTGCCCGAGAACAAGTGTGTGCCCAATTTCTCCATCGTGCAGGTTTAGGTAGTAGGGGGTTTTGTTGGTAGTCTCCAGCACCGCGAGGTATTCAGATTTCAGGTAACCGTTTCGCTTGTTCCCCGAGTGGATTGTGAAGAGAAACGACATATCTGCGTAGTTAGTGTTGAGCATTAACATGCGCCGCAGGTTATGGACGGTATTCCCTGGCACAATCGACAGATACGCATTGAGTTGGTTATACGTCTCGGCTATTAGCACGCCGTCGAGATCGGCCATTACGGAGGCGAAGTTTGCTGCGTCGTGTTCTAGCGACTTGAGAGACTTTGACACCAACACGACGGTCATGCTCAATTCGCCCATTTGGACGCCATCGCCGAGCTGTTTTAGCACAACACCCAACTGGTCTACGTCGTTCTGTGACCCCTCATCGACAAGATCGTCTCTTTCACTCTTCTTTTCAGTCGAGAAGGCAAAGCCCCCTTTCGCAACGTTGTGGTGACGGCGGCGGCTGTTGACCATTTTTTTCGCTGCGGCAGTAGAAAGAACATTCCACTCCATGCAAATGATGTAGTTCGCATCCATTTTCAGGATGCTATCCAATACCCTCGGCTTCGTTTCTGAAGGTGACTCTTTCATAGAGAGGACGCGGACATAGTGAGCCCCCACATGCAAGTGATCAGGGTTCGCTTCGATGGTTGAATTTGCTATCTGATAATCAAGATATTGACTGCTCCTGGGTTTGCCGATGATTCGGTACTTGTCGTAGTTAATGAGGCTACGCAAAAAAGCAAGCTGTTCGTCCATCTCCAGTACGTTTGCCTTGGAGTTTTGGCGCAGGTTCCGTAGAAACGAACTGACGGTGCGGCTGAGCGTGACTGCATCTTCGTCCAGTTCACTCCGCAGAAGCCGAGTCATCCCCTCTCCGGTGAATAGCGTCTGTAGTTCGCCGAACAGATCGCGACTACTTTGGATGGGGTCGCGAAAAGCGTTAGAGAGGAACCCGGAAAGAGTGCTTCGGAGGCCCGGCCTGTTGCGCCGATTCTCATAAACAAATACCCAGAACGTGGAGATTTCGTAGAGACGTGCAGCCTTCTGCTTGAAAAACTCCTTCCTCTGCTCAATCATGTTATCCACGAGGGGAATCCCGTATTTTTCAAATGGCATATCGGGATGATTCTGCTTGATTAGGTATTGGTACACATGAAACTCTGGGCCAAAAATGCGCATGGCGTTCTCCAACCGCTTTACCGCCGCAATTTGACCGCTCTTGTCCAGGGATTCATAGTCGATTCCCTCGACACGGATTACCGTGCCCAAGCCGCCGGATTTTGTCACAAACGTTGTTTGGTTCCAGAATCCGTACAAGTTGAGTTGGGCATTTAGTGCCCCGGATTCCTTCCACGGTTTCACTATCTTTTGCAGATTTAGCATTTAGCGAATCACCACTTTCGCGGGAGTATGCTTCGCAGCATCGTAAATCGTCTTGAACTGAGCAGACTGAAGAAGTACGGTCATAAAGATCACATCTTTCGAAGTGAGATAGCGACCGATCACCATGCCGAATGCGCCAACACATAAGGCCGCAATGATGCTCTGTGTGGCGAAGTGCATCAAGTAGGCGGCAAAGATAATACCCGCAAACATTTTTCTTTCGATGCCCAAAATCAGCAGGGGTTTGTGGAGTGCTTTGAAAACAGTATTTGTGCGAGTTTCAGTTGCCATTCACGCCCCCCATGCCGACACTCATCTCGGAACAATCGCGCCGCGCAATCGTTTAGGTGCTGACCCAGCTAAGGATGGCTGGGGCCATATTTGCGATCCCGACGCCGATTGCGGTTCCGACCGCCACTTTCTTGGCCCCCGGTTCGCCGATAGCGTACTGATGTCCGCAGATTACGATAGCCGCCAATGAGCCAACACGGGCTACCGTGGTAGTCATGAGGGTAGAGAACGAACCGAAGAAGTTGTCGAACGGCGTGAAAAGCATTGCCGTTCCGTGGGTGAGTGTGGAGGCGTTGGAGTGAGTTGCTGAGAGCGCCAGGATGAAAGCCGCCGCTGCGGCATAGCCGACAGTGCGATTCAGGGAACGTCGGCCCAGCAAATGCGCCCGAAGTCGAGATGCAGAAAATGGTTTCATACTAATACGAATACCGCCCTCTGTCAGAATTCTTGTACGGATACAAGTGCTATTATTGTAGCACTCTGTGGAGTAGATTCATTTCCCCTATAAAACATCCCCCCATGTGCTTATCTCTTTTCTGTCTGCTATGTACATAGACCACAAGGACACTGTATTTTAAAATGAGTGGCAAAGACTTTAGCTGAGGAGGTTTTATACTGTAAATGGATGATTTCGAACGCTTTACAAAGTCGCTAGGCAACCGCATCGAACAACTTCGGGTAGAACGGGGCTGGTCGCGGCTCTACGTATCGCGGACATACGAACTGTACGACGTGACCATGCGAGGTATCGGGCAAGGTGCAGCCATGGCGTTGAAGACCCTTTACCGGATCGCGTGCATGTACGAAATGACCGTTGCCCAGCTACTCGAAGGGGTGGAGACAATAGACTTGGAAAAACCTCCAGTTCATAGGAAACGCCGCGCAAAGAAAAAGCCTGTCACCAACCCCATTAAGCGAACGCAGACCGCTAAAGTCTCGTGAGGTCGATATGAACAAGGAAAGGCTTTACCAGAGCATCAAGGCGATTGCAAACGGGAGTGAGACAGCCAATACGGCGAACTCATTCCCCTCAAGGCTTCAACGCTTTCTTGGATCGTTCATCACATCGAAGCAGTGCAGCCGATTAGCTATGGCAGCTCTGTTGGTTGGCGCTGTCGCGGTCGCTTCTAAATCGATAGATAAGAGTCATCCGCTCGATAAGGGCACGTCCGGCTACGTTGTGAGTGATGAGCCGGTATCTGCAACAACTACGCCACCATCCTCTCAGAGTCAAAGCACTTTGGCCCTTGCTGCGCCCGCTCCTTACGAACAACCTAAACATGCAGCCAATGAAAGCCTTACACAGCTTGACGTGGCCATGTTGGCGAGGGCGCAGCGCCGGATAGATATAACCATGCCATCATTCACCGATCTCCACATAGCAAAGCTATTGGCGGGGATGGCGAATCGCGGCGTTCAGATTAGGGTGTATCGAGACTCCGCATATTATGCTAAAGAACAATCTCACGCGACAGGAAGCAAAGAAGAGACCACTACCACTGTTCTGCGCCGCGCCGGAGTTTCTGTCTCGGTCGAGCACCAGGGCGAACAGATGGTCATGCCCGCCTATGTTGTGGACGATTTGATTGTGCGTACAGGATTGACGGGCTGGGCACCGTCCGAACACAGCGACATAGCATTTACCGAGTCCCCTGCCGCCGTCACACAATTCGACAAAGCATTTGGCAGTATGTGGAAGCGGTCTAACAATTATGTTGTGCGGTAGCTTGCTCAAGCATCTCTTGCGCTGCACGATCAGCCCCGATGGCTTAACGCAAGTAGTGTCAGCGGTCGCACAATCGCGACGCTACCAGCGCTGCCCTTCACTGTTCGCTACCTTCTGGCAACGCTCGCACGGTCGCTCACTCTGACTGAACGCTGCCCACGAGAGCATAACCAACATGCTTTTCACGCCGCATACTGCTTTCCAACGAGGCCCATAATGCGTGATAGGTGCGGGCTTGCTTGTCCTCTCCATCATTGTCCTCACGATCTTGCTTGCGAATGACTCAGCGCGATAGCGCGGACCTCCACGTCAGAAGGTTCATACTTCTCGGCCCAACGCCAGCCACGCTATCATCGGTTAGATTAGGCTATTTGATACTCACCTACTTCATGATCGACACCCTCCTCCTCGGGCGCACTTTGCCGTGCCGCGATCTTCGCCAGACTAAGCAGTATCGCGGAGTTGCTGACGACGGCCCCAGGCCACAACCTTACAGCCGCCATCTTCAGGAGAGCGTAATCATCCTCGTTCATCTTCACGTTCACTTGAACGGTCCGCTTGCCCGCATCGGTCATCTCGAAAGCCCTTTCCCTAACCACCGTTAGCTGTGCCCTTCGCGACGATATCTGTTTCAGATGCTCCGGGTGGCTGAAGTGTGCTGGGTTCTGAGGCGATGAAAGAATGCGGATAGGAGCAAGGCTCCGCCTGTGAAGGAGAGGGCGGGAGCCAACGTGCCCAGGAGTGCCAAGGGGGTGAACGGATCTGGCTCGATCAGAGCGGTGCGGTGCAGAAGGGTATCTGGATCGGCAAAGAGGATCGCGTGACCGACTAGGGCATGGGAGACGACGAGACTCAGCGCTATACCCACGACGATTAGGACGGGACCGCCCAGATAACGGAAGCGATAAAGCGAGTTTCCAAAGTACCACTCCCCAAAGGTGGCGAAGGCAACCATTCCTAAGAGCATAAAACCTACAGCAAAGACAGTGAACATTGACTCTCTCCTTTTCTTTTTGAAGACCTTATAAGAAGACGCGGCTGGCGGCTTAGAAACGACCGTTTGGTGGATGTGACCTCTCGATCACCGGACCCGCATGGTTCAGACTCTCTCTCTTTGTGCGGGATTCCGGCTCCCGGCTGGCCGTTCTGTTCGATTGAACTGCATTTCACTAAAGACCGTTCGTTGTGCCGGTCGCGACGATGCCTGTAAAAAGACACCCGTTGTGGTCACGCCGCAGCAATCGCCGGGGCAAACTCTGCAAAGTCTTCCGGCTTCAGCCATACGTGTTGGCTTTCCTGTCGAGCCTCGGCGCGCATTCGAGCTTCGCCGGTCAACCGGCACATCACCGTTTCCCGACCAAAGAAGCTGACCGTGACCTTCTGCGGACCATCGGGGCATGTTGCCCAGGTGACTTCCTGATCGTGTTTAAGCCAGTCGAGCTTGAGTGATTGGTTTACTGGCGGGGCGAAGACCAAGCGCTCGATCTCTCCGTGCTCCTGGATGTACTTCAATTGCTCGCGCCAGAACATCTTCCCGTAGGTTGCATCTTTTGGATAGCGTTCGCGGCGCTCCCGAACTGCTCGATGACCTCAGCGAGACGCTTACGCTCTTCGGTGTAGGGATTCTTTATCGTCTCCTCATTGAGTAGACAAACAATCTCGCCATTGTGAAGGAACTCCCACGCCTTTAGCAGATGCTTAGCCCCTTGACTGAAAGGTGGATTCATCACGATTGCATCGTAGTAGCTGACTCCCTCATAGCTCAGCCAGTCAAAACCAACAACGTCGTATTCTTTCCCTCGGAGTACCTGAATCAATGCCGGGTAACTCTCTACCACGTCGATGTTCACACGATTGCGCCGGTCGCTACTCCAGCCCGAGCCGTCATATCCCCTCTCTCGGTTGCGCCGGGCATACTCGGGGTGCTCCTCCTCGAACTCTTCAGCAGTGCAAGGGTTTCTGATTACATCCGCAATGTCGCCCTTTCCGGCGCTGGGTTCAAGAAAGTATTTGGCGTCCTTGTTGACAATCCGGGTCATCATCCGGCGTGCGATCCGCCGTGGCGTGGGAAAAAAATCAGGGTTGTCAACGAACATCGACATTAGCATTTTCTCCAGTGTGTTGATCTTTACTACATAAATAGAATAGCACCAATTCGTCTCGCTAGCAAGATTAAAATAGCGAATCCTTCACGGAATTCCCATCCTTATCCCAGTACAGCGGTACTCCTTGCGACGAGAGTACCGCTATACTGACTATCTTCCAGCGCTGAGACTAGCGGAACTCTTGAGACTCACAGCCTGCCCACGGGCCAGCCCCGAAGCATACGCATCTTTATGAAAGCGTGTCGCGGGAGTCCTTCCCTTGCGTAGTTGTGGGAATGCCTGACCCACGTATGCGGCGATAGCGGCTTCCGACTTGCCAATATAGACAAGGCTCGTACCGGAACTCTGCGCCTGGGCAGTCAGTGCCTTGCGCTCTCCCGCAAGCCGATGATAGACAGCATTAGCGTATCCCCGCAGAAAGCAGGCTTTCCACGTCTTTGCAATACCCGGACGAAATGATTTTTCGAAGGTATATTCAGCAGATCGCTTATACTTTGCCAATTCCGTGGCACATAGTGACGTGCCAAGCACAGAGAGATAGCGAAAGAGTGAGACACAGGCGAATCGATCAGTTGGACGACCGATGAAGATAAAGCCGGTCTGTGAGCGGATAGCCTTACAGAATGACGCCGTGCTGACGCCCATCGCCAGGATACTGGCCCATGGTGCTCTGAGTCCGTCTACCCGCTCCTGGGCAACTGGCTCATCAACCTCCTCGGCCTCCATCTCGACTTCTGACATGCTCAATTTGTGAGTAAAGAGCAGTTCGGCAACCTTAGCAGCGAATGCCTCAGCCTCGGCCACATTGCCGATTGTGCGTGCGCTCCGCTCATGATTAAGCAATTTCTGCAACTTGTCGATGATGATAGTGGTATCCATTATGTCTCCTCTGCTCTCGGTTGTCGAGATACCCGTTCACTTGACTACATAAATAGGATAGCACTAAAAGCGCTTGCTAGCAAGACAATAAAACAGAAAGACAGGCGTTATTTTTCTCTTTTCGGACGGGAAAAAGGGGCAAAAAAGAGAGCAAACATTCAAGACATATTGGCGAGCTTCTAGCGTCATGATGGGCGTGTCAAGGACGGCGCAGCCGCCGCGTAGCGGGCGCGGAAGCGAGTAGCGGAGGGAGCGTAGCGAGTGAGCAACGGAGCTGCACAAGCTCCTTGTACATGCTCATCAGGACGTAATACAAGCGCGTATGTCAGGAATGTTTGACTCGCCGCCG